>WNFA01003964.1_pt1 | contig 12353 bp, 15 predicted proteins | sample 5400481 | NCBI WGS metagenome assembly WNFA01 (sample SAMN13153340, study PRJNA577476) | soil metagenome | isolation source: 120 cm saprolite under Douglas fir tree site 2 hole 1 replicate 2 | place: USA:California | collected 2015-04-18
ACCTGTTCAAGGACGAAGTCCGCAAAATCGGCCGCGACCTCGGCCTGCCCGAAGAAATCCTGCAACGCCAGCCCTTTCCCGGTCCCGGCCTCGCTGTGCGCGTGCTCGGCGAGATCACTCCCCAGCGCCTGACGCTCTTGCGCGAGTGCGACGAAATCGTGGTCGCGGAAGTCAAAAATGCCGGCCTCTATACGCAGATCTGGCAGTCGTTCGCCGTGCTCCTGCCGGTAATGTCAGTCGGTGTGATGGGCGACATGCGCACCTACGCCTACACCTGCGCCATCCGCGCCGTGAGTTCCGAAGACGGTATGACCGCTGACTGGGTCCCGCTCCCCTATGAGGTACTGAAGCGGATTTCAAATCGGATCGTGAATGAAGTGAAAGGCGTGAACCGCGTGGTCTACGACGTCACATCGAAGCCGCCAGGCACGATCGAGTGGGAGTGATCTGGCTCTTCGCTCTTTCCGGACTGCCTTGCCTCTCGATTAACACCCGCACAAGTTGTTCCCAACCAGAAACCAACCGCTGCAAATGAGCAAGCCGATCAAGATGAGTACCAGCTTTCCTATCGGACCGAAGAGCTCGTGGGAGAAGTGTTTCTTCATCTTATCGCCGAAGGCATAAATATCGGTGACCATGATGACGGTGAATAGAATCATTCCCCAGCACAACTCCGGAAGGGTCAGGTGCCCAAGGACGGTTGCGGGTTTCCCTTCAGATCCGACAAGCAGTTTGGCAACGGCGAAAGCGCCGCCATTCACAGCAAACAGCAAACTGTACCGCCTGTGTTTGCCGTCTTCGTAGAGAGACAACTTGTCTTTGAGAGAAAGCAAGTCCGCCATGTCGGCAACCTCCAACGCATGCGGGAAGGGAAACCTTAACCGTCATGCAATCACGTAGCCCCGGACGCATTCGTCCGGGCCGCTCGCCTCGCGTGGCGGACGAATGCGTCCGCGGCTACGTGGACAACGGTTTTCCACTTCCTCTGCTCGTCAGGTTTTGTGCTCCAAAAGGCCGAGTCCTTGCGTCGCTAGGCATGAACGACCTGCAGTCCAAGTGCCTTTTCAAACGTATCGAAATCACGGTCGCGGTGCAGAAGCTGGTGGCCTGAGAGCAAACAAAAAGTGGCGATCCAGCAGTCAATCGTCTTGCGGACGGTGAAGCCGCGCTGCCGCAAGATGCGGTAGTTCTGGGCGGCCGCAATGGCGAGATCGGGGCCTCCGGCGACGAATATCCGAAGTCTCATCAAGTCATCACGCACGCTTGTAAAAGTGACGTCGTCACGAATGCCTTGCAAGACCTCGCACAGAATCAAATCCATTATGCCTAGCCGTTCGCGGCCAAGCGCCTGATCCAGCCATGCCGTTTCGTGGTTTGAGACACCTCTGAGATAGTCGATCCAAACTGTAGTATCGACGATGACCATGCGTTCGCTACTCTTCGACCCGACTCCGCCGAGATTCGTCGAGGTCTCCTTCCCAATGGACCTTGCCCTTGAGCCGACGGATCGCGGTCTGGGCATGCGTTTCGACGAGCAAACGCAAAGCCGCCTCCACGGTCGCTTTCTTGGTTCGAGCGCCGCTGTGCCGCATCGCCTGGCGCATCAAACGGTCGTCAATGTCGATGTTCGTTCGCATGATCTCTTTCTCCGATGTGTAAATATCTCACAATTATGTGTATGTCGCAAGGTGTTCAGCAGGAACCTCGGCGGGCCATCAGTGCATCATTCATCCCGATGCACCCCCTCCATTGAAAACGCCGGCAGGCACACCGCAATGTACTCCGCTCCGCCTTCGCCCGGAGTCGAATAGCGCACCCACTCTCCCGCGTGAGCGATGACTGCCTGTCCCGCTGAGACGTCGAGCAAACCTCCCTTGTGCTCGACGCGCAACGTACCCTTCAGCACGATCGTGAACTCGTCGAACTCCGGAGTCTGGCCAGCCTCGATCCAGCCGGAGGGACTGCGCATGTGAGCAACGCTCGCCGCTGAGGTCTTGGAATTGACGCGGCCAATGTACTCATCAATCAGCTTGGGCTTGTTGCCCGCGGCTGCGACGCGTGTCGGTTGAGAGATCAGTGTGGGCATGGGGCCTCGAACTCTCGGCTCCCAATCCCTTCGAGTGCTTGAAGGTGGAAGCCGAGAGCCCAGTCTAACCCAGCATCAGAACGGACACGGATACGGCGTGGGTGGAGTTGCAGGCGTACCGGGAATGATCGTGTCGGGCGTTCCCGGAGAAATTCCGATGGGAGGAGTCCCGGGAATGACAGTAGCAGGCGTCCCCGGTGTGCCCGGCGTATAGCAAGTGCCGTGATCGCTGCTCGGCGATGGAGGCGTCGCCACCGGACGCGGCGCGATTGGCTGCTGCCGTACCGGACGTTCCTCCGATTGCCGGACTGCGGCTGTGACCTCGCCCTGTTGCAGAGACAAGGGTTGCTGCAGCACCATCTCGACCGGCGATCCTACGTCGAGGAAGAAATGGTGAGACCTGGTGAGCAGCACCAGCGAGGCCACCATGCCGATGCCCCCGCCCACTGCAGCGCCGATGACTGTGCTTTTCCCCTTGTCGGGAGGGACGGTCAGACTTGACGAAAGACATCCTGGCGGCGGTCCACTGCAGCCTGGCGGAAGCGTGTTGGTAATGGTAGTGCTTTGCGAACTGGCGACCGAATGGCCAATCAATGCGCCCAGTCCCGCGCCTGCCGCGGGCATGGCGAAGGCTCCAATGACCCGGCCCTGGCCCGGATCTTTCAGGGCGTAGCCGTCATTACTCTCAAGGAATACAGGTCCGGCAACGGGAGCCACGTAGCCGTCGGGGAAGGCAATCGACATCGACTGCAAATACATTTGCCCGCGGCCACCTTTGCGCTCGATCCGGTCTACTTTGCCGTTCACCAATGTGCCGGGCGGGATCACGATTGCGTTGCCCGACGTGACGGGAGAAATGATCTGGGCGTAGATGTCGTCTCCGTGACGGATGTACCTGCTCTGAATCGGATGGGTTAGCACAAGAGCAAGCCTCGTTCCGGCGGGAACGGTCACCGTGGCTGGTGGCGTCGTGTCCGGGGCTTGCGACGTGCTTTCTGAATCCTGCGTGAGCGGTTGCGGTTGATCCTGTTCCGCTTGACCTTGCGCAACGCAGCTCAATGCAACCAGTAGCGTCGTAACCACGGCGAGAGATTGTTTCACCTTTGTCCCAGCCAGAGTTATAGAGACAGCCATGGCCGAAACGCTTCGACGGCAGCAATGGTAGTTTTCCACTTTGCATCTCCTGTCGAACGCTTTCGAGTGGCGATTTTCGATTCGCGCGGACTCTTGTTCATGCGGACGTTGGGACACGTATTGGCTCCCGATTGGTTAGACACCATGCCTCAGGAACGATATCTGTTTTGTGAGTAAAGGTTTGCAAATTCACGTAGGGATTTGTAAACGTCGCACGGACCGGGGGATCTGAGGCAAAAACGTCACACGGAGGGTTCGTGGCAAAAGGCGCCGGTCGCTACCCTAGTCCACTTTCTCTGCGATCCAGCGCGAAATCGCCGTGACCATCTTGCGCGGCGCGAAGCGGACGGACTCCGCGACCAGCCAGTTGTGCGCGCCCGAAATCACCACCGTCTTACCTGCCATCAGACCCCGGTATCCGTCGCGGGCAACTCTGTCTGCGTCCATCGCTCCAATCTGCTTGAACAGCCGCGAATTTTCCGTGCCCGCCCGCCTGGCAAAGCCCGTCGCCGTGGCTCCCGGACAGAAGCAAGTTACGGTCACGCCTGAACCCCGCAACTCATTCGCGATTGCCTCGGAAAAAGAAAGCACATAAGCCTTGCTCGCGTAGTACACGGCCATCAGAGGACCGGGTTGGAACGCAGCGGTCGACGCCACATTCATGATCTTTCCTCTGCGCCGCGCCACCATGGGCGGCAGAAACAGCCTGCAGAGTTCGGTCAGCGCCGCGATGTTGAGCTGGATCTGGCTGAGAATTTCCTCCTCAGGCATCTGCGCAAGCTCGCCAAAGACACCGAAGCCGGCATTGTTGACGAGAATCTCGACCGCGATTCCTTCGCGCTGCAGCTGGTCGAAGAGAAATTTGGGCGCCGGCAGCGCGCCCAGGTCGAGGGGAACGGTTTTCACCTTGATACCGAATTGGCCCACAAGTTCCCCCGCGACCTGGCTGAGTCGCTCCGCGTTGCGGGCGACCAGGACAAGATTGCAATGGTCGCCGGCAAAAAGTTTTGCCAGTTCATATCCGATGCCGCCCGAGGCTCCAGTGATGAGAGCGGTCTTATCGTTCAAATGCGTTGCAGTCGAGTTCATTCGATCACCTGCGGAAATCCTAAATCGGAAAGCACGGAAGGTCACGCCCACCTGGGAGACGTAAGCCACCAACACAGAGGGGCTACGGCCTTGCACTGCAGGATTCAGGGTACATCGCTCTGCCAGAGGCCCTACTGGTCGGAGCGGCAAGACAAAAGACGTGCAGAAAATACGGAATCGGATTACAGATTCGGATTGATTGTGCCGAAGTACTAATCGTCCTAAGAAAGAGTTGGCGCACGCGAGCCGGATCGTAAGTCGAAGCTGGCTGGCCGCCAGGCGGTGAACACATGCCGACCTCCTTTGGAGCGGTTGGTTCTGTCCGGGAGTTATTGAAGTTTCTTTTGTCCTCGGTCTTGGTTGCCACTCCCCTTGCTGCTCAAACCGGCCTCAACGACGTCCACATCATGCCGCGGGATATTGGCGGAGCGGTAGTCAGCCCCGGCGCTTCACTCCAACTCGTGGCCGGCTCGTATCTTCATGTAGTCAAAAGGGACGTCAATCTGGTGCTGGTGCCGGTCAGCGTCACCGATCCCAGACAGCGTCTGGTCACCGGACTGAACCAGCAAAACTTCCAGGTGTTCGAAGGCAAGAAGCCACAGGAAATTAAACACTTTTCCAGTGAAGACGCCCCCGTTTCGCTCGGCATTGTCGTCGATACCAGCGGCAGCATGGCCGACAAGATGGACCGCGTCCGCGAGGCGATCAATCAGTTTTGCGACGCCGCTAACCTGATGGATGAGTTCTTCATGATCACGTTCGGCGATGAACCCCATCTGGTCGTTGACTTCACGACGGACCCTCAGGAACTCCAAAAAGAATTGCTCTTTACCCAACCCAGGGGCCGCACCGCGCTCCTCGATGCCCTCTACCTGGCTGTGGGAAAAATGCGCCAGGCTAAATATCCCAAGAAGGCCCTGCTGATTATCTCGGATGGAGGAGATAACCACAGCCGATACGGCGAGCGCGACGTGAAGTCGGCGGTCAAGGAATCGGATGTGATGATTTATTCCATTGGAACCTTCGATCGCTATGTTCCCACTCAGGAAGAGTTGGTGGGTCCCGCATTACTCTCAGAGCTGACGGAACCGACAGGCGGCAGGTCTTTCGCTCTGCAGCACGCCACTGAGATGCCGCAAGTGGCACACCGCATCGGAGTGGAACTACGAACCCAGTATGTGCTTGGCTATCGGCCACAAGATGCGCCCAAGGACGGTAAGTGGCACAAGATCAAAGTAAAACTGCTGCTGCCCAAAAAACTCGCGATGTTGCACGTGCACGCAAAGACGGGCTACTACGCGCATGAATCACGCGAATCCGAATCACGCGAACGATGAGGCGATGTTTCGTAGGACTGGGAGAGGTAAGCGACAGAACGACTCAAATGAGAAACGAGGCTTGCAGAGGTATTCTGCAAGCCTCGCGTTTTGATGCTGAAGAGTTACGCCCCCACTAACGCCGGCTCCGCTTCGTAGATCGAGTGCCACGGAGTAGCCGCGTTCAGCTTGCTGTTCACGTTGTTGATGTTCTTCACGCCTTCCGTTTCCAGCCATTTGCGGAAGGCGGCAGCGCCCTGCTTCGCATAGACCGGGATGCCATCTTTCCACGTCGCCCGCCCGCACAGGACACCGTTGAACTTCACGCCAGATTCCCCGGCCAGTTCCAGCGTCTCGCTAAATTCCGCATTGCTGACGCCAGCCGACAGGTAGATGAACGGCTTGGTGGCGACAGCGGCGGCCTTGTGGAAGAGATCGATAGCTTCCTTCTTGGAGTACGCCTTCTGGCCGCCGAATGACTTCGTGCCTTCCACGAACTTCATGTTCACCGGCACCTCTACCTTGAGCACATCGACGCCATACCGGTCTTTGCTGAATTCGCGCATGCTCTCGGTGACAATGTGCGGCTTCTTCTTGGCATATTCAAGTCCCTTCTCGTCAGCGCCTTCCTCATACCCAACAAATTCCAGAAAATAGGGGATATCGTTGGCGCGGCATTCATCGCCGATGCGCTCCACCCAGGCGTGTTTCTTGTCGTTCACATCCTTCGGATCGTACGGCGTGTAATAGAGCAGAATCTTGACGCAATCCGCGCCGGCTTCCTTCAGTCGCCGCGCCGACCAGTGGTCCAGCAAGTCTCCCAGGCGGCCCGGACCAGTCTTGTCGTACCCAGTCTTTTCATAAGCCAGCAGCAGTCCCGCGTTCTTGGCGCGGCGCTTGGAAGCCGGCAGTCCCCACTCCGGATCCAGCAGGATGGCCGAAGCGTGCGGCGTCAACACCTCGGTGACCAGAACCTTGAATTCTTCCATCATGGCGTCGGTGACCTCGCCGCCCTTTTCTTTGGCGAGTGATTTTTGCAGGGAACCGCGCTGATCCATTGCAGCGGCAGCAATAACGCCGCGTTCGGTAGAGACGCGTTTGAGACCCGCAAGCTTGCCTGGGGTGAGCTTCATGGAAATCCTCCAGAATGTGAATGAAGATGAGTGCTTGAAAATTCAACTAATTGTAAACTAACCAGGCACGAACGCTGTCTGACTCGATGTTTGACCATGGGGACTCCGGATTCAGAAGGGGACGGTACAGTAACCGCCCGCCCATAAGCACAGCGCTACTGTTAACGGTTCATGCCGCGCTCGATGCAGGATGAATGGTAAGCGTCCCCTGCGTTCTCTGCGGCCCTTCTCCGCGCACTCTGCGATTCGTTGTTCGTTCAGGAGGCGGCTGCAGCACGCACAATCGCCGCTAAGCCCAGTGGTATAGTGGTATGACCGCAGCGGGTTGCGGCTGCTCTAGATGAACTAATTGAAGGGAACTAGATCATGGCAATAGCGACCATCAACCCCGCAACCGGCGAGACTCTCCAAACCTTCCCTCCCCTCTCGCCAGCGGAAATCGAGAAGAAACTGCAGCTTGCAGTGGCGGCCTTTCGCGCCGAGCGCAAGACTTCATTCGCCGAGCGCTCGCGACGCATGACCAAGGCGGCCGAGATCCTCGAAAGGGACAAGGCCAGGTTCGCCCACCTCATGACGCTGGAGATGGGCAAGCCCTACAAAGCCGCGGTGGCCGAAGCCGCCAAGTGCGCCACGGCGTGCCGCTACTACGCCGAGAACGCCGAACGGATTCTCGCCGACGAAGTCGTTGAGACCGGCGCAAAGAAGAGCTTCATCCGCTACCTTCCAATCGGCCCGATTCTCGCCGTGATGCCCTGGAATTTTCCCTTCTGGCAAGTCATCCGCTTCGCCGCCCCGGTACTGATGGCAGGGAACGTCGGATTGCTGAAGCACGCCTCCAACGTGCCGCAGTGTGCTCTGGCCATCGAGCAGATTTTCCGCGAGGCGGGCTTTCCCGAAGGCGTCTTCCAGACCCTGCTGATCGGCTCGCAGCAAGTGGACGCGCTACTGAACGACCCCCGCGTGGTGGCCGCAACGCTGACCGGAAGCGAGCAGGCCGGCATCCAGGTAGGCATCGGCGCGGCCAAGCGGATCAAGAAAGTAGTCCTGGAGCTAGGCGGCAGCGATCCCTTCATCGTCATGCCCAGCGCCGATCTGGACGCCGCTGTAGCCACAGCAGTCGAGGCCCGCGTGATCAACAACGGACAGTCCTGCATCGCCGCCAAGCGCTTCATCGTCGCCGACTCGATTGCCGACGAATTCGAGCGCAAGTTCGTCCAGCGCATGGAAAATCTTCGCATCGGCGACCCTTTCGATGAGAAGACCGAACTAGGCCCGCTGGCCACCGCAGACGGAGTCAAGTCGCTAGACGCCGACGTGCAGAAGACCATAAAAGCCGGCGCGAAGCTGCTGACTGGCGGACATCCCCTGAACCTGCCCGGAAACTACTACGCCCCTACCGTGCTCACCAACATTCCCAAGGATTCGCCCGCGTACGGCGAGGAATTCTTTGGCCCGGTAGCCTCGATCTTCCGCGTGAAGGATCAGGACGAAGCCATCCGCATCGCCAACGACGTGCGCTTCGGCCTCGGCGCCAGCGCCTGGACCAACGACGACCGCGAGCGCGAACGCTTCATCAACGAACTCGAAGCCGGCATGGTCTTCATCAACAAAATGGTAGCCTCCGACACCCGCATTCCCTTCGGCGGCGTAAAGCAGTCCGGCCACGGCCGCGAGCTGGGCGCCGTAGGCATTCGCGAGTTCATGAACGCCAAGACAGTCTGGATAGCGTAAAGCAGTGGCCAGTGGCCAGGGGTCAGTGGTCAGCAGTGAATCACCAAAACTCATGTGGGACATCACAACAACTCGTGTGGGGACAGCCGCCCTCGCCCGTCCATGCGGCCCGGAAGTATCGGGCCGCTAGCTTGGCACGTTGCGATACCACTACCCCTCGCAGATCAGATGTTGCCTCAGTGGCTAAAAGCCACGGTTGATTTTGTGGCACTTACGGCGCGGCTAGAAGCCGCGCCCTTTCAAATCAGAATTGTCGTCGAGCTCAGCTTGAGGCTAAAGGGGGTAAAAATATTTTGCGGGGGCTTGACAGAGGTTGACGAAGGCTTCAAATTCGAGGAGCGAAGGATGATTCTCGTGCTAACTTCCGAGGGTGCCCCGTCCAAGCTCTGCTTGGACGGGGAAGTTGCAAGCCCGGTACTACGATTTCAACGTGTGGAGCGTCGTGGGCTGGTGGCAGGATTGGGTGTGGGGCAGTTTCGTTACTGCGCCACCGGGGAAACAAGTGCGGTGGAAATTGAATCCCAGTGGACGGCGCGTCTCCGGGAGCAGGCTGGTGTCTTCCTCACCTTACGTATGCGTTCAGCCGAGGAAAATCCCCGCCCAAGCGAAGCTTGGACGGGGCACCCTCGAAAGTAGAAATGGATTCGATAGGCCGGGCCACCCGCCATTCTTCCTATCCGGTTATTTCGCCCAACGCTCTCAATCCCTTTGGTCCTTCAATGTCAACTTCCTCTCCGACGCCTACGCCAGTGGACGTGGCTATGGCAGCTGCAGGCGTCCACGCTTTGGAACTTGGGGCCGAAGCAGTTCATGGGAATGCAGCCGCGCAGAAAGCAATCCGACAAGGGTTACGCTCGCGGGGATTGAAGGTTTCCACAAAATCTGTCTCGAAGTTTGCCGCGCACGGTGGGAAAATTTTGGGACCTTTCGGTGCAGCCCTATCAGGGTACACTTTTGTGGAATCACTAAGAGGATGTATGGGTGACTGATGAACCGAATAGTCACAACCGAAAATCTAGCGATTTTTGTGATCGTTGTTGTCGGTATGTTCGTTGTGGTTCTTATGGATAGGATGGGAGAGCCCCAGAAATGGCATGCTGCGGTCGCGGGCACCGCAATCTCCTTTGGAGGTGTCGCCCTAGTGTATCAACGCAAGTGGCCACATTGGTCGTTCTGGGTGTCACTAGGTACTTGTTTCGCAGCGCACATCCTCGCGCTTTGGTTAGTCTTCGATAGGCTCCTCGCGCCGGTCAAGACGATGGGAATTCTCATTTGGAGCCCTATTGCATTTGCAGAAGGCATTTTCCTATTAGGATTCGTCCCTGTCTTAGAACGAAAGCTAAGGCACAAGAAACACTAATCTTGATCGCAGGAAAATCAACAAAATCAGTTTTATGGCGGGTGGCCCTCGATAAGAGCCAAGGCGTTGTCAAGGGGCGGGCGGCCCCGGCTATCCAGTTCTTCCCTACTTTCGAGGGTGCCCCGTCCAAGCTTCGCTTGGGCGGGGATTTTCCTCGGCTGAACGCATCCGTAAAGTCAGGAAGACACCAGCCTGCTCACGGAGACGCGCCGTCCACTGGGATTCAATTTCCACCGCGCTTGTTTCCCCGGTGGCGTAGTGACGGAAACTGCTCCACACCCAATCCTCGGGCCGCGCCACCAGCCCGCGACGCACCGGATTGCGGTGAATGTAACGAAGCTTCTCCACAAATTTCTTTTCGCTCCACACGTTGAAATTGTAGTACCGCGCTTGCCAGAAGGAATCCACGGCGCGCAGCGCCAGCCTGCGCGCGACTCCCTGTTTCAGCGACTGCAGGGCTCGTGCCAGCCCCAGTTGAGATTGTGTCTGTGACGACTGAACATCAAATTCCCCGCCCAAGCAGAGCTTGGACGGGGCACCCTCGAAAGTTGGCACGGAGAGCATCGCCGAGTCGGGTTTGCTTATTGCCGCAGCGTCAGCGTGCTCAGCACTGCTTGCTGCTTGGCGATCAGCGACTGGACGCCTTGGCCTGCGAGTGCGAGCATTTTGGCCAGTTGGCTGTCGTCGAAGACCTGATGTTCGGCGGTGGCTTGCACTTCGACCATCTTGCGGCCGGCGGTCATGACGAAGTTCATGTCGACGTCGGCGCGGGAGTCTTCTTCGTAGCAGAGGTCGAGCAGGATTTCTCCATCCACAATTCCCACGCTGACCGCTGCAACGAAGTCTTTCAGCGGGACTGAGGTCAGCGTTCCGGCTTCCACCAGTTTCTCGAGCGCAAGCCCCAGCGCTACGAACGCGCCGGTGATCGAGGCTGTGCGGGTGCCACCGTCGGCCTGGATCACGTCGCAGTCGATCCAGATGGTGCGCTCGCCGAGGCGGGCAAGATCAGTTACCGCGCGCAACGATCGTCCGATCAGGCGCTGGATTTCGTGCGTGCGTCCACTTTGCCGCCCTTTCGAGACTTCGCGCAGCGTGCGCGTCAGCGTGGAGCGGGGAAGCATGCTGTACTCGCTTGAGATCCATCCCTTGCCGGTGTTGCGCATGAACTGCGGCACGGTCTCCTCAATCGAGGCGGTGCAGATCACGCGGGTATTGCCGACTTCGATCAGCACCGAGCCCTCTGCGGTGGAGATGAAGTTGGGCGTGATGATTACGGGTCGAAGTTGGTCGGGAGCGCGCTGATCGGAGCGGTAGAACATCACCGGGGATTGTAAATGATTGAGCGGACGTCGGACCTCAGACCTCGGACCTCAGACCTTGGACCTCGGACCTCGGCCATCTGCTGGCCTCCGCCACGAGATCAGAATCAAAGTCTGAGGTCCGACGTCCCTGTTCCACTTGTGAGGAATGTTATGTGCGCGGTGAAACGAATTCTGTTTCCATGCCTCACATTTTGAGGTGACCAAGTCGCGGTTGCTTCGTCTTATCCCATACCTGTGAATTCAGCGGTCCGTTGGCCACGTCGCCGCCCGCCCGAATTCCGCGAACTGAAAGTTGTTGCGCGGAGAGTTGAATGAGGGCCTTCATCGTGGTTTTGTTGCTGACGGGAAGTGCAGCGGGACAGCGGTTGTTCACCACACAAAAAGAAAGTTGTCCACGCGAGGCGGAATCGATTCTTATCGCGAGCTGCCGTGTGGTGGGGGAACGGTTTGGGATTCCCATGCCGAATCCCCGAGTCGAGCTGCGGCTGGGGGCAACGGAAGATGCAGTGCAGAGTGACGGGACCGTCCACGTGATCCTGCTGCAGAGATGGAATAAGAGGCTCTTCAAGCGGGCGGCGGTCCACGTCTGTATGAGGAATGCCGAACTTGAGTTGGTACTCCCGCTGGCGGCCAAGGTGCCCGACTATTGAGCGGGCGTGGGAGTTCGCTATTGCGATTGCAGTTGGGCTGTGAGTTGGTTCACAGCTGTTACGTCGTAGAAATCGGTGAGGTCTGCGTGGCCGGCGAGAGTCTCACGCTCCTTGCCGTCGACGAGGATTTTTACCCGCAGGATTCCAGGGATGTTTGCTGAAAGTGTGTGGATCAGCGACGTGACCGTCAGTTCTTCAACCAGCATGCCGGAGCGGTGGCCATCGGCGAACGCTGCATTCAGATCGATCACCGCTACGCCCGGGTCAATCAGAAAAACGCTGCGCACGTCCGCGCCGGGGGCCAGGGTGTGGGGCGAGGACTTGTCGAGGTAGATGGTGAGCAGGGCGCGGAGCAACTCCTCGGCGCGCTGTTGGCGTCCCGAGGGCAGAGGAATGCGTGCTCCTACTGCGCGCAGGGACCCATCCTCATCGTGCGCCACGAATAGCGTGACTGGCTCGGTGGGTCCGGCTACAGGCGGAGCGATCGGCCGCGTGTCGGTTACCGTGACGGGCACCGCGGCGGCGCTTTTCC
>WNFA01003967.1_pt1 | contig 12351 bp, 10 predicted proteins | sample 5400481 | NCBI WGS metagenome assembly WNFA01 (sample SAMN13153340, study PRJNA577476) | soil metagenome | isolation source: 120 cm saprolite under Douglas fir tree site 2 hole 1 replicate 2 | place: USA:California | collected 2015-04-18
CCAGGCCACATCGTACACCCAATCGGTATGCCCGGTATAGATGAGGTATGCGCGGCGCTTGAGAAGCCACCAGGAGAGGCCACCACCGGCTACGGCTAACCCGCCTGCCGCCAACCCTATCATAACTGCTCGCCGGGAAATCTTACGGGGAGATGGCACGGGCATCTCTCCCGATGTCTCCGCTCTCTCTGTTTCACTTAGCGGCCCGATAGGCTCCCGTGATGGAGCTATTTCAGATGTAACCACTCCTGTAAACTGTTGCTGTGCCTGGCGGTCGTGCTTTTGCAGCCACAACGAGATATGTGCGGGTTGCATCGTTTCCTGGACCACAGCCACTAACTGCTCGCTCAACGTGTGCAGGCCGACTTCCCCGCGCAGCGTCACGCTGAAAGCCGCAATTGTACGAGCGGCATCGTATTTGCGGCGGTAGAAGCGGCGGTCGATGGTGTTTTGAATACGTCTCCGAAAGGGATGGAACAGAGCTGCTATCGCCAGTGTGGAGCTGACGAGAGCCACGGTGTTCCCACTGGTGAACCCGTTCAGGAGCGTTTGCAAGATGAGGATGCAAGCGATATAGACCACCGCCAGCGTCCCCGTGAGCGCAGTGTAGACCAGCGTACGGTTGATGAGGATGTCGATATCCCACAGACGAGAACGCAGAATAGCGATCCCGAAGGACAATGGGATGAGCACCGGGGAGAGGTTCCAGACCAGGAGATTGATTGCTTGATAGAGGGGGTCGGGTGGGTTGAGGGCCGAAAATACCTGGGGGAGGATTTCAAAGAAAAGATTCTCCCCAATCAATCCCAACTGCACGACGGTAAAGGCGAAGATAACCCACTTGATGCGCTGGCGTTGCAGTGGGTCGGACATTCGCCGATAGCGGTACAACTGAGAGAAGGCAAGGCTGCAAAATAAGGCGATGAGGACCAGTAAATTAAGCGGGAAAGGCCAGTTCCAGGAAATGAAGGGCGAATTACCGATAAAAAGAGGAAGTATAAATGTGTCTGCTACATATACGATCCATGCCACAGCGAGCAAGGCCATCCAGTGGGGCGCGAATCGCCCATCGGGAAACAGGAGAAAGACGAGGAGGAGAGCGATAACACCGGAGAGAAAGTAGATCGATGCGAGAGAATTCCAGGTCGGGCCCGACCATACCAACCCCGAATTAAAGCCGCCAGCGCTGGCAAACAGTATGAGCGCGAGGGAGACTAGCAGGGCTATCCAGTCGTCGGATTTGCGCCAGAAGATCACACCAGCGACAATGAACCACACCATTGTGATAGCGATGGTAAGCACAAGCGCGAGGAGGGCGTAGGCGCTAAGCGAAATACCCAGGTTTTGCAGTAGCTGCGCGCTTTGAAGCCGGAGTTGTCCATAGTTGCACGAATACGAATTACACGCGACCTGAAGGTTTGCAAAGTACAGCGGGAGACCTGTAACGAAGATGGGCACGGCTGGGGCAGCCAGAATGAGCCAGCAGATGCGAGCGAAGACGAGCCGGCCGCCGTGCAAGCGGGCATTGGCAGCGCTTTGCTGGTCAGAGCTCACGACTGTGTGTGCCTGTACCTGCGATTGTGTAACGTGAGGGTTCATCTGCAAGCTCCTTGGAGACCAGTTCAAGCGATAGCTAAAATGCCCAGAGATCAAGCAGTACGCGACGACTATGAGGTAAGATTTTCACGTTTCATTCTAGCATTTTACCATACGCCCATTATGTAATCGTTACGAAAAGCGTTACGAACTACTGGAGTTTGGGTGTATCGAGGTTGATAAATTGTACTTAACCTTTCTCCAAATTGCCAGCACCGCTTCCTGCTCTCCTCAGTGTGTTGACGAAGAAATGACAAGTAGTGGCACAAACACCTTACATGAGGCGTCGCGGGATAATATAATTCGCTAGAGACCAAGAAAGGTAGGACTTCAAGTGTGAAAGATTATGCGGACTTCCGACAACGGCTAGATTCCGTCCTGCGCACACGCGATGTGAAGCAGGTGCAGGACTTTCTTATAGCCGAGAGACAGTGGAGTCCAGGGCAACCGGCTGATCCAGAGTTCGCGATGTGGATGATGATCGCCGGCAGCGCGACGCTGCGTGATCTGCATGGCCGCGCTCGCGAATGGTTGATAAGCCATGGGCATGAGGCTGATGCGAATGCCGTCTTACGGAAGGAAAAGAGGCAAGAGGGCAAACAAGCGAAGCAGGGGAAGAATCGGGGGAGGTAGAGTGCCAATTTATTGAGCACGTCGATAATGCCACGATCCTGTATTCAAGTTATTCTTCTGTTATATCCGGCGGAGTACCACTCACCGCCGTTTGCAGCCAAACCGCCAATTGCTCTTTGCTCATCTGTCCAGTTGCAACCGCCATCATTGTGACGTAGTAATCAGACTCAGCCACAGTGGGCTCTAATCCATTCAGCTGAAGAAATGTTAACATGGCCATACCTGCGGTGCGCTTGTTACCATCGAGAAATGGGTGATTTTGGCAAAGATGAAAACCATATGCTGCAGCCATATGAAAGATAGTGGGGTGCAAAAACTGTCCGCCGAAATGAGCTTGTGGCATATGAAGTGCAGCATCAAGCCCTGCGATATCGCGCACACCATAAGCACCACCGTATAAGCGGATCTGATCATCATGAATCGCAACAATGATCGCTTCAGGGAGGAAACGAATCATAAGGCCTACTCAGCCAGTTTCCGGTTCGCGTTGCGATAATGTGGCTCAATGGCCTGATACGCTGCCCATGCATCCTGAAAATCTGCTGTGGCGCGTGTGAGCACGATACGATCACCAGCAACCTCAACGGCGATTTCATCGTTTTCGCGCAGGTGCAACGCTTCCACCACCCAGGCTGGCAACGTTACTGTGGTCGAGTTGCCCACCTTGCGCAATTTTACTACCTGCATATAGCTCCCCTCGTATAGTCTTGTATACACAAAAGTATATACGATTGATCAGGTGTTGTCAAGATGATAGGACTGAGATCCACTCATCATGCTTCTGGCGGGCCTGCGGCCCGCAAAGAGGGAAGGGAGTGTGGCGAGGACACCTCGCGCTCCGGCAAGGGACTGCGTCCCCTGCACCCCTGCTTTATGAGTGGATGTCAGGATAGGAGGGCTACTTTTCGGACTCTGCCTTATCCTTTTTATACTGAGCGATGATTTCCTGCTGGATGTTAGCAGGTACCTCCTCGTACTGGTAAAACTCCATGGTGAAGGAGCCGCGACCCTGGGTAATCGAGCGCAGGTCGGTCGCATAGTGCAGCGTCTCGGCCTGGGGCACATTGGCGGTGATCTGCTGCAAGCCAGCGCCTGCAGAAGCCATGCCCAGGACGCGCCCGCGCTTGGTATTGATGTCACTCATCACGTCACCCATGTTGTTCTCGGGTACGGTGATGGTGACGGTCATAATTGGTTCCAGGATGGTGGGGCTGGCCTGTGGCACTGCTTCCTGCATACCGAGCGAGGCGGCGATTTCAAAGGATTGCGCGGAGGAGTCTACCGGGTGGTATTTGCCATCCACCAGTGCGACCTTGACGTAGACCATGGGGTTGCCGGAGATGAAGCCCCGCCTGAGCGAGTCGCGCACGCCTTTTTCGACTCCCGGGATATACTGGCCCGGTACCACGCCGCCGACGATCTTGTCCGCGAAGACGAAGGTCTCTTCGCCATCTCTCGGCAATGGTTCGATCTCCAGCCATACATCGCCGAACTGGCCATGCCCACCGCTTTGCCGCTTGTGGCGGCCATTGGCGCGGGCCTTCTTGCGGATGGTCTCGCGGTAGGAGATACGAGGATCGCGTACCTCCAGGTCGACGCCGTACTTGCGTTTGATACTCTCGATTACGATCTGAATGTGTGACTCGCCCATGCCAGACATCAGGGCTTCGGCGGTCTGGGGGTCGCGTGCCACGCGCAGCGTGCGGTCTTCCTCCACGATGCGGGCCAGCGCGTTGCTCATTTTATCGAGGTCGGCCTGGCTTCTGGGGAAGACTGCCACCGTGAAGCATGGATCGGTGAAGTTAATCGGCTGCAGCGCCGTGGTCACATCTTTGCTGACGGCGAGCGTATCACCCGCGTGGGTATTGGAGAGCTTGGCTACGGCACCGATATCGCCGGCAGGAATTTCGCTGGCAGGCTCCTGGTTTTTGCCGCGCGGCGTGACCAGTTGCGCCATGCGCTCGTCGGCCTTTGTGCGCACATTGTAGACGTGGGTATCCGATTTGAGCGTTCCGCTGTAGACGCGGAAGGTGGAGATGGTGCCTACCTGAGCGGCAGCGTTTTTGAAGACGAAGATCGAAATGTTTTTGCCAAAGGTTTTTGCGTCTTCCGGCAGGACATCGATGGGGCTGGGCAGGTAATCGACGATGGCATCGAGCAGCGCCTGGACGCCGATATTTTTGCTGCCCGAGCCACACAAGACAGGGATAAGCTGGCCGGTGCGCGTGCCCAGTTTGACGACAGACAGTATCTCTTCGTCGCTCAGTTCCTCGCCTTCCAGGAACTTTTCCATCATTGCGTCGTCGCTCTCGACGGCCGACTCAATCAGTTGTTCGCGATAGGTGCTGATGCGGTCCTTGATTGCAGCCGGGACGGGGATCTCCTGTACTTTATTGCCCCCCTCGAAGGTGTAGGCTTTTTGAGATACCAGGTCCACCACGCCTCTGAAGGCTGATTGCTCGCCGATAGGAAGCTGTAGAGGTACCACTCTGACACCAAATTGCTTGCGCAGGGATTCCAGGGCCTGGTCGAACGAGGTATTTTCTCGATCAAGCTTGTTGACGAACACCATGCGCGGCAGTTTCCGTTCATCGGCATACTGCCAGGTAAGTTCAGTCCCGACCTCGACGCCTTTTTCCGCTGTTACGACCACGAGGGCGGCATCGGCCACACGCAATCCTGCTTTGACTTCACCAACAAAGTCGGCATAGCCAGGGGTGTCGATGAAGTTGATTTTGTGATCTTTCCATTCGACGGGGAGCACCTTGACGTTCAACGACATGTGTCGTTTCAATTCATCGGGATCATAGTCGGAGATGGAAGTTCCGTCATCTACTTTGCCCTGCCGGGTGACAGCGCCGCTATCATAGAGAGCCGCGTCCACCAGAGATGTTTTACCTGCTCCAACGTGAGAGATCAATGCCACATTGCGAATCTGTTCCGCCCTGTAAACCTTCATGAAGCCTATTTCCTCCTAGAGAATCTATGCGCGAGGTGATCCGTGGTGGACCGCCTATGCCCAACGCAGGTGGTCGCCTGTTCTGGCCTGGCCTGGTCTGGTCTGGTCTGAAAAACTGTACCGTATGCCCGTCCGGTCCGATTTCGGTATGGTGTAGTATAGCAGTATCGCGCGGTTTGTTCAACCTTGGAGGTTATCAGTTCAAGGGTGGGCGTCATATTGTTGCAGACGATGTCGAGAGGCATGGCACCCGCAAGGGGCATGGCACCCGCAAGGGGTGCCACTACTATACTACGGAGTAGCTTGGTAGGCTCGTCTATAGTAGTGAGAGGGCTTGCCCCTCTCATGTTCGTGCAACAATATGACGGGCACTAGATTATCAAGGTCGCGGCTGATGGACTGGTGCTAGCGCACGGGTCGAAAGCTTGCAGATACCTTGCATGATGCAATGTAATTTTTAGCTGCTGAGGTTAAACACGATGGGACGGTTGAGACCGTTTCCTGGAAGTCCTCGCGCATCGCCTGGTTGGAGTTGGGAACAATATACCATGGATTCGGCATGCTATATGCTGGATCGTGCGCCCAGGCAGGACACTGCAAGTCGTAGCGCTCGGCGAGGTATTCCGCCGCGGACGCGCTAAAGCTGGTCCCTACACGACGGCCCACTGGCGACAAAACTCTTCCATATTGATGACTTTTCTCTCAAGTCTGGACTGTTCGGCGGCGAATGCCATTAAATGACTCTGAACCGATGTTGCAGCGGAAGTCAGCCCTTCTGCTGTATCGTCTGAGCGCACGAGCCTGATAAAGTCCCTCATCACACCGAAGTCACCGCCTCCATGCCCTTGTGGGCCACCTTCGCTTCGCAGCGTGATTATTTTATGGGTCTTGGAAGGGAAATCGAAATTTTCGATTTCGCTAGTGTCCCTGTTCACAATGCCTCGTATTTCACCTTTTGTTCCCATGAGCTTAATTGTCCGACTCACATCATCGGTAAAGGCACACATCGTGAAGGCCGCTGTCACCTCATTGGCGAATTCCATTGTGACGACCTGGTGATCTACTACATCGTTATCACAATGGTAGACACATCTTCCATATGGTCCTTCTTGTAGTGCTTTTTGCAGTGCAGGCATGCTGCTATCGTCGCTAATGACCGAGACCGGCCAACCTGCCTCTCCGGTTAAATAGAACTTTGGCGCATAGTACGCGCAGGTATCTGCTACCGGACAGCCGTCCAGGCAGCGGTCGGGCGCTCCCTGGGGTGCGTTTGCTGCAGTGAAATGTGTTAATGAGCCGAAGGAAGAGATATTGACGCACGCGGCCCCGGCCAACCAGAGCAAAATATCCATGTCGTGACAGGATTTGGCTAAAATCATGGGGCTAGACTCAGCCGAATTTCTCCAGTTTCCGCGTACATAGCTGTGGGCGTAATGCCAATAGGCCACATTTTCATTATGTTGAATAGAAATCAGCCGACCAATAGCACCGTCTGCCAGGACTTGTTTAAGCGTCGCGAAGAAATTTGTGTATCTGAGGACGTGGCAGATGGAGAAGATACGATGGAACTCTGCGGCACTTTTGCTCATTTTGATGCATTCGTCTGGATGGGGTGACATGGGCTTCTCTAGCAAGACATGATAGCCTACCTCGAGTGCCCGCATAGCTGGGGCAAAGTGCATTTTGTCCTGCGTACTAATCAGGACGGCGTCTGCCAGTTTCGGCTGTGCCAACAGATCTTGCCAATCCACGAAACAGTATTCGTTGGCTATAGAGTGCAGGCGTTGAAATTGTGCTCTTCTGCTGGGGTTTGGCTCGGCTACAGCGAGAAACTGGACCTCGTGGGGATGCCTCAACGCGTAATTGCCGTAATTATCTCCCCTCTGGCCAGCCCCAATGACTGCTATGGTGACTTTTTTCAACGTCTTCCCTTTTTGCTCTGTATTCTCCCTGCACTCCTAATGACTGCATTTGTCCATGAAATATGACAAAAGGGGTGCAGGGCAGTGCTTTTAGCTTTCTTATCTACCTCAGAGCAAGCGGTAAAGCGGCGAGGGATGCGGTTCATTTTTTGCAAGGGCCTGTTCGTGGAGTCGTAAATTTACGATAAGCAACTGGAGCGCGGCACGAATAAGTACCAGAAGCAGAGCGCGGATCTGCTCGGGTTGTAGAATGGAAGGATGATGAGTACACAAAAGGAGGGACAATTGTGACAGTTGGGACATGGGTCCCAACAGGTAAAGAGTTCTGCGGCGGGTCACATGGTGGTGGGGGATACTATCACCATGGATGACCTATTACCAGTATAATAGAGTAATGCAAATGCTGCGCCAGGAGGACAGGGTCACGACTTTGCGGTGAGCGAGGTCTGGCAGTTCGTAACGCTTGTGGTAACGTTTGAGAGATGCTTATCCTGTACAATAGCGTATATTAGGAAGGTTTCCAAGTTTTGACAAGGAGTGGGATGGATGGCCGAACTTATGACGAAAACACCCAAAACAACCCTATCGCGTCGCCGCAAGCCGGTAGCAGGTCCACGCGGCCATTTCCTGTTGGGCAGCGCCCCCGCTATGCAGCACGACCGCCTGGGGTTTTTACTGAGACTGACTCACGACTATGGGGATGTTGTCCATGTGCGCTTCCTGTTCTGGCCCGCTTACATGGTCAATTCCCCCGATGGCGTCAAGCATGTGCTCCAGGAGAACTATCGCAACTACAACAAAGACCTCTTCACCTACACGGTCTTTCACCCGTTTGTCGGTAAGGGATTGTTGACCAACGATGGGCAGTCGTGGCTGCAGCAACGCCGTCTTATCCAGCCAACCTTCCATCGCAAGCACCTTGCCACCTTTGGCACGCTCATGACCGGCGCTGCCGTCGCGATGCTAGAGCGCTGGCAGGACTCTGCCGGGCACGATGAACCGCTGGATATCGCCGTGGAGATGATGCGCCTGACCCAGGGCATCGCCGGCCAGGCGCTCTTCAGCGTCGATTTGAGCAAGGAGACGGATACTATTGGCCAGGCTATCACCACTTTGAGTGAGCTGATCGCTGACTACATCTATGCTCCCTTCCCACCTCTCGGAGTGCCTACAGCGCGCAATCGCCGCATGCAGAGCGCGCTTCGCACGCTTGATAGGTTCGTGTATGGCCTCATCACGCAGCGCCGCCAACAACTCGTGGATACGGAAACAGATGACTTGCTCTCCCTGTTACTGTCGGCGCGTGACGAGGAGACGGGCCAGGGGATGAATGACAAGCAACTGCACGATGAAGTGATAACGCTCCTGGTGGCGGGCCATGAGACCACTGCGAATCTCCTGACCTGGAGCTGGTACCTGCTCTCCCAACACCCGCATGTCGAGCGTCGACTGCATGCCGAACTGAACGAAGTGCTTGGAGGAGAGCTGCCAGCGCTGGAGCGCCTGCCGGAGCTGCCCTATACACGCATGGTACTTGAGGAGACGCTGCGGCTCTACCCGCCGGCCTGGATCTTCAGTCGCAAAGCGATCGGCGAGGACGAGATTGGGGGATATCATATTCCGGCTAACAGTATGATCTGGCTCAGTCCCTACACGACGCACCGTCACCCGGCGTTCTGGGAGCAGCCGGAGGTGTTCGATCCGGAGCGCTTTACCCCCGAACGCTCGGCCGGTCGCCCGCACTACGCCTACTTCCCCTTTGGGGGTGGGCCACGCCAGTGCATCGGCAACAACTTTGCGATGATGGAGGCGCAGTTGATCCTGGCTACCGTTGCACAACGCTATCGCTTGCGCCTGGTGCCAGGTCACCCGGTTGAGCCGCAGGCCCTGGTTACGCTGCGACCGCGCTACGGCCTGGCGATGACTGTCCATCCGATCTAAGTGAGGGCTGGTCATAAAGACTTTGCTGGCGAATGAAAGATATGGTGCAAGCGGGCATGGCACCTCATCATCGATGTGAGCAAGGCTGTTTCATTCGCTTCTCCCTTCGACTTCCCGCACCTCCCTGATCTCCAGGAGATGTCCATCAGGGTCATGGAAGAAGGCCCGGACCTCTCCGCTCCAATCGAAGGGCGGGGTGAGAAACTCGGCTCCGCGAGAGCGGAGGACCTTGTAGGCAGCAGAGCAATCAGGAACCCGAATGCTCAGTTCGCTGATGATGCTCTTGCGGTCGAGAGGCGGCAGATCGGTCACGGCAGGCTCGTCTTTCGTGGAACCAAAGGGCGCCGACAGGAGGATCTGGTTCCCTGCAAAGCTCAGAAAGCAGAGGGTCCCAGGAAGCTCATGCAGAACTCGCGCTCCCAGCACATCGCGATAGAACGCCAGCGAGCGAGCGTAGTTGCTGACCGCAAGGAAGCATCTGAGTGTCACTCCATCCGTCGGGAAGTCATTGGGAAATGCTGTCTCTTTTTCCATAGGAGTTGTCCTTTCCAGGCTTAGCTCGCCACGGCTCGGCAAGCAAGAGAATCGATTTTCTCTTCAGACCCGCGCGAGTTTTTCCGGGTTGGCAATGATGCGAATCGCCTGAATCTGCCCTTGCTCCACCTCAATGGTCAGGACGGAGAATGTTTGACCGCCAGCGCGGATGATCATGGCTGCCTGACCGTTGACTTCCTTTAACTCGACACGATAGTTCTCTGGCCAGAAGCGCTTCGTTCCCAGGCTAAAGCGCGCCACCGCATTCCGCCCGCGAATTGGACGCAGTGCAGCCTGTTTGACTTTCCCGCCGCCATCTGCCCACAGGGTCACATTTTCGGAGAGCAGATTCGTCAGGGTGGTCATTTCTCCGCTCCGCACGGCCGCCAGGAAGCTGGTGAGCAGTTGCCGGTGCGTTTCGGGAGCTGGTGGGAAGCGTGGCCGCCGGGCGACCAGGTGTTGCTTCGCCCGGCTGAAGGAGCGGCGACAGGCGGCTTCACTCTTCTCAAGCATGGCAGCAATCTCGGCAAACTCGTACTCGAAGACTTCGCGCAGCAGGAAGACCGCTCGCTCGAACGGTTGGAGTTGCTCCAAAAGCACCAGGAAGGCCAGGGAGATCGACTCCTCTGTCTCGACACGCTTTTCGGGGTTGGCTGCGTCTGTAGTCTCTTCTGTGAGGATCGGCTCCGGTAACCAGGGGCCCACGTACAGTTCTCGCTTCCTGCGCGCGAGCTGGAGTTGATCCAGGCATAAGCGCACCAGGATCGTGGTGAGATAGGCTTTGAGCGAGTGAATGGTCCGCGGGGGCGTGGCCTGGTAGCGCAGGTACGTCTCCTGCACCATATCCTCAGCATCCATCGCACTGCCGAGCATGCGGTAGGCGATGGAAAAGAGGTAGGGACGATAGGTTTCAAAGGCTTCCACTCGGCTTCCTCCTCTGAATCGACTCATGGGAACAGATGGTGTCCCCTTTGTTGTTGGTTCGATGCTCGTCTTCTCTGTGACAGAGAGCATCGAACCAGCGTGGGAACTCTTCCAGCGTTTTTTTACCAGGTAGTACTATTGTAACCAGGAAGCAAGAGCAGTGCCAATCTCATCGTGTAGACTGTGCTTGTCTGGCCGCGGCAGACGCCTGCGCTATTTGCTTTCCAACAAAAACAGCGGATGGCTGACCACAGCACGCTCAAACTCCTCAAGGGAAGAGTCCGCGCTGACGCCAAAGGAGCGAGCAAAGGGGTTGCCGTCTTTGACATCTTCTCGCAAAACGAGGGCCGCCTCGCCTTTGGGCAGTTCTGTTGCATTGACCGTTTCAGAACGACGCCCACGTGTAAGGGTAGCCTCTTCCGCTGCCCGCAGATTGCGCACCCAATCTACTATTCCATATGGGGAGCCCACATAGCGCTTCCCATTGCGCCTAATAATCGCTACCGGGACTGTACGCGGCAACCCGCTTTTGCGCCCACGCACCGTGAGCAGATACATGGGGTAGTTCCCGAACACCATCCAGGGCCCTACAAGCTTGAAGCCCGCACGCAGCAGAGTCGTTGTCATAACATTTGCTACACGTACATACATCGGTGCCTTATATGTTTTTGCCATAGTTTCCTTCCTTTTCTCTGAGGAGAGACGTTGTCGTGATGACCACCACCTGTGATCATCACAAAGAAAGAGGGTTGAACTGTCCTTTTTGGGACAGCTTTCACAACCGTTTGGAATTGATTTGCAGTATGCCCGTCAGGGATAACCCGCTGCGAGAATATCCACTCAGAGTGCCTGTTCTCAGAGCAGCGACTTCTGTGCTGGTGGTAGTATGCCTGGAAAGGGTAATCTGATAGAATAGCCTTGGCAAGGCGATCACCAGGCAACTGCTGTCCTCGAAAGACGAGAGGTTCTCGATCGAAGCCCGTGTGCTCATTTTGCTTGCAACGATCATCTCATTGAGTGTGTGAACAGGCGGACACAAGAAAGCATCCGGACGATGAAGAAAGCACACAAAGGGGCCCCCAATCAGCGCTTGAAAGCGGAGCGGGAACTGCGTGGCTGGTCACAGAAATACGTCGCCGAGCAGCTTGGGGCCGATCACTACTATCTCAGCCGCTGGGAACGAGGCACGGCCTCTCCCAGTCCGTACTACCGCCAAAAGCTGTGTGTCCTCTTTGGCAAGAACGCCAAAGAACTCGGACTGCTTCAGGAAGAGGAAGAGTCCGGCAGGCACGACGAAGAAGCGAGCGAGCGCATTATGCTCTCTCCTCCTTCCGTGGAGGCGGTCTCTGATCCGGCTGTTCCGCCTCTGTCAGTTGGCACCACTGGCCTCGTTGGCCGCGACGAGGTGTTCTCCCACCTCAAAGAGCGCCTGCGTGGAGGGAGAAATATGGGACTGACTGCCATCAATGGCTTGCCGGGTGTCGGCAAGACGACGCTGGCGGTGGCGCTGGCGCATGACGACGACGTGGTGGGGCATTTTCATGACGGGATTCTCTGGGCTGGTCTGGGACTGCACCCCAATGTGCCAGGTCTCCTCTCCCGCTGGGGGACGCGCCTGGGGATTCCTGCAGTTGCAGCAGCCCGTTTGACAAGCATCGAGGCCTGGAGCCAGAGTATCCGCGCGGCTATCGGTCTGCGCCGGATGCTGCTGGTGATTGATGATGCCTGGCAGATCGAGGAGGCACTGGCCTTCAAGGTGGGTGGGCCAAAGTGTGCCTACCTGCTGACGACGCGTTTCCCGCAGATTGCCCTGCAGTTTACAGGGGAGGGTACCATAGCGCT
>WNFA01005151.1_pt1 | contig 12350 bp, 11 predicted proteins | sample 5400481 | NCBI WGS metagenome assembly WNFA01 (sample SAMN13153340, study PRJNA577476) | soil metagenome | isolation source: 120 cm saprolite under Douglas fir tree site 2 hole 1 replicate 2 | place: USA:California | collected 2015-04-18
GCCTTCGCGATACGCGCGCCCCAAGTCCGCTGCCAGATCGTGCGCGGTGATGAAATACGCGCCCAGTCCCGAACGGATCGCCTCCTCCGCCAGCGCCACGCTCAAGTGCGTTTTTCCCACGCCGGGTGGACCCAGGAAAATCACGTTGCTGGCTTCGTGAATGAATCGCAGCGAACGCAACTCCCGAATCTGCCGATCATCCAGCGATGGCTGAAAACCGAAATCGAACTGCTCGAAGGTTTTTACGAACGGGAAATGGGCCAACTGCAGCCGCGCCCGCAGATACCGAGTCCTTCGTGCTTCCACCTCGCAGCTCAGCAACTCATCGAGAAAGTCTGCGTAACTCGGCTCTTTCTTCGACGCTTGTTCCAGCAAGTTCTCCAGCCTTGCTTCCACCGCCTTCAGTCCCAGCGTCTCCAGTGCCGTCTGCAATCGCTCGATCGGGGTGTTCATCGCCCGCCTCCGTTGGCCACGCGCTCATACGCTGTCAGCGAGCGCTTCTCCACCTCCGGGCTCCCAGTGGGATCCCCTGGTGATGCGGCGGAAACGTCAGCACACTGTGTTTGCGCTGCGCTTTGCCGTGCATCGCAATCCGCTCGCGGCCCGTGCGGATCTCCACTTCCTCCATCATTTCCCGTACCCACACTTCCTGGCCTGCATACTCCCAGGGCACCGAATACCGGCTGCCTTGCCAGTCCACATACGCATCCCGCGCCACTTTGCGCAGCTCGCCATCCACATGCGGATACGGCGGCTGCCCCGCCAGTGACTGTAAACTGAACTGCTCGACATCCCAGCGCACCATCACTTGCTCATGCGTTGTTCCGTGCACACGCTGGTTCGCTACACCCCAAATCCACTCGCGTAGTTGCGCATTCAGATCGCTCAGGCTGTCTGGTTCGCGCCCTTGTAAGCCACACAGAAAGTTCCGTCGTACGTACTTCACGCCCGCTTCCACTTTCCCTTTCGTCTGTGCGCGATACGGCCGGCACAGGCGCGGCGTGAATCCCCAGTAGTGCGCGAAGTCCAGAAACACCGGGTGCCAGACGATCTCGCCTCGCTCGTCCGTCCCCAGCCACACGGTCTTCATGCGATCGTAGAGAATCTCTTCCGGCACTCCGCCGATCTGCTGGAACGCCGCTTCGTGCAGCCGCAGCAGCGTGCCCAGCTTTTGGTCCAACGCCGCTTCCGCCACCATCCTTCGGCTGTAACCCAGCGTGAAGGTGAAACCGTGCAGCTTCTGTTCTTGCCCGGCCATCTCCAGCGTACCCAGATGCCCCCAGTCCACTTGCGCCTGCTTGCCCGGAGCAGTCTCGAAGCGCCGCACGGCCACGACTCGTGCCGCGCTGCGTTGCGGCCGCAACCAGTCCGTCAGAATCGTGTAGCCGCCTGCGTAGTTCCGCTCACGCAGTTCGCGCAGCAACACCCGCGCGTTCCACACCCCGGCGCGCAGCCGCTCTTCCAAATACGGCTTAAACGCATCGAGCTTGCTCGGCGGTGCTGGACGTGGGCCGTACTCCGGCGCCACCCCCGCCGCCTGTACATACTTGCGAATCGTCTTGCGGTCCCAGCCGGTCAGCTCGCTGATCGCCTGAATGCTCATTCCTTGCCGTTGCAGTTCTTTTAGTTCTTGCACGTCTCTCCCCCTTAACAAGTTTCGGAACCTCCTCCGTTTGGAGTGGGCTCCGGTTTACCACGTCAAGGGGTGGGGAAAATTCAAACGGCATTATGGGGATTTTTGCACCGGCGCTGACATTAGTTCAGATTACGGCGAGGCTGAGACACTTTGAACCTTCAAACCCTCATCCCTACGAGCCGCGCGAGCGTCAGCCAGTGTCGTGGATGAGGCTGTCGTTTGCCGGAACGGATATTTGAAGCATACGGTGTGGAGACACCGAGCGCTGAGGCCAAGGCGCGGACAGTAATTCCAGCGAGACGAGGATGGATTTTTTCGCGATAGCTTTGTTCATTGAGCCAAGCTGGTTGACTCGACGGTTGCCAAGACCACCGAGCGGCAGTGTGTCGGCGTGCTTTCTCAGCCCTACTCGCCTGTGCCTCAGAACTATGCGACGCGTCTCGGCCCCCTTGTTCACCCTTGCGATACCTTTCAGTACTGACGGCGGCTGCGCAGGTTGTGCAGTAGCGGTGTCCCGCCGTGATCTTGGTCCCGCAGGTCTGGCACAGTAGCGGAGGTTTGGGTGGGGCAGGGACTGGTGGATTTGCTTTCCCCTTCGCTTCGCGACGATGACTCTGAGTCAGATGCGTAGGTGGAAGCATCAGCCTTGCAGGCTTCCGTGCCGTAGACCAGACCATCCGTGAAGTCCATTCAGCAATTGGCGCAACAACTCGACTCCATGTTGATAGACTTTCGGAAAGCCGCATAGCGAACGAGCCCATTAGTCGGCACGTTCCATCGCGTTGTTCAAAGAACCATTCCCGTCGCAGCGCTCCTTCCGTGATCCACTTAAGCAAATAGGCGTCCACGTGAGGCCGAACCGGTTCCATGAGATCACAGGCCAAACTGTCGCGCGCATCCGTATCAACATGTAAAACACCAATACCCGGATCGAGTCCTACTGATGCCGCTGCTAAGCGCGACTCCGATTCCAGCAACGCATACATGTAGTTCAGCATGGCGTTTGGTGGGTTGACCGCAAGCCGAGGTGACCCGGTTAAGACCGATTTACGCGTGCCGAACGTTCGCCAGTGTTCGGGTACGCGACGGTAATCAACCGTTGGAAAATTGATTGGCAAACTGCGCCACGCGGACCAGTAAGTCTGGGCAGCCTGCGATTCGAGCTGTCGAATCGCTTCAACCGTAGTTGCTTTGGCCAGTGGGGAGCGGAAAGAAGCTATCCTGTCCGCGAGGGTTGCATCCTGCAGACCATCACGGACAATGCGTTCTTGTCCTTCAAGCTTCTGAGAAATTAGTCCTCGACTAATCTGTACGGCTGCGCCGGTCTGATGCGCTAGCGACTGGGCACGCCTCAGACGAGAGTCCGACGGGCGAACCGGTCCCGTAGTGGCAAGGACCGATCCGTCCCGGTCAAGCATGACAAACGCCGCATCTTGGTCCGCCAACCAGCGCATCGCCGCGAGAGACACTGCCCCGTCGGAACCGATGACCGCCAATCGCTTCAGCCCATGTCCAATGCGGGCGAATCTTCCCAGACGGCGCCGAGGGCCGATGCCATCTTCCAGAATCAAATGGCCACGATCCACGCGCACTCCGATCCCATAGCCGTAGAGGGTCACGACCCCGTGTCTCGGCGTAATCGAAGATTTGATGGAATTGCTGGAGTCTTGGAGTTGATGTACGGTCTGCGTAGCTGCCATTGGAGCATACCTCCTTTGGTGGTCAGGGCTTGTCGTCTGCTCGTAAACAGGCGGCAGGCCCGCTTTGTTTTCGAAATTTGGTTACCTAGATGCTTTCATAATTTTATCATTTCCATCCGCGCCGGTCTCAGCTTCCACACGGTCTGAAATGGTGGGGCGTTCACGCCGCTTCGTCAAATTCAGCTTGAATTGTTCAGTTAGGACCATCTCCACGTGGGTCTGTGAATGAATCAGTTTGAAATACCGCTTTGCGATCTCGCAGATGAGCGCCTTGGGAAGCGGGTCGTTTCGATAGGCTTGTCGAATTGCACGTCGTAAAGAGAACCAATTTTTTGCTAGCTCGGTTTTAGGAAGTTGGTATCGGCTTGGAAGCGAAAGAATGCCGTCATGGAAACTCATGATCAATTCGTTTTCACTCTTTCTGTTTGCGTTTGTCACGAGATAGCGGATCGCTTTAAAGATTTGATACATCGTTCCGTTGGCGATCTTGCTCGGGGCCTTCTTGCTCCGACTTACTGACCGTCGCCAACCCATATAGGGGAGACCAGCTACGGCATTCGCGAGATTTAATGGCGTCAGCGTGTATCGTGGGCTTTTGAGAAAGTTAAAAAGTTCCTGCCGCGCGAAGCTGGCTTCGAGCTGTATCAGTCGTTCCCGCAATTGCTTTTCCTTTTTTGCTAAAGCCCGATATGGCACCTCCGCTTGCCAGGCTTCCTTGCGTTTCTTCTTTCGTGCGCGCTTAACCATCCGGCGGTTGCGCCCACGTGCGTTCGCTAGAGCCGAATTCGTTTGGTGGAGTTGTTCCTCAGCCTGACGCTTTGATAGCTCCGCTTTGTAAAGCGGCTCTACAGCAGACCGCAGTTCAGCTCGAACCTTGCGGAGAATGGCGCCGGACGCCGATTCGGAGGAAGAACGACAGAGGATGCTGAGTGGCTCGTGCCACCAAGTTTGGGGGTTGGCACAGGTGTGAAGATGCGAATAAGGTCATCCGGCTTCTTGCACCTCTGAAGTTCCCGGTAGATATCGAACCAAGCGCCTTCAAAAATCTGAACAAACTGATGTCTTCGGTCGTGGAGCTGATCATCGGTTAGTCCGGTAGGTCGTCCTCTGCGCGGCGCAACGATATCATCGGAATCTGTCAAGTCCCTTGCAAATTCTGAACTCCACATAATTGGGAAGCTGAAATTATCTATTGCCATCTAACTACTCCACACACGCCCGCCATTGCCACATATTTGCTTAAGTGGCTTTATGGCCTTCGTCTTGGGATGAAAAACAGGCCATATGCTACACGCGCGCGGGGGCAATTGTCCAGCCCCCGGAGGGTGTACAAGATGCGGCGAAAGGCAAATCTGAAGAGCAAACCACAAGCACAAGCTTACACGCGTGCTCTGCGCGTCCTGACGCGCATGCGAGGCGGCCAGTCCCTGTCCCATGCCGCGCGCATTGAGCACATTAAGCCAGGCACCGCCAAAAAATATCTGGGCCGCCATCTACGCCAAGAGGCATCAGGCAAGCGCTGGAATCCGTCGAAATCCGACCGCCTCACCGACGATATGAATGTTCTAACCCCGCTGGGCCCGATCACAGTCCCGGTCCGAGGGTCGCGAGAACGGTTGCGCCTCGGACGCTACACCACAGCGGTAGCGAGATGGCGGCGTGGCGAGCTTGGGGCTGAAGAGGAAATAGCAGCGTTTGCTGGCCAAACAGTCAGCGGCCATCCACTCATAACCGACATAAATCTGTTGGCTGCTCTCGAAGACGCCGGTGTACTTGGTTTCGAAGAGTTGTATGTGTCGCTTGCGAGAGGAGCATGAGAGCGCAGAAACAAACGAGCGGCCTGCGCTGTGTGATTTGCGGGAGCAAAGTCAGTGTGCAACGTAACCATGTGGGTGGACAAAACCACGTGGCGTGGTTCTGGATGCCATTCTGCCAAACCCATCACGATCAGTTTCACGCATTCGTCCGCAACGCCGGTATCAACCTCGAATACACATCGGATCCGAGAGAGCGACTTCTGCGCGCACTCCAGGCATGCCTCGTCGCTCAATGGATGATGACGAAAGCACTGCAAGAATTGAATTCTCGTCCTGAACAAAACATCGGGGCTGAGGATTCACCTCAGCCAGGAGAGCCCCATGTCTGAAATTCATGACATCTTTGTGCGTGCCCACACAGTTATTCCGGAGAAGAAAGGGCCAGACCGCCAGCCGACTGCAAAGTGGCCGAAGGACGTGCTCGTCATTGACACAGAAACTACCCTGGACACAGTGCAGCAGTTGACCTTTGGTGTTTACAGGCGCAGCAAACTAGGGCCGTCGGGATATGAGTGCGCTGAGGAGGGACTGTTTTACGCCGATGACATCGACGCGGCGCAATTGAACGTGTTGGAGCGCTTCATAGAAGGGCCAAGGAATTCTCCGCAGATCGACCTAAAGCGGTTTCCGCCACCGATCCGCCTGACCCTTTACACCCGCTCGGCTTTCGTTGAGCGTGTGTTATGGAGGGCGATCCGCAATGGCGCGATGATTGTTGGCTTCAACTTGCCCTTTGACTTATCTCGATTAGCCGTGAAGTCAGCTCCAGCTGACGACGGCGGTTGGTCGCTCGTGTTGTCCATGCGCCGAAGCCGTAAAACCGGCGAGATGGAAGCGAATCCCGAACGCCCCCGCATCGTCATCAGCTCCAAAGACAGCAAACTGGCATTCATTTCGCTCAAAGGGATCCGGCATCCCAAGGAATGGCCTCATGGCGGTCGCTTTCTGGATCTGCGCACGCTGGGCTGGGCGCTTCGCAACGAGTCTTACAGCCTGAATGCGGCGTGTAGGGACTTCCATGTTCCAGGAAAATTGGCTCACAAACCGACTGGCCTGGTTACGTTCAAAGAAATCAAGTACTGCCTCCAAGATGGGCGGGCTACGACGAACCTGCTAAACGCAATGAAGCGGGAATTTGATCAGCACCCTTTTGAACTCCAACCTGATCGGGCGTACTCGCCTGCCTCGATCGCCAAAGCGTATCTCGATGTGATGAACATTGCGCGGCCCAAGGTAAAGTTCGATGTTGGCGATAAGGAATTAGGGATCGCCATGCAAGGTTACTATGGCGGTCGAGCCGAGTGCCGCATTCGGAAGACGCCGGTTCCCGTTGTTCTTACCGACTTCACGAGCCAATATCCCACGGTAAGCGCTCTTTTAGGGAACTGGGATGTCCTCACTGCGGAACGCGTTACCTTCGAGGATTGCACAGACGAAATACGGAAAATGCTGATAGGGCTCGAACTGAAGGATACGTTCAACCCTAAATTCTGGAAGCAATTATCGTTCTTCGCGTTCGTGTTGCCGGAAAGAGACATTTTCCCAGTGCGGACCGTATACAACGGGCGTACGCAAAATATTGGCCTGAATTACCTGACCTCTGAACAGCCTGTCTGGTTCGCTGGACCAGACGTTGTTGCGTCTGCTCTCCTAGGGAAGGTTCCAAAAATCATCAAGGCCATCCGTATAGTGCCGCATGGACGCCAGCGTGATTTGCGGACCACTAACCTTGCCGGAATGGTTCCGATCAATCCGCTGCAGGATGATTTCTATTGCCGTGTCATTGAGCAAAAAAGCGTACACAAACAAACGAACAAAGGCCTCGCGAATTTCTTGAAGGTGCTAGCCAACTCCGGCAGCTACGGGCTATTCGTACAACTGGACCCAGAACGATTCGAAAAAGCAGTAAGCGTCAAAGTTTTCTCAGGGGAAATCTCTTTTGAGAGACCTTATGTGGCTGTGGAGAAAGCCGGACCTTGGTACTTTCCGCCGCTGGCATCGCTGATCACCGCAGGCGGGCGGTTGCTGTTGGCGATGCTGGAGCGAAGTGTCCGCGACAGGCGTGGAAGCTATCTGTTCTGCGATACGGACTCTCTCTGTATCGTCAGCAACGAGCATGGTGGTCTGATCCCCTGTGCGGGCGGGACGCACAAGCTGGCCGATGGCCGTGAAGCCGTCAGGGCCCTCTCATGGAAGGAAGTCGAGGATATAGCCAGCCAGTTCAATGGACTCAATCCGTTCAATCGCCAACTCGTGCGAGACATCTTGAAGATCGAGGACGTCAACCGTGTGGATTCCGATCCACAGAAAGAACGGCGGCAGGTCTTCGGCTATGCGATTTCTGCGAAGCGATATGTCCTTTACACACAAGATGGGTCTGATTTTTCCATCGTAAAGGCCAGTGGACATGGTCTCGGTTATCTCTACCCGGCCAAGGAGGGATTCGACAAACGTGCCGATGCGCCGCAGTGGGTGGTCGAAGCGTGGGATTGGCTGCTGCGCAAAGAACTTGGTCTTAAGTTTCGTGAGCCGAGTTGGCTAGATCTACCCGGAATGATGCGAATGGCGCTCACGTCACCAAACGTTATGCGTGAGCAACGTCCCGAATGGTTGTCGCCATTTAACTTCTTTTTTCTTCCATTGCTTTCTGATCTTGGCGGCTATCCGGCAGGATGCGACCGCTCAAACTTCAAGTTCATCACGCCGTTCAGTTCTAACAGGCAACGATGGAAAAGGCTCAAGGGTATAAACGTCTGCGATGGGCGAATGTATCGGATGGAGATGACCCCAAGCGGCAAACAGGACAAGGTGGTTCCCGAATCGTTCCGAATTATTCTGAGGCTTTACTTGCGTCGCCCCGAATCAAAGTCCCTTGCGCCAGATGAAACTGCTTGCACTGCGGACACAAAAGGTTTGCTCAAGCGAGCTTCGATTCTAGCTGGCCAGATTATCCCAGTGGGCAAGGAAACAGACCGGCGGTGGGAACAAGGCGAGGACATGAGCATGCTGGATTTCAAAGTGCTGGAGTACCGACCGTCTGGCAACTTGGTCATAGCGGACCCGACCCTAATAAATGAAATCGCAAAATTGGGAATGCGCGGGGCAATCCGAAAGACCGGACTGAGTCAGCACACGATTGAAGCAATTCGGGACGGTCGAGCGGTCCGCCGCGCGACCTTGCAACGAATTTTGAAGCTTATCGCTTAATCCAAGGATTGGAGGACGTTTCATGCCTTATAAGGACCCGCAAGCCAAGAAAGAATGGGAGCGGCAGCATCGGCCTCAGAGGCTTGCACGCCGCCGTGAATTGAGACAGATCGATGCGGCACGGAAGGAGGATCACCCCGAGGCTCTTGGCGGGATTGGTTTTCTGGTCCCAGTAATCGCCGGATGTGCTCTGGCCGCTTACAGTCCAAAGCTTGCAATCGGCACAGGTAGTCTAACGCTAGCTATCGCCACAATTTTCAAAAAAGGCTGGGGCTGGTGGGTTGTGGGGATAGTTATCGTAGTTCTCGGTTTGCTTTTCTACTGGAGCGATCAGAAGGACAAAGAACCACCACGGGATTCAGAGTTGGGACGAAAACCAATCCTTTTGTAGGGTCGGGCGAATGGACCGACCGCAAGGTATTTTCTTCGACATTCATCAACTAGCTTTTGATATGGCTTTAATGGGTATGCACACGTGAATCGATACAACGAACTGAAGCTACGAGCGCTGGCACTGTTCGCGAGCGGCCAATGGCTAACGCCCGACCAGGTTGCTCAACAGCTTAATTTCTTCCCGCAGCGTTCGGCATGGACATACTTCAAAAGGTTGTGGAGTTTTGGCCTTCTTGAAAGGCGTTACTCGGGGAAAGGCACGCTGGCGTACCGGATCAGTGAAGGTGGACTGGCGCGGCTCCGCTGGCTGCGTTCACACCAAACCTGACGACCGGCGAGGCACTTGTCCTGTAGTGCCTATGGCCTATGAATTTAGCTCACGAAACTGGTGCGGCGGTTGGGGAGGCCAGTGGGATTTCTTGCCTTGCCGTTGTAAATGCCCTTATCCAGACGGCGAACGACCTTGTCGGTAGTTTGTACGTACCAGAAACACCAGGCTTTGCGACGATGATGTGGCGCTTCTTCAAGGCGTTTATAGCATTATTCAGGGTCGATTCCTTAATCTTGATTTTCTTCCGGATTTCTGCCTTTGTCGTCCACGCATCGAGATTTTCGGCCATAGCTCTGAGCACGTCTCGGTATTCGTCGGCCCCAATTTGGTCAAAGTACAGTTCATGGAAATATTTTACGCCGAGTTGAAACAAAGCTCCCGTTTCGTCTAACGCCCCACGAAACACATCGGATTGATCGATACTATTATCACTGTCCTGGTTGAAGGCTGAATATGCAAATTGTTGCAAGAAATGCGGATATCCCTCGGAAAGTGTCGAAATTAGATTTTTTGCATCATCGTTTATCGTAACCTCGTAGCCATTTGTTTCTTTAGCTTCGGCAAGTCCACTTTCTAGGACTCGGATTCTCTCATCGTGAAGTAGCGGCTCCAGTGTATAAATCTCGAAGATTCGAGTGGAGGATTCGTGACTTTGACGAAGGTTCTGCAGCACGCTAGGAAGCCCCGCAAGTCCCAAGCACACTCGATTGCAGCCGCGTTTCGTAAGGCGCTCCGTGAAAATTTTTACAAATTCACCGAGATTTGCAGCAACTGGAGCTTTATCAGCTTCATCGATCAGAATTAAAATTCCATCGATTTGAGCGCCATATTGTGCGAGTGATCGCTCCACCGAGTCAGTCAGCTCATCCAGTAATTCACTTGGTTTAGGTGCACTCGAAGGATCGGCATACTTCACGCCCGCTATCTCCCAGCGTTTAAGAAAGTCCCACGTCGCCTTGGCCGCCTCTCCCACAGGGCTAAAGTTGCTAGCTTCCTTGCGGAGCCCGTTTCCAACCTTTTGAATAATGTCATGATAGGTGGTCGATGGTTCTAATACGATGCTGATGGTCAGAAAATTAAACTTTTCACCCTCCAGACTTTCCACTCGCGACTTCGCGACGTATTCGAGTGAGAACAGAAGGGAGGATTTTCCGATTCCCCTCTCACCTTGAATGAGAAAGTGGTGCGGATTTCCGTGTTTGGTTTGATTTAGCGCGCGCTCTGTTCCTTCGAGCTCCGTCAATCTTCCAGCAAACATCCCAGGAGTAACAATACTCCCAGGGCGAAATGGGTTAAATTTAGCCAAAGACGCGGTCCACCTACCCCAATATTACATTAGTTGATGGAAGACATACGAAAAGCAGCAGGGTGTAGCAGTTTTCCCGCCCATATAGCCTACCCCTCCACATTCTTGACGGGATAGGGGATAGGAGCGGGCGAAACTGCCCTCCCTTGCACCTATTTTTGGTGCAATGCGCAACTGGAGGATTTGAAACTGTCCTCCCCCGCACTATTTTGGTGCACTTTCATCTTCGCTGCGCACACCAGGCGTTTTTGTTTTTTTTTCTCCCGTGGCGCGCCGTAACTTTTTATTTTGTGGGATGCGTAAGGGAGAAACTACGGTGGCAAAGAAAGCATTTCACGTGCGTACTCTCGTTCGCGTTTTGGCGCGTGCAGGCTCAAACGATATTTCTTGACTGCTTAGGAAGACGGATGTATGTGTAGCTGACCCAAAGGTCCCCCGCGCGGATCGAGTACCCAGGACAATCGAAAGAATATTTAGCTTGCATAAGGCTCCTCGCACTCCGGCTTTGCAGTGCGGAAAATCACCATGTCGAACACATGAGGCGAATCTCCTGCGCGGGAAAGAAGCGTTCGACAAAAAATACGAAGTGATCGGGCAGCAACGGCAAGTTGAATTTTCGATGAGGAGAGTGCTTATGAACCGTTCTAGCAAGTGCGCGAATCTGGTTTGTTGCATCATGTTAATAGCGTTTACAGGAGCCGGGACAGCTCTGTGGGGCCAGACTGCGGGCTTTGCCTATGTCGCGAACTGCGGAGGTGCCTGCACTGGCGGCATCGGTCCCGGGAATGTTTCGGCGTACACCATCAACGGGACCACGGGGGCGCTGACGCCGGTTGCAGGCTCGCCCTTTCCGGCGGGAACGAATCCTCGCTCGGTGACTGTGCACCCCACGGGCCAGTTCGTCTACGTGGCGAATCTCGGTTCCTTCAACGTTTCGGCGTACAGCATTGACGGGACCACGGGTCTCAGTGACCGTGCACCCCACGGGCCAATTCGCCTACGTGGCGAATGCCAGTTCCAGGAACGTTTCGGCGTACAGCATCAACGGGACCACCGGGGCGCTGACGGAGGTTCTCGGCTCGCCCTTCCCGGCGGGAGTGACTCCTTTCTCGGTGACGGTGGACCCCACGGGCCAATTCGCCTACGTGGCGAATAGCGGTTCCAACGGTGTTTCGGCGTACACCATCGACGGGATCACGGGGACGCTGACGCCGGTGGCCGGCTCGCCCTTCCCCGCGGGAGCGGCTCCTGTCTCGGTGACGACTACCGCCGGGCCGCAACCGCCGCCAGCCGCAGCCGCGAAGAAATAAGACTGGGAGCGAATGTCTTCCGTAGAAGGTCACAACTGGCGCGATCAATCCGGATAGCAACTGCGAGTTGACTTTTCGGCAAGGAGAGGAACATATGAAACTTACGTGCAAGTGCGCGAATCTGGTTTGCTGCATTGTGTTGATAGTGTTGGTGGGAGCAGGGACAGCGCTGTGGGGCCAGACTGGGGGCTTCGCCTACGTGGCGAACTGCGGGTCTGCATCTTTTTGTGGCGGCGTTGGTCCCGGGAACGTTTCGGCGTACACCATTGACGGGACCACGGGGGCGCTCGCGCCGGTTCCCGGCTCGCCCTTCCCGGCGGGAACGAATCCTACCTCGGTGACAGTGGACCCCACGGGCCGATTCGCCTATGTGGCAAATTGCGGTTCCAACGACGTTTCGGCGTACACCATCGACGGGACCACCGGGGCGCTCGTGCCGGTTCCCGGCCCGCCCTTCCCCGCTGGATCTAATCCTGACTCGGTCACAGTGGACCCCACGGGCCGATTCGCCTATGTGGCGAATTTCGGTTCCTTCAACGTTTGGGGGTACGCCATCGACGGGACCACCGGCGCGCTGACTCCGGTTCCCGACTCGCCCTTCCCGGCGGGAGGGTATCCTAACTCTGTGACGGTGGACCCCACGAGGCGAT
>WNFA01020192.1_pt1 | contig 12346 bp, 11 predicted proteins | sample 5400481 | NCBI WGS metagenome assembly WNFA01 (sample SAMN13153340, study PRJNA577476) | soil metagenome | isolation source: 120 cm saprolite under Douglas fir tree site 2 hole 1 replicate 2 | place: USA:California | collected 2015-04-18
CAGAGGGGCAAAAGACAAAAGAAGCAAAAGACAAAAGAATAACGGCTGAAACTGTCCGTTCGTCGTCCGTCGCCCAAATCCGATGCTGCTGTTTATCGAACAGTGCCTGAACGGTCTGCAGTTCGGGCTGCTGTTGTTTTTGCTCGCGGCTGGGCTCACGCTCGTCTTCGGCATTATGGATTTGGTGAACCTCGCCCACGGCTCGCTCTACATGTTGGGGGCATATTTCGCCGCGACGTTTGCCGCCTGGACGGACAGTTTCGTCATCGCGGCGCTGCTGGCGCTCGCCGCCACGCTCGTGGTCGGGATGGCGCTCGAAGTCGTGGCGCTGCGCCGGCTCTACGGCCGCGACCATCTCGACCATGTGCTCGGCACGTTCGGCTTGATTCTCTTCTTCAACGAACTGGTGCGCATCATTTGGGGGCCGGCGGGGATGAGTCTGCCGCTGCCGATGTGGCTTATTTATCCCATTGAAATTCTGCCCGGCCTTTTTTACCCGACCTATCGCATCGCCATCATCCTGACCGCGCTCCTGGTCGCGCTGTTTCTCTACGTCTTGGTGATGCGCACCCGGCTCGGCATGCTGATCCGCGCGGGCGCTTCCAACCGGGAGATGACCGGCGCGCTCGGCGTCAACATCAACCTGCTTTACACCCTCGTCTTCGGTCTCGGCGCGGCGCTCGCGGGGCTCGCCGGATTGATGCAGGCGCCGATCCTGACCGTGCAGATCGGCATGGGCGAGAACATATTGATCCTGGCCTTCGTGGTGATCATCATCGGCGGCATCGGCTCGATCCGCGGCGCATTCATCGCCGCCGTTCTCGTCGGGCTCATCGACACCATCGGGCGGGCGTTCCTGCCCGACATTCTTCGGCTGGTGCTGAGTTCGCGCGGGGCGTCCACGGTCGCCCCCGCGATGTCGTCGATGATGATCTACCTGCTGATGGCGATCGTGCTGGTGTTGCGGCCGGAGGGTCTGTTTCCGGTGTCGAGCAAATGATCGCGTCGCTCACGCCACGCAACGTGGTGGTGGCCGTCCTCTTGCTCCTCCTCGCCGCCGTGCCGGTTTATGCCGCGGTGACCGCAAACGCGTTCCTGGTCACCCTGTTCACGCGCGTCATCATCCTTGGCATCGCGGCGAGCAGCCTCAACTTGATACTCGGCTACGGCGGAATGGTGAGTTTCGGACATGCCGTCTATCTCGGCATTGGCGGCTACGCGGTCGGGATCCTGGCGCAGGAAGGCGTGACGTCGGGCTTCGTGCAATGGCCGCTCGCTCTCTTCGTGAGCGCGCTGTTCGCGCTGCTCGTGGGCGCGCTCTCGCTGCGGACGCGCGGGGTCTATTTTATCATGATCACGCTCGCCTTCGCGCAACTCGTCTATTATTTCGGCGTCGGCCTCGACCGCTACGGCGCCGACGACGGATTGACCATCCGCCGCCGCAGCCAATTCGACGATCTCATCAATCTCTCCGACCGGACGCAGTTCTATTACCTGTGCCTGGCCTTGCTGCTCGCTACGATTTATCTCATCTGGCGCGTGGTGAACTCGCGGTTCGGCATGGTGATCCAGGGCGCGCGCTCGAACGATCGGCGTATGCGCGCCATTGGTTTTCCGACTTTTCGCTATCGGCTCACTGCCTTCGTCATCGCCGGCGCGATCTGCGGCGTTGCCGGCGCGCTGCTCGCCAATCACACCGGATTCATCAGTCCAGCCACGATGCACTGGACGCGCTCGGGCGATCTCATCGTCATGGTCGTGCTCGGCGGCATGGCATCGTCGTTCGGCCCGCTCATCGGCGCGGTCGCCTTGCTATCCCTGGAGGAGGCGCTTCCGGTCTTGATCCGGGCTATGGCGTTTCCCGTGTTCGGGGATGCCGCGGTTCGCATGGCCGAATATTGGCAGATCGTGCTCGGACCCCTGTTCCTGCTGGTCGTGCTGTTTGCACGCGGCGGCATCGACGGCCTGCTGGCGGGAGCGCGCCGTGGCTGATGCGCTGCTCGAGATCGAGGAACTGACCAAGCGCTTCGGCGGCGTCATCGCCTCGGACTCCATTTCACTTTGCGTGCCGAAGGGCGAGCTTCACGCCATCATCGGGCCGAACGGCGCGGGCAAGACCACGCTGATCGGCCAGCTCGCCGGCGAGATCGCCGCCGACGCCGGGCGCATCCATTTCGAAGGCCGCGACGTGACGGCGTTGCCCACCGACCGCCGCAGCCAGCTCGGCTTGGCTCGATCGTTCCAGATCACCTCGCTGTTCCTCGATTTTACCGTCCTCGACAACGTGGCGCTCGCCGTGCAGGCGCATGCGGGTCACTCGTTTCGCTTCTGGCGCGACGCGCGCGGCGAATCGCAGTTGCGCGCGCCCGCCCGGGCAGCGCTCGCGCGCGTAGGGCTTGCCGGCCGCGCCGACGTCGTCGTCTCCAATCTCAGCCATGGCGAGCACCGCCAGCTCGAGATCGCAATGGCTCTTGCCACCAGGCCGCGCATGCTCCTGCTGGACGAGCCGATGGCCGGGATGGGGCCGGACGAGAGCGCGCGCATGGTCAAGACGCTGCGCGAGCTCAAGCGCGAACTGACCATCCTGTTGATCGAGCACGATATGGAAGCGGTGTTCGCGTTGGCCGATCGGATCACCGTGCTGGTCTATGGTCGCATCATCGCGTCCGGCACGCCGGAGGCGATCAGGGCCAACGCCGAGGTGCGGCAAGCCTATCTCGGTGAGCAGGAGCAGCGTCATGGCTGATCGCTCGCTGCTCGAGGTGTCGAACATCGAGACCTGCTACGGCCTCAGCCAAGTGCTGTTCGGCATGTCGCTCGCCGTCGCGCCGGGCGAGATGGTGACCCTCATGGGCCGTAACGGCATGGGCAAAACCACGACAGTGCGTTCGATCATGGGTCTGACGCCGGCCATCACGGGCTCGATCCGCTTCGACGGATATGAGATCCGCGGACTCCCGGCTTATCAAGTGGCCAAGCTCGGTGTCGGGCTGGTGCCGGAGGGACGGCAAGTCTTTCCCAACCTCACCGCGCGCGAGAATCTGGTCGCCACCGCGGCCAATCGCAGCAGAGCGGCGGAGCCGTGGACTTTGGACAAAGTCTGCGCGCTGTTTCCACGCTTGGCCGAGCGCACGGCGAACCTGGCGAACCAGCTCTCCGGCGGCGAGCAGCAGATGCTGGCGATCGGCCGCGCGCTGATGACCAATCCTCGCCTCTTGATCCTCGACGAGGCGACCGAGGGGCTTGCGCCGCTGATCCGCGCCGAAATCTGGCAATGCCTCACGCAGCTCAAAGCCGCCGGCCAGTCGATCCTGGTGATCGACAAAAACGTCGAGGCGCTGATCCGCATCGCCGACCGCCATTATCTCATCGAACGCGGCAAGGTGGTGTGGACCGGCAGTTCCGCGGAGCTTGCAGCCGCGCCGGCGATTCAGCATCGCTATTTAGGCGTCTGATAACTGCATTTATGCATCTAACGGCTCGCCGGCCCGCCATGCTCTGGCGCCGAAGCGGCAATCCACGAAACGGTAACCGGTTGGTAACCGCCATGGGGTCCAATTCGTCGCCGCATTGAGGATCTTCCATGGGTAAGCGCGCGATTATCAAGGACACGCCTTCGTCGTCCGACGAGGCCGCGGTCCTGCCGACGCCGGTGAGTGAACCGGATGCAACCGCAACGCCGAAGATGGCATTGGCCGGCGGCGGCCCGGGCAAGGTCGAGATGGCGAAGATTGAAACTCTCAGCGTGCCGGGCATCGAAATTGCCGAGATCAAGACCGAGACGTTAGCGGCGCGCAAGATCGAGCTCGCGAGCATCGAGGCTCCGCAGCTTGCGCCGCAAATCGAGGAGCTCACGCCTTCAGCGGGGGGAGGGGCCGCGCCCGCCGATGATGCTGCCCCGGAGCCTGCCGAGGAGAGCGCTGCGCCTTACGTCAGCCGATTCTCGGTGCTGGCGGCGGCGCTCGCGTTGGCGGCGGCGCTCGGCGGCATGGTGGGCGCGCTGGCGGCCTACGGCCTCGCGCGGCCCGCCACCATTCCCGCCGTCGCGGCGGGACGAACGGCCCTCGAGGACATCCAGGGGCTCAAAGAGAACGTGGTGCAGGCGCGGGTCGAACTGGCGGCGCTGAAGCTCAGCATCGATTCCGCCAACCGCAACACGGCCGCCCAACTCAGCAGGATCAGCGAACGCATCGACCGCGTCGAGCGCAGCCAAGCCGAGCCGACGGCCAAGCTCACCAAAGCCGTCGATACGCTCGAGCGTCTTTCGCGCGGCGAAGCTTCGTCCAAGGACGTCACCGGCTCGCTCGCATCGCCCGCGAGCGGGCTGAACCAATCGAAGCCTGCCACGGTCGAAGGATGGGTGGTGCGCGACGTTTATCGCGGGACCGCGCTGATCAAGCAGGATGGCCGCTGGGTGGTGGTGACCCCGAAAGGCCTCATCATGCCGGCACGCTGATCGAGCGACCAGCGGATCTTTTCTCTCGGGCGGCGTCTGCGGACGCCGCCCGTTTGCTTTCGGCCGTAGCGCCGGTGGCATCGCATTCCAATCCGTGGCAAACTTTGCGCGCCGCGTGAATGGGTGCTCCGGGCGTCCCGCTTTCGCGCATGACGGCTGACGGCTCGCACGAAAGGACCGCCGCTATGCCCGGTATGGCCCCTCTTGCCCGAACAATGGCGCTCGCCGCATGCGTCGGGCTGTTCTCATTTGAGCTCGCGGCATTCGAGCGGGTGCAGGCGCCGCCGGCCAAGCCGGAAATGACGCAGAACTGTCCCGGCCTGGTGGCCTTCGACGTTCCGCATGTCATTCCGGCCGCGTTGCGCCTTGCGCTCACCCCCGAGCAGGTCCGCCTCACTTATGTCGGCCACTCGACTTTCCTGATCGAGAGCCCTCAGCTCGTGCGCATTGCCACCGACTACAACGATTATGTCCGCTCCCCGGTTCGGCCGGACATCGTCACCATGAATCACGCGCACACCACCCATTTCACCGATGCCCCCGATCCGGCCATCAAGTATGTGCTGCGGGGCTGGGGGCCGACTCCGGATCAGCCGGCGCGCCACGACATCACCGTCAAGGACGTGCGCGTGCGCAACGTGCCGACCAACATCCGTGACTGGCGCGGCGGGACCGAGCGGCACGGCAACTCGATCTTCATCTTCGAGATGGCGAATCTCTGCATTGCCCACCTCGGGCATCTGCACCATACGCTCAACCAGCAACAGCTCAACGAGATCGGCCGTGTGGACGTTGTCCTCGTCCCGGTCGACGGCAATTTGACGCTCGATCCCGAAGGCATGATGGAAGTCTTGCAGGCGCTCAAGGCGCCGCTGATGATCCCCATGCACTTTTTCAATAGCTACAGCCTCGAGCGCTTCCTCGTGCGGGCGCGGCAGAATTGGACGGTGGAAACGAGCGAGGTCCCCTCGCTGGTCGTGTCGAAGACGAGCTTACCGACCACGCCCAAAGTCATGGTGTTGCCGGGGCACTGAGCGGGGCAACGCGTGAGCTCAAGCGCCCGGCGTGAAAAAGCCGAACCACAGCGCGCCCAGAACGATCACTCCCAAGGCCAGGCTCACGCACAGGACGACCAGCACGGGACGGTCAAGAAATCCTGCCCGCGCCTCGACCGCGGTCTCGACTTTGTGTCCTTCTTCGTCGCGCATGTCTTGCTCCTTGCGCGCCTTCGCGATTGCAACGTTAACGCCGGGCGGTGGGGTGGGTTCCCTTCGCACTGCGGCGTCGCAGCGAGACGTTGGGATAGCTGGCAGGCGGTGCGCTCGATCCTGTAAAGTCGGCGGACGCCGCGGAACGAAGGCAATGGCAATCGGACATGTTGAGCGCCGAGCAGAATGATCTCATCACCCGCACCGGCCCCGGCACGCCCGCAGGCAAGCTGATGCGGTGCTATTGGCAGCCGGCGGCGCTCCTCGACGAGTTGTCGGGCCAGCGGCCGGTCAAACCCGTTCGCCTTCTCGGCGAAAACCTCGTGCTGTTCCGAGACGACAACGGCCGTTACGGCCTGCTCGAGCGCGCTTGCCCGCACCGCGGTACCGATCTCGCCTTCGGCCGGCTGGAGCAGGGTGGATTGCGCTGCGCGTTCCACGGCTGGCTGTTCGACATCGAGGGCCGGTGCCTGGAAACGCCGGCAGAGCCCGAAGGCAGCCGAATGTGCGCCAATATCCGGCAGAAGGCCTATCCGGTGGTGGAGAAAAGCGGGATCCTGTTCGCCTATATGGGTCCGGGCGAGCCGCCGGCGTTCGCGCATTTCGACTGCTTCACCGCGCCCGCGACCCACACCTTCGCATTCAAGGGCATGATCGATTGCAATTGGCTGCAGTCGTTGGAAGTAGGCATCGACCCGGTCCACACTTCGTTTCTGCATCGCTTCTTCCACGATGAGGAGCCGGCGCGCGGCTACGGCAAGCTGTTTCGCGACAAGTCGATCGACTCCGACATGCCGATGACGCGGATCATGCGCGAGTTTCCGCGCCCGCAGATCGAGATCGAGTCGACCGATTACGGCATGCGCGTGATCACGCTGCGCCGGATCAGCGGCGCCAACACCCATGTGCGCGTCACCAACCTGGTGTTCCCGCACGGCTTCGTCATTCCCATGTCGAGCGAGATGACGATCACGCAATGGCACGTGCCGATCGACGACCACAGGCACTACTGGTACGCCATCTTCACCAGCTTCGGCGCGGCCGTGAACAAGGACGAGATGCGGCGCCAGCGCCTCGAACTCTACGAGCTGCCGGACTACGTCCCGCGCAAGAACAAGAGCAACGATTACGGCTTCGATCCGCACGAGCAGGAGCAGGTGACCTTCACCGGCATGGGCACCGACATCAACGTGCACGACCAGTGGGCTTGCGAGTCGATGGGGTCGATCCAGGACCGCAGCAAGGAACATCTCGGGCAGTCCGACAAGGCGATCAGCGCCTATCGCCGCATCCTGCGCGGCGCCATCGAGGAGGCCGGCCGTGGCGGCAAGCCGCTGATGGTGCTCGATCCCGCCGCCGCCGCGAAGATCACCGGCCCCGCGGCGATCGACGGCATCGGGCCGACCGAGGGCTGGCAAGCCTACTGGCGCAAAACCGATGCGGCCCGACGCGAGGCATCCGGCTGGGCGCATCCGCGGACCGTCCTCGCAAGCCAGTAGCCGCAACCCCGGCGCATTTCTGCCGGTGATTATGGATCGCTGATCTGCGCAACCCTCACACGTCGACGCTGGCGGTGAGCGCGTTCTCCTGGATGAATTCGCGGCGCGGCTCGACGATGTCGCCCATAAGCTTGGTGAAGATGTCGTCGGCTTCGTCGATCGCCTTCACGTTGACCTGCAGCAGCGAACGCGCGTTTGCATCGAGCGTGGTCTCCCAGAGCTGACCCGGGTTCATCTCGCCGAGGCCCTTGTAGCGCTGGAGCGTGAGGCCTTTCCGCCCGGCGTTGGTCACCGCTTCGAACAGGCCGACCGGTCCGTGGATCGGGATGTCTTCATCCTTGCGGTGGAGCGTGGCCAGTCGCGGATAGGTCTGCTGCAGCGTCACGGCATGCTCGTCGAGCTTGCGCGCATCAGGCGAGCCGAGCAGCGCGTGATCGAGGATCGCAACCTCCTTGACGCCGCGCACCGTGCGCTCGAAGCGAAAGCCTTCGTCCTTGAATTCGCCCTGCCAGCCGTGTTCGGTCTCGTCAGACAGCGCATCGAGGCGTCGCGCGATGTATTTCGCGGCCTCCACCGCCTTCTGCCGGTCGCCGAAAATGTCCGGAGTGAGCACGCCCGCGATCGCCGCCTGCTCGACCACCTGGCGATTGTAACGGCTGTGCAGCCCGTTGAGCACGTTGCGGATTACGCGCGCCTGCTCGACCAGCTGTCGCAAATCCTCGCCGGCGCGATGCTCGCCCGAATGCAGCCGAAGCACCGCCTCCTCGAGGCCGCTGGCGATGAGATAGTCCTCGAGCGCCCGCTCGTCCTTGAGATACTGCTCCGACTTGCCGCGCGCGACCTTGTAGAGCGGCGGCTGGGCGATGAAGAGATGGCCGCGATCGATGAGGTCGCGCATTTGACGGTAGAAGAACGTCAGCAGCAGCGTGCGGATGTGCGAGCCGTCGACGTCGGCATCCGTCATGATGATGATCTTGTGATAGCGCAGCTTGTCCGGGTTGAACTCCTCGCTGATCCCGGTTCCGAGCGCGGTGATCAGCGTGCCGATCTCCTGGCTGGACAGCATCTTGTCCATGCGCGCGCGCTCGACATTGAGGATTTTTCCGCGCAGCGGCAGCACCGCCTGAAAGGCGCGGTCGCGACCCTGCTTGGCGGAGCCGCCCGCGCTATCACCCTCGACGATGAACAACTCGGATCTGGTCGGATCGCGCTCCTGGCAATCGGCGAGCTTGCCGGGCAGCGAGGAGATGTCGAGCGCGCCCTTCCTGCGCGTGAGCTCCCGCGCCTTGCGTGCGGCCTCGCGCGCCGCCGCCGCCTCGACCACCTTGCCGACGATGACCTTCGCCTCCGCCGGATGCTCCTCCAACCAGTATTGCAGCGCCTCGTTGATGATGTTCTCGACCACGGGACGCACCTCGGAGGACACGAGCTTGTCCTTGGTCTGCGAGGAGAATTTCGGGTCCGGCACCTTGCAGGAGAGCACGGCGGTGAGCCCTTCGCGGCAATCATCGCCGGTGAGCGCAACCTTCTCCTTCTGCGCCACGCCGCCCTTTTCGGCATAGCCCGTGACCTGGCGCGTCAGTGCGCCGCGGAAGCCGGCGAGATGGGTGCCGCCATCGCGCTGCCCGATCGTATTGGTGAAGCAGAGCACGGCCTCGTGGTAGCCGTCGTTCCACCACAGCGCGCATTCGACCCCGATGCCCTCGCGCTCGACCTTGATCATGATCGGGGCGGGAATGAGCGGGGTTTTGTTGCGGTCGATATACTTGACGAAGGCCTCGACCCCGCCCTCGTAGCGCAGCTCCTCGCGCTTCTCGACCGGGTGGCGCATGTCGGAGAGCACGATCAGCACGCCCGAATTGAGGAAGGCGAGCTCGCGCAGCCGGTGCTCGAGCGTCGCGAAATCGAACTCGGTCATGGTGAACGTCCGCGGGCTCGGCAGGAAAGTCACCTCGGTGCCGCGCTTGTCATGGGCCGCGCCCACGACCGCCAGCGGGGCAAGCGCCTCGCCATCGCGGAACTCCATGAAGTGCTGCTGGCCGTCGCGCCAGATGGTGAGCTTGAGCCACGTCGATAGCGCATTGACCACCGAAACGCCGACGCCGTGCAGCCCGCCCGAGACTTTGTAGGCATTCTGGTCGAATTTGCCGCCGGCATGGAGCTGGGTCATGATGACCTCGGCGGCCGACACCCCTTCGCCTTTGTGGATGTCGGTCGGGATGCCGCGGCCATCATCGCGTACGGTGCAGGAACCGTCCGGATTGAGCGTGACGACCACTTCCTTGGCGAAGCCCGCGAGCGCTTCGTCGATGGCGTTGTCCACCACCTCGTAGACCATGTGATGGAGGCCGGAGCCGTCGTCGGTGTCGCCGATATACATGCCCGGCCGCTTGCGCACCGCGTCGAGGCCCTTGAGGACCTTGATCGACTCCGAGTCGTAGTCGGAGGCAAGGGGCGGAGTCTGGCGGGCGGGTTCGGCCATAGAGGACTTTCGAATCAGCTGCGGAAAGGGGGGCGCAAGTCGGGTTTGGTTTGACACGAAAACGAAGAGGCGTACAGCCCAAAGTGATAGGGTGTAAGTAACTGTTTTTTATGAAATTTCAAGGGACGGCGGGGGCGAAAAAAGGCCCCGAAAACGGCCCCATTGAGGCCGCGTCCGGAGCGCCATTTTGGCTCTGCTCCGACTGCGTATTTGTGAGGGTTTCGTCACCGGAACCGCCTCATGCGCCGCCACGATGTCACCGAGTTCGAAGCTCTGCGCCACGTTGTGGACGAGCTCGCCGCCTTCGAGCATGCGCGTGATCTCGGCGGTCGCGCGGGCGCGCTGCTCCGGCGGCATCAAGTAGACGAAGAGAAATTTCATCGTGATGCTGTTCTGCAGCAGGAACTGGAACGGAATCGACGCCGCGGGCGCGCCGCTGCCGTAGATCGCCACCACGCCGTTCGGTGCGAGCACGTCGGGCAAAAGCCGCGCGTTGGCGGCGAGATCGACCTCGATCACCGCATCGACGCCGCGCTTTCCGGTGACGGCCATAACGCGCTCGCCGACGTCCTCGCGCTTGTAATCGATCACGTGGTCGGCGCCCGCCTGCCGGGCGATCTCCGCCTTGGCCGGCGCGCTGACGGTGGTGATGACGGTGGCTTTGCGCTTCTTCGCGAACTGGATGGCGTAATGGCCGACGGCGCCCGCCCCGGCGGCGATGAGCACGGTGGAGCCGTCCGCGATGCCCGTGAGCAGGACCGCCTGACAGGCTGTATAGGCAGGAATACCGAGACAGGCCCCGGTTTCCATGCCGATATGGGCGGGCAGCGGCACGGCCTGTTCCGACGGCAGCACGATCGATGCGGCGGCGGTTCCGAAGGGACGCCGCCACTGGCCGTTCCAAACCCAGACGCGCTCGCCCACCCGCGAAGGCGAAACGCCTTCGCCCACCTGCTCGATCTCTCCCGCGCCGTCGCTGTGCGGAATGACGCGCGGGAATGCGATCTTGCGCGTCAAGCCGGCGCGGCTCTTCACATCGGAAGGATTGACGCCGGAAACGGCAAGACGCACCCGGACCTCGCCGCGTCCCGGCTGCGGCGTCTCCACTTCGCCGACGCGCAAGACCTCGCGGGCCGCTCCGTTTGTCTCGTAGTAGGCGGCGCGCATGCATGCCCCCTCGATGGATCGTTCGCGCCCGCGCATGATGACATAAAATGCGCGGCGCGGCGATCATGTCCGCCGTTTCACCTGTCCCGGCGAGACCTCGAACATCTCCGCGGTTGCTGCGACGTCCGCGAACGTCGCGGCATCGGCGCCCGTCATCCAAGCCTGCGCGCCGAGCCTTTCCAGCTCCGCGTAGAGCGCGGCCCGCCGCGAAGGGTCGAGATGGGCGACAACCTCGTCGAGCAGCAGCACCGGCGAAAAGCCCGACATTTGGGCAAGGAGCCCCGCGTGCGCCAGAACGAGACCGATGAGCAGCGCCTTCTGTTCGCCGGTCGAGGCGGCGGCGGCGGCAATATCCTTGCCCGCGTGTCTTACGGAGAGATCGGCAAGGTGGGGCCCATCGAGCGTGCGACCGGCGGCGGCGTCGCGCCCCCGATTGTCCCTGAGCACCGCGCGATAGCGGTCTTCCACCTCGACCGCGGGCGCAAGCGGCACCAGCCGTTCCATCCAGCCATCAAGCGCAATCTCGGCCGCGGGAAACGCCGAGGCCACATCCTTGCGCGCGGCAAGCGCGGCCTGCAGCCGGTTCACGGTTTCGACGCGCAGCGCCGTCACCGCGACCGCGAGCTCGGCCGTTTCGTGCTCGATGGCGTCGAGCCAGTGCGCATCGGGGCGGGCATCTTCGAGCAGCCGGTTGCGCGAGCGCAGCGCGCGTTCGAGCGCGTTGACGCGGGTCATGTGCTCGGCGTCGACCGCCAGCACCAGGCGGTCGAGGAAGCGCCGGCGCTCGGAGGCCGGGCCATTGAACAAGCCGTCCATGGCCGGCACGAGCCAAACGACGCGCAGATGGTCGGCGAAGGCGGATGCCGATGCGACCGGCTCGCGATCGACGCGGCATTTGCGCGCGATCACCGCGTCCTCGCTTGCCGGCGGCTCTATCCCGGTGCCCAAGGTCGCGAGCCCGAGCGCACCCTCCACGTCCGCCGACACTGCCCATGATCCATCGCCTTCGGAGAAGGCGACGTCTTCGAGCGTCGCGCGCCGCAGACCGCGTCCCGGCGCGAGAAACGAGATGGCCTCGATCAGATTGGTCTTGCCGGCGCCGTTGGGGCCCACCAACACGACCAGCCCCGTGCCGACGTCGATCTGCGCGGCATGGTAGCCGCGGAAATTCGTCACGATCAGGCGGCGGATGCGGGCGGGCGGCATGACCGCCATCAGTAGTCAGAAGTCAGCCGTCCGGAAATAGAAAATCAAACGCCTGATTTCCCGCTCCTGCTGTCCGGATTGCGGTCACACCCGCATCGGCATCAGCACGTAAAGCGCGCCTTTGGTGTCGCGGTCCTGAATCAGGGTCGGGGATCCGGGATCGGCGAGCTTGAGCACCGCGGCTTCGCCTTCGAGCTGCGCCGCGATGTCGAGGAGATAGCGGGAATTGAAGCCTATATCCAACGGCTCGGAGCCGTATTCGACCTCGATCTCCTCGGTCGCGCTGCCGGAATCCGGATTGGTGACGGACAGCATCAGCTTGCCGTTG
>WNFA01004756.1_pt1 | contig 12341 bp, 11 predicted proteins | sample 5400481 | NCBI WGS metagenome assembly WNFA01 (sample SAMN13153340, study PRJNA577476) | soil metagenome | isolation source: 120 cm saprolite under Douglas fir tree site 2 hole 1 replicate 2 | place: USA:California | collected 2015-04-18
CTGCTGGAAGAATCCGCAAAGCAACAGAAGCGCGGTGCCGCGGTCCCCGCGGTTTCGATTCGCGTCAATCCGGACGTGCAAGCCGGCGGTCACCCGCACATTGCCACCGGCCGCCATGAGCACAAATTCGGACTTGATTGGGAACAGGCTCGCCGTCTGTACTTGGCGCATCGCGGCGCAAGGCACATGCAATGGCGAGGGATCAGTGTCCACATCGGCTCGCAGATCGTCTCGCTCGATCCGTTTCGCCGTGCTCTGAGGCGGTTGGCGGTTTACGTGAACGAACTGCGCAAAGCAGGGATCCAGCTGCAGTACCTGGACTTCGGCGGCGGTCTCGGCGTTCGCTACACGAAGGAAAAAATTCCAACGCGCCAGGACTATGCGCGCATGGTCGCTCGCGCCGTACGGCCGTTGCGCCTGCATCTTCTGCTCGAGCCGGGGCGCACCATCATCGGGCCCGCCGGCGTGCTGCTCACACGCGTCCTTGATGTGGAGGAAAATCGCGGAAAGACTTTCGTGGTAGCGGACTCCGCGATGAACGATTTGATGCGCCCAGCTCTCTACGGCGCAATCCATCCCATCACGCGGATCACCGGCAACAGCGAAAATCGCAACGATCGCAGGCGCGTCGATGTCGTCGGACCAGTCTGTGAGACTGGCGACTGTTTCCTGCACGACTGGCCGCTGGGCGCGGTGAAAGCTGGTGATGTGCTGGCCATCTGGATCGCCGGCGCTTATGGAATGTCGCAAACTTCAAATTACAACGCGCGACGTCGCCCCGCCGAAGTTTTGGTCGAAGCAAAACGCAGCCGCATCATCTGTCGCCGCGAAACGCACCAGGACCTCATCCGTACACAACCCTTCTAACGCCTTTCCTGGGCGTAAACTGCTAGGCTTCGCCCCACTTCAGTTTGCTTCGCAAAATTTCGTAATAGGATTTTTTCGATGGCTGGATCAGCTTCAAGCGCTGAGCCGCTCGCCGCATGTGCACGGTGTCCGCTGCCTGCATGGGAATTCCCGTCTGCCCGTCGAGGGTCAGAAACACCGATTCCGTATCCCGCGACAAGTGGATTTCCACCGATGATGAGTCGCGCACCACCACCGGCCGGTCGCTCAGCGTGTGCGGGCAAATCGGCGTAATCACCCAGGACTCCACCGAAGGATGCACAATCGGTCCGCCCGCGGAAAGGGAATACGCGGTGGAGCCCGTAGGCGTCGCCACAATCAAGCCATCGGCGCGGTAGCGGCAAACAAAGTCAGCGTCAATCGCCAGCTCCAGATCAATCATGCGCGCCAGCGCGCCCTTGTTGATCACCGCCTCATTCACCACGCTCTGCCGCTCCACGACGTTCCCGTCGCGATGCAGCTCCACGTCCAACATGATCCGCTCGCTCGATGAAAAGCGCCCCGCGAGAATCTCTTCCAGCGCCGGATACATTTCTTCCAGTTTGAAGCTGGTCAGAAAACCGAGGCTGCCCATGTTGATGGGCAGGATGGGAATCCCCAGCGGCGTAGCGACCCGTGCCGCGGCAAGCAAGGTGCCATCGCCGCCCAAAACCAAAAGCAATTGCGATTCTTCCGCCACCTGCTCGCGGCTCATTCCCTTCGAGGGATCGCGCAGCGCGCTCGCGGTTTCCGTGTCATAGAGCGTGCGCACGCCGCGCGCTTCGAACCAGTGCAGCAAAGGCGGCACCACCACCGCGAGATTTGAACGCCGCGGCCGCGAAATAATTCCGATGGTGTGGAACGCCGAAGAGGATGGCATGTGCCTGCGATTCTACCCCATGGACTTTTTGCGCGCGTGCAGAAAATACTCCTGATTGCCTTGCGCGCCCGCGAGTCGGCTGGCGCACACTCCGAGCACCTCGAGCCCTGCTGCAACGGCCGCCTCGCGCACTTGCGCGACCGCCTTCTCGTGCAGGGCGGACTCTGTCACGATTCCGCCGGCACCGACAAGTTCGCGCGGCAGCTCGAATTGCGGCTTCACCAAGATGAGCAGCTCCGCGCCGCCCTTTGCCACCTTTGCCGCCGGCCACAAAACTTTGCCCGCCGAAATAAACGACACGTCCACCACAATAAGATCGACTCGCTCCGGAATGTCTTGGCTCGGCAGTTCTCGTGCGTTGCGCTCCACGCGAATGACACGTTCATCCTGGCGCAGCTTCCATGCGAGTTGATCAACGTTTACATCCACGGCATATACGCGCGCCGCGCCCTGCTGCAGCAAGCAATCCGTAAATCCTCCGGTGGACGATCCCACATCAAGACAAACACGACCCGCGGGGTCGACTGAAAAATCCGCCAGAGCTCCTTCCAACTTGATTCCGCCGCGGCTCGCGTATTTTTCCGACCGGCTGCTCACTTCAATCCGCGACTCTTCCGCGAAGCGCGTGCCCGCTTTCTCCACGCGGGCGCCATCCACGTGCACTTCGCCCGCCAGAACCATCGCTTGCGCTTTTTGATTCGACTCGGCCAGCCCGCGCTCGACCAGCAGGACGTCGAGCCGCTTTTTGCCGGGCTTCGCTTTCATGGCAGGGAACGACTCACGCGCGGCGGATTACCAAATATTCCGCGATCTCTCGCAAGCGGCTGGCCTTCTCGCCGTACGGCTCCAGCTCTGCAATCGCCTTGCTGGCAAGTTCGTTGGCGATTTCGTGGGAGCGCGGCAATCCATGAATCGCCGGATAGGTGGCTTTCTGTTGCGCTACATCTTTTCCCGCCGTCTTGCCCAACGCCGCGGACGATTCCTCGACGTCCAGAATGTCGTCGGTCACCTGAAACAACCACCCGATCGAGTCGCCAAAGCGCCGCATCCGCGCCACGTCTTGCACGCTGGCGCCGGCGCACAGAGCGCCCGCCGCTACCGACGCGCGGATCAATGCCGCCGTCTTCGAACGGTGAATGTATTCCAGCATTTTCGGCCCAATGCGTTTGCCCTCCGCTTCCAAGTCAGCAACCTGCCCGCCGACCATGCCGTTCACGGTGCCCGCTGCGGCTGCCACCTCCGTCACCATCGCGGCAGATCGCGATGCGGCAACGGGCGTTGCGGCGATCGTTTCGAACGCCAGCGTGAGCAGCGCATCGCCCGCGAGAATGGCGATGGCCTCGCCAAACTTCTTGTGACACGTGGGCTTTCCCCGGCGGAGATCATCGTTGTCCAACGCCGGCAGATCGTCGTGAATTAGCGAGTAGGTGTGAATCATTTCCATCGCGCAGGCCGGATGCAGCGCCGCTGTGACATCGCTCTCGAAGATTCGCGCCGTCTCCAGGCACAGGATCGGCCGTACGCGCTTGCCGCCTGCAAACACGCTGTAGCGCATCGCTTGATGAATGGAAGCCGGCGGCGTTCCCTCCGCCGGCAACAAGCGCTCGAGCGCGGCGTCCACCGCTACGCGGTCTTCTTCAAAAAATGAAGGGAGTTTCATCGCGGCCGAGATAGGGTGCGCCATGCGAATTGCGCCGCGCTCAAGGTTCGTTCTCTTTTTCCGGCTCGAAAGGCTGCGCCGCCAGCTTTCCGTCCGCCTTCTTCAGCAAAATCTCCACGCGCCCTTCCGCTTCTTCCAGTTGCTTCTGGCATTCGCGCGAGAGCTGCACGCCTTCTTCGAACAATTTCATGGCCTCGTCCAGCGCGAGTTGTGGGCTCTCGAGGCGCCGCACCACTTCTTCGAGCCGCGCCAGGGACTTCTCAAAATCCGGCTTCTTCACCGGCTCGGGTTTTTTCACAGGAGTAGAGTTCACGCAATCAACCTTTTCCTAAGAAATCGAACATCCCGATTGTAAGTCACGTGCAAGAGTTCAAACAATTCCTATCGGGACTTTGGGAGTGCGGCGGTCTTGCCGCCGCTTTACGGCCGTAAGCTTCACGCGCACCCGCCCTCAGGTCGCAGCTACTCTCACGTCCCCGGCTTCAGCGTCAACGTATGCTTCCGCGCGCGCGTCTCCGCCCCATCGCTGAACCCCTGATAAATTGCCCGCCCCTCATACCAATACGGAAACTGATCCGTATAATGCCCGCTCCCGGGTTGACCCGATTGCCCTCCCGGAATAAGCATGATCGACTCATCCCAATTGGCGGGATTGGCTACGAAGCGCATCGCGGGCCCGTGATGCTTCGTCGCCGCTCGCGGACTATACGCCGTACCCGACTGCGGCTTATCCATGATGCTGAGGAAATTTTTCAGCAAGCCTTCGCGTCCCAACGGATGCGCGACGTCCAGCGAATCAAATCGCTTCCACGCCCAATCCTCCACTCGCGCCTTCTTGCTTTGCTCGGCAAGCCGGGCCACGCCGCGGTCCGCGGCCGCCGCCAGCAACTCGTCATAACTCTTGTACGCCGCAGGCAGCCACTTTGCCGGACGCTCCGTCAAGACCTTTTGCAAGAATGCAACGCTTCGCCATTCGTATAAATTTGTGTCGTTGCCAAGATACGGCTCCAGAATCAGCGCCAAAGCCACCCGCCGCGTCGCATCCAGAAAAGAGACCTCCGGCGAGTCCGCGTCCGCGATTCCGTTCCAATCTTTCAAGCCTTCGATGAGTTTTCGTGCGCGCTTGTCTTTCGGCTGCGCGGTCTTGGCCGCCGCTGACAGCTGGTCCGCCAAAAACGCGTGCGGATAACTGTAGGTGTCGGTCTGCACCTTCAGCATGTCCGCAGGCCGCAGCCCGTGCTTGTCGTGCAGCAAATCGTAAATCCGCGCCGTGCGATACGGCTCTTCCCACCGATCTGTCAGATACGGTTTGTAGCTTGGTCCCACCACGCGCGCGTTCGCTGTCACGATCAAGCCGCCGTCCGGATTCAGCGCCTGCGGAAGCTGCTCGAATGGGATATACCCCGTCCACTCATAATCGTCCGTGTCGCCTGGCATCGGAATTTCTCCGTGCCCTTTTTTCCGAATCGGCACTCTCGCCGCCATCACGTACCCAATATTTCCTTGCACGTCCGCATACACTACGTTTTGCCCCGGACCCCACACGCGCTTCATCACGTTGCGAAACTCTTCCCAGTTCCGCGCTTTCCCTAGCCAGGTGTAGGTGTTCGCCAGTCCGCCAGGCTCCGTCGCCGTCCAGCGCAGCGCATAAGCCTTGTCTCCTTCGCGATGCACCACCGGACCATGTCGCGTTGCCACCACCTGCAAATGTTGATCCGCCGTGCCCCTCACCCGAATCGTTTCGTCGTAAACCTGCGCCTTGGTCCAGTTCCCACGTACACGGTATTCATCCGGCGCTGCGGGATTGAACGTCTCGATGTACAAATCCTGCACATCCGCGCCGTTATTCGTAAATCCCCAGGCTATCCGCTCGTTGTGCCCAATCACCACCAGTGGCGCGCCTGGCAGCGTGAACCCCTTCACGTTCCATCCCGGCGCGGTCACATGCACCTCATACCAAATCGGCGGCAGCGAAAGGTCCAGGTGCGTGTCGTTCGCAAGCAGCGGCTTGCCCGTGGCGGTGTGCTCCCCGCTGACCACCCAATTGTTGCTGCCCAACCCTTGACGAATGTCCCGCCGCATATCCGCCAGCGAATCGCACACCGACTCCGCCAGCACCGACGCCAGATCGGGAAAGCGCTCCGGCTGCGCGCCATCGCTCACGTCGGCCACGCTCGCCTTAATGACCGTGTCCGGCTCCATATCGTCATCATCATCTTCGTCGTCCGTCTCCACGCGTGTGCGTTGCGAGCCGTCATTGGCCACATTGGGATCGCCAATTACAAAATGATCCATCGCCGCTTCTTGCGAAAACAATTCCTTCGACCGCTCGAGCCCTACGCGCGCCTCCACGGTCGCGCGATCCAGCTTGCGTTCCCAGGTGTTGGTCAGCGTCCGGTACATGTATGCCGTAATCGTCAAGCTGTCGCTGGCCTGCCAGGGCTGCGGCGTGTACCTTAGCAGCGAAAATTCCAGCGGCAGTTGCTTCGTGTGCGTGTGGATGAAGCGGTTCACGCCGCGCGCGTAGGCCTCCAAAATTCCGCGCGATTCCGCATCCATCAGTTGCAAATCGCTCTCCGCCGCGCGCCCGAGTTCCATGGTTCGAAATTCCTTATCGATGGGCAGCGTGCGCGTTCCCAAGATTTCCGAGAGTTGTCCGCGCGTGACGCGCCGCAGCAGGTCCATCTGCCAAAGACGGTCCTGCGCCATCACGTATCCTTGCGCTTCCGCCAAATCTTGCACGGAGCTCGCGCGAATGTGCGGCACACCCCAGCGGTCGCGCTCCACAGTCACTTCGTTTTGCAGGCCCGGCAACGTCGCGGTTCCATCCAGCTGCGGCAACGGCCGGTACACGAACCACCAAACAATTCCACCCCCCACAACCACAGCAATTCCGACGACCCAAAACAAAATTCGCAGAATAGTTCGCAAGCCGGCCCTTTCCGAGAGACGAAACTGTGAGTGTAAAAGAGCCGCCCACCTCGGCGCAACCGCGCGGTAAATGCAGCTCTGAGAATTCTCGCGAGACCTTGGATTGGTGTCTCCGTCCCTTATACTGCATGGGCGGCGAGACGCGATTGCGAAATCCTCGGACTCAACACGAACTCTTGTCAGGCCGCGACGAATTGCCACTGGGCGGTAGCGCTAAGCCATGATTCGCCGAGCCTGCATCGTCGGTGCTGGACCCAACGGCCTCGCCGCTGCGATCGTTCTTGCGCAAAGCGGCGTGCAAGTCGAAGTCTTTGAAGCCGAGCCGCAGCCTGGCGGCGCCGCGCGCACGTTGGAGCTCACGCTCCCCGGCTTCCTCCATGATTTTGGCTCGGCGGTCCATCCGCTCGCTGCCGGCTCGCCATTTTTTTCTTCGCTGCCGCTGCAGGAATACGGCCTGGAGTGGATTCACTCCCCGGCGCCACTCGCGCATCCCTTCGACGATGGCACCGCCGTCACTCTCGAACGCGACCTCCGCGATGAGCAATCGGTCCTCGGCCGCGACGGCCAGCGCTGGCGCCGCCTGCTGCAGCCATTCGTCACTCATTGGACCGCGCTTTCTTCCGAAGTCCTTCAGCCGCTGCACCTGCTCACGCGTCATCCTTTTTTGCTCGCACGCTTTGGCCTCACCGCGTTTCCTTCGGCAAACATGCTCGCGCATCTGTTCCGCGAAGAGCGCACCAAAGCGCTCTTCGCGGGCCTCGCCGCGCACTCATTTCTCAGCCTCGATGAGCCGCTCAGCGCTGGATTCGGAGTGATCCTTGCTGCCGCCGCGCACGCGGTCGGCTGGCCAATCCCGCGTGGCGGCGCGCAATCCATCGCCAACGCGCTGTGCGAGCATCTGGCTTCGCTCCGCGGCACGGTCAAGACTTCCGCGCGCATTGGGAAGCTGTCCGAGCTGACCGGTTATGACGCCACGCTCTGCGACGTAACCCCGAATCAACTGGCGCGCATGGCCGGCGGCCGCTTTCCCACGCGCTTCCTGCGCCGGCTCGCGAAATATCGCTACGGCCCGGGCGTCTTCAAGGTTGACTACGCCCTGCAAAATCCCATTCCGTGGCGGGCGTCCGAATGCCGGCGCGCCGCCACCGTGCATCTCGGCGGCAGCGCCGCGGAAATCGCCGCCTCGGAACACGATATGAGCCAGGGACGCCATTCCGAGCGCCCGTTTGTTTTGCTCGCGCAGCCCAGCCTTTTCGATCCCACGCGCGCGCCGGCAGGGGAGCACACCGCCTGGGCCTATTGCCACGTTCCCAACGGGTCCACCGTCGATATGCTGGAAGCCCTCGAAGCGCAGATCGAGCGCTTCGCTCCCGGATTCCACGACTGCATTCTCGCGCGCCGCGTCTTTTCTCCCGCCGCTCTCGAAAAAATGGACGCCAACCTCATCGGCGGCGACATCTCCGGCGGCGCCGCCGAGCTCCGCCAATTTTTCTTCCGCCCCACGTGGCGCCAATATGCCACGCCCGCCCGCGGCATTTACCTCTGCTCGTCCTCCACGCCCCCGGGCGCCGGAGTCCACGGCATGTGCGGCTACCACGCCGCCAAAAAAGCCCTCTCCCGTTTGTAGGGGTGCAGTACGCTTGCGTTGAGGCAGGCCGCTTCCTAATACGGAGTCTGCAAATGTTTATTCCTAGCTTGCAAGATGCCCTTCGAACTCGCGTTCGCTTTCGGACACGCCGACCAGGACCGGGACACCGAGCTGGCGCGCAGTGGCGGCGACGGCCTTCAGGACCACCAACTCCGAGAAATTGAAATGACCCAGGGGCAATCCGCTGGCGATCAGGTTCTCGCTGAGTTGCGCGTGGCGTGGCGTCGAGGCCTGGAAGATGCGCTCGCGAAGCTCCCGGACGAAATCGCCCCGTATCATCTGCTTCCTGCCGCCTACGATGCCGTCAGTGAGGTGGTCCGGCAGTGGTCGCACACGTTTCAGCGCAGCTCGAGTGCGAGCGCTTCATAACGTCGTTAGTGTCGACGCCGCTTGGCCCTGATCAGCACGTCCACCGAGTCCGGCCGTCCATTCCAGAAATCCAGCCGGATGCGACCGTCCGCCATCTGTGTAATCGTTGCTGGAATGGAGCTAGCAGTCAGATACCATCCCTCCGGTAGCACTACGGCGTTGCGCGGGCGTCCCAGGCTGCGGTCAAACACCAATTCGTCTCCCTCCAGGCGGTAGCTCACCGGGGCCGTGTAGGTCTCTGAAATTCGCAAGCGTAAGGACTGCCCCGGCTTCACCGGAGAGAAGGGAATCACCACCACTTGAGCCGCCGTTTCCACCGGCTCGCCCACCGAAACCTTTGCAGCCGCGAGTTCGGCACCGGTCATTATTTTCGTACTCAGTTTTTCGCCGGTGTCGAGCACGTAGGCGGACGGATCCGACACTTTGCTGCCGCTGCGCACGACGTTGAAGTACTTGTCCATACTCGCTCGCGACTCCGTGTAGTCGTGATAGAGGCTGAATGCGTGCGTTTCCGGCTGCTGCAGGAAATAAACAATCTCGCGGTCCTGGTGTGCCCGCTCCGCAAGACGCTGCTGCTCGCTCTCGCCCTCGAACGGCGCCTCCCAGCTCTTCGCCGAAGACGGCGCTCGTGGCGCAGCCGCAGCACCGGTCTGCGCGCCCAGCTTGGCTTTCACGACCAGCGGTGCCTCCGCTCCGCTGCCGTTCAAGAAGCTGACGGCAATCCGTCCGTCCGGCTCCGCCAAAACCTGCGACGCCACGTTGCACGCGACCAGCTCGTATCCCGCCGGCAGCACCACGCTGTTCCGGGGAATGCTCAGCGGCCGGTTAAACACGATCGCGTCTCCCTCCCTGTAGTAACTCTTGGCGTCCTTGTACGTTTTCAGTATCAGCATGCGCGCCTGTCCTTCCGCCGGCACGGCACGCGCCAGATGCACCTTGATGTAATCCACCGACGAACTCGCTCCCTTCATCAGCGGGTCCTTCACCGCCTCCTCGCCGCTCACAACTTCAAACCGCAGCGGCTGTCCGGTCATCATGTCCATCACCGACTCGCCGCTGGCCACGCTGCCCTTGCGGATGGGATTGAAGTAATATTTCGCCCCCTGGGTAGTCGCCGTCACCTCGTAGCGGATCGCGAAGCTCGCGCTCTCCGGCGCCAGCAGTTCGTAGCGCGTGTATTCGTCCGTTTCCGTTTGCGTGGCCGCCGCAGCCGTCTCCCCCTGTCCGTATGCCGTCTCTACCGCGGATAACGCAAGGAGCAGCAACGCAATCACTTTGTTCATGCATCCCCTCCAGTTCATTGCCAGCACTCTATCAAGGAACGGTCAACTAAACTTCGGGACCTACGGTCGGAGGCCGGCACGCCGCGCCACCGTTGATGGCCGCTGCAACCAGGCGGAGAATAACCACATGGCTTCCAGCAGCGATGATGGCCTGGTGATTGTCACCGGCGCCGGCGGGCACATTGGACGTGAAGTTTGTCGCGTGCTGCGAGCTGCCGAAACCACGTTTCTGCCCGTCGACGTGGATTCGGGCGCGACAGAAGATCTGATAACGTGTGATCTCACACAGAAGGATCACATCTCGCGGCTGTTCCGTTCTCATCCCGTTCGAGCCGTGATTCATCTGGCGGCCATTTTGCCCAGTGCCTTCCATTCCAATCCTTTTGCGGGAGTCGAGGTCAATCTGAACGGCTGCTTCGAATTAATGCGGCAAGCGGTGAATGCGCAAGTCAAACGCTTCGTTTTTGCCAGTTCCATGAGCGTTTATGGATCGTCCTTCGCGGCCCGCGCATTGAGCGAAGAGGACCCAGCAGCACCCGACGAACCCTACGGGGCATCCAAGCGCGTCGTCGAGTTGCTCGGAGAAACTCTTGCCAGCGGAAAAACGATCGAGTTTGTGTCCTTACGCATCGCCAGAGTTATTGGCCCAGGGACCAAGAAGACTTCCTCTCCCTGGCGCTCCCAGATCTTCGAACCAGTGTCAGGGCGTGGCCCAATTCAAATTCCGTTCGCTCCCGACGCGGTGCTGTCGCTCGTGCATGTAGAGGATGTCGCACGTATGTTGGTTACTCTCGCTGAGATTCCAGCGATGCGCAGCTGTGCCTACAACACGCCGGTAGAGATCTGGAAAGCAAGCCATTTGAAAGAGGTGATAGAGGAAGCCAGGAATGTTCGAGTCGAACTCGGCCACAATGGAGCTCACGCTGGCCCACTTTGCGATGGCAGGCGCTTCGCGGAAGAATTCGGATTTCAACTTCGCGGCCTTCGCGAGCGTCTATCAGATCGCCAGCGCCCAAGTTGAGGAATTTTCTTTCGTAATCGGCGGCCCTATTTGTGTCGAATGTTCACGGGGGCTCGGGTGCGATCCAAGGGGAAAACTTGCAGTTGCCATTTGACCGCAATTGACGTGGGTACATAGCAGGTGGTCTTGTCGCAAGCCTGATACTCCAGCTTTCCCGTGAGCGTGAAGAGTTTTCCGTCTTTGCCCAGCGAACCCCAGAACTCTGAACTGGAGCTTACCCTTACATCCTGACTGATGCGGAACGTCCCCTCGAAGACGGGTACGCGCTCGCTGATCGCAGGCAAAAAGAGCGTTTTGGACGGCGGGAAAACCACAGGCTTAAGCTCCAGCTGCGCAACAGGCTCAATCTCGAGCCTAATCGGCTTATAGCCGTGGGTGCCGGGCGCATACACGTGCACATCCGCTGGCAGGCGCACCTCGGCCACCAGCGTGACGCGCGTGCCGGGAACGCCGGTGCGATCGGATTGTTCGAGGGCCACTTGCAGATGCGGGGCTTCGATTGTTTCTGTTACTTCTTGGCCCAGTTCAGGGAACAGTTTGGCAATGACGCTATTTCCGGTGAGTCGCTCGCGGTACTTGGCTTCGAAGAATTTTTCTCGAATGATGCCGTTGGTATCGACGAAAAAATATCCGGGGCGGGCAAAGCCTTTCTGCTCGATCTTGTGCCGGTCCGCAAAATATTTCAGGATTTCTTCGCTATCGTAGCTGATGGCCGCCAGCTTGACGCCTTGCTTTTCAAATCTTGGGATGGCGCTCTGCAGCTGCACCAGCTGCCCTTTGCAGAAAGGTCACCAATCCGCCGAACGGAAAAAGAGAAGAGCGGTGCCGTTCGCTCCTTTCAACGATTCGAGAGTTTGTACCCGCCCAAACTGGTCGCGCGCCGAAAAAACCGGCGCCTTCTGGCCGGTCGCGAGGCCGATGGACATCAGCTCAATGGAAGCTATCTGAATCGTGCTGCCATCGAGTGTCCCCCGAACGGTCTCGGTGTCACCGACGTGGGCCGTTACCGATTCCTGCGGCTCCAGGCCGTACATGACCCGGTTCGTATCGTCATATAACGACAGCTTCGCGCCCGGCACGTTCTTGAGGCACTCGGGCGATTCCGCAAAGGCTTCGTCGGCGTTGCACGCGCTGGACACCAGGATGCCAGACCACGATCCGGGCTTTGTTGTGTTGCTCTGCCCGGCTGCTGCGGGCGGGGCTAAAGAAAAAAGTGTTGCCAGAAGGAAAAAGAATGGTTTCGCTGTCGTTGAATCAGTTCGAACCGACCGGATCAATTCGAGGCCTTCGTTTCCTATTGGAATCCGCTGGTACTGTACGCCGGACCGCCTCGCCGCACAAGAGCCCAGGCGGGGTGCGTCGCGCGAGCTACAGATTACACACCGGCTTGAACTGTGGGTCGAGGAGTCTGTTCAGCGTTCGCGGCGGGAGCCTCCCCAAGCAATTTCGCCAGGATTTCCGGAATCTCGAAAATGGCGCGATTCTCGAGTGCCGCGATATTCTTCCGGAACTCCGCCAAGGTGGTCGGCTCCAGCATTTGCCGCACACCGGTGACGGCCTCGCGAAAACTCTTCAGCACGATTCCTACGCGCTTCTCGATTACCCATTCGGCATTGTAGCGCTCCTGCGGAAGCGTCCAGGCATTGCATTCGATCAACACCGGC
>WNFA01010874.1_pt1 | contig 12338 bp, 9 predicted proteins | sample 5400481 | NCBI WGS metagenome assembly WNFA01 (sample SAMN13153340, study PRJNA577476) | soil metagenome | isolation source: 120 cm saprolite under Douglas fir tree site 2 hole 1 replicate 2 | place: USA:California | collected 2015-04-18
AAAGAGGCCAGAGCCACATAATTATGACAAGAAGTCCGGCTGCTGGACAATGCGGGAAATGGTACAGGGTAGCGAGGTGGGTACTAACCCCTAGCTATTTGGCTACCAGCAAACGTTACCCTACCAATCCCGTTGCCCAGGCTAGAACGGCTGCGCCGACCACGATGCGGTAGATGGCAAAGGGCGCGAATCCGCGCTTGCGGACCCAGTTCATGAACCATGCTACAGCTGCATACGCGACCATAAAAGAGACAACGAAACCGATCGCGAGAATGATCCATTGATGAGACGTCAGGTCGGCGACCCCGATCGGATTCTCTGCTTTGCCGGAAATCGATTTGTAGAATGCGTAGAGCGTGGCCGACGCCATGGTTGGTATGGAGAGAAAGAAAGAGAACTCGAGCGCGGCGGCGCGCGACATTCCCATCAGTTGTCCGGCGGCGATGGTGGTCATGGAGCGCGAGGCGCCGGGGAAGACAGCGGAGAGAATCTGACAGGCGCCGATCCAGAGGGCCTGACCGCCGTGGACGTCATCCATTTTCCAGGTGTGGATGGGCGAGTCGGGGGCGCCGGGGCCGGCTTTTTCCCAGGGCGCTTTCAGGGCATCGATGACCCACATCACGATGCCTCCGATTAGCAGCGAGGCACCCATCACGTAGAAACTCTCGAGGTTCTTGCCGATCACTTTGATTAGCAGAAGAGACGGGATTGCGGTGATGACGAAGGCGATGATGACCAGGCTCAAGGGGTGGGTCCAGTAATCGCAGTCTCGCTTCTCGCCCTCGGGAAATGTTGAGATGAGTTTGGCGATGTGTTGGCGGAAATAAATTGGCAGAACCAGAATAGCGCCCAATTGGATGACGATCGAGTACATCTTCCAATAGCCACTGGAGAGCGGGACGTTGAGCAGCGCCTCAGCGATGCGCAGGTGGGCAGTGGAACTGACAGGCAGGAACTCAGTCAGGCCTTCGATGATGCCCAAGAGCAGGGAAAGCAGATAGTCGTTCAAGCAGCCTCCGGAACGCGCCCCGCAACAGTATTGCAGAAAATGGCTGCGAGTAAGTTACAAAGGTTGGTTCCGAGATGGTGAGAGCGGACGCGGCGCGAATCAGTCGAGGACAGCAGGTCCTTCGCTGCGCTCAGGATGACAAATCAATAAATAGAGGAAGGCAGGTCCTTCGCTGCGCTCAGGATGACAAATCAATAAATAGAGGAAGGCAGGTCCTTCGCTGTGCTCAGGATGACAAATCAATAAATAGAGGAAGGCAGGTCCTTCGCTGTGCTCAGGATGACAATCAATAATAAATAATAATGGACGTGCACAAATAACGCCTCTTTAGCAGGTTGCGGAAAGACTCGGCATTTGAGTCGCTAGAGACTGCGTAACACTGAGACTACCGGCTTGGATATATCGGCTGCCCGCACCGGATCACCTCGTGGACTTTAGAAAAAGCGGTGACATCTCTCCCAGGATCACCATCGAATACCACCAAATCGGCGTCCATTCCTTTCGCTATACGCCCGCTGTGGCTCGAATATCCGAATCGCGTGGCTGGATTCGTGGTAAGGGAAGCCAGAATCTGCTGGAAATTCATTCCGGCGCGGGACATCCACGCAAATTCTTCTGAAGTGTCAAACTGTTCGATATAGCCGACGTCAGTACCGAACAGGATTTGCCCTCCTGCTTGAGAGAAAGCCTTCAGCTGCTGGGCTGGTCTGCTCATCCCTTTCTCGATTTCGTTAGTTGACGCGTTACCCTTCTTGGCTTCGACATCCCACAGCGTCAGCGTCGGAGTAAGAGCCATGTGCGCTGCCGCTAGGCGTCCGGCAAAAGAGGAGCTCCAGAGATCATCGCTGGGAGTAGTGTGGGCCAGGATATCGACCCCACTCTGAACGGCGACTTCGATTCCTTGGTCGTTGGAAACATGGGCAAAGACAGGCTTGCCAGCGCGGTGGGCCTCGGCCACGATCGCCTTGGCCAAATCCAAAGGCATAGTCAGGACGCCATCCGCCTCGATGGAATTTGCAAAGATCTTGATGCCGTCCGCGCCGTCACGGACCTGTTGGCGCACTCGCTCTGTCGCCTGCGAAGTTGATTCGACGTCGGGGATGATGATGTGATTGGCTTCGAGGAATCCTTTGACGTAAATGGGCGTTCCGCCCTTGCCCCAGAACGGCTCTCCGACGGTAAGTATCCTCGGCCCCCTCACTTCGCCGTTTTCTATGCGACGGCGGATGAGAGTCGTGTTTTCCAGTACGGACGCTATGTCAAAGACCGTGGTAAAGCCCCAGCGTGTGAGCATCTCTTGGAGTTGTAAAGTGATCTGCTCGGACGAGAGTTTTTCCGCATGGAGCAGGCCTGGCGTAAGGATATGTACATGGCTGTTCCAGAAACCAGCCGTCACAACCAGGCCATTGCAGTCAATAACAATCGCATGGCGCGGAATTTTGATTGTGGCGGTTGGCCCAACGGCAAGAATGCGGCCCGCATGTACAAGGATTGCACCATTTTCGATTGGCGGTTCAGTGGGTGAAGGATAAATCTTTGCGTGAACCAGAGCGAGGTCAGAACAAAAACTCGAAATGCCCGAAGAGAGTGTCCAGACAAGAAGGATGGCGAGGACACTACGGATTCTCATGCCAGCAATATACGACAAGGGGCACGAGATTGTTCCTCGAAAGCTGGCAGCTAACGATTTCTCAAAAAGGAAGTCCGGTATCAGAAAACTCTCTTGTTTCCACAACGCAACCTGATAAGAAGAGGTATGCGTGGAAAAGACGAGCAGCAGTTGGACGTGTTCAGCTACATCAGCCCCGAGCAGCGAGTTCCGCAAGACCACCCACTACGTTCGCTGCGTGCCATGACCGATGAGGCATTAAGGGGACTGCAGCCCAGGTTCAACAAGCTGTACGCCAAAACCGGGCGACCGTCGATCGCACCGGAGAAGTTGTTGCGGGCGCTCCTGCTGCAAGCGCTGTACTCGGTGCGCAGCGAGCGGCTGTTGATGGAACAGCTCGACTATAACCTGCTGTTCCGCTGGTTCGTGGGCTTGAACATGGATGACGCCATCTGGGATGTGACCGTGTTCACCAAAAACCGCGAGCGGCTTCTCGATGGGGACATCGCCGAAGCCTTCTTCCAAGCCGTGCTGCAGCAGGCACGCGAGCGGAGTCTGCTCTCGGACGAACACTTCACTGTGGATGGAACGCTACTGGAGGCGTGGGCGAGTGTGAAGAGTTATCAGCGCAAGGATGCTAAGAATGCCGTTCCGCCGGACGATCCTGGCAATGCAACGGTGGACTTCCACGGGGAGAAGCGGTCGAACCAGACGCACGCATCGAAGACGGACCCGGATGCGAAGATGGCACGCAAAGGCAAGGGCAAGGAAGCGAAGCTGAGTTACAACGGGAATCTGCTGGTGGAGAACCGCCACGGGCTGATCGTAAACACCGAGGTGTTCGAGGCCAACGGGACAGCCGAACGCGATGCCGCGCTGGTGATACTGGAACAGATTCCGGGAACGAAACAAGTAACCGTGGGAGGCGACAAGGCATATGAGACGGCAGATTTCGTGGCCGAGTGCCGCAATCTAAAGGTCACTCCGCAAGTGGCCCAGAACCTGGAACGGCCTGGTGGGAGCGCGATTGATGCTCGTACGACACAGCACGCGGGATATGCCATCAGTCAGAGGAAGAGGAAGCGCATTGAAGAGTGCTTCGGATGGCTGAAGACGATCGCGCTGCTGCGAAAGGTTCGGCATCGCGGAATCTTCAAGGTGGGATGGGTCTTCACCTTCGCGGCAGCAGCCTATAATCTGGTCCGCATGCGGAATCTGGCGATTCAAGCGACCTAAGCCGAGGTCGCAGTGTATCCAACGGCTCGAAAAACGATCTGCGAGCCGCCAGCGAGGCACCCAAAGTCCTTCCCCAAGTCGTAAAATCGCGGAGCCTGAACAGAATCTATGCCGCGACATCTCTTTTTCCGCAGCCTGTTAGGCCCCTCGAAATGCCTAGTTTGCTGATGCGTAGCGGCGGAAGAAGCTGTCCGGCTTCCATTGCGGACGGTGGTCGTCGTTGGCGATGTTGATCAGCAGGCTGCGCACGATTTCTTCGTATTTCGCAGCCGCGGCGAAATCGACCGGCTGGTTCAAGTCGTCCGACGGTGCATGATAACGGTTGGTCAACCAGTCTTTGAAGATCTTCTGTTCGGGCGAATCGGGTTCGGAGCCGACGCTCATGATGATCGACGGCACTCCGTGGCGGATGAAGTTGTACTGATCGCTGCGGACGAAGAGATTGCGTAACGGTTCGGGGTCGGGCTGAACTTTTACGCCCTGAGATTGTGAGATTTCTCGGACGCGGTCACCGAGGTCGGAGTCGTCGAGGCCGAGCACGCGCAGCACCTTCAGGGGCACGATGGGCAGGAACATGTCCACATTTACGTCGGCGACGAGGGATTTCGGCGGGACGGTAGGATGGGCGGCGAAGTATTTGGATCCGAGCAAGCCTTTCTCTTCGGCGGTGACGAATACAAAGAGGATGGAACGGCGTAGCTTCTCAGGATTCTTTTTGAAGATGGCGGCCTCGTCGAGGAGCAGGGCGCTGCCGGAGCCGTCGTCCATGGCGCCGTTGTAGATGCTGTCGCCGTTGATGGGCGCGCCGATGCCGACGTGGTCGATGTGAGCGGAAAGCACGACGTACTCATCTTTCAGAGTTGGGTCGCTGCCTGGCAGTTTGGCGACCAGGTTGGCAGACTCGACTTTTTGGGTCTCCACCTTGGTCTTGGCTTCGAGCGAAACGGCTAGCGGGAAGTGCGGTAATGGTTTGCGGTCTTTGCCAAGTTCAGCGATCTCCGCGAAGGTGTGGCCGGACCCGGCGAAAAACTTCTCGGCGCTGGCGGGATTTACGGTCACCGACAATTGTGCGCCGGAGGTTTCGTCGAATTCCGGATAGTCGAGGTCCATGGTTGCATGTGTACGATTGAGTGAAATGCGGGACCAGGGAATGTCCATCGAGGCCGGGTTGATCAGGGAGATGATTCCGACCGCGCCGGCGGCGCGCAACACCTTCCAGCGTTCGAGCAGGGTCTGATAGTGCGCGGCCAGCGGACCCGGGATGTCGGTGGGCGATCCGGAAAAGATCACGACCAGTTTGCCTTTGATGTCGAGGCCGGCGAAGTCGTCATAGTTCTTTTCGGGAACTTTCAAGCCGTAGCCAACAAAAATAAGAGGCGCCTTTACTTCAGGCGCGGGAAGGATGCGGGTGCCGATGAGGGCATCATCGCCGAGCACGAGCGATTCGCGCTGGCCGTCGTGGACGAGCGTCAGGCTGCAATCTTTCTCTACAATTTGTCGCGAAACGAAGCGGACGGGCTGGTAGAAGCCATTGATACCGGCGGGTTCGAGGCCAGCTTTCTTTAGTTGTTCGACGGCATACTCCTGGGCGGCATGTTCGCCGCGACTGCCGGTATCGCGGCCTTCCATTTTGTCGTCGGCGAGGACTTTGATGTAGTCCCACCAGGTGTGGCCGTCGAAATGGGAAGGGGGCTGGGCTGATGCAAGAATGGTGAATGTGGAGAAGAGCAAGGCAATCGAAAGCTTTCTCATTGCAGAATCCTCGGCGAAGATTTTCTAGGATAGCAGGAAGCAAGGGGTTTCGAGGGTGTTCAGAATTGGGTACGGTTATCTTGCGACGTTTGCGGCGAAGAGCTTTCAACCGCAAAGATCGCGAAGCAAAGCCGCAAAGATCGCAAAGACGATTGCGGAAGGCCGAATGCGGACGCAGATCTGATGAACCCGGAAGCATGTCCGCATCATCTACTTATGCGCTAGAGTATCTACGGTGAACCCAGGAAAAACAATGGCCGCTCCTCCTATTCCCAGCGCACTCGATGCCAGCACGCAGACTTTCCCCATACTCACACAAGCGCAGATCAACCGTCTTCTCCCGCATGGCAAAGTCCGCGCGGTCAAGGCCGGCGAGATCCTGTTTGATCTGGGCGATACCAACATTCCTTTTTTTGTAGTGCTGTCCGGGAGCCTGGAGATTGTGCAGCCAGCCCTCAAAGGCGAACGTCTGATCGTGACCCATGATGCCCACGGGCATTTTACAGGCGAGCTCACGATGATCTCCGGGCGGCGTACCCTGGTGCAGGGCCGCGTTCAGGCGCCCGGCGAATTTCTGGAGATCAGCGCGGAGGAATTGCGGTCGGTGATCGCCAAGGACGCCGAGCTGAGTGAGATCCTGATGCGGGCGTTCATTCTACGCCGGATGGCGCTCATCAACGCAGGGTATGGGAATCTGATTTTGATGGGCTCGCGGCATTCGGCGCAGACGTTGCGGCTGCGCGAGTTTCTGACCCGTAATGGGCAGCCGTATACGTATGTCGATCTGGATACGGATCAAACGTCGCAGGACCTGCTTGATCGTTTTCAGGTCACAGTGGACGAGATTCCGGTGGTTATCTGTGCCAGCAGGTCTGTGATGCGGAATCCATCGGTTCAGGAATTGGCCGACTGCCTGGGGTTTAATGCCACTGTCGACGAGTCCCAGGTACACGACGTGGTCATCGTGGGAGCCGGACCGTCGGGTCTAGCCGCGGCTGTTTATGCGGCTTCCGAAGGTCTCGACGTGATGGTGATTGAGACGGCCGCGCCGGGCGGGCAGGCGGGCTCGAGTTCGAAGATCGAAAACTATCTGGGATTCCCGACGGGCATTTCCGGACAGGAGCTGGCGAATCGCGCTACCACCCAGGCGTTGAAGTTCGGCGCGAAAATGATGATCGCGCACAGGGTAGCGCGCTTGAACTGCGATCAACGGCCATACCACGTTGTGCTGGACGATGGCACGGCGCTGGCGACGAAGAGCATCGTGATCTCCAGCGGCGCGCAGTACAACAAGCCCCAGATTGCCAACCTCGCGAAGTTTGAAGGTCAGGGAGTCTACTATGGCGCGACCTTTATGGAGTCGCAGTTGTGCGGCGGAGAAGACGTTATTGTGGTGGGGGGAGGGAACTCGGCGGGGCAGGCAGCGGTTTACATGTCGCAGACGGCGCGCAAGGTTTACATGCTGGTTCGGGCTGGGGAGTTGTCGAGCACCATGTCGCGCTACCTGATTCAGCGGATCGAGGAGAATCCGGCGATCGAACTCCACTACCGCACCGAAATTGTGGGGCTCGACGGGGATACACACTTGGAGAGCGTGATATGGAAAGACAACAAGACGGGAAAGACCTCAACCCATCCGATCCGGCACCTGTTCGTGATGACGGGAGCGTCGCCGCGGACGGACTGGCTGCAGGGGTGCCTGGCGCTCGACAACAAAGGGTTCATTCTTACGGGACGCGATTTTGGCGACGTCGCACCGCAGCACCCGGCGTGGCCGCTGGCGCGTCCACCGTACTTGCTCGAAACGAGCCTGCCTGGAGTTTTTGCGGTGGGCGATGTGCGGTCGGGGAATGTGAAGAGAGTGGCATCAGCGGTGGGTGAAGGCGCCATTTCGATTCACATGGTGCATCGGGTGTTGGCGGAAGCGTAGCCGGCGTCCCGTCGATAGTCGCGAGGGCGTTCCGGCCTTTACATGTGGAGGCGAGACGCCTCCACGACAGCCGCCGAGACGGCGGCGCTACGCGGTTCTTAGATTCCTCTGATTTCTTCGGCTGTTCCTCGGTCTTGTAGATCTCGACCAGCGCGGCGCGGCGGGAAGTTGCGTTGTATAACGCCTCGGGTGCGGCGGACGACTGGGGATGTTCTTTTACGTATTTCTCGTACATTTCGGCTTCCTTGTCGGGGCATTTGGAGGAGCCCTGCCAGTCGCCGCAGAGTTTGTTGTCGAGCAGGTGGAAGGCGGCGAGGTCGGCCCATTTTGTGCCGGGAAATTTTTTCATTACCAGTTTCATGGGTTGTTCGTCCATGCCCTGGCGCAGGTAGGCGTCTTTTTCGCGGGCGGAGGGGCGGGTCATCACGTCGGATTTTTCGATCTGCCACTTAATGTCGGCGGCGCGGTAGAGGCCTTCTCCAGCGAGCGGGGAAGCGGGGAAGAGATCGTAGATGCGGCGATAGAGACGCAAGGCGTCCTGATCGGCGCCCCGGCGGCCGTGGCGGCGGCTGGCTTCCTCTTCGGAATCGACGGCGGCTCCAAATAGAATGCGATCGCCATTGGGAGTGGATGCCCAGACCGCGCCGCTGTCGAGGATCCATCCGGTGATGGTCTTGCCTTCCATGTCTTCGTCTTCGACGAAGGCGGGGTCGGGGGTCTGCGCGAATCCGAGAAGCGCTTCGACGTGCAGCCAGTTGCGGGCGCGCTCCAGCAGAATCACTTCACGGCCCCGACCGGCCTCGCCCAGCTTGGCGGAACTGGTATCAGGGGACAGGTAGATGACGGCCTCACGAACCAGGGCGGCGCGTTCGGCGGCGTGCAGGAAGGGCGCCCCGAGGGCCATCAGGGCGGTCGCGAGCAGGACGGGGATGATCGTTTTCACAGCACTCCTCATGTCTGGATTTGAGAGTAGCACGGGAAAAAGCATTCAGCATTCAGCACTCAGCATTCAGCATTCAGTATCCGCTGTTCAGGTAAGTTGCGCCTGACGGTCTGAAGAGCCATCGTTGAGCGCTGAATGGCGAGTCGCGTCCTGCAACACGCGGGAAATCCTGTTGACAGAAATGCAACACGTGTTGTAAACCCGGTGTCTCTGTTGCGCAGACTTTCCCTTGGGAGCACCGGCATGAATGGAGAACCGAAGTGGGCGACCCCGCTGGAGCAGCGGATGCAACAGGCGGACGGAAAGCTGAGTCCGCGTCGGAAACAGCTGCTCCTTTCCATTCTGGAGAATGCCGCAGACACGTATTATCTATCCTCGCGCAAGATGGCGCGGCGCTACGATGTGGATGCCGCCACGATCGTGCGAACCATCCAGGTGCTCGGCTACGGGCAATTTGCCGAGTTCGCGTCGGACCTGAGGTCGCATTTTGTGGCGCGGATTACTCCCTATCGCATGATGAAGTCGGCAACCAGGGAGCGCCGCACGGTCGACGGTCACGTGCAACATAGCCTGGAGATGGATCGCGCCAACGTCGAAGCGTTGCGCGAGAGCGTGCCGCCCGAGCGGGTCGTGGAACTGGCGCGACGGCTTAATAAGGCGCGACAGGTTGTGGTCGTGGGTGTGGATCTGGCTTATTCGCTGGCATGGTTTCTGGCATATGGCTTGTCGTGGCTGGGGGCGCGGGCGGAGGCGCCGGTGGGGAGTTCCGGGAACCTGCATCACCGGGTGCGGGCGTTGGGAGCGCACGATGTTCTAATCGCCATCAGTTTTGGGCGCTGCCTGCGCGATACGGTCGAGGCCGCGCGCACCGCCAAAGAACTGGGAGCCTGGACGTTCGGGATGACGGATGCCAGCGACTCGCCCATTGCGCGCGTCTGCCACGATCATTGGGTAGTGTCGGTGACCAACCCCAGTTTCAACGGGTCGTACGTGGCTCCGCTGGCCGCGCTGAATGCGTTGCTGGTGGCGTACGCTCACGTGCAGTCCAAGCGGTCGCTGGATCGTTTGCGACAAATTGATCTCGAGGAAGCAGCGGCTGGGCGTTGGTACGCAGCCCCACCCGCGACGCAGAGGGGCCGGAGATGAACGTGCACCGTGCGCCGCAATCCATCGTCATCCGTGACCTGGAGAGCTTTGACGATCTCTGCCAGGTGAAATCGGTGGAGAAAGAAGTCTGGGGGATGGCGGACGAGGATAGTCTCCCGATGACGCTCGCGATTGCCTGCAAGGCGGCGGGGAGCATTTTCGTAGGAGCGTTTGACGGCGACAAGATGGTAGGGTTCGCGTTCGGGATCTTTGGGCGGGAGCACGGGCAGACCACGATTCACTCCCACATGCTGGCAGTGCTTGAGCGTTATCGTCAGCACGATGTCGGGTTGAAATTGAAACAGGCGCAGCGGGAGCGAGCACTGGGGTTGGGCATCCGTGAGATGACTTGGACGTATGATCCGCTGCAGAGCCGGAACGCGCACTTTAATTTCGCAAAGCTGGGAATTGTCTCCGATAGCTATAAAGTTGATTTCTACGGGCCGGAGACTTCCAGCGTGCTGCACCGGAACGGGACCGACCGGCTCTGGGTGCGCTGGTTGCTGGATTCGCGCCGGGCAGGGGATCGGATAGCGGGCACGGATGCGCGAGCGGAGACGCTTGATGCGCTCAGGCATCTGGCTCCGTTGGTGAGCTTTAACGGCGACGGGCGTCCGGCGCGCGCGGACTTGGCGGAATCGCTGGGGCGACAGCGGGTGAGCATCGAGATTCCCGGGGAGATTTTAGACGTAGAACGCTCCAACATGGGATTGGCTCGGGAATGGCGTGCGGCGACCCGATGGGCGTTCACGGAGGCGATCCGGGCGGGGTTCTATGTAGCGGAGTTTTGCCGGTCGATTCGGGGGCAACAGGGACCGGGGGCTTATCTGCTGCAGCGTGGGTCGGTTGGAGAGATTATTTCCTAGAGTTGGGCGAATGATGGCGAATGTCGCCCGCCCTGCCGGAAGACATTGACTATTCCCGCACAGTAGAATCACCTTCACTCCTCTGGCTGCGCGCCGGAGCATGACATCATCCAAGGGGCGATCATGGCTGAAGTGATCAATCAAACCAACATTGATTCCATTCTTGATGAGCAACGGAAGTTCGAGTGTCCCGCCGAGTTCGCCCAAAAGGCACACCTAAAGAGTCTGGCGGAGTATGAAGCGCTGTACAAAGAATCGGTGGAGGAGCCTGAGAGGTTCTGGGGACGCGCCGCCGAGGAATTGCACTGGTTCAGAAAGTGGGACAAGGTTCTGGAGTGGAAGTCGCCATGGGCGAAGTGGTTCGTGGGAGGGCAGATCAATCTTTCCTATAACTGCCTGGACCGGCACGTGCAAACGGCACGCAAGAACAAGGCGGCTCTCGTCTGGGAAAGCGAACCGGGCGACGTTCGGACCTACACCTATCAGCAGCTATGGAAGGAAGTACAGAAATTCGCGAATGTGCTGAAGTCGCTGGGAATCAGGAAAGGCGACCGGGTCGCGATCTATATGGGAATGACGCCGGAGTTGCCGATTGCAATGCTGGCCTGCGCCCGGATCGGCGCGCCCCACTCGGTTGTGTTTGGCGGCTTTTCTTCGAACGCGCTGGTCGACCGGATTCACGATTCGCAGGCGACGGCGGTGATCACGCAAGACGGATCGTACCGGCGCGGCGCGGAAGTCAAGCTATTCCCGGCGGTCGAAGAAGCTCTGAAGTCTTGTCCGTCGGTGAGACACGTGGTGGTTTACAAGCGCACGGGTTCGCAGATCCATTTGCAGGCTGGGCGCGATCACTGGTGGCACGAGTTGATGGCATCGGTATCTGACCAGTGTCCTGCCGAGCCGCTCGACGCTGAGCACCCGCTGTACATCCTTTACACGTCGGGAACAACGGGTAAGCCCAAGGGAGTGGTGCATACGACCGGGGGATATTCGGTCGGAACTTATCTGACGATGAAGTATGTCTTCGACCTGAAAGAAGAAGACACCTACTGGTGTACGGCGGACATCGGGTGGGTCACCGGGCACAGTTATATCGTGTACGGACCGTTGCAGTGCGGTGCTACCAGCCTCATGTATGAAGGCGCGCCCAATTTTCCTGAGCCGGATCGCTTTTGGAGCATTATCGACCGTCACGATGTGAACATCTTCTATACCGCGCCTACCGCCATCCGCACCTTCATCAAGTGGGGAGAGCAGTGGCCGAGGAAGCATCGTCTCGACAGCCTGCGGCTGCTGGGCACGGTGGGCGAACCGATCAATCCTGAAGCGTGGATGTGGTATCGGGAAGTGATCGGCCGCGAGCGGTGCCCGATCGTCGATACCTGGTGGCAGACGGAAACGGGTGCGATCATGATCACGCCGATCCCGGGCGCAATGGCCACCAAGCCCGGTTCGGCCACGCGGCCGTTTTTTGGCGTCGCGCCGGAGATCGTGAGTATGGATGGAAAGCCGGTGCCGTTGGGATCGGGAGGATACCTAGTGATCCGCCAGCCGTGGCCCGCCATGCTGCGGACGATTTACGGCGATCCCGAGCGCTACGTGCAAAACTACTGGTCGCAGATTCCAGGCACTTACTTCACCGGCGACGGCGCGCGCAAAGATAAAGACGGGTATTACTGGATCATGGGGCGGGTGGATGATGTCCTCAATGTCTCAGGCCATCGGTTGAGCACGATGGAAGTGGAATCGGCGCTGGTGGCGCATGACAAAGTGGCCGAGGCGGCGGTGGTCGGCCGTCCGGATGACATCAAGGGGCAAGCGATATCGGCGTTTGTGTCACTCGAACA
>WNFA01032400.1_pt1 | contig 12335 bp, 9 predicted proteins | sample 5400481 | NCBI WGS metagenome assembly WNFA01 (sample SAMN13153340, study PRJNA577476) | soil metagenome | isolation source: 120 cm saprolite under Douglas fir tree site 2 hole 1 replicate 2 | place: USA:California | collected 2015-04-18
TCGCACGACCTGAACGGACGGCAGGCCGCGGGGCGGACCGCCCGCGGGGATCGAGACGATGCCGACCAGGATCAGTCCCACGATCAGCAGGACTTTCACGAGGGTCAGCCGGCCCAGGACCCGCGTCGGCAGATGGATCCGGGCAAAGTGCAGGACGGCCGAGAGTCCGAGGACCCCGAGGCCGACGAGGCTGGCCCCGATGGGATTCGGGCCGAACAGGGTGGCGGGGTCGGAGGGCCATACGATCTCGACGAGGAACACGCCGAGGCCGAGCGAGCTGAGAGCGGACGCGGCCATGTGACCTCCCCAGGAGAACCATCCGCTGAGGAAGCCGCTCGGATCGGGAAGCGAGTGCCTCACCCACACGTAGGCCCCGCCGGACGCGTCCGGACGACCCGAGGCGAGTTCCGCGTAGGCCGCGGCCGCCAGGCCCGCGATGCCCGTCGCCAAGGCCAGGGCCGCCCACACGAACGAGTCGGAGACGGCGTACGCCGCGCCGACGAGGAGGAAGATGGCGGCACCGATCATCGCACCCATCGCCACCATTACGATATCGAAAAGGCCGAGATCCCGGGTGACGCGAACCCGGACCGCCGCCCCCATCGAAGGACCCGCCACGACACGCGGAGGAACGTCGCCTACTTGAGCCCTTGGCGCCGCCGATGAGGACTCGAGGACCGCACCGGCGGCCCCAGTCCGAGGAACCTCGAGTCGCCCTAAGAATCCGACTTGGAGGCCGTTTTCGCAATCCGCTCGCCGAGGGTCCGGAACAGGATCTCGACGTTCTCTCCTGTCTTCGCGGAACTGTAGAAGTGAGGCGCCTCGAACGCTTCCGTCGCCTGCTTGACCTGGTCCTCGCCGAAGGCCCCCTGGTCCTTCAGGTCGGACTTGTTGATGGCGAACGTGACAGGGATCTCGCCGACCGTCCGGAAGACGGACTCGACCCAAGAATCCAGGTCCTCCAGGGTGTCGTATCGAGTTATGTCCGCGACCGCAAGGATGCCCTGCGCCCCGTGGAAGTAGGCTTCGCGGAGGAGCTCGCGGAAGCCCTTCGAGCCCATGATGTCCCAGATCGTCATGTCCATCTGCACCGGGTCTCCCCCTTTCGGGGTGAAGGTCAGTTCTTTCTTCGAGACCTTGGCCCCGAGGGTCACGATATAACGATCGTCGTATTCGTTCAACACATACCGGCGGATGAGGGACGTCTTCCCCACGGCGTGCTCGCCGACCAAACAAACTTTGACCTTCATTCGACGTGGTTCAATCATGACCGTTCGCCGGGAGAGCGGTGGAAAACCCTCTCACCTCGTGCTAATTGTCAAGGTCTATTTAGTCGCTTCGACCTGAGTCGATTCGACGACACAATGAGAAGCTCGGGGCCGCCGACGGACGGCCTCAAGCCCCGTTCGCCGTTCCGTCTTGAAGGTCCATGACTCGCCTTGAGCCGCGGGGTCGCGAACCGATCGACCCGTTGAACGATCGGGGCATCTCGTGGGTGTTTTACTGGTGGCGGTCGGAGGTTCCCGACCGTGAGCTCGATCAAGTCGCGAGGTCCGCGCGGGCCGGGTTTCTCCGTGCGGCGGTCACCTTTGGATTCACCGACCGGGAGGCTCACGAGTATCGGTCCACGACGACCGTCCACCTGTGGGAATTGGGGGACGCATACGCCCGTGGATTCCGCCCTCCCGACGGCGACTGGACCCGGGTCATGATCCACTTCTTCACCCACGAACCGCTCCATCATGCCATCGGACGCTGCCTGGCCGAGACGTTCGAATACGGAGACCAAGAGTGGGCCATCCTGCGGCTCGGGGACGCCCGCTGGTGGTAGATTGGGCTGGAACGCTTGAAATAACGTCGGCTCGATGTCGCGGCGTGGATGCCTTTGCGGCGACGCGCCTGGCGGCGGGGTCGGTTTTCGCGGCCGCGTCCGACCTCCGGACGCGTCGGGTCACCGACCGGTTGTGGATCGTAATCGGCTCCTTCGGCCTGCTCCTGCTTTGCGTCCAATTGAGCATCGTGTCGGTGTCCGGGACCCTCAGCGCCAACGTCCCTCCTCCAGAAGTCCTCGCCCTCGTCGGATGTTCGGCGATCCTCTTCTATGCAATCTTCTTCGGCACTCCTTTGTTCGGAGAGGAGGGGTTCCACCTCGGGCCTGTCCGGGTCCTTGCGTTCCTTGCCGCGGCGGCCCTGTTTGTCTTCCCCGCCGCGTCCTACCTCGGCTCGGGGCGGCCGATTCCCGGGGCCGTCGTGGAGTTGTATCCCGCTCCCGCGATGATCCTCGTCTACCAAGGATTCTACCTGGCGAGGATTCTCCATGGGGGCGCGGACGCGAAGGGACTGATCGCCCTGACCCTGCTCGTCCCGACCTATCCCGACGCCAGCCCGTATCCGATCCTGGTGCCCAACCCGATTGTCCAAGATCTCTTGCGGGTCGCGTTCCCCTTCTCCCTGGTGATCTACGTTGACGCCGCGATCCTCTTCCTCGCGGTCCCCGTGGTCCTGTTCCTGAGAAATGCGATCCGAGGCGACTTCGGTCTCCCGCAAGCCTTTCTTGGATATCGGGTTCCCATCGACCGGATCCCCTCAAAGGCCTGGCTCATGGAACGAATCAACAATCGAGGGGAGCACATTCTCGTCCTGTTCCCGAAACGGGGCGGAGACCGCTCCGAGGATCTCGCCCGACTCCGAGCTGCCGGGGTCGACAAGGTTTGGGTCACCCCCCAAATCCCGTTCATGATCCCTCTCCTGGGAGGTTTTTGGCTCGCATTCTTCGTGGGGAACGTGTTGCTCGGCGTGCTCGGCCTAGGAAGATGAATTCCGGAGGAACGAAATCCTGATATAGCGGCCGATCCCTCGGCCGTTCCAGCAGTGGTTTGACGGCCAAAGCGGCGGGGATACACCCGGTCCCATCCCGAACCCGGAAGTTAAGCCCGCCCACGTTCCCTGCGGTAGTGCGGTGCGCGAGCCCGCGCGAAGCCTGCCCTCCTTCGAGGAGGGCTTGGGCCGGCGACCTAGGTACGCTAGCCGTCCATCCTTGCGGTGGACGACGAAACGTGCCGTTCTAACGGCCGCCGATCCATGGAACGCTGTCAGCCACTCCCTATTCCTTTTGCCGGCGGCGGGCCCGGTACTTGAGGCCGAGGATCACGGCCGGGACGGCGGCGACGAACAACATGTCCGAGAGCTCCGGAATTGCGACGATCACGGAGGCTTCGCCTCCGGAAAGCGCGTACCCGCCGGCGGTCGTATAGTTCAAGAACGCCCAGTTCACAAGCTGCGAGCCGCTGAACCCCGCATTCACTCGGGCCGACATCGTCAGACTGTGCGGACCAGGGGCCACGTTTGTGAAGTTCCAGTAGAACGTTCGTCCATTGGTCCAAGTGGGCGATGGAGTCGCGCTCTGGTACGTCATTCCTGTCGGAAGACTGTCTTTGATCGTGACGGTCCCGGCGATCACGGATCCGGTGTTGTTGTAGTAGATCGTGAAGGTCACGAGGTCACCCGCTTTCGCGGACGACGGAGTGGCCGTCTTGACGACCGTGATCATGGGCCGGGAGACGGTGGTGTTCGCCCATGCTCGAGTCTGAGAGAACGGCTGTCGGAGTTGGTCCGTGTAGTCCAATGTGACGGCATTGGTCAGCCGCTGGCCGCTCGTCGTTCCGCTGGTCACCTGAACGACCACGGTGAAGGAGTGCGGGCCTGGCATCACGTTCGTGAGAGTCCAGCGGTAGGTCGAACCGGCGTTCGACTGGTACGCCAGGCTGCTCGAGACGTAGACGACTCCAGAGGGCAACGTGTCGTTGATCCACACGTTCTTCGCCATTCCGGTATTCGTGTTGTTGTAGTACAGCGTGTACGTGATCGAATCCCCAGGGGCCGCGACGGCCCGGCTCGCGACCTTCGCGACGACAATCGTCGGCCGATGCCGATCGTTCGGTTGCCCAGGAGATCGCACGGTGGACGTGTAGAAGTCCGCCGAATCGTTGTTCGTGTCCATGGGAATCCCCGTCACGGGGTCCTTGAAGCGGGACCACGACTGGGTGTTCGTTACGGTGCCCGGATAGGTGGTCCTGTCAATCTCGGTCGTTCCGCTTCGCAACGCCACCGTTGCGCCTCCGTTCGGGAGGGAGCTGGATGGGAGGGTCACCTGGAGGTATTGCGAGCCGGATCCCCAGGCGCCGAGGACTTGGTTCGTGAATGTGAAGAGGACCGTAAGTTGGTTGCCGCCGCGGACGCGCACGAGGGTCCAACCGCTCAACGAAACGGAACCCGAAGTCGGGTTCGCCAGCTCCACCCATTCCGGGTTCGGCCTGGGCACGATCTCATTGATGACGACGTTGGTGGCAGCCTGAATCGAGACCGGGAAGACCGCCACGGCCGAGTCTGGCAGGGCCACATCGTACTGGAGTCTCCAGTCCGAGGTGTAGTACACGACGCGGTACCCCGCGGTGAGATTGAGGACGCTCGCGTTGACCGCGAATTCCATCCGATGGGCGTCGAAACCGACCCCGGCGGATCCGATGAGCCTCCACGGACCCGCGCTTCCGGAGACGTATGCGTAGAGACCTTGCGATCGGACGTCGCCGTTCCGGCCCACGATCGCGATCGCATAGTCGAAACCGTACTGCCGGCCTTCGACCGTCGCGAGGAGCCCGGTGGTGGTTGAGTTGTCGGAGTCGAAGTAGGCGTAGACGATGTCCACGCCCTCTTGCGGGGGAATCGGATTCACAATCGTCGTGTTGTTCGCGGGAAGGGGGGACGTCCGGACTCGGATGGTTGGAATGTCCTGACCGCCAAGCATCCGTCCGTCGACTCGCACATACCCGGTGAAATTCGCGGCCACATATACCGCCGTCGCCACGATGTCGACGTTCGCGTCGTAGATTGGACTGATGACGCCCGTCACGTTTCGGACGTCTCCGAGGGGGTCCTGACCGTACGCCCGTCCCTGCCAGTCTCCGAACGCCCCGTCGACCCGGGGGGTCGTGGGAGCGGCCCCGAGGTAGACGAGGCTCGTCTCAGGTGGGCGGAAGCTCGCGGTCCCGTTCGTCGCAACGTCGGCCACGGCGAGGCCGAACGTCGAGGTCGAGGTCCGGTTCGTCCATCGAGTCTCGATCCAGTACAGGGCGGGCCCGACGAGGTCCTGACTCACATTGAAGCGGGCCGCCATCCCGGTCATCGTCGCCGTCGCGAGGAGCGGGTCCGTCGCGTTGAACACGCCGCTGCCGTTGTCGCGATAGAGGGCGAGGTCGACCGGGTCAAGCGAAGTCCCGAGTCGGGTGAGGTTCACACCGCTGACGTGAGGAAGCCCGCCCATGGGGGCGAGTGTCAATCGGAGGAAGGGGACGCGGGTCGATGCGACGATGTCCTTCGCGACCGTCTGCTGACCGATGATCACGGTGGGAAGGGAAGCCCGGATCGATCCATCGGAAGGATCGAAGTTCCCGAGGTTGTCCGCGGCGTACACGAGGACCCGCGCCCGAGACGGGTCTCGGACCGTCACCCGGATCTCGATCTCCTGACCGTTGAAGGCCGCGTCCGCGGACCCACTCGCGAGGAACCGGTTCCAGTCGTTCGAACGGACGACGCCGGTTTCGTTGAAGGCGTAGGAGGTGACCTGGTGCCGGACGTTCGAGAGGTCCCGCCACCCGGTGACCTCGACGAGCGAGTCGGCTCCGAGGTCTCCGATCGGGTAGCCGGTCGTGCGGCTGTTGTCCTCGTCCACGAACGCGAAGATCGTGTCCGTCTCGTTCACGCCGGTACCTTGGAACATGAGGCCTTGCACCTTGGCGTACACGAACAGGTCCCGGTCCTGGGAGGCGACTTTCACCGCCAGCAGGTGGACGGCGGGATTCGGAGTGGAGTCCGCGGGCGATTGCGCGTACGCGGGGAATTTCGCCCAATCGCCGAAGCTTCCATCGATGCGGATGAGCGGCCCGCCGCCGGTCGGAGCCGGGGACAACATGCTCGCGAGGATCGGGACGATGACCATGAGGGCGACGACGGCGGCGATGCCGATGACGGAGCGAGACCAGTGCGGCTGGGGCGGAATTCGAGGAATCGGATGTCGGCCCCGGCGCCCATTCGTGAAACCGTTCCCGTTCACGAGGCCGTTCGTCGCACCACGGCCGAACGCGAGGCCGTTCCCCGCACCCGACGTCGTTCACCTGACCATTCGTGCGACCGGTTCGGCCGGGTCCGGAGGCGGCAAGCCCGGTGGACTGGAGGCCGTCGACCGCCGCGCGGGCGGAACGGATGTCCCCATGCTCAAGGCGGTCCGCCTCGCCGAGGCTCAGGCGAGCTTCGTCGGCGCGCCCGAGCCGATCGAGGATCTCCGCCTTCGTCCTCCAGGCGACGATGAGGCTCGGGTCGGCTCGGAGCAAGGATTCGTAGTGGTCGAGGGCTTCGAGGAGGTGGGGATCGAGGACCTTCGGGGCCGCGGTCGCGGCAGGCTGGGTCCACCGGGGGGGAACGGCGGCCGCATCGTTCGTGGCCTTCAGGATATTCTGGACTTCCAGGCGGTACCGGTCCTCTTTCGCCGGGTTCAGTTCGGCCGCCTTCGCGAGGGACTCCGCGGCTTCCTTCGTCCGGCCGAGCTTCTCGAGGACCTTCGCGCGGTTTGCCCAGGCCCGTTCCAAGGTCGGGTTCGCTTCAAGCAGTCGGTCGAAGTGTACGAGCTCCTCCGCGAGCCGGTCCGCCTCCGAGGCCACCGTGTCGGGAGCGATCCGCTGCCACCGCGTGAGGAAGTCTTTCACGACGCCCTTCGCGGCCGGGCCCTCCCGCCCCGGTGTCACTGAAGAACCGCAGATCGCGCATTCGGATTCCGCCGAGGACAGATAGGCCCCGCAGCGGGAGCAGAACGGCGCCGATTCGTCGAGATAGGGTCCGATGCCCGGCAGGAGCGCAAGTTCGGTGGGGCCGTATTGACGACCGCAGACCGGGCACGCGATCTCCTCCCTTCCCATCCCCGCGCCGCAGGCCACGCAGATTCGACCGGGACTTTCCTCCTGGAGGAATTCGTCGAAAGCCGCCGCGAGGTGGGACTCGGTCGAACCACCAAATTCGACGCCGCAGAAGGGGCACGTCGTCGTGGCCGTCCCGACGAAGGATCCGCACTCGGGACAGAGGAACAGATGCTCGGCTGCCTCGCCCTGGGGTGAGCCCCCGAGCAGGCCGCGGAGGGCCTCGACGAAATCGGTCTTGAGTCCGTCCACGGACGCGAGCTCTTCGCGAGTCGCCGCCCGGAGCTGCTCATACGTGGGGAAACGCTCCGCGATCTTTCGCGCCCGCTCAGCGTCTGAGCCGGGAATCGATGTGAGCCATTCGAGGTAGCTCTCGTCCATTACAATGAGCGCTTCGACGTGCTACTTAAAGGGGGTTGTATCGCGGCTATCACGCCGTCTAGTCAATTCGTTACCATGACCCTTAGGCCGCCCTCATCCATGCCGTCGCGTAGGGATCGAGGGGGACCTCCAACAAGACCCGTCGGGGACCCGCGCCGAAGCGAACGAGCAGGGTCTTTTCGGCGCGACGAAGGAGCTCGGGAGAGAGGCCCTCCTCCGCGAGCCGGCGGACGAGGCCCTCGGCGAACGCATCCGCCCGGCCTTGATTGGCCTCGCGTTTCCGCGCGAGGAGATCCGTGGGATAGGCACGACGGAATCGTCCGTCTTCCGCGACGGTTATGAGGCCGTACTGTAGCAATTCCGAGGTGATCTTGCTCGCGGATTGCCGCGAGAGACGCGCCCGCACGGAAAGTTCCTGGAGCGAAATGCCAGGGGATTCAAAGGTCGCGGCAAGGATCGTCGCGCGACCCGCCGACGCCATCATAGCGAACAACGCGGCATCGTCCGGATCGATGAGCCCTGTCGGAAACACGCGAGGTCCCTCCGCCTGGAGGAATCCATGCTCGATGAGGTCCCAGGTATGCCAGCGAGCGGTCGCCTGGGAGATCGAGAGTTCGCGGCCGATGTCGCTGATCCGGGCACAAGGTCGCACGCAGAGATAACGAAAGACCTGCCGTCGTCGGGCATTCGCCAGGCTGCTTCCTTGCCCCTCGAGGTCCTCATCAAGCCCCTCGCGGGCCACCGCCTTCTGCAGGGCGCGTCCGAGCCCGCGGGGCATCTCAAGACCCCTGGTACTCCTGGAGAATCAGGTCGAGGATCTCCTCCGGCTTCAAGCCGCGGAAGTCGGCGTCCGTCATCCCGTCGAGCGACTTCTCGAGGGAATCGCGGACTTTCTTCGGCATCGACCGCGTCAGGAGGAGTTGCCGCAGCTGGGACGGAGTCTTGACGGTCGCCGGTCGTCCCCCGTCCACGCCTTGGATCACGATCCCGAGACCGCGGACGATCTGGAAGGGATGGGACGCGGGACTGTGACGACTGTTGCGGCACTTGACGATTTTCAGGAGCCGCGCGGGGTCCGCGTCGCTCGTGCTCAACTTCAGGTGGACGACGCAGTCCGCGAGATACATCGGGATCACGGTCTCGGGACCCGTGAGGTCCGCGGGCCCATGCTCCTCGAGAGTGCAAAGGACCGTTCCGACCTTCCGGGTCTCCTTGAACATGTAGCCGATGAGGTCCCTCTGCTCGTAGGGCTCCTTCACAGACCACAGCACCGGGGTGAGAGGATCCACGACGATGCGCGCGGTGCTGCCCTTCCAATCCGCGACGAAGGCCGGGAGCTCTTTCCGGATGAAGTTTGAGAACTCCCGACCCGACGCATCGATGAACACGAGGAGTTCGTCGTCCAGGTATTCGAGGATGTCCGTCCACCCCATCTCGACGGCCTCGCGGATGATCTGTTCCTTGTTCTCGTCGAGGCTCACGAACACGCCTTCTTGACCTTCTTGCAAGCCCCGGCGGATGAATTGAGTCGCGAGAGTAGTCTTGCCCGCCCCGGAACGGCCGATCACGACGGTCGTGCTGTTCTCATTCATCCCGCCGTCCAAAAGCGGGTTGAGTCCGTAGACTCCGCTGCGAATTTTTCGCACGCGATTTCATCCCCGAGCGAACGCTAAAAACGTGCCGACCTGAGAATCAGAGGCGAGAGCAAAGGGGCTCACGCGACAGCGAGCTGGACTCGCTGGACGAAGTCTTCAACCATCCGCCGATCGATCCCGTATCCAAGGACTCCATCGAGGCGATCGACGAGCTTCCCGTCGCGGAACAAGGCGAGCGTCGGGACGACCTCGACCGCGTACTCCTCCCACAGGGGATTGTCTTCGTCGTCGAGATACACCGCGGCGAAACGCCAGGGCCGGGCGGACTCGAGCTTCTGGAACTCCGCGTTGAAGCGACGGCTGAAGGGACACCACGTGGCCCAGAACATCACGACCGTCGGCTCTTTGGACTGCAACACCGACTTCTGAAAAGAGTCCGGATCTCGGAGTTGAAGCATGACGCTGGAAAACATCTCGCTCGAAGAGGATAAAGCTTCACACATGGAATTTCACGGGTCCGCATTCCCGCGAGCACAAAGACATATACGCCGTCCTCCGGATACGCGCCGGCGCTTTCGCTCATCGAAGGGATGGAATGGGTTCGCCCGTCGTTTCAGAGGAGATCCGCTCCTATCTCGACAGCCTGACGGCGCAGGTCACGGCGAGCTACTCCCTCGCCCGTGCCGCCAGGGCCCGTGGGTTCGATCCGGAATTGGATGTCGAGATCCCTCTCACGGACGACCTCGCCTCTCGAGTGGAGAAGCTGCTCGAGGGGTACGAGGTGGAAGGGGTCGCCCGAAGGATCCGCGAGTTAGCGAAGCAGTACGACCGGGAGGAATTGGCCATCCTCGTCGCGAAGGAGATGGCCGGACGTCCCGCCGCGAGCAAGGAGAAGGCGGTCGATCGCGCGGTTCGAGTCGGCCTCGCCATCCTGACGGAAGGGATCCTGGTCGCGCCGCTGGAAGGCCTCGCGACCGTGAAGATCAAGAGGAACCGGGACGGAAGCTCGTACGTCGACTTGTCCTACGCCGGACCGATCCGGTCCGCCGGCGGGACCGGCCAAGCCCTGAGCGTCCTCATCGCGGACGTCGTCCGGCGGGAACTCGACATCGGCAGATACCAGCCCACCCGCGAAGAGGTCGAGCGTTTCAAGGAAGAAATCCCGCTGTACAAACAGGTCCAGCACCTCCAGTACACTCCGTCCGAAGAGGAGGCGCGTGCCTCGTCATCGCGGACGGGATGTGCCTCAAAGCACCGAAAATCCAGAAACACGTTCGAAAGTTGCGGATCGACGGCTGGGAGTTCATCGATGCGTACATGGAGATGAAAAACGCAGGGCCTGAGGACACGAAAGAAGATGTCGGCGTGGAGCCGAGCGAGGTGTTCATCGAGAACATCATCGCGGGCCGGCCCGTCCTCTGTCACCCGAGTCGGCCCGGCGGCCTCCGCCTCCGGTACGGGCGGACCCGGGCGACGGGGCTCGCGGCCGTGGCCCTTCATCCCGCGACGATGCACATCCTCGACGACTTCATCGCGGTCGGCACGCAGATCAAGATGGAACGCCCTGGAAAGGCCGGTGCTGTCACCCCATGCGACACGATCGAGGGCCCCCTCGTCGTCCTGGACACGGGAGACTTCGTCGAGGTGTTGGATGCCGAGGGGGCGAAGCGTCTCTCGGGACACGTGCGCGTCATCGCCGATCTCGGAGAGGTCCTCGTCCCGTTCGGCGAGTTCCTCGAGAACAACCACGTCCTCATGCCGGGCACCTTCTCGCTCGAATGGTACGGACTCCTTCTTCGTAAGGCGCTCGGCGAATTGCCGCCAGGATGGGAGGCGGCGACGGCCTCCCAAGCCCTCGCCTGGTCGAGGGAGCTCGGAGTTCCGCTCCATCCTCGGTACAACCTATTCTTCCACGATTTCACAGTCGAGGAGCTGAGCCTCCTCCGCGAGCGCATTGCGACCGAGGGTCGGATTGCACACGGACGCCTCGTCGTCCCCGGAGACGAGGAATTCCGCGACACACTCGTCCGGCTCGGCGCCCTTTTCGCCGTCCGTGCGAGCGAACTCATTCTCGAGCGTCACACGGAGTCGCTCCTCGCCACCCTTGGGATCGACGCGGACCGGCCCACGTTGCGGTTGGCCCCCGCGCCCGAGGCGACCGACCCGCTGGGGTTCGTGTCCGCCTTGGCCGGATTCCCGGTCCGGGCCCGTGGGCCGACGCGCATCGGCGCCCGGATGGCCCGTCCCGAAAAGGCGGCGCCGCGGAAGATGCAGCCCGCACCCCATTCCCTCTTCCCGATCGGCCACGAAGGAGGTGCGCAGCGCCAACTCCTCGATGCCGCCTCGAAGGAGACGATCGAGGTGGAGGTCGGGCTCCGGATTTGTTCGGCGTGCGGCAAGCGATGGTTCCTTCCGAAGTGCTCCTGCGGCGGCCACACGACCTCCCGGAACGGACCCGCGCGCCAGCGCATCCCTCTGGCGGACGTCCTGCGCGTCGCGCTCGAGCGGCTCGGTGAGTCCCGGCCTAGCGAGATCAAAGCGGTCCAAGGCATGATCTCGAAGACGAAGACCCCCGAACCCATCGAGAAGGGCATCCTGAGGGCCAAGCACGAAATCTACGTGTTCAAGGATGGCACGAGCCGCTTCGACATGACGAATCTGCCCCTCACCCACTTCACGCCCAAGGAGGCCGGCATCACGGTGGAGCAGGCCGAACGTCTCGGGTACCACCGCGATACCACGGGCCGCCCCCTGAAGACCGAGGACCAAGTCCTCGAACTTCGTCCCCAGGACATCCTCGTCGCGCGATCGGGCGGCGAGTACCTCGTTCGCGTCGCGGGGTTCATCGACGACCTCCTCGAACGCCTCTACGGCCTGGGGCGCTTCTACAACGCGAAGTCTCCGGACGATCTCCTCGGACACCTCGTTGTGACGCTCGCGCCCCACACGAGCGGCGGGGTCCTGGCGCGGATCGTCGGCTTCACGGACGCGAGGGCCTGCTTCGCCCACCCCTATCTCATCGCGGCCCGGAGGCGGAACTGCGACGGCGACGAGGACTCCGTGATCCTTCTCCTGGACTGCCTCCTCAACTTCTCCCGGTCGTTCCTCCCGGACAAACGGGGAGGCCTCATGGACGCACCGCTCGTCCTCACGACTCGGATCGATCCGAACGAGATCGACAAGGAGGCCCACAACCTGGATGTGTCCGCCTCCTATCCGGCGGCCCTCTACGAAGCCGCGGATCGCTTTGACCACCCGCGGGAGGTGGAACCGCAGATCGACACGGTCGGCAAGCGCATCGGGAGCGTGCTCCAATACGAGGGGTTCGCCTACACGCATGAGACGCATGGGGTCGCGCAAGGACCGCTCGCCTCTGCGTACGGCGAGGGATCGA
>WNFA01013797.1_pt1 | contig 12332 bp, 10 predicted proteins | sample 5400481 | NCBI WGS metagenome assembly WNFA01 (sample SAMN13153340, study PRJNA577476) | soil metagenome | isolation source: 120 cm saprolite under Douglas fir tree site 2 hole 1 replicate 2 | place: USA:California | collected 2015-04-18
ACGTGGCGACCTTTGAGATGGTCCTGAGTGAATCGGATAACTCGATCCGCTACCAATACAATCGCGCCGATGGCCTTGGGACAGGCCAGGGCGCAACGGTTGGGATTGAAGACCAGGCTGGAGCGATTGGGCTGCAGTTTTCCTGCAGAGAACCGGTGATCTCCGTCGGGAAGGCGATCCGGTTTTTCCTTCCCACTCGGTAAGGGGCGGCCAGAGCTTTCCGGTTTTGCGAGGAGAACAACTCGCGCACAGCGTGCTTTACAACGCTAGGCAAAAGTGTTGAATGCTGCCCAGGACCGCTCAAGGGGGGTAGTTCGTAGTTCATCTCGTTGTGAGGTGTCGGAAGAAAGCGGTTCCACTCCATACAATCTCACAACATCGAACGTTGCTCGGAGGGAGCATCATGACAAGAAAGCCGCCTATTGGTTGTACCGTTGTGCACTTGTGTATCGGGACACTGGTAGCCGTCTCGGGACTTGCTCAGGCTGCCGGCAAGGAAAAGTCCCAAACTGCGTTGGGCGTGCCCTGCTCGGAAATCTTCGAGCGCGGAATCGACATGCAGGAAAATCTGCGAGCCACCGCGATTCGGGTCGCCTGCGGATTGGACGTTCCGGGTTCGGCCGGTGCGGAAGGGCTTGAAGCCGATTCGGTAGATGAGGGCGGCCCCTTTGCCAACATCAACGTCATCACCGGCACCGAGACGTATCCTCACGTCACCCAGAGCGAAAGCATGGTGTGGAGTTCGCCGGATGGGCAAACCATCGTCGTCAATTACAACGACTCCAACACCGCCTCCAGTAACTATTCCGGCGTTTCGGTTTCAATGGATGCGGGCGCCAGTTTTAACCGCATTCTTCCGGCGCCGTTCGCCACCGGGCACGGGACGAACTTTGGAGACCCCATCGTCGTCTACAACAATGCGCTAGCTAAGTGGTTTGCGGGCGACCTGGCCACCGGGTGCGGAGGTCAGGGAGTGGGCCTGTGGACTTCGCTCGACGGGATGAGCTGGACGGTTGGAGCCTGCGCCCACAACGGCGGCGCTGATGACCGGGAATCGATGTGGGTCGACAACAACGCGGGCAGCCCCTTCTACGGACGGATGTACATCTCGTGGAATGACTTCGGGGCTGGCCAAAACATTTTCGTGGTGCGCTCCGATGATGGAGTCACCTGGTCCGCTCCGGTTCGAGTCCAGAGCGGAGGCTTCGTCCGCAATATTCAGCTCACCGGAAGCCCGGACGACGGCGGAACGGTGTTCATCGCCGGGATGGACGAGGGCGGCGGCGGCGTCAACAATCGAATCAACTACATCTATCGGTCTTTAGACGGCGGCGTCACTTGGACGCAGATTCAGCAGGGGCCTCCGTTTGCTCCGCCGGGCCAGGCACTGTGCGGTTACTTCGCGGCGGTTACTCCGATTTGGCGGCACATGGGCTGGGGCCAACCGGCGGTAGGTCCGGGCGGAGTCGTTCACTACGTCTATGCCGCACGCGGGGCCAACCCGGGCGACTTGGGCGACATCCTCTACATTCGCTCCGATGACAACGGCACCACCTGGACGGCTCCCATAACCCTCAACAGTGACGCGGCGACCGGTGGCAACCATACGCAGTGGATGCCTTCCTTGTCCGCAACTCCAGAGGGTCTCCTGGTCGGCTCGTGGTACGACCGGCGTAACACCGCTAACAACAGCTACGAGTTTTGGTTGATCCGATCTTCGGACAACGGACAGAGCTGGGGCGATGATCAACCCGTCAGCGACGTGATCAGCCCGCAACCCGAGCAGCCAGATCCGACCGTACAGAGCTGTTACGCCGGCGACTACAACTACCACACCGCGACCAGCGGCAATTCCTGGGTCACCTGGACCGATGGCCGTGTGCAGGTCAGCGGCCACAACCAGCAAGACGTATTTTTTGCAGCCGTACCCCAAATTCAGACGGGCGGAGCCATCGAAGGGACGGTCACTGATGGTGCTGGCAACGCCCCGATTGCTGGCGCTCGAGTGCAGGCGGTAGGTCCAGTAACCCGCGTAACGAGCACCCGCGCCGATGGCACGTATCATCTCGGATCGCTCCCTGAAGGCAGCTATGACATGACGGTCACCGCCTTTGGGTTCAACCCCGGCACTGCCAGTGGTGTGATGGTGGTCGATGGTCAGACCACCACTCAGAACTTCACGCTCACGCCCGGTCCATCCCATAGGGTCTCCGGGACCGTAACCAACAGCGCCACCGGGATGCCCGTTGCGGGGGCGACGTTGAGAATTCTCGACACGCCGATCGCCCCGGCGACAAGCGATGCAAACGGAATGTACGCATTCCCGGTCGTTCCCGACGGGAGCTATCGCATCCAGGTGACTGCGGCGGGCCTGCAGGGCACCACGCAGTCAATCGTTGTTGATCACGATCTGGTCGTCGATTTCGCCCTCGATCCGATCCCCGTGGCTCTCATTCAGGATCAGTCGCCCTGGGGGAGCACTCAAAACGAGACCCTTCTCACCGCGAGAGGCGTCTCGTTCCAAATCATCACTTCAGACCACATGGCCGATACCGATTTCAGCCAGTTCAGGAAAGTCGTTCTCGTGTCCCAGCAGCCTGACATTTACTACACGCGGCTGGGGGCAAGCCGGGGGAGATTTGAAGACTACGTGAACGGAAATGGAACACTGGAAATGCACGTGGCGAATTTCGGTGGATCGCAAGTCGAGAGAACAACGCTCCCGTTCGGGCTTCGTGTCACTCCAACCTTCTGCGGCAACACCGTCACGGTTGTGGATCCCACCGATCCTCTTCTCAACTCTCCCAACGCAATCACCTCGGGGGAGTTACAGGGCTGGAACTGTTCCTCGCACGGCGCGCTGATTGGGGTGGATGCCTTGGGCTTGAACGTCGTGGTCAACACCGCAGAAGGCCCCCAGGGACCTTCGACCGCGGAGGGTGGAGCAGGCACCGGCAACGGCAGGGTGGTGATCACCTACTCGCCGATCGAATACACGGGCACCCCAAACACTCGAAGGTTCAACGAGAACCTGCTGTGTAACGGGTTGAGCGGCGTGGGAACTTGTCCCTGATCAACGGGCCAAGAGCAACCCGAGCGTCCGTCTACTCAGGCCAAAGGTGAGGGCTTCATAGACCCTCTGATAATTCTCGGCGTCTAAGACGTGCTCATAGGTGATTGCCGCCACTTGGACCTTTTCCCGGTCGAAAGGGAAGAGGTCCATCAGCGTCACCACTTGATCCACGGTAAACAGGTGCCGGGCTGACGAGCGCGCAATCATCGCATCTTGGGTGAACTTGTCGCTCCTTCCGAGCTCCTTTACGAAAATTTCAAACGTAATCGGATCCATCGGAGCGACAGTTTGGTAGGGCGCCGAGCGAAACGCGGCGATGGCTCGCATGAAGTCAAAATGCGCGCGGCGGGCGACGTCTGCCAATGCGGCATCCGGCGACTGCGCGACAGCTACCGCGAGACTCTCGCTCGCGGCCAGGGCTTGGTTCAGTGCATCGATGGGTTCTGCAGATTGTGCAAACGCAGCCAAAGCGATCAAATTCGCGGACGACAGAGCGACCAATTGCATGACGAGCCTCCTTGCGGTTCATACGGGCAAGCCAGCAATAACTCGCGCAGCGTGGACCGCGGTTTGGCTCCTGAAGCTCTCGTCAGGGCAGCGAAATCGGTTGAAAGTACTGAGGAGCGATCACCCGCGTTTTCGGGGAGGCGACCTTCACTTCGGTCACAAATTCTTGGACCCCTCTCGTCGCTTCCTCTTCAGACATCGACCCGTAAGAGTCCCAGTGCGTCGGAAAGACCACGGCGGGATATCCAAGAGCGCGGAGGAGCCTGTCAGCATAGTCGAAGTTTTCTTTGCGAGAGCTTCCTGCGCCGACCAGAGCGACATCCGGTCGCAGACCTTCCATTTCGCGCTCGATGAAATTCATCGTCCCCATGATCAGCACGCGATGGCCCGCGATCCGAAGCAGGTACGCCAGACTGCCGCCTTCCACAAATGCTGATTCGTGGAGCGGAGCTTTCAGTCCGCGCGGAGCAGAGCCCGCCCATGGCTTGTTGAAGTAGCGTTTGCGCAACAATGGGGAATGAAGGCTCAGGATGACCTTTAGCGAGAAGCCGTCAAAGTCATAATCCTCCCCTCCCCGCACGGTGATCAGCTTTTCATCCGGTACATCGTAGGCGCGCGCAATGTTGGCGGCTGTCTCGTGCCCAATAATCACTGCACCGGTCTTATTCGAGATGTAGGGCGCGTCCAACAGGTGGTCTTCATGTGCATCGGTAATCAAGATGTAGTCCGCACGATGGACTCGTGAATCGATTTGAGCGGTGTCGGGAGCAATGATCTCATCCTGGTCGTTATTTGGATCGGTGCCCCGCTTGTTCCGAAACTGCGAGAGGTTCGGATCGACCAGAACAACGCTGTGGCCATCTTCGATCCGCCATCCTGCATTTCCGAGGTAGGTGAGCTGAATTGCCCCGCGTGTACGAGCCTTCGTCGGTCTACTCGGACCGGTAGCTGCCATCACGACGGTCGCGCCAATCATGATGGCAGCAAGACTGATGATTCCGGCGAGGCAATCGAATCTCCGCCAGTTAAGGCTTTGCCGAAGGTTGGTGTGGCTCATTCCAGTGAATGATGGTTCCTATTACGCCTGCGGCTTAAATCCACAAAAAGCCCAGGCATTTAGTCGATCACGTCCCCCGATTTCCCCACACATCTCGCGGCTGGTCTGGGACGACGGACGACGCGTGTAACGCGATCGAGAAAGATTTGTCAGAGCAATAAGTCGTTAGGTACTTCGCGGACGGCCCTACGGGGCCGATTGCATTGCACCGGATCAGACCCATCAACAGCATTTAGACGAAAGGGAAATTCATGAATGCACATTCACAAGGAAAGTTGTGGATCAAGAAGATGACGTTTGGCGTGGCATTGGCTGTGGGAGCCTTCTCTCTACCGGTCGCGTTGGCAGCCGATAGCACAGCCAGTAAAACGCTCTTTGAGAGACCGCTGCAGAACGAAGACCTGGCCGCGCATTTCGACGTCAACCGTGATCTAGGCCGCGCATGGGTCGACGTGGAAGTCACCCCCGAGACCCCGGGAAGCTACATCGCTGCGCACGAGCCTATCGAGTTTCGTCGGTCGGTGGATGGCCTCTACTATGATCAGGCGACCAAACAGGTGATCTACCGAAACGGAACGACCCAGGTAGTTTGCGCCGAGGACACAAGCTTTCTTTGGGGGAAATCCTTGAAAGAGACCGGGCAATGCCCTCTGAGCGTAACCTCGGAAACACGGCAAGTGGATGACGGATTCAACGGCCATCAAGAGACGATCGGCAAGGTCGCCCTTGAGTTGCCCGCTTCCGGCAATCAAGCGGTCAGTTCGAAGTAAATTTCAATCGATCCTACCGCCAGCCGAGCTGTGACGGTGGTAGGATCAAAGTGATCCGACGGCATCTATGGCCGTCGAACGGTGCTGAAGTCGATCGACTGTCCGCCTTCGCCTCGCCGGTGGCACCTGGGCTCGACTTTCCGCACACTAGCGCATTGTCGCAGGCAGTTTCGTGACGCCCGGTTGTGCCACGCTGCGAAGCTCAGAAATTGAGCTTACGGCGAGGTGCTATCATTCTCATGCATCTCCAAGAGAGGAGTTGAGATGAGGAGCTTCCTTTTACTCGGCGCCACCCTCGCCGCGCTGGCGTCGGGGCCTTCGAATGCCGCCGGCATCCACGGTTGGTCGGTGGTGACCGGTCGCACGGTGGGAACGAGCGATACGGTCCTTCACATGCAGATCGGCTGGCCCGGCGTTTCCGCCACCCTGCTGCACGGCATGAGCCCGAAATTGGATCTCGGGGCGATCTTCACTTTCAACTATGGCTTTGAGGGCGACATAACGGAGGCCAGGCCCGGGCTCAAGTTTCAGGGGCTGTTACGGGCGAACTTCTTCGATTCCCATAGGTTCAACCTGGGCATCTATGTCGCTCCTGGCCCACTCTTCTATTTCTACCCCGCCACCACCGTCGCTGGGATCGCCATTCCAGTCGGGCTTGCCTTTGGCATCCATGCCGCAAGCCAGCTGAACGTCGCCCTGACATTCGACACGCCGATGTTTGTGCTCTTCTCTTCGAGGGTGCGCAACGGACAGTTCGTAATCCCGGCGCTATTTGGGACCGGCTTGGAGTATTTCCTCAGTCGCAACGTCGCCTTCACCTTGAAGATGGAGATGGGTCCGATCATCTATGCGGGCGACGGCTTTGCGAACTTCGACCTCCAAGCGCTGGCCGGGTTCGCGTTCAGGCTGTAGGAGCCGTTGCGCTTAGGCCTTAAGGTCAATCACGACACGGCCGCGGGTCTTCCCCGCGACGATTTGCTCCGCGACCGCTGGGACATCGTCGAGCGCTATTTTCGTCGTCATCTTGTCCAGTTTCGAGAGATCGAGGTCACTCGCGAGCCGATGCCATGCCGCTTGGCGCTTTTCTCGTGGCGCCATCACCGAGTCCACTCCAATGAGCGTCACATTGCGGAGGATGAAGGGCAGAACGGTTGCAGGCAGGTCCGATCCCTGCGCCAGGCCACAGGCCGCTACTGCACCGTCGTACTTGATGTGCGAGAGCACGTTCGCAAGGGTGCGACTGCCGACCGCATCTACTGCCCCCGCCCAGCGTTGCTTGTCTAAGGGACGCGCGGCCTCATCCGAAAGCCCACGAGCATCGATAATCTCATCGGCGCCCAGTTCCCGAAGATAAGCGCCACGGGAGGAGGCGACAACGCGGTAGCCCAGCTTGTCGAGGAGCGAGATTGCAACTGAACCCACGCCACCCGCAGCCCCGGTGACAAGCACGTCTCCGCTGCCCGGCGTGATGCCCGCCTTCTCCAATGCCATCACGCAGAGCATCGCGGTGAAGCCCGCTGTCCCTATCGCCATCGCCTGGGCGGTCGAAATGCCCTGAGGAAGCGGGATGAGCCAGTCGCTTTTTACGCGAGCCCGCTCGGCGAACCCCCCGTGATGCGCCTCCCCCAAACCGTACCCGTTCAGGACAACGCGGTCTCCCTCGTGGAAGTCAGGGTTCTGAGAACGCAGCACCCGGCCAGCCAGGTCGACGCCTGGAATGAGGGGGAACTTGCGAATGATCGGAGCCTTACCCGTTACTGCCAGACCATCCTTGTAATTCACCGTCGAGTACTCGACTGAGACGGTCACGTCGCCATCCATCAGATCAGAATCGGTCAGTTCGGTCACCCTGGCGCTTTGTCGTTCGCGGTCCTTCGTGACTAGGAGTGCGCGGAACCTGTCTTGCATTTGAACCTCCTCATCATCTGAAGCGAATTCCTTGCGGGTAGCGCCGCACTACTTGCCGAACGTTGGTCATAACCCATCCATGGGGCGGCGCGCGATCACATCGTTACGGTGGTTCAGAAACTTGGACGAGGCGAACGGATGCCTTCGACCGAGGCACTCGGCGACGGCAAGACTATTGAGAAACTCGTGCCTAGACCTTCAACGACCTACTGCGCGGAGACCACTACGACGTCATCGAAGGCGAAGTAATCGGGAACGTTGTAGAAGCCGAACTTCAGTTCGGTGGAGTCAGTCGACGCGACCAGACCGTCGAGCTCAAACTGCGTGTAGAAAAAGTCTGGCATGTCCACCGAGTCGAAAATCACGACTCCGTCCCAAGAGACTTGAAAGTGATTTGGTGTCTGTGAGTTGGCCAGCCAAAAGGCGAGATTGTAGACCCCGTCCGGGGTGGTCGCGAGATTCTGCGATACGAATCCGAGGCTGTCGACCGGACCCGTATAAAGGGCCCAACTGCCGCTATGAGGAAGGTTCTCCACCGTTTACATTGCCGTAATTGGAGGGGATTCTCGCCGCTTTTTGAGCACCCGCCGTCCCAGACAATAAAGTCAAAGCCGAAAACAAACCTACCCCAAGACTGATCCGACGCATGTACTCCCCTCCTTGATGGTGAGCAGAAAGCTCTACGCACCACCTATGAAGTGTCAAGCAGATTCAGGGTCTAGAGGGCGTCCTATCAGGCCCTACCGGCTTTCCGCGTTATCAGAGTAGCGCAGCTTCGGACCCCAAATATTGCAAAGATTTTTCCAGTTGGTCACAGGTTTGTTCGGATTGTGATGGAGAATCCTACCGTCTCAGGTGAGCCCACCGTTTTCGGGGATACCGGCCCCGGACCAAACTCCGGCACGCCACCAGTACATTGACCGCGCCAGCGGCAGCATTCGCGACGAACGCCTTTACTGGGATTCGGTAATCAACTTCATCTATTCGGATGTACGAGAAGTGGCCCCGAACCTCTTTCGCGCGCTGATCGCTGCCCGGACCTCGCGCTATCTAGGTTTTCTCAATTACGACTCCGCGCTCGGCGCGAGGCTGTTAGGCCCTATCGAATTTGCGCGCAAGTCGGGTGTTTCTCTCTCGGAGTGCCTCGAAGACCCAGCCACCCTGGATACCGCTCGGAAATTCTTCGAGCGCAAAATCAAGTATTGGGAAAGTCGTCCAATGCCAGACGGCTCCGGCATCGTCGTCTCACCGGCGGATGCCCGGGTGTTGGTTGGTTCGCTCTGCGAATCTTCGGCGCTGTTTATCAAGGGAAAATTCTTTACCTACGAGGAGCTTCTCGGAGCCGACCAAACCCAGTGGGTTGAAGCCTTCAAGGATGGCGACTTCGCGATTTTTCGACTGACCCCCGAGAAGTATCACTACAACCATACCCCGGTTGCTGGATGCCTTTTGGCTTTTTATCAAGTGGATGGAGATTTTCACTCCTGCAACCCCGGACCAGGGACTGACTGCCCTGGTGTACATCGGGTCGGCCCTTCTCGGGACCCTTCTTTTTCTCAAAGGCATGTACGCGGTTGCTTTCTTGACCGCAATCGGAGCCACCAATCTTGCTCGAGTGTGGCTCGAATTGCTGCGCGCAGATTATCGTGGCCACGGCCGGTTTTCGGCTTACCAGGTGATGGCTCTGATTTCGGTGGTCTACTGTTTGAGTATTGCGCTGCTGGCTTCCGCAAACATTCCCCAGTCGCGACCCAGCTTGTTTGCAGGATTTCGTGCGATCTGGACGCCGGAAGTTTTTCTCTTCATCGTCGCTTTGTGGATTGTCGTCTTTCTCTACACTGGTCGAAGCTCTGTCACGGAGTCCCGCGTCTCGTTTTACGTGCTGCGCCACAAAACCTAGGCCGCCTCGATCGAGGCACCGTTCGCGTGCCGAATTCCCGAAGCAAATATGGAGAGGCGCACTCCAGTGTGCTATCGATCAAAGGGGGGAAGCGACCATCATCTTGCAGGGGGAAACGCATGTTCACGAAAATGTCACAATACCGGCTTGGCGTACTTGCTTGTGCTTTCGTCGTATCGCTAGTTGCCAGAGCTCAAGATGTTTCATTTTATGAACCCGGGCACGTGAGAAGTGAATATCCGGCCGGCCAAAACCTCCGAAATGGGATTGCGTCCGGTGATTTGAACAACGACGGCCACCCTGACGTGGTGGTAACGACATACAATGGGGTTTCCGTGCTCCTTGCGAGCCCGGATGGTTCGAGCTTCTTACCAGCGCTTAGCTATCCGGTCGGATTCAATACTCCAGTCTACGTCGCAATCGGCGACGTGAACCGAGACGGACGGTTGGACATCGTTGTCACTACCTATTATGGAATTTACTGGCTGCGGGGGAACGGCGATGGAACGTTTCAAAGTGCCACCAGCGTCCCAGGCTCATACAACTCTGTAACATTCCTACAAGTGATCGATGTCAATGGAGACGACCGGCTCGATATCGTCGCCAGTTCAGATTCGGGAACACTCTACGTGGTACTCGGCAATGGCGATGGAACCTTTCAGAACCAGCGCAACATTACCCTCGCCGGCCCGGTGGGTGCGATTGCGGCCGATGACTTCAACCGAGATGGAAGGCTGGATCTGGTAACAACCGTTAGCAACAACCTTGTTCTGCTTCTAGGGAATGGCGACGGAACTTTCGCCGCGCCTCGAGCCCTGCCAGTAGCCTCGCCTCGCATTGCGGTGTCGGCTGATTTCAACGGCGATCACATACCGGATCTCGCAGTGCTTCAACCATCGAGCGTCTCGCTTCTTCTCGGCAATGGAGACGGAACGTTCCAGCTAACTCGGCCAAGTCCAATCAATGCCAATCCCACTGATATCAAAGCAGGCGACATGAACCTTGACGGAATCTCCGACGTGGTTGTTACCCACTGCGGTGGAAGCGTCTCGGTCCTGCTGGCAAATGGAGATGGGACTCTTCAGCCGCCGATCGGGAGTGGAACATCCGGCTGCGTGACCGCTCTGGCGCTCGCCGATGTGGACCGCGACGGGTACCTCGATATGGTGGGAAATAAACCGGACAACAGCGTTGTGATTCTGATGCCGGGCAACGGAGACGGGACCGTCGGACCGAACCGGCCCAGTGTCGGAGCGAGCCCATACTCGGTCGCAGTCGGAGACTTCAACGAAGATGGGATCAACGACCTGGCCGTGGCCAATAGCGGTTCCAATAGCTTTTCTCTACTATTGGGCAACGGGAATGCCACCTTTCAGGTTGCGAGGAGCATACCGGTCGGGTTGCGGCCCACCTCCGTGGCCGCCGGTCGTTTCACCAATAGTGGACATCTCGACTTGGCCGTGGTCAACAGCTCCTCGGATGACGTCTCCGTTTTGCGCGGAAGAGGCGACGGCACGTTTATCCAGCTTGGCGCGGTGATCGTCGGCAGTAATCCACAGGCCTTGATCCTCGGCGATTTCAACAATGACCGTAGCCTCGACATGGCAGTGGTCCGAGACTTGGCAGTTGTGGTTCTTCTGGGAAATGGAAATGGGACATTTCAACCACCGACGAGTTACAACTCCGGTGTTTCCTTTCCAACCTCGGTGGCGAAAGGCGACTTCAACCGAGACGGGAATGATGACCTGGTGGTGACGGGTGGTAGTTTCTTCTCGAGCAACATTTCGGTGCTGCTCGGAAATGGGCAAGGAGGATTTCAGACTCCGAGGCCGCTAACCGGGAATCGGGGTCCCTCGTCCGCTGCAGTCGGAGATCTCAACGGTGATGGATTGCCGGACATCGCAGTAGCGAACAGCGGGTCAAATAACGTGACCGTTTTTCTCGGCAACGGCGACGGGACGTTTCAACCGGGGGTTGATTTTTTTGTTCTCGGTAACACCCCCCTCTGGGTGGTGATCGACGACTTCAATGGCGATGGACGACTGGATATGGCCACCGCAAACTCTCAATCGAATTATGTGTCCATTCTGGTCAACGTCGAGGTTCCCGGCGCACCGGTTTTCTCGCCGGTATCCTTCATCGATGCTGGCGAATTCCCGGTCGGCGCTGGTCCACGCTCTCTAGCCGTCGCAGATTTCAATTCCCACCAACAACCGGACTTGGCGGTGGTGAACAACGGCTCAAACGACGTGACGCTACTGATCAACTCGACCAGGTAGGCGGGCCGCGATTCGCATCTCGACAGCAGAGCGAGGGCGTGGTGTGCTGCACGCCGTAGAGGCGGAAATGGATGAGAGGCTCAATCGCGCCGTGCGTTTGAAGTACTGGAACGATCGCTGCCTTGCTTTGGTCTTTTCAATCGTCCTGCTCCCGATCGGCCTTCTGATCGCCGCTCTGATTGCGCTCGAGGCATTCTTTACCCGGGAGCCTGCCTGCGTCTTCGTCGGAGAGCGGCGGCGCAGCGCTGACCGTAGCTTCCGGATACTCAAGTTCCGCGTGTTCCGCGTAAGCGCTTGGCGGCAGTTTCAGATCGACTCACCAACGGTGAGCCTCAAGGGACTCGAGAGGCGGCCCGAGCACCTGACCCGAATCGGTCGCATTCTGAAGCGGTGCTACCTCGATGAGCTGCCGCAGCTTCTCAATGTTTTTCTGGTCGGTCCGCGGCCGTACTTCGAGCACGATTGGCAACGGGAGGGTCGTCTGGACATCCCGGCTCGGAGGATTCTTCGGGCTGGCCTGGTCGGACCGTATCAAGCCGTGAAGGGGACTATCTCCGGGCTCGACCGAGTGAACGCGCTCGACGCTGACTACCTGGATCACTTGAGGCGTGACTCCCCGGTACAGATCTTCGTACGAGACGCTGGACTGATCGCGCGAAGTGTAGGGACGCTCCTGCGCGCGAAGGGCTTGTAACGCTCCCCTACTCCGCCTCCACACCGGTCGCGATCAGGAATCGAGAGACCATGTTGTACCCAGCAATCGTGCCGATCAGCTCGACGGTCTGTTGGTCGGAAAGAACCGCCCGGACCCGCTTGAGCGTGGCCGGTGAGACCTGAA
>WNFA01009680.1_pt1 | contig 12330 bp, 10 predicted proteins | sample 5400481 | NCBI WGS metagenome assembly WNFA01 (sample SAMN13153340, study PRJNA577476) | soil metagenome | isolation source: 120 cm saprolite under Douglas fir tree site 2 hole 1 replicate 2 | place: USA:California | collected 2015-04-18
AGCGGCTCGTAAATTGGGACCCCAAGCTGCGTACAGCGATCTCAGACCTCGAGGTGCAGCAGGTCGAAGTGAAGGGTCACCTTTGGTACATCAAGTATGAAATTGAAGAACTTGAAAACACGTTCATTACCGTCGCGACAACGCGTCCAGAGACCATGCTTGGCGACGTGGCGATCGCTGTGCACCCAGATGATGCGCGGTACAAGCACCTGGTCGGCGGCCACGCGTTCGTGCCGCTGGTCGGCCGGCGCATTCCGATTATCGCCGACGAATATTCCGACCCGGAGAAGGGCACCGGCGCCGTCAAGGTCACGCCCGCGCACGATTTCAACGACTTTGAAGTAGGGCGTCGCCGCGGTCTCCGCATGATTAGTGTCTTTGATACCGAAGGAAAAATCCTTCTACGTCCGAATCTGGAATTCACCAGGGGCGTCGACTGGAATCCGGATATCGACATCACGATTCAGCAGCTCAATGGCGTCGATCGATTCCAGGCACGTAAATGGATAATTGCGCGCATGGAGCAAAAGGGACTGCTCGAAAAAGTCGAACCGCACACCCACACGGTGCCTCACGGTGACCGGTCCGGCGTGGTGCTTGAACCATTTCTAACTGACCAATGGTACGTAAATGCAAAAAAAATGGCGCAATCAGCAATGGAGGCCGTACGACAAGGCGATACGGTTTTCGTTCCCAAACAATGGGAAACAACTTATTTCAACTGGATGGAAAATGTCCAGCCGTGGTGTATTTCCCGGCAAATTTGGTGGGGTCACCGGATTCCAGCATGGTACGGGCCTGCGGTCCCAAGCGGGCTACAGGAAAGCGTCAAGAAAGTGCTAGCTGTAAGCGGACATTGGAGTTCGTCACACGCTTGTTTTGTTGCAATTGATGAGTCCGAGGCAATTCATAATGCTCAGATAGAATACGGCACGGATGTCAAAATCGTTGAAACCGAATATGAAAGTTTTATGCTTCGGCAGCAGTCCGAAGGTCAAACGATTGGAATTTGGCGCGACGAGGACGTGCTCGACACCTGGTTCTCCTCGGCGCTGTGGCCGTTCTCGACGCTTGGGTGGCCGGATGACACGCCGGAGCTCAAGCGATACTACCCGACGAACGTGCTGGTCACCGGCTTCGACATCATTTTCTTCTGGGTCGCCCGCATGATGATGATGGGCCTCCATTTCATGGAAGAGGTTCCCTTCCGCGACGTCTACATCCATGCACTCGTCCGCGACGAGAAGGGTGCGAAGATGTCCAAGTCCAAGGGGAACGTGATCGACCCGCTCGCCCTGATCGACGACTACGGCGCCGATGCGCTTCGCTTTACTCTGGTTGCAATGGCAGCGCAGGGTCGCGACATTAAGCTATCGCGGCAACGTGTCGAGGGGTATCGCAACTTTGCGACTAAGCTCTGGAATGCCGCGCGTTTCGCTGAAATGAACGGCTGCGTGACTGTCCCGAGCTTCGATCCGCTATCCGTAAAGGAGACGCTAAACGGCTGGATCAGACACGAAACCGCGAATGCTGCTGGAGTGATCACGGCGGCGCTTAAGGCCTATAAGTTCAATGAAGCGGCCGCTATGGCCTATCTCTTTGTCTGGAACATCTATTGCGATTGGTATCTTGAGCTCGCGAAGCCCGTTTTGCTCGGTGAGGAGTCGCCGGCGAAAGATGAGACACGCGCTACAGTGGCTTGGGGCCGTGACCAAATCCTGAAAATGCTGCACCCGTTCATGCCTTTTATTACCGAAGAATTATGGGACGTGACGGAGAAACGCTCGCAATTGCTGGCGCTCACAGATTGGCCGAAGCTATCTACGGACTTTGACGATGCTAGAAGCTTCAGTGACGCTGGCGCAGAGGCAGAGGTCGGGTGGCTGATCGAACTTATCACCGCGATCCGGTCATTACGCGCTGAAATGAAAATCACTGCCGAAATTCCGCTCGTGCTTGTCCGCGCCGGCGAATACACGAGAGAGCACGCGCAGAATTGGGCCGAGTTTATCAAGCAGCTTGCCCGCGTGTCGCAGATTTCCTTTTCAGATACTGTGCCGCAGGGCTCGGTGCAGCTTGTGGTGCGCGGCGAGCTCGCGGCACTGCCGCTCCAAGGCGTGATCGATCTTGCCGCCGAGCGCGGCAGGCTCGAGAAGGAGATGGCCAAGGTCGCCAGCGACATGGCCCGCATCGACGCCAAGCTCGGCAACGCCGATTTTCTCCGCCGCGCGCCGGAGGAGGTGGTCGAGGGCGAGCGCGAGAAGCGCGAGGAAGCCGAGAGCCGCCGCGCGAGAATTCTCGAAGCGCTGGAGCGGCTGAAAGGGGCGGCGTAACGGCGGTAGGATGGGTCGAGCGCAGCGAAACCCATCGTGACCGGTAGATCGATGAAGTGATGGGTTTCGCTGCGCTCAACCCATCCTACACTGATCGCCTTCATCGGAACGGCCGGCTCAGAAATTTTGAGCCGGCGAGACCGTAGCGCCAGGGCATCTCCGCCGCCTTGGTGATGCCGATGCGCGGCCCGACCAAGATCTCGACCGGACCTTCCCGCGCGCGCAGCGCAAACGGCGGCCGGTCGAGCGCAAAGCCGTCACGCTGCCGCGTGATGCCCAGCGCCTCGGTGAGCCGCCCCGGTCCCGAGCAGAGCAGACGCTTCTCGTCCACCCCACGCCGGGATCGCATGGCCACCAGTCCCGTGCGCGGCTCGAGTGCCCGGATCAGAACCGCGCTGGCGATACCCTCGCCCTCGCACACGAAATTGAGGCACCAGTGCATCCCATAGGAGCGGTAGACATAGGCGTGGCCGGGCGGGCCGAACATCGATGCGTTGCGCGCCGTGCGGCCACGGAAACCGTGGGCGGCGGGGTCCTCATGATCACTTTGCTTGGTGCATACACAACCGCGGAAAGCGGTACCATACGCTATCCGGGTATTCACCCGACCGGCGTCGGTGGCCCGCCGACCGCGCGGGAATGCTGGATTTTTCCGGCATTCCCGGCCGGTTAATTTGGTGCAGCCGGGACGCAGGGTCTGATGGTGCAGCGCACAAGCGGGCCCGCGGCGTTGTGTCTCGGCAGCAACACGTTAACAACATTCACGCAACACTCGGGTCGCGCCCGCGGACTGCCGCGATTCCGCCATAGAACGAAACGACATCGGATATATTGCCGGATCGGAGTGAATTTCGCCTGCCGGCTCAGTGATGCAAATCCGCAACGCCGCAGGTCTCAAGCGACGGAATGAATTGCGGAACCACGAGAGCGACCGCCCGGTCGGACGTTCATGGATGCCAAGACGGACCTCAAAGCGAGACTGCCCAGCCGGCACGTGACCGAGGGTCCGGAGCGCGCGCCGCATCGCTCGTATTATTACGCGATGGGGCTCACGACGGCGCAGATCCATCAGCCGTTCGTGGGCGTGGCGACCTGCTGGAACGAAGCGGCGCCGTGCAACATCGCGCTGATGCGCCAGGCCCAGGTGGTGAAGAAAGGGGTCGCCGCCGGCGGCGGCACCCCGCGCGAGTTCTGCACCATCACGGTCACCGACGGCATCGCCATGGGCCACCAGGGCATGAAGTCGTCGCTGCCCTCGCGGGAAGTCATTGCGGATTCCGTCGAACTCACCATGCGCGGCCATGCCTATGACGCGCTGGTCGGGCTGGCCGGCTGCGATAAATCCTTACCCGGCATGATGATGGTCATGTGCCGGCTCAACGTGCCCTCGATCTTCATTTACGGCGGCTCGATCCTGCCCGGCAGCTTCCGGGGCAAGCCGGTGACGGTGCAGGACCTGTTCGAGGCGGTGGGCCGCCATTCGGTCGGCAAACACCATGGCCACCGTGTCGGAGGCGATCGGCCTCGCCTTGCCGTATTCGGCCGGCGCGCCCGCCCCCTACGAGATCCGGGACCAGTTCTGCATGGTGGCGGGCGAGCAGATCATGGCCTTGATCGCGCAGCAGATCCGCCCGCGCGACATCGTGACCCGCGCGGCGCTGGAGAACGCCGCGGCGGTCGTCGCCGCCTCCGGCGGCTCGACCAATGCGGCTTTGCATCTTCCGGCGATCGCCCACGAGTGCGGCGTCAAGTTCGATCTCTTCGACGTCGCCGAAGTGTTCAAGCGCACGCCCTATGTCGCAGATTTGAAGCCGAGCGGCCGTTATGTCGCCAAGGATTTGTTCGAAGCTGGCGGCGTGCCGCTGCTGATGAAGACCTTGTTGGAACACGGCCGCCTGCATGGCGACTGCATGACCGTGACCGGACGCACGATCGCGGAAAATCTCAAAAGCGTGCGCTGGAACGCCGATCAGGACGTGGTCCGTCCCGCCAGCAATCCGCTGTCGCCCACCGGCGGGGTGGTCGGGCTGAAAGGCAACCTCGCCCCCGACGGCGCGATCGTGAAGGTGGCCGGCATGACCGGCCTAAAATTCTCCGGTCCGGCGCGGGTGTTCGACGGCGAGGAGGCCTGCTTCGAAGCGGTGAAACATCGCAAATACCGCGAAGGCGACGTGCTGGTGATCCGCTACGAGGGGCCCCGCGGGGGCCCGGGCATGCGGGAGATGCTGGCGACGACGGCGGCCCTCTACGGCCAGGGCATGGGCAGCAAGGTGGCACTCATCACCGACGGGCGCTTTTCGGGTGCGACCCGCGGGTTCTGCGTCGGCCATGTTGGGCCGGAAGCCGCGGTCGGCGGCCCGATCGCGCTGTTGCGCGACGGCGACATCGTGGAGCTCGATGCCGAAGCCGGCACGCTCGACGCCAGGCTTTCGGACGAGGAACTCGCGCGGCGCAAGCGCGACTGGAAACCGCGCGACCCGGAGTTCACGTCGGGCTATTTGTGGAAATACGCCCAGCAGGTCGGGCCGGCCCTCAACGGGGCCGTGACTCACCCGGGCGGGGCGGCCGAGCGGGCGTGCTATGCGGATTATTGAAGGCGCCCTCGCAATTGCGACGCTCGGCCTGGCGGTCGGGCTCGGCTCGGCGATCGGCTTCGAGGGCAGCCGGGTCGAGCCCGCCGCGATCGACTGCGGGCCGCAGACGGTCAAGGCCGGCGACGCGCCGAAGAGCATGGGCACCCTGCAGTACGCCGCCGAGCAGGGCAATGCGGTCGCTCAATGGAAGCTCGGGCACATGTATGCGACCGGCGAAGGCGTGCCGCGCTGCGATCTGCGCGCCTTCGAATATTTCAGCCGGATCGCCAACGGCCATGCCGACGTTTATCCCGATGCGCCGCAGGCACCCTTCGTGGCCAATGCCTTCGTCGCGCTCGGGCAATATTATCTCGACGGCATTCCCAATTCGCAGGTCAAGGCCGACCCCAACCGCGCCCGCGAGATGTTCTCCTATGCCGCGACCTATTTCGGCAATGCCGACGCGCAATATCACTTGGCGCGCATCTATCTCGACGGGCACGGCGTCGCGCGCGATCCGCGGCAGGCGGCGCGCTGGCTCACGCTCGCCGCCAACAAGGGTCAGTATCAGGCTCAGGCGGTGCTCGGCTACATGCTGTTCAAGGGCGACGCGGTTCCGCGCGAGGCCGCGCGCGGCCTGATGTGGCTGACCCTTGCGCGCGACAGCGCCAAGAACGACGACACGTGGATCAACGAGCTCTACGACGCCGCGTTCAAGCAGGCCAACACCGACGAGCGCGCGCTGGCGCTGGTGTATCTCGAGCGCTGGCTGAAAACCCGCCGCGATTGACGCGGATAGCAGGATCGGGCGAATGGCCGAAGATATCAGGAAGACGTTGAGGGAGCTGCTTGCACGGGTCGAAGGCTGGCCCGAGGAGCGGCAACAGGATGCCATGCAAGTGCTCCTGGAAATGGAACGGCAGGATGAAGCTGCTGTCCGCCTCACGGTCGAGCAAGTTGACGAGGTAAGGCGGATCCGCCGCGGCATTCGGGACGGACGTGGAGTATTTGCAACGGATCAGGAAATGGCCGAGCTCTGGAAGTCGTTCGGCCTATGAGATTGCGCTACACCGTTGAGGCGCGATCTCACATCAAAGCGATTTACGACTATCTCGCGGAAAGAAATCCTACCGCCGCGCTGGAAATCGTCAGCCGAATTCGCGGCGCGGCAGAACTGCTGCAGGACTTTCCCAGAATCGGGCGTGCTGGAATCGATCCTGGAACGGCCGAGTGGGTCGTGAGGAACTCGCCTTACGTCATTGTCTACGAAGTCGACATGGACCACGATGAGTTGGTGATCCTCGCCGTGTTTCACGGCAGCAGGTCTCGGACCTAGACTAGAACAAAGGGGAGGGGCGAAATGACTGCTCACATGTTCGCGGCGATCCGGCGCGGCAAGCTCAAGCCGGGCATGGCCGACGAATTTGCCAAGCGCGTCAAGGCCGGCGCCGTGCCGGTCCTGACCAGGCTTCCCGGGTTCAAGGCGTATTACCTGGTGTTGGGCGGCGAGGACACCGTCATGGCCGTGTCGTTGTCCACGAGCAAGGCCGCCGCAGAACAGTCGAACGCCAAGCTGATGCCGTGGATCAAGGCGAATCTCGGGCCGCTGCTGACATCGCCGACCGAAGCCACGGAAGGCGAGGTCGTCATCAGCGAGGTGGCGTAACCGCTGGAGTGGGTTCAGGGGCATGCGAACCCATCGACAGCCGATCGAGATCTCTGCTTCGTCTGACTGGGGCGTGATCGGAAGGTTTTTGCATCCCGCGCCCTCCGCCCCAAACTCAGCGGTCATCAGGTAGAGAGAAAGACTTGAAAAAGCTCGCGGGCGTAAAGTCGATCAAAATATGACGCCCGCTCCAAGCACAGAACAGCAGCTGCGAGAGGCACAAGACTGACGTACCACACCGTGGGACGCAGAATAATGCTGAGGGAAATTAGGAGGATGAATGCGGTCGCTAGCACAAGGTGGAAGTAGTACCGCCGCTCGAATAAGTTGACGCGGTCGCGATCTGGCGCCTTACTTACGGTCGCGAAGATTTCTCTGAGCACTCCTCTTTTTAGGTCTGGATTATCCGATTGGCAGATCTGCTGCATGTTCTCGTGAAGCTTGGCGCCAACTTCCGTTACGATCACCCAGCGTGAACGGCTCAACAACGGAGCTCGGTCACGTCTCGATCGCGAAATCCGCCCAGACCGGGACGTGGTCGGACGGCCTTTCCCAGCTGCGCACGTGCTTGTCGATGCCGACCGCGGTGAGGCGGTCCGCGGCTTGCGGCGAGAGCACGAGATGGTCGATCCGGATGCCGTTGTTCTTCTGCCAGGCGCCGGCCTGGTAGTCCCAGAAGGTGTAGAGGCCGGGGTCATCGCTCGCCGCCCGCGCCGCGTCGGTGAGCCCCAGATGCATCAGCGCGCGGAATTTGGCGCGGGTCTGCGGCAGGAACAGCGCATCGCCGAGCCACAGCGCCGGATCGTGCACGTCGATCTCGGCCGGGATCACGTTGAAATCGCCGGCGAGCACCAACGGCTCTTCGAGCAGCAGCCGCTCACGCGTGTACTCAATGATTCTCTCCATCCAATTGAGTTTATAGGCATATTTCTCCGTGCGCGGCGGGTTGCCATTGGGCAGATAGAGCGAGGCAATGCGCACCGCGCCGGCCTTGGTGGAAACCACGACTTCGAGGAACCGCGCCTGCTCGTCGAGCTCGTCGCCGGGAAGCCGCGGGGTGACCTCGTCGAACGGCAATTTGGAGAGGATCGCGACCCCGTTGAAGGTTTTTTGACCGTGGAAGGCCAAGTTGTAGCCGAGCGCCTCGAACGGCTCGCGGGGAAAGGCGGCGTCGATGCATTTGGTCTCCTGCAGGCAGACGATGTCCGGCCGCCGCTCGGACAGCCAGTTCACCATGTTGTCGATGCGCTGCTTGATCGAATTGACGTTCCAGCTGGCGATGCGCATGGGAAGGCACTTTCCCGGGTTCAAACCGTAGGTTCCCGGAGAATGGCGAATTTCGACCCCGTCCGAAAGCTCGGTTCACGCGTTCGTGGCCGCACAGGAGGCCCCGGCCAGGGGCGAAGGATGCCGACGGACAAGACCTTGTGCTAGGAATAAGCCCCGGTGCGATGGTGTAGCATTCCGCGTGACCCTCGCCGTATGGCATCGATCATGGGAAAGGGAGCCCGGGGGAGGGCCGCATAGCCCTCGCCGAGAATAGCGTATGAAGCAGCGAACTCGGGTCATTGCGGCCGCAATCGTGCTCGGCTTGGCGGCCGCGGCCGCGGCGACGCGCCCGTATTGGAGCCCGCCCGGAGCGGTCGCGCAGGCGCCGCCGGCCGCGCGGGTGATTCCGGTCGAAGTCGCCAAGGCGGTCAAGAAGCCGGCCCCGGTCATCCTCGAGGCGCTGGGCACGGTGACGCCCATCCAGAGCGTTGCGGTGCGCACGCGGCTCGACAGCGAGATCGTCGGCGTGCATTTCGACGATGGGGCGAGCGTCCGGCAGGGCGACCTGCTGTTCACCCTCGATAGCCGGGCGTTGGAGGCCCAGGTCAAGCAGGCCGAGGGCATGATCGCGCGCGACAAGGCGCAGCTCGCAGGCGCCGAGCGCGACGTGCGCCGTTATACGGAACTGGTCGGCAAGAATGCGACGCCGATCGTCAATCTCGACAACGCCCTGACCCAGGCCGACAGCTTTCGCGCCGCCATCGCGGCGGACGAAGGGGCGCTCGAGAACCTCAAGGTGCAGCTCAGCTATTGCACCATCCGCGCCCCGATCTCCGGGCGGATCGGCGCCGCCAACGTGAAAATCGGCAATTTCGTCCGCGCCGGCGATGCCGCGTCGCTTGCCGTCATCAATCAGATCACGCCGATCTATGTGAACTTCTCCGCTCCGCAACGCTCGCTGCCGCCGATCCGCAGAGCGCTCGCCGACGGCACGGCGCGGGTCGACGCCGGGATTCCGGGCGATACCGAGGTCGCCGGCGGGCGGCTCACGATGATCGACAACAACGTCGATGCGACCACCGGCATGGTCGCGATGCGCGCCACCATGGACAATCGCGATCAGGTTCTCTGGCCGGGCGCGCTCGTCGACACCAAGCTGACGTTGCGCGAGGAGGAAGCGATCGTGGTGCCCGCCGCGGCGATTCAGACGGGGCAGGCGGGCAATTTCGTCTTCGTGGTCAAGGACGATACCGCGGGCGTGCGTGCCGTGAAGGTCGCCCGGATCAACTCCACCGAAGCCGTGCTGGAGAGCGGGCTCGAGGCCGGCGAGCTCGTCGTTACCAACGGGCAATTGCTGCTCACCACCGGGACCAAGGTGGCGCCGCGCGAGATGAAGGTGGGATCTCGATGAATCTCTCCGAGACCTGCATCCGCCGGCCGGTGATGACGACGCTGATCACGGCGTCGTTCATCGTGTTCGGCGCGTTTTCCTACCGGCTGCTGCCGGTCGCGGCTCTGCCCTCGGTCGACTTTCCCACCATCAACATCATCGCGACGCTGCCGGGCGCGAGCGCCGACACGATGGCGTCCTCGGTGGCCTCGCCGATCGAGCGGCAATTGGCGACGATCGCGGGCATCAGCGCCATGACCTCGACGTCCTCGCTGGGACAGTCTTCGATCACGGTGCAGTTCGATCTCAATCGCAACATCGACGGCGCGGCGCTCGACGTGCAAACCGCGCTGACCGTCGCGGCGCGCAAGCTGCCGGTCGAGATGACGATCCCGCCGAGCTTCCGCAAGGTCAATCCGGCGGATTTCCCCGTCCTTTATATGAACCTCAATTCGCCGACGCTGCCGCTTTCGGCCGTGGACGAATACGCGGAGATCACGCTGGCCCAGCAGATCTCGCAGCTGCCAGGCGTCGCCCAGGTGCTGGTCTACGGCGCGCAGAAATTCGCGGTGCGGGTCCAGGTGGATCCGGTCGCCGCCGCGGCGCGCGGCATCTCGCTCGACGACGTGCGCTCCGTCGTCGCCAAGACCAATTCCAGCACGCCGGCCGGCACCCTGTCCGGGCCGCAGCGCGACGTGACCCTGCGCGCCTCCGGCGCGCTCGAGCACGCCGCCGACTATCGCAGCGTAGTGGTCGCCTGGCGCAACGGCGCGCCGATCAAGCTCGACGAGATCGCCCGCGTCGTCGACAGCGTCGAGAACGACAAGATCGCCACCTGGTTCAACGACAAGCGCGGCGTCGTGCTCGCGATCCAGCGCCAGCCGGACGCCAACACCGTTTCGGTGGTGGATTCGATCCGCGAGCGGCTGCCTGCGTTTCGCGCCCAGGTCCCGGCCTCGATCAACATGGACGTGCTCAACGACCGCTCCGTCTCCATCCGAAATTCGGTCAACGACGTGCAGCGCACGCTCGGGATCGCCGCCGCGCTGGTGGTGATGGTCATCTTCCTGTTCCTGCGCTCGGCGTCGGCGACCATCATCCCCTCGCTCGCGGTCCCGGTGTCGCTGATCGGCACCTGCGCGGCGATGTATGCGTTCGGGTTCTCCATCAACAACATGACGCTCTTGGCGCTCACCCTCTCGGTCGGCTTCGTGGTCGACGACGCCATCGTCATGCTGGAGAACATCGTCCGGTACATCGAGGGCGGCATGCGGCCGTTCGAGGCGGCGCTGAAGGGATCGCGCGAGATCGGCTTCACCATCATATCCATCACGTTCTCGCTGATCGCCGTGTTCATCCCGGTGCTGCTGATGGGCGGCATCGTCGGCCGCGTGTTCCGCGAGTTCGCGGTGTCGATCTCCGTCGCCATCATCGTGTCCGGCTTCGTATCGCTCACCCTGACCCCCATGCTGTGCGCGCGCGTCCTGCGCACGCACCGCGAGGGCGAGAAGCAGAACATCGTGCTGCGGGGGTTCGAAGCGATGTTCCGCCGCTCGCTGCGTGCCTACGAATGGAGCCTCGACAGGGTTCTGGCACGTCGCGGCGTGATGCTGGTGGTGACGATCGCGACCATCGCCGGCTCGGTGTTGCTCTATGTGGCGATTCCGAAGGGCTTCTTCCCGCCGGAGGACACCGGCTTCATTCTGGCGTGGACCGAGGGCCCGACCGACATCTCGTTCCAGGGCATGGTGGAGCGCCAGAAGCAGGTCGCCGATATCATCCTGCGCGATCCCAGCGTGGATTACTTCAACTCGACCGTGGGTGCCGGCGGCCCCAATCCGACCAACAATTACGCCCGGATATTCATCGCGCTCAAGCCCAAATCCGAGCGCAAGGAAAACTCGACCGCGATCATCCAGCGCCTGCGCAAGAGCGTCAGCGTCGTACCGGGAATGAACGTTTATTTTCAGAACGTGCAGAACATCAACCTGACCGGCCGTATCTCGAAGAGCGAATATCAATACACCCTGCAATCGAGCGACACCGAGGAGCTGTATCGCATCGCGCCGCAGATGCGCGACAAGGTCGCCAAGCTCGAGGGCCTGCGCGACGTCAACACCGATCTCTACGTCACCAATCCGCAGATGAGCATCGACATCGATCGCGAGAAGGCGGCGGTTTACAGCATCAGCATCGATCAGATCCGGCAGGAGCTTTACGACGCCTACGGCAATCGCCAGGTCGCGACCATCTACACGGCGAACAACGACTATCAGGTGATCCTGGAGAGCAAGAAGCAGTTCCAGGCCGATCCTTCCGAGCTCGCCCATCTCTACGTCAAGGCCGCGAACGGCCAGATGGTGCCGCTCGACGCGGTGGCGAAATTGGTTCCGAGCGTCGGCCCGCTGCAGGTCAATCACCAGGGCGCGCAGCCGGCGGTGACGATCTCGTTCAATCTGGCGCCGGGCTCGCGCAGCCGGCGGTGACGATCTCGTTCAATCTGGCGCCGGGCTTCTCGCTAGGACATGCCGTCGACGCCATCCAGCAGATCGAGCGGGACTCGCGGCTGCCGGCCACGATCTACACCGGCTTCCAGGGCACCGCGCAGGTGTTCCAGGATTCGCTCAAAGGCCAGGGCATCCTGATCCTGGCGGCGATCTTCGCCGCCTACGTGGTGCTGGGGATTCTCTACGAGAGCTTCATCCATCCGATCACCATCATTTCCGGCCTGCCGTCGGCCGGCATCGGCGCCCTGGTGACGCTGATGGCGTTCGGCATGGAGCTCACGGTGATTTCCATGATCGGCATCGTGATGCTGGTCGGCATCGTCAAGAAGAACGCCATCATGATGATCGACTTCGCGATCGAGCGCCGCCGCATCGGCCTGGGCGCCGAAGCGGCGATCCGCGAGGCCTGCCTACTACGGTTCCGGCCGATCATGATGACGACGTTCGCGGCGATCTTCGGCGCGCTGCCGATCGCGTTCGGGGCCGGCGAGGGTTCGGAGCTGCGCCAGCCGCTCGGCATCGCGGTGGTCGGCGGGCTGTGCCTCTCGCAGCTGCTCACGCTCTACATCACCCCGGTGATCTATCTCTACCT
>WNFA01006503.1_pt1 | contig 12327 bp, 10 predicted proteins | sample 5400481 | NCBI WGS metagenome assembly WNFA01 (sample SAMN13153340, study PRJNA577476) | soil metagenome | isolation source: 120 cm saprolite under Douglas fir tree site 2 hole 1 replicate 2 | place: USA:California | collected 2015-04-18
TAATTTGAAGAAAATGCATCCACCCGTATTCTCGAGACCTGTTTCGCTAGAGGTGACTTTTCTTTTTGCCGATATGGCAGAGTTGGCACGAGGTGTACGAGGTGTTGAACGAGTTGGGCCACGTTCAATTACGATTAGTAGCGAAGATTTGCTGGATCTCTATCGGATGTTTGTCACTGTCGTCATATTGACACTGTCGTTGGTGGATCGCTGATGAGGTGGAGAAAGTCTCTATCCCGTTGAAGTCAATGACTTCAACGGGGTGGTAAGTTATTTTTCATAAAGTGCTATCAGCTGAAGGTTGGGAGTGTATCTCCTCTTCGATGCCGACCTGGTTGCTCTGTGTTTTCTCAATGCGATCTGCAACCTCGGCAAGGGTACGGAGCCGACGTTCAAGCTCCCAGGCATGCTTGTAAAGAGTTTGTAACTCAACCGCAAGCTCATGGAACTGTCCATTGAGTTCATAGGGTTGTTGATTTATTTCCGTAGAGCGAAGAGATCTCTCTGTTGATGCTGGCAAACTTTGCCTGATGGTAGTAGATTGCTCTACTTCAGTATTTTCAGCCGGTCGCTGAGCCATCACCGGACTGAGGGCGGTTGAGCTTAGATTTGCTCCACCATTAGTTCGCGCTCTATCAGCCCGCTGCTCACTGATACCCAGTAAAACAGCGCCAAGAATGGCCAGGAGTGCTACAGCTAGCAAACCACCGATAATCACTAAAGTCACGATCTTCTCCTTCTATGTGTTGGAGGAACATTACGCGGGCAAGCATAACATCCCAACCTTGCTAGTGAATATGAATTGTTACTCCTGCGCTCATACCAGGCATGATGAGTTTGCCAGAGTTGGCATCAATCGAAATCACAACAGGAATTCGCTGCCCAACTTTCGTAAAGTTACCACTAGTCGGATCCTGATTTGGCAGGAGTGAGAACTGGCCGGCAGCGACAGGTATGATTTGTACTACATGGCCTGTGAAGCCAGTATCGCTATATGCGTCGATGTGGATGTCAACAGACTGCCCAACGCTCACATTATTAATCGCGTTCTCATCCACATATGCTACCACATTCACAGTACTGGTATCTGTCACCTGTACAAGTGATAATCCAGGAGCGACATTCTGTCCTTGAACCGCGGGAACTTGCAGAACAGTTCCATTAATAGGGCTGGTCAAATCTAACGATGCAGGACTACCAGACGTTCCACCAGTTCCCGGCGTACTCGTTATCGAAACCGGAGTGATGGAACCGATTGTCTGACCTGCGGTGACTTGCGCACCCGATTTTACATTGAGGCTGGTGAGGGTTCCTGCAATTGGAGCGCTCACACTGACGATCTTTCCGCTAACCTGAGCATCATCTGTGCGGTAGTAGTTGTAACTGTCGTAGATCCAGTAAGCTACAGCGCCTCCGATAGCCGCCAGAGCAAGGAAGATGAGTAAAGGAACTAAAATCATTCGACGCATAACGTTAATCTCCTTTGGAACAAATTATGACTACATAGATGAGATTTCTATGTGTATGTTTTACGATTGGTTACCTCGCTAGCGCCGCTTCTATGCGTGCGTTTTCGCCGGAATCAGCGGGAACATCAGCGCCAGGCGCCTGTTCAGGGATACGTTGAGGCCTGCGAGTTCCTCGCACGAACAATACAGCGATGATCGCTAAGCCAGTGACAAAGATAGTCAGCCATAAAGCATCTTGAAGAGCCAGAACAAATGCTACTCTTTGCACAAATCTGGCGATCAACTGCAAAGCTGCGGTATAGGCTGAAGCTGTATCGGCTCCGCGCGCGACTAAAAGAGCTTGAATGCGGGGTATAAGCTGTCCGAGTGGCGAGCTTGCCGTCACCTGCTCGGCGAGATGGCCGAAGTGTATCTGGCTCTGAGTCTGCACGACTGTAGCAAGTAAAGCAATGCCCAATGAACTTGCCACTGCACGATTGACAGTACTTAGAGACGATGCCTGTGCTAGCTGGCGTGGTGATATCTCGGACAGCGTTGCAACTGTCAAAGGCTGGACGGTCAAACCGAGCGCCACACCACGCAAGACAAACATTAACTGAAGCCAACCATAAGGCGAGTAGATGCTGATGTAAGTGAGTTGCCACGTAGCAAAAGCCAGGATCAATAAGCCTGGGATCATCACTGCTCGCACGCCAATGCGGTCAACCAGGCGTCCTCCTATAATCACACTGACCATAGCAGCCAGGGCTTGAGGCAGTAAGATCAGGCCTGACTGGAATGCGCTCAGTCCCCTAATGTTTTGCAAGTAGAGCGGGAAAAGGAACAATCCGCCAAAGAGACTGAAAATCACGAACAAGTTGGCAATCATGCCGGCTCGGAAAGGTCCATTTGCGAAAAGACGCAGGTCAAGCAATGGTTGTCCTCCGCGATTTGCGATGATCAATTCGGTAGCAACAAAGAGCGCCAGCGAAAGCAATCCGATCGATAGGAATCCCACTACGGTCGTAGATCCCCATCCATCGGTAGTGGCGGATGAAAGAGCATACAGTACAGAAGAAAGACCGATAGTGGAGAAGACGAAACCAAGAAAGTCAAAGCTAGTCCGTCCTTGTGGGCGATATTCGCGGATGAGCAAGATCGAGAGAATGATGGCGACTATGCCAATGGGAACGTTGATAAAAAAGATGGCTTGCCAACCAACAAATGTTACCAGGTATCCGCCGAGTGTTGGACCCAGGGCAGGAGCAAGCAACGCAGGGACGCCGAAAAATCCCATAGCAGTACCTCGTTCCTGTGGTGGGAACTCACGGAAGAGTAATGTAATTGAAAGCGGAAACAGTGCTGCTCCTCCCAGTCCTTGTAGAATGCGGAAGACGATGAGAACAGGTAAGCTCCATGCCAATCCACAAAGCGCTGAACCAAGGGTAAATGCACCCAGTGAAATGATGTAGAAGCGTTTGATGCCCAGTGTGTCAGCAAAGTATGCCGCGGTTGGTGTCGCAACGCCCTGGGCAAGGATATAAGCAGTTAGCACCCACTGGACAGCATGGATGTCGGCTCCGAAAGCAGTTTGCAGGCGTGGAATAGCAATGTTGACAATAGTCTGATCCAGGATGCTCATAAATACACCCAGGATGACAACCATTGCCAATATCCACTTGTAATCCAGTCTTCCGTTGCGTGTAGTCGCTTGTGTGTTAACTTGCATGACTTGCATGCTGTAAGATTCCTTCCTGTTGAACGTTGTTTATACAGTATCTTTTTGCAGTTGATCGCGTTGCACAATACCATACAATAGTAAAGTAACTAACTGGTCGACGACTTCGTCTCGAGAAAGTTGCTCGGAAGCTAAAAGCTCATTGAAGCCCTGGCAAATGACACGCATTGCGAAAGTCATTGCCAACATCTGCACAAATAATCCGGGATTGATATGCTTGCAAAAGTGACCTTCAGCCTGGCGTTTTTGTATGTACTCGATGATGCTCTTGCGACCCGTCACAATCTTGTTTGCAAGTATATGTGCAGCTTCGGGGTGTGTGTAGACCAATAGAATCGCCAGGCGAGTGTAATCGCCCTGAGCGGTAAAACTATCGTAGAAAGCACCCGCAAGACGACGAAAGATTGTTTCATCGTCAAGGGGAACACCATTCTGCAGATCTTGCTCGATTTGCTCAATCACAGGACGCAACATAGAATGAGGACCAAATTGTTTGATAATGCCAGAGAGTAACTCATCCTTGTTGTGGAAATGCCAGCAAAGCATACCTCGTGTTACGCCCGCTTCTGCGGCGATGTCTTCCAGTGTTGCTGCTGAAATGCCGGAACGAGCAAATACTCGCAGGGCTGCTTCCAAAAGTTCTTTTCGTTTATCCTGGGTTGGGGTTTCGGGAAGTAAACCACATCCCACTAATTCTGCACGAAGTTCTTCTTTTCCACCTGAGAAATGATAATAGAAAGCTGGGCGCGAAAGTTCTGCCGTGTTGGTAATCTCATCAATAGTAATATCTTCAAAACGGCGTTCTTTTGCAAGCTTTTGAGCCGCCTGGATCAAGCGTACTCGTCCACTACTTCTTCCCTTGTCATCTGAGCATGTAGACACTTAGACCTGCCTAATGAAATATTTGTACTATGCAGTAACATAGACTGTACTATACAGTTACTTTGTTAAGTATAGTTAAGATATGAAAATATGTCAAGTAACATGGTCTGACATCCACTCATAACTCTCTGTGCGGGCCTGCGGCCCGCGAGAAAAAAGGAAGCGAGGGACACCCTCGCACTCCTGGCAAAGGGCTTCGCCCTCTGCACTCCCATGTATGAGTGGATGTCAGTCATGGTCTCCAATATTTCTTCTTTTTATGCATGCTGTTTCTTGCTTGTCAGTATGCGTTGGACAGCCTTGAAAAGCGAGCATAAAAAGAAGAAACAATGGTCGAGCTAAAAGATATCGCGCAATGTGAGCGGTATTTTGGTAATCAATAGAAGAGTAGTGAGGAATAGTGCGCAGCAGACAAGTCGAATGCACGTGCAGTGTTTAAGGTGCGGATGCTAAGCTTCGATCACCTTGATCAATGGCAGTAGGCGTTGCTGTGCGAAAGGTAAGTTCATAGTTTCCTATTTTAATATTGTCTCCATCAACTAATGGGAAACCATTGTCACCCTGGATTTGCTGCCCATTGACCTGAACACCATTGGCACTACGTCTGTCGTAGATCATGAATCGATCATTTTCATGCTTCAGTAACGCATGGTGCCTTGAAGTGAGATCATCCAGGTCAAGTAAGATATCGCTGGAGCCAGCACGACCGATGGTCATTTCTTCACCGCGCAATTCTACTGTATAAGGTTCCTCGGTGTAGGGGGAAAAGATAATGAGATGCGCGATAAAGGCAGAATCCTCAAAGTGCATCTCAGACTGGTGTCCTTGAGCGTTTGCTGACTGTGCTACAGAAGCTATATCAGACTCAGGAGAAGTTTCGGACTCAAGAGCTTTTGAAGAAGGTTGAGAAACATCTATCGCAGGTTGCGGGACAAAAGCTGTCTCATGCTGAAGTATTTCGGTCTCTGGTTCACTTCGCTGAATTGGCTCGGTGGCTTGCTCGGTAAGTAGCTGAGGTGCTGGTTCAAAGGCGTCGAGAACATTTGAAAGGATGTGATTGGCTGGTTCTGTTTTAAATACAGGCTGAGTTTTTGGAGACAAAGTAGCCAGTAAGGCATCTGCGAATGCTTGTATAGAATGGTATCGATCTTCTGGAGAAACGGATAGTGCGCGTAGTATTACCCCATCTTGTACAACCGTAATGTTGGGTTTGAACGAAGAGAGAGGCGTAATAGTTTCTGTGAGTTTTAATTGTTCTATTTCTTCAGGTGAGCCAATATATGGTGGGCAGCCTACCAACCAGAAATAGAGGAGAGCCGCCAGGGCAAATTGGTCACTGGCTGGGATATCGCGCTTGTAAAGCTGTTCGGGTGCAGTAGTGACAGGCAGGGGTGTACTATTTTTTTCACCCAGGCGGCGTACAAAATGTGTGAGACCGACATCGGCAAGTAGGAAAGGCGCATTGTCGCTTTCATTAACCAAATTAGGACCGCGTAATACCAGAATGTTAGCCAAAGTAAGCGCACCATGTAAATAGCCACGATTGTGAATATGTTGCAGTGCCTGAGCCAGTTGATGCCCATAGTGTACAGCATCGAATACATCTAAAGGAGCCTGAAACCACAATCTACCGTTGTAGCTCAGAAGTGAACCGTTGCTAACATAACGACGAGCAACATAAAGTTTGCCATCAAATTCGCCATAATCAAGCACAGGTGCGAGGTAGGTGTGATTGAGAATACTAACGCCTTGCATCTCACGGAAAAACTGCCTTCGAGCAGGATCTGGCAATGTCGCAGTAGGATGGATGATTTTAAGCGTTACCTTGCGAAGCAGCATAGTATCTTCGGCTTCATAACTCTCACCTGATACACCACTACCTAACCACTGGATAATTCGATAGCGTTCAAAACTTTGACCTTTTTCCAATGTTGGCATAATGCAGTCTCACTATATCCTACGTAAATAAGAAGAGATGGTATAGTGTGCCGATTGGTTTATTAGCTTGCGTCCCATCCTTCGGTATGCTATCATACCACACGCAAAGATAATATGCATCTATACACCTTTTGTCCTATTGAAACTTTTAATTGATACAGTGCTATTTTTATTTTCAATTTCCTTCCCCTTGTGTTTGTAAAAGCTAAAAATAGGCACAATACGGTAAAGATGCACATTTGGAGTCATACTTATTATGTTTAAGCTAAGTAACAGGCAGGTAAAGAGATCTGACACCACTCAAGAGCCAAAAAGTGAAGTTAAGGCAACTGAGAAGCGCTTTCGGAACAATTTGCTGAATATATGTATTGTTGTGGTGATGTGCGGACTTCTGTTTTATGCAGTCTCAGATCAATTGTTTAAACCTAGAACAGATGCGGGTAAATATCAATGTTATGCTCTGGTTTTCTGGCAAGGCACACATGCAGTTCATGTGCTTCCGCCTGAACAATGTATGTTTCTTAATCAGAGATATTACTCACCGGCCTCAATTATTCAGGGTATGAAGACTATAGGGGTTCCTGCTGGCATTAGTAACCTGGCAGAATCCCAGACTACTTCAGGATCATTTCGTAATTTACCCTACGAGTATCCACTTTTGTCTATTATTCCTTTTAGTCTGGGTTTAATTGCTCCAACTGCCTGGTACCAGGTCGTTTTTGCAATATGGATGTTGCTTTTAGCAGCGATCATTTATGCTATACTCAGTAAAACCAGGTCTACCGGCGCAGCGATTGCCTTTGCTTTCTACCTGGTGGTTGGGAATTGGGGAAGTGCAGCAGCGAGATTTGATTTAGTTCCCGCTGCTTTGATATTGGGATCGGTGATCCTGGCTGCTCGAACCAAATGGAAATGGGCATTTGTTCTGCTGGCTCTGGCAACCATGATCAAATTTTTCCCTGTAGTGCTGGTTATTCCGTTTCTCATCGCCCAACAAAAGCAATACAGCGAGAAGTGGTACTCAGGGCACAGGTGGAGTGCTCTTGGAGTGTACTGTGGAATTTGTGTAGTGGCGACGCTTCTATCACTTTCACTGAATATTGGGGATACAATTAATCCTTTTCTCTATTTTTTTAACCGACCTATTCAGGTTGAGTCCGTCCCGGCAACGCTTCTCTGGCTTGGCAATTTTTTGGGCTATCCAACTAGCATTGAACAATCATTTGGGTCTGTCAATATACTCGGCGCATTATCTCAAGGAGTTTCACTGTCGAGTTCATTGTGTTTAGTAGTGGGTTTGTTGTATACATTTTGGTTGCAGTGGAGAGGTAAGTTAGATATTTATACTGCCAGTCTGTTAACCGTCTTGATAATAATCATCACAGGAAAAGTATTTAGTCCGCAGTATTTAATATGGATTGCTCCTTTACTTGCCTTCGTAGGAAAAGCTAACTGGAAATGGCTGGTGACCTGGGGAATTGTGGGGTTGTTGACTACCTGGGTCTATCCCAATATGTATAGTTCTGTCAAATATGTCAAATATGTTCCACTCCTCCCAGCATTTTATCCTGTCGTTCTTGTGCGTAACCTGCTTATTTTGGGATTTATCATTGTTTTGCTTTATCAAGCTACTCGCAAACGTTTCGTCGTGACCATGTAGTTCATTTTGAAGTGTGTGAACTACTGGCCAGTTTTAAGCTCCTCTTTTTGCTTCTCTTCAATCGCTTCTGTCTCGGTAAGAGCTTGAGCACGCTTATGCTTGCGCACACGAAACACAATCAACACTGCTAGAACAGCAATTACAATCAATCCTGTTCCAAGCCAACCTAATGTAGCGGCTAGCCGTTCCACCTGTGCGAAGTTATCATGGAAAAATCGGCCGGCAACATATCCAAGCGTGCCAATGATTGTAGCCCACAAAATACCTCCAGCGGCATTGTAGATGAGGAAAGTGCGCCAATACATGTGATTAACGCCAGCCAGGAAGGCGGCCCAGGCGCGTAGAACAGCAATGAAGCGGCCAAAGAAGACTGTTTTATCTCCATGATTTGCAAAGTATAGCTCTGCGCGAGCGAGATGCTCAGGCTTTATAAAAACATATTTTCCGAAACGCACAACAAAAGCCCGACCACCTGTACGCCCAATGTAGTAGCCGATGTTGTCTCCTACGATTGCGCCTAAAGCAGCACAAGCAATCACCAGAGGTATTTGTAATTGGTGACTTACGGCGGCATAAAATGAAGCTAGCAGGAGCATTGTCTCACCAGGGAAAGGGATGCCTGAACTTTCGATCATTACAAAAAGAGCTACTGCCACATATCCGTATGAATTCAGGGCGTTCTGTAAGGTTGCAAGCGAAATGAGAGCGGCTAATGGCTCACCTGACCACAAGAATACTTTGATATGTAAGATCGGTAGCCAATGCATTATGTATTTCCTTCAAAATGGTTGAGATTACTTTACTTTGATCAATATCCTATGATTATCGAGTAATTATATCCTTATAATGTACGATGACACAACCTGAATTTAGACCATCCAACGATTTAACACAAAAAGCATAGCCAGCGTTGCTTGAAGAAAGGGAAACGCGATCAGAATTCCCAAATGGAGACGAGGATATTTAACGCCGAGCATCGCTAAGGTAATAAATGCGGGGAACATTTCGAGTACAAAGCGTTGATTAGATACTAACACATCGTGTTGCGCGACCGCGGGACTGATGAGCATATAGAAAAGCAACAGCATAATCCAGATGTTATAACTCATACGTAACTTGCGCCATCCCAGGATTGCCAGCGCGATAAAACTAATGGTAGCAGCCAGATCGAGGAGCAGGTGAACTTCAAAGAAAGAGCCGAAAGGTTGAATCAGGAATAGTTCGCGCAGGGTCGTCCAAATGCCAACCCAGGGCCAGGTCGTATGTCGATCCCAGTGGCTTTGCACAGCGGCAAACGCGAGAGGGTTCTGGAAGAGTTTCCAACAGTAAAAACAATAGAACAGGGAGCCTAATGGTATGAGAAATAAAGGGAAGACTCTGAGCATCAGACTCAGAATTTTATGGGAAACGTTTTGATCACTAGTTGTAAGGCTATCCCTTGTAATCCACAGTTCGTAAAGAAATGGGATGACAAGTAATAAACCTACTGAACGTGTCAAAGCAGCAAACAAGCCCAGAATGCCAGCTAACCACCACTTCTGACGACGCATTGCAAGAAATGAACTGGCAGTCAGGAAAAGAAACAGGGATTCGTTATAAGCGGCAAAGAAGAAAAACGCCGTTGGAAAGATACACAGGTATAACAGTGTGCGTCGTCCGACCTGTTCGCCAAGGACATCAGCTGCAATCTGGTACAGTACAAATAAGGCTCCAAGCAGCGCCAGATTGCTGAGTAGCATGCCTATGGCTATGTAACCATTGTTTCCAAAGAGAGAAGCAATACCTTTGATTAACAAGGGAAAAAGCGGGAAAAAGGCTGTATCATAGATTGTTTGGTAGCCAAATTGGGCGATGCGTGTATAATTGGCAGCATCCCAATGATTCCATGAAGTGAGTAGAGCAGTTATATCGACCGGTGAGACAGGATAAACATGTGGAAGTACTGGAAACAAAATAAAGCCGATATATGTAACCAGCACGAGTAGTAAACGAGTTACTACAAACAACCAGATAATATCTGAAGTAGGTGCCCGTTTCATCAATTTTCCACCCGATATATTACATTAAATTTAGGCGCAATACATGCACACTATTGTATACTAACGTATGTAAGCCCAATTCAGGTACAATATCCATGAATGGACATGCCGTCCAAAACTCGTCAGATCGTTTTCTTCTGTTACCACAATAACGCGGCTAGCTTCGCGAACGGCAGCGGCTACAGCCACTTCATCGAATGGAGCGAGAGTCCGTAGATCGACTATCTCGATTGAGCCACCGTCGCGGTTGACACTGTTCGCAGCGGCTGTACAAGATTCTAATACCATCGTGCCCCAACAAATGATTGCCACATTGGTAGGTCCATTACCAATCCGTAGGCGACGAGCTTTGCCGATTGGTAATGTGTAATAGCCTTCCGGGACATACCAATATTCTGACATGACGTCTATGATGTTGCCAAGACTGTCTTTGGGCGGCTCAGAACGATATAGACGCCCGCGTTCAAGAAAGACAACGGGTGATTGTGATCGTGCGGCTTCGAGCAGTAAGCCCTTGGCGTCAAATGGAGTAGCAGGGCAAATTGTAATCATGCCTGGTACGCTGGTGAACCATTGCTCACCAGCATTGGAGTGACCAAATGCACCACCGCCAGTTCCACCACTCGAAATTGGACCTCCACCTCCACTGCCGGACTTCGTGCGAATAAGCAGAGGAACGGTCCAATCACCAAAGCTCTGGTATGAGGTACGGGCAGCCATACGTATAGTCTGAGCTGCTGATTGATGGTAGTCTACAAACTGAATTTCTGCGCAGCGAGCCTTACCGTCTACCATACCTGCGCCAGCGGCAATTCCGACGATTACCTGTTCATTGAGGGGGCTGCTGATTGCTCGGCCAGGAAATTGTTTTACCAGCATAGCAGTTGCGCCGAACACGCCACCTCTAGGGCTGCCGACATCTTGCCCATAGACAAAGAAGTCAGGATCACGCTGCGCAAGTTCTATCAAAGCCTCGTTGATAGCGCCTAACATTGGCAACTGCTTTTTTGTTCCTCGCGGTGTGTTTTCCTGCCATTCAGGGACATATGTGATATGTTGCAAGACGCGTTCGGCTGTTGGTTCAGACTCCTGTAAAACCTGTGCTTCTGCGCTTTCGAGTTCGGCTCGGACTTCTTTACGAATACGTTCGATATCTCCTTCCTGGAGTTGTCCGTTTTCGACGAGCCAGCGGCCAAAGTTTTTCACAGGGTCTTTGGTTGTCGTTGTTAATTCAATCTCCTCTTTTGTGCGATAGGCCTTGATATCAGTGCTGCTAGAATGGGGATCGAGGAGACCAAGGCGCAGGTGCATCAGTACAGGTCCTTGTCCCGTGCGTATATGCTCAACGAGACGTGCGGTAGCTTGATAGGTTTCAATGGCGTTTGTACCATCGACCTCCTCAGCATAGACACCTCCACCTTTTGCCCATTCAACTAGCGATCCTCCCCATTGGATGGTAGAAGGAGCGGTAATTGCCCATCCATTATCTTCAACCACCATCAGGACAGGCAACTGATGCACGCTAGTCTGGCGAAAGAGCGCGTTGAAATCATTAGTCGCAACTCCGCCGTCACCTGCGGCGAACATAATAATGTCTTTCGACTTGTGCCACTGTAAAGAGAAACCAACACCACCTGCAAAAGGAGCAAGCGCTGCTACTTCACTGAAGGAAGGTAGAATGCGATGACGTTTGCTACTATAGTGCGAAGGCATATTGCGGCCTGCACCCATTGGCCCGGTCGTGCGTGAGTAAGCTTCACGCAAAGGGCATGTCCAGCACAACCTATATAAAAAGGAAATCGGCCTTGAGTTTTACGAGTTTTCAGGATATCGTTGGTCACTCGCGCTGTAACCATTGTGCGATAAAGTGCGAGAATGTCCAGCTGCTTTGCTGTATTACTGGCTTCCGTAGCCCGAATGTTTACTGTCATGCTGCCTCCGTGTCGTCTACTCTGACTGTTTAGGCTGAATGAATCAAGGACTGTGTTGTTGCTCGTATATTATAGAATCTGTGTTTACGAAAATGCAATGTGTGAGAACGCGTGTGGTTAAGGAAATAAGGCTTTTTCCCTTGGGCTAATTGTGCCTGTAATCGCATCGAGCATATAATACGGTAGAATTATCATTTTCATGCATTGCACCAGCTCGATGTTGCTGTTGATATTGTCTCTGACGATAATGACTTGAGTGGCTATCGACTAGTGGTTGCTCCACGCGTGATGCAGTCGTGCTGCTTGAAGGAGGTCAAGAGAAACATGAAGGTATTTAAGTGGGAAGACTTCTATAAAATTACCAAAGACAGACCTCACTGGCCTCTGCTGGCGCAAGCTGTATCTTTACTAACGCGCAAGGAAAACGCCCTTGACCTGGGCTGTGGGGCGGGACGAGATACGAGATATCTACTTGAACAGGGATTTTACGTTACGGCTGTCGATAGCCATCCTCAAGCGATCGCGCTGCTAGCGGACTTTCCACAAGGTCACCTGCGGGCGGTGCAGTCTTCGTTTGATGAATTTGAGTTTGAGACATACGACCTGGTGAATGCTCACTTTGCTCTCCCTTTCACTCGGAAAGAGCGTTTCCATGAGGTTTTTGCGCGAGTCAAGCATGCTCTAAATGCAG
>WNFA01004515.1_pt1 | contig 12326 bp, 6 predicted proteins | sample 5400481 | NCBI WGS metagenome assembly WNFA01 (sample SAMN13153340, study PRJNA577476) | soil metagenome | isolation source: 120 cm saprolite under Douglas fir tree site 2 hole 1 replicate 2 | place: USA:California | collected 2015-04-18
CCAGCCCCAGCGCGGCGCCAGCGACCGCTGCAGATAGAATAAGGCTTCGGCGCGATGTCGTGAACATCTTGGTCACCTGCAATTGGTCAACGCCGTCAATACTCTTTCGTTAGTTTCAGACGACGTCGAAAATATGACTTCTTAGGTGCAGAGGACGTCTCTATACTTTAACGCGCCCGACGAGCTTATTGAAATTCCTTCTAAAACCCCGCCCTCCGAGCGCACCATAAACGCACGTTTAGAGCTTAGCGTTCAGCAGCTCCTCTCGCGGCATCGGGGGGAGTACGCAGGTTCGGGTGGCATCGGAAACGTGGGAGCGCTCCACTGACTCGAAGCCCAGCGGAAACCCTGCCGACCATCCGTTCGAGATCACTGCGGGCAACCTAATATTGCTGCGGGTCAAAATCGGCGGTCACCGACCTTGGCTGGTTGACGCCGCATTTTGGCTCGTTGAGCGCTCGGGGTTCGTCTCGGGCGCGTATTCGGCGAAGGAGATTTTGTGAATTGCAGTGGATGTTAGCTCAAGAGATCGGTTGATCCGGTCGAGCCGGTTGCGGTGCGGCTCGCGGGCAGCCAGGACTAATGCAACGAAGATGGGCCGGGTCGAAATCTGCAGTGTGGAAATAAAAAGCCGCCCCGGAGGGCGGCTTGCTGGTTAGGCGACCAGCTTGAGCTTTGGCCGTTTTCTTTCGGGCGGCTGCTCGCCTGACGTATTCTTGCGCGGCTTGATGAAGTCGGCCCACGCCTGCAGCGCCTCGCGGCGTCGCGCGATCATCTCGCTGTCCCAGTATGACAGTTCAGCCTCATCGCCGATGCGATGCGACAGACAGAACTCCAGCACTTCACGGCGGAAATTGTGCTCCTTGTTATCGGCGCCCCAATTACGGAAGCTCGTGCGGCAGCCGTGCATGGTGGATTTGATGCCAGTTCGCTCGATGGCCCCAACAAGCGCGTTTGCCCGGAACGGCTGATGCGTCTCGGCGTGATCGGACGGGAACACGTACTTACCGGTGCGCGGCATCGAGCGGATGATCTCGATGGCCTGATCGGACAGCGGAACAAGATGCGGCTTCGGCTCTAGCTCGCCCTTGATCTTCATCTTCTCGGCTGGAACCATCCACGTCATTGCTTCGAAGTCGAGTTCGTCCCACTCCATCAGCCGAATTTCCTGAGAGCGCGCGACAGTGAGGATGCCGATCTCGACACAACGGGCAGCAACGCCGCCATCATACCGCAGGCCGGTCATCATCTGTGGCATCTTCGTGTAGGGCGCCGACCTGTGCCCCTTCTTGCGATGCAGCTTCCGGGGCGAGGGCAGCAGGTGTTTGAGGTTGCCGCGCCATGCGGCCGGGTTCTCGCCCGTGCGAAGCTTCAACGCCTTGGCAGCGTCCATCAGCCGCTCGATCCGCTGACGCGTCCGTGACGCTGTGACCGGCTTCACGCTCCAGATCGGCTTGAGCGCCTCCAGCACGTGCTCAGTTGTGATCTCGTGGACTTTCAGATCATGCAGGCTCGGTACGTCGCGGATGGAGCGCGCCCACTGCTTCTCCTCTTCCTCCGACAGACCCTTGCACCAGCCGGGGTATTGCTCCTCGGCAAATTCCTTGAACGTCTTGCCGCGCTGTGTGGTGGCCCGTTTCTTGACGCGCGGATCGACGCCATCGCGCTTCAAGGCGACCTTGTATTCGCGGGCCTTGTTGCGCGCGCTGCTCAACGTCAATACGTCGCCGGCCGCGCTGTCGCGGTCGCCGACCCTGGCGAACTCCATTTGCGCCCGCTTGCCGTCAACGTCGGTGAAGCGGAAGGCCCACACCCGATCACCGCTCTCGCGCACGACCAGATAAAGCCCCCCGCCGTCCGCATGGACGCCAGCTTGCAGCGATTTAACTTGGTTCGAATTGAGTGCCACTTTAACGTTCCCATTCCGCTTACCACTTACCGTCGCGGATGCTTCGCTCGCGACGGTCAGTCGTTCCAAAATCGACCTGTTTTGGATGTATGACCGTCACGGATGCTTTGGAAGGGAGAGCAGCGTCAAATTACCGCTTTTTCGTCAAAAGCGGCCGGCGTTCGGCGATTTTCGGCGAAGTCAGACGACAGCAAATGCGGCTAATAATTTGAAACTACAAGTAAATATAAGCAGTGACGATGGCCAGTGATAGCAGACGCAGCGCTCAGATTGGATACATGATCCGTGACGGCATTCGGTAAACTGATCCGCACCACGGCGTTTCGGTTGACGCTGGCCTATCTGTTCTTGTTCGCGCTGTTTGCCGCATCGCTGCTCGGCTATTTCGCCTGGAACACGCGCCGAATGATCACCGAACAGATCACCACCACGGTGAACGCGGAAGTCGGCGAGATCAGCGACATCTTTGCGCGGCGCGGGCTGCACGGGCTTGATTTGGCGATCGAGAACCGGGCGCTGCGGCCCGGCGCCAATCTCTACCTCGTGACCACGCCGACCGGGCAGGGTATCGCCGGCAATGTCGGCTCGCTGGCGGCGGGCGTGATGGCGACCTCGGGCTGGTCCGAAACCGCTTATCGGCGATTTGACGATCAGGACACCGCGGATCATCGCGCGCTGGTGTATGTCACCGAACTGGACAACGGCTTCCGGCTTCTGATCGGGCGAGATCTGGAGGAGCGGAGGCGGCTGTTCGGGATTGTCGCGAAAGCGGCGCAGGGGTCGCTGTTGGTCGTCATCGTGCTCGGTCTGGGCGGCGGCATCTTTGTGGCGCGGCGGGTGCTGCGGCGTATCGACGCCATGACCGGCACCGCCCAGCGCATCATGGCGGGCGATCTCAGCGGGCGGCTGCCGGTCGGCCGCAGCGGCGACGAACTCGATCGTCTGGCGGAAAATCTCAACGCCATGCTGGAGCGGATCGAAGCCTTGATGATGGGACTGAAGGAAGTTTCCGACAACATCGCCCATGATCTGAAGACGCCGCTGACGCGGCTGCGTAATCGCGCCGAGGAAGCGCTGGCCAAATCCGGCAGCGAGGCCGAATACCGCAGCGCGCTGGAACGAACCATCGAGGAATCCGATGGCTTGATCCGGACCTTCAATGCGCTGCTGATGATCGCGCGCGCCGAGTCCGGGCAGGCGCGCGGCAATATGGATGACTTTGATGCCGCCGATGTCGCCAACGGCATTCAGGAGCTCTACGAACCGGTCGCGGAAGACGACGGCATGACCTTGCGCGTCAAGACCGAACCGACACCGCTTCACGGCAACCGCGAATTGATCAGCCAGGCGCTGGCCAATCTGGTCGAGAACGCGATCAAATACGGCAAGCCGCTTGCCGCCGCGCAGCCGCTGAGTGCCGATTCCGTCGCCACCGCCGGCAGCAAGGAGATCTTGATCGAGGCCCGGCGCGACGGCGACCAGGTGCTGCTGAGCGTCACCGATCACGGGCCCGGGATTCCGGAAACCGACCGAAAGCACGCGGTGGAACGATTCGTGCGGCTCGAGGCGAGCCGCACCCAGCCCGGCTCCGGTCTCGGATTGAGCCTGGCGTCGGCGGTGGCTACGCTGCATGGCGGCGAACTCAGGCTCGGTGATGCGCATCCGGGACTATCAGCGACATTGGCGATCCCGGTGTCGGTCGGCGTCAGTGACAGGCTTGCGGCCCAAACGCCTGATGTGCCACAGAAGGCGGCATGAACTCATCCGCGAAGGGCGACGCGGACCAACATCGTCTGGCCGCGCGGTTCGTGGACGGGCCGCATGTGTCCGCTCCCGATAAAGCCGAGCAGCGACTGGCAGACTGGCTGACCGATCTCGCACCGGAGCAGGCGGCTGCGATCGGCGATCTCGTCACCCGGTTTCCCCTCGCCAGAACCTGCCTGTTGGGGATCGCCGAATCCTCGCCGTACCTTTTCGACCTCGTCCGCGCCGACGCGGCGCGTTTGATCCGCCTGCTCGAATCCGACCCGGAAACCTATCTCTCCGAGCTGATCGACAGAACCCGCCTCGACGTGGTTGCTGCCGCCGGCGAAGCCGACGTGATGCAACTGCTCCGGCGCATGAAATCGGAAGCGGCGCTGCTGATCGCGCTGTGCGACATCGGCGGGGTCTGGCCGGTGATGCGGGTGACGGCAGCGCTTACGGACCTTGCCGTCGCGTCGGTGCAATCGGCGCTGCGCCATTTGCTGCGCAAGGAAGCCGAGCGCGGCCGGATCACGCCGGCCAACCTCGATCGTCCCGAGGACAACAGCGGTCTCATTGTGCTTGCCATGGGCAAGATGGGCGCCGGCGAGCTGAATTACTCCAGCGACATCGACCTGATCGTGTTCTTCGATCTCGCCGCGCCGACGCTGGCGCCGGATATCGAACCGCAGCCGTTTTTCGTGCGCGTCACCCAGGCGATGGCGCGGCTGCTGCAGCAGCGCAACGGCGACGGTTATGTGTTCCGCGTCGATCTGCGGCTGCGGCCGGATCCGGCTTCGACGCAGGTGGCGATCTCCACCCGATCGGCGCTGCATTATTACGAGCGGGAGGGGCGGACCTGGGAACGTGCTGCGATGATCAAGGCGCGGGCCTGCGCCGGCGACGCCCGGGCGGGCGAGGCGCTGGTTTCGGACATTGCGCCGTTCGTCTGGCGCAAGCATCTGGATTTTGCCGCCCTTGCCGACGTGCACGACATGAAGCGGCAGATGCAGACCTTTCGCGGCCAAAGCGAGATCTCGGTGGAAGGCCACAATGTCAAGATCGGCCGCGGTGGCATCCGCGAAATCGAGTTTTTCGCGCAGACCCAGCAGTTGATCGCCGGCGGCCGGCATCCGCAATTGCGGGTGCGCCCGACGCTGGAAGCCTTGAATGTGCTGGCGTCGAGCCACTGGATCACCTTCGAGGCACGCGACCAGCTGACCGCGGCCTATGAGTTTCTGCGGCGGGTCGAACACCGGCTGCAGATGGTGGCGGACGAGCAGACCGATACCCTGCCTGACGATGTCGAGGCGGTAGAGCGCTTTGCCGCTTTCTTTGGCTACGAGAACCGCGCGGCGTTCGCAAAGGATCTGCTCGGCCATCTCAATGTCGTGCAGGCGCATTACGGCAAGCTGTTCGAAGGCGATCCGACCGGCAATGTACAACTGCCGGCGGCGGATTACAGCGCGGGCCCCGACGATCCGCGCCTGCTCGAGCATCTGGCCACGCTCGGCTTCAAGAAGCCAATCATGGTGGCGCAGACCGTGCAGCAATGGATGGTCGGCGACTATCGCGTGTTCCGGCTGGAATCGACGCGGAATGCGTTTGTCGAATTCGTTCCCGCATTGATCGCCGGCCTGGCGAACGCCGAAGAACCCGACCATGCGGTGACAGCCTTCGACCGCTTCCTGCAGGCGCTGCAGCGGGGAGGGCGGCTGATTTCGCTGCTCAGCCAGAACCGCGACCTCGTCGCATTGGTGGCGCTGATTCTCGGCGCCGCACCTCGCCTCGGCGACATGCTGGCGCGGCAACCGCAGATCATGGACGGTTTGATCGATCCGCGCTTCTTCGGCGCGATGCCGGACCGCAGCGAATTGTCCGCGCGGCTCGCGGCGACCCTGACGGACGCGAATTCCTACGAGGAGTTTCTCGACCGATTGCGGCTGTTCGGCCAGGAAAGCCTGTTCCTGATCGGCACGCGAATCCTGTCGGGCACGGTCTCGGCCCAGCAGGCCAGCGTCGCCTTTGCCGATGTCGCCGAGGGCATCGTCCATACCGTGCACGGCTTGGTCACCGACCGGTTCGCGGCCCAGCACGGCCGGATCAAGCGACAGGAGACCGCGATCCTGGCGATGGGCCGGCTTGGCAGCCGCGAGATGACCGCTTCGTCCGATCTCGATCTGATCCTGCTCTATGATTTCGATTCCGAACATCCGGACTCCGACGGCGCGAAATCGCTGCACGGCGCGCATTATTTCGCACGCTTCACCCAGCGGTTGATCAGCGCATTCACGACGCGGACGAATTACGGCGTACTCTACGACGTGGATATGCGGCTGCGCCCGTCGGGGCGCGCGGGGCCGGTGGCTTCGCGGTTCGACGCCTTCGCCGATTACCAGGAGCGGGAAGCCTGGACCTGGGAGCACATGGCGCTGACCCGCGCCCGGGTGATTTCTTCGTCGCCTGACTTTCGCGGCAAGATCGAGCGGATCATCCGCGAGGTGCTGACGCGACCGCGCAACGCCGCGGCCACAGCCGTCGACGTCGCGGACATGCGCCGCGCCATCGCGCTGGAGAAGGGCGAGCGCGACGTCTGGGACCTGAAATATGCCGCGGGCGGCATGGTCGATATCGATTTCATTGCCCAATATCTCCAGTTGGTTCACGCCGCCGACAAGCCGGATATTCTCGACGTCTCTACGCTGCACGTGCTCGACAACGCCGCGCGGCTCGGCGTCCTGCCGCAATCGGAAGCGGAGGTCTTGCGTTCGGCAGCACGACTTTATCATGACCTCACGCAAATCCTGCGGCTCTGCGTCACCGAGAGATTCAAACCGGAAACATCGGGCGAGGATCTCTTGCGGGTGATGGCGCGGGCCGGCGACGCACCGGATTTTTCGTCGCTGGAAGCGCGGGTGAAGGAAACCCAGACCGAAGTACGCCGGGTGTTTCGGTTCGTAGTCGAAGGCCGCTGCTAGCTCGCGCAAAGCGCTGATACAATTTTCGAACAGCCAGGTCGTCATTGCGAGCCACCGGGTCGCGCGAATGCGCGCCCGATGACAGGCTCCGCGAAGCAATCCATGCTTGCCGCGAAGAAAGTATGGATTGCTTCGTCGCGGAGTTTATCATCGGGCCGGCCGAAGGCCGGACTCGCAATGACGTGACGGACTTGGGTGCCGCGCTGCTCCAAAACGAGTCGTCATACCCCGCGAAAGGGGTATCCAGTACGCTGCGGCCTCTCGATTCCATCATTGATGTCTCGGAATAATGGATCGCCCGCCGGAGCCTGTCATCGGGCGGCCATTCGGCCGACCCGGTGGCGGGCGACGACGGCTGAGAGTGTGGCGTACTCATACTCATCAGATACGGCTTCGCGATCTCACGGCGCGATGCGCCCGAGCTGTGCATTTATCTTCCGCCCCCTGGAGGGCGTGGGGAATGCCGGGTGCCCGCTGCACCCGCGGCCTCGTGTGCACTTTGTATTGGTAGAACGCACACGAGTAACAACGAGTACACCAGAACGCCCGGCATTCCCGCACGCAATGGTTTTAACGGCTTATGTCGTGCTCTCCCCGGTGACCGGGCTCTTTTGCCACCGTCGTCAGCGGATAGGTTTTGTCTAAGCCCGGTTGGGCCGACGCAACTCCGCGTACTTGACGCCAGCGTCGGGGCGTCAGGACCACACGATTTTGCCGTCCGCAGCAGCATCTCTCGTCAGCGTGCTGTTGATCGCTCACAAGTCCCTAAGAACCCACCCTGCGATCCCGTCGCCCGCAAAACGCTGCCGCGTCCACCGCATCCCTCCCCTACGTCCGTGACGATCGCGAAACGCCCCTCTGTGTGGGACGGGATGCGAAAAGTTCTAGATCTGATTTGGGGGGAACGAAAACGAATATATTTTTTGAAATGCGACTGGACAGGGCAAATCAGATTGAATCGCCTCAACAAATTCGCCGCCGCGCGCAAGCCCATAAGGCTCGCGCCGGCGCCCTGAATCGGGCACATGGCCGAGTTCGGATAGCCACTTCACGTCACCGCGAACATTAAACGATCACCATAAAGACCGCGACGCGCGGAATTCCGACCAAAAGCCGCCTCGATTGGAACCGACGTTCTGCGCGGGCTATCTACGATATCTTCTATGGGGACTCCAGAATTGTGACGGAGCAACGCGGCAACTTCGGTTGTCGCGACGTAACTTTCTGTGCCTACGACTCGCCCGCCAAGCCGTTCAGAACATCCAGAAAGAATTTCAAAGGGAGTTCTCATTCATGCCACGAGAGTTACATTCTCGCGGCTTCGGTCCAGCGAGTCTGCTGGGCGTTGCCCTGATTTTGTTGGTGTCCGCCATCGCGATGCTCGCGCCGCGAAAGGCCGAGGCGCTTCCGAGCTTCGCCCGACAGACCGGCCTCGGCTGCGGTTCCTGCCACACCGAATTTCCGCAGCTCACACCATTCGGGCGGCGCTTCAAGATCGGCGGCTATACGCTAGGCGACAGTGCGCATAAAAAGACACTCGTCGACTCGCCGTTTACGCGAAAGGCCGAGGGGACTCCCGACTGGGAGCTGCCGCTTTCGGTCCAGGCCATCGCCAGCTTCACCCATACCGGCGCAGACCAGGACACTGCGGGATCCGCCCCCTACATCAAAGCCAACAACAACGTGGAGTTTCAGACGGCCAGCCTGTTTTATGGCGGTGCGGTCACCGACCATATCGGCGTATTCGCTCAGGCCACGTACACCGCACAGGGCTTTGGCCCGCCGGCGGCCCATCTGTTCAGTTGGGACAATCTCGATATACGCTACGCCAATACGACGAACATCGCCGGGATGCCTGTGGTCTACGGCATCACCGTGAACAACAATCCGACGGTCCAGGACCCCTGGAATTCAACCCCGGCCTGGGGCTTTCCGTTCACGGCGTCCAACCTTGCAAACACGCCGGACGCGAAAACGCGTATCGACCAGGGATTTGCCGCACAGGTGCTCGGCGCGGGTGCCTATGCCTTTATCAACGACCAGCTCTATCTCGAGGTTTCGGGCTACCAGACGCTTAATCCGGGCGCACTCAATTCGCTCGGGGTCAACCCAATGGATACGACGCCTATCAACGGCATCGCGCCCTATTTCAGGGCCGCGTTCGAACAGCAGTGGGGCAAGCACTCGCTGGAGATCGGCGCCTTCGGAATGTTCACTGACACCAGTCTGCCGCTCGCGAATCCGGGAGCCGGCACCAATCGTTTCAACGATATCGGATTCGACTCGCAGTACCAGTATCAGGGCGAGGGCTACTGGGTCACCGTTCGCGCCACCTATATTCACGAGAACCAGCAACTCGGTGCCAGCGTCGCGAACGGTCTTGCCGCCAACCTCAACAACACGTTGAACACGTTCCGGGCGAACGCCGCCCTGACTTACGGCACCGACGGAAAGATCATCCTGACCGGCGGCTATTTCAATACCTGGGGCAGCTCCGATTCACTGCTCTACGGGGGAAACCGCACGCTCAGTCCGAACAGCGACGGTTACATCGCCGAGATCGCCTATCAGTTCTTCGGCAAGAACAATGCCCCAAAACTATGGCCGTGGTTCAATACCAGGCTCGGCCTGCAATATATCGCCTACAACAAGTTCAACGGCGCGAAATATGATTTCGACGGCATGGGGACGAACGCCCGCGACAACAACACGGTGCTCGTGTATCTCTGGTCCACGTTCTAGGACGTGGACTTAATAAGCACGTAACCAGATACGGATGGGCCTTGAATGACGATGAGGGCGGCACCCTCAACCCGCAAAGGCCCCGCAGAGGCCCGTCACGGAGCTGCCAGTGCTCTGAATTTACTTCCGCTTTCGGGGCATAGGGGACATGAGGGGACTTGCTACAGGCTCTGCCCTGTCGCGATTGACCCATGTGCGACATCGACCCCGCCGCCGCTTCCGACCTGGCTATTGGGGGCGGAGAAAACCTATTTCGTTGGGTTTCTGGAAAAACACGGCGGCCTCCCCCCTGCAGCTGCTTCACCGGCATCAGTGGTTACGCGAGATGGTGGCCCATCGGATCGCCGACCCGATAATTCTTGAGGTGATTGGAAAATGGCTTAAGGCCGGGGCGATGGTCGATGGATCACTCTCAAAGAAGATCCGAAATTCAATTGCGGGCGGCAAGATCGTCACCAAAGGTCCTTGTAGTTTGGAAATAGCTTCAGTGTCGCGTCGTAGCGCACCGGCACGATCCAGGGCAGCGCCAGCCTGAATATTGCGTTTGCAAGGGCCGACGTATGGCGCACATAGAGATCAATGGGATCGAGTCGGTGCCTCATATGCAGCTTCGGATCATAGTTTAGGCCGCTGCTGCGAAACCATTTGTACCCTTTGCCGATCCCCCAACTGATCATGTCCCGAACGACATAGTGATAGAGATGCAGGTCGAGTGCGACGGTATAGTCGAAACCCACGTACTCCGCGTACAGCGAGTCTCCTTGCACCATGCAAAGGCTGAAGGCCACCAGCATGTTTCCGCGACGCCACGCGAAGAACCTGACCTTATCGTTCATTCGTTGGCCGAGCTGGCGGAAAAAGTCCTTGGTTAGCTTCTCGAATTGCATCCTTGAGCGCTCGAACACCTGGAGATAGAGTGGATAAATCTCATCGACGAAACTTGCCGCATCGTCGGTGACGCTCATGCGAATGTCCGATACGCCGGCTGTCGCCGCGAGCTTCTTGCGCAATTTCCGTCGCGATGAGCTTTTCAGCGCCTTTTCCATGTAGGCGTCGAAGCTGTCATATCCGATGTCGAGCATCGTCATCGGCATGCTCGGCGCACGCGCGAAGCCGCATTGCACGAAGCAGTGAAGTACTTTGCGATAGCGAGAAGGAAATTCCTTCAACACGATGAGTTGCGCGTTGAGCGATCTCGCTTGCTTGGCGATGCCGTTCGACAAGGTTTCCGCGACGATGTCGGCAGGCAGAGTTTCAGTAGCTGCGAGGTGAGCCTCTCCGGCGGAACAACCAACCATCAAGGCGCGCAGTTTAAGGAAGCGCGGATAGAATCGTCGGACGAGCGAAATCCAATGAATTCGTTCAGCGCCAAGCCCCTCGAGAATATCCTGATCGACGAGGAAGAACGGTTGGATCGCTCGTACATGGCCGTTGTTGTCAACAATGGCAAAATATCGGTGCTCGAAGTTACCCCGGAGAGTATCGTCCAGGATTTCGTAGTACCGATAATCTTTTCGCTGGTCGGCGAAAGTGGATGTCCAAGGCGCGCATCCAGACAATTCGGCACGCGACACAACGGAAATCGAGAACGATTCACGGCGCGCGCTGGAAACGCCCAGAATAATAGCGCTCATCTCTTCACTCCGCAGGGCCCCAGTGGAATTCGTAACCCCGCGCGGCGCTAATTATTTCCCGCTTCTTCAGTTTCGGCGCAGGCGTGTAAGAGAGTGTTTCTGTCTTGGAATTTAGAAACTAACAAGGCGGTCTAAAAGCCGCGCTGTTTCGTGGTAACGGTGAAATATACCCTGATTGCCAGAAGAAAAATCCAGGCGCTAACGTTTGCGAACAGCGAGAACAATTCTTATCTCAATCCAAACGTCAGCAGCACAGTCTCGCCGAGACAGCACATCCGAATCGGCTGCGCCAAAATGCTGCGGTGCATTAGTCCGTAGTGGCACGTTTAAGACATACCGCGACCTCTGGTCTTTGGTCGGTATCGCGGGTAAACTGGAGATGTCACGGACTACCCATTTCGGTAGCGTTTGACCCGTTTCGGACATTAGGGTCACTGACTTTGGCCGAATTGTTTGTGCCGCGTCCCGGTCAACATGAGGTCTTTTGGATGGGCCTGGGATCGTGTAGTCTTCTTTAGAGCTGCTCTTCGAGACGGGACGTGCCGATGTCTCCGTTCGAGGTGGATGGGCAGCGGGGAATGCCGTCGGCGGGCATCGCACTTTCAATAATTCGTCACAGCGCTATTGGCAGGTACGTAATGGCGCGCCGACGTCGTTCCCGGCCGCATGAGGGACGATAGCTATCAGGCGATAGGGAACAAAGGTGGCTTCGACCATGAACAAGTCTGGCCTGCATTCTTGGAGTCGATTGCTGGTCTCGACCGCCCTCTGTTGGCATCTGCATCTGGCCGTGGTCCCCGGGCATGCCCAACCCCGTTTCGAGGGAGAGGGCCGCGTGGTAGCGGTGGACGAGAACCAGAGCACCGTGACCTTGGATCACGGTCCCATTTTAGGTCTCATGCCGGCTATGCGAATGGCCTTTCCGGTACAGCCGGCTGAGCAGCTTCTGGGACTTCAGGTCGGTGCACTGGTGCGATTTTCCCTCCAGGCTCGTGGCCTCGAATGGGTGATTGCCACTATCGAGCCGGTCGGGGATCACCCACCGCCTCGTTTGGCGCGCTTCCCGGCTCCTGACTTCACCTTGCCCACGCTGTCGGGGGCGCCGATCCGCCTCTCGGATCTGCGCGGCAAAGTGGTCCTCCTCAACTTCTGGGTCACCTGGTGCCGGTCGTGTCGAGCGGAAATGCCGACCCTCGATGCGCTATATCAGCAATATAAAGATCGCGGACTGGAAGTGCTGGCCGTCAATCTCGACACGGCACCCATTGCAAAGATCCAGGCATTCGTGGGCGACGCAGGAGTATCGCTTCGCGTTGGGTT
>WNFA01008010.1_pt1 | contig 12326 bp, 14 predicted proteins | sample 5400481 | NCBI WGS metagenome assembly WNFA01 (sample SAMN13153340, study PRJNA577476) | soil metagenome | isolation source: 120 cm saprolite under Douglas fir tree site 2 hole 1 replicate 2 | place: USA:California | collected 2015-04-18
ATATTGATCAAGCGATTGTGCCCAGTGAGCGTAGACATCGCTTGCGATGGAGCGCTCCGCGGAAGTTAGCTTGATCGGCATGGTGTTCGTACCGAACACGCTAGCCCCTCCTGGGGTTTCGCAAATTTCCTCGGTGTTGTGTGGGAACTTAATTGCATCTATGGCATCGCCCCATACTTGGATAAAGAAAGGCTTATACACCGCGGTCTGAAGCCGGAACGCGATGCAAGCCGTGTCCGGCAGCGCGTGTTCTTGCGTATCGACCGGAGGGCCCTGCGCCTGTTCTTGGTCGGGACTTCCAAGCCTATAGCCGGTCGCCCGCGAATCCCAGAAGTTTCCGCCAAAAAACGCTGCCTGGGTTTCGTTGAAGTTGAGTACGGGGAAACTGGGTGAATAGGTGTATCTCTGCGCGGTCCGCTTACCGGCCCGAAACTCGAACGATCCCGGATATGCGACCATCGTCAGATTGACCGATGGGATCGGTCCGCTAAAGCCGACGTACGGCATATGACAGAACCCGCAGGCTCTGTCCTTGAAAGGGGATATATTCTTGTCGAAATTCATGGCCTTGCCCAGTAGGACGTTTAATCTTTGTCCGGTGTGGGCCAATACTGGCGGTTGATTTGTGAGGGTCGGAGGCGGCAAGGCACGTAGTTGTCCGAGCGCTTCGTTTTCGATGAAGTCAACTTCACGTATGACCCGGGCTATCTCGGAATCCAAATCGACCGGGAGGATCCCCGGCGGGTACGGGTTGTAAAACGGCGGTGGCTGGTCTTTATCATTTCCCTTGCCTTCTTGTCCCGTTCCATTTTGCGCCGACATGAACTGGGTGGAGATCAGCAACGTGGCCGCGACTACTGCGCAAAGTATCACTAGCGCTGTCAGTCGTCTTTCTCGCATGAGTAACCCCTTTCTTTTCATGATTTATCGTTTGGAATGGATGGTATGGACGGCGCACCCGACGAACACACCACAGGCTTCATTTCGAGGCGCCACTCTTTGGATTAAGCATTCAGTGCGGTAAGAAGCGGAGTTCGTTTTCTCGTTCGGCTTACAGCGGAGGACCTAGACAAATCAGTCACACTGGATTGGCTCAGCGGATGGGACTCGTCCGTGCCAATGGGGACAGAAATCAAAACTACCTTGCCTTCTCCTGCTATGTTTCTGGTCGCGACTGGAGTACTGAAGTGATCCAGTCGCTTAGACAAATTCCTCGGTCGCACAGTTCGCGACTTCCGACCCAAACGTAGAACGTCACCTTATTGTCGTCAATAGGGACAGTTCTGTAGTACTCACAGACAAAAGTTGCGCCGCGTGCTAAATTCAGAGGAGCTCGCTTCCCACTTAGAACACAGGCAGAATTCTGCACCGATGTAGGGCAGTGGTATCGCTGAGATGGATTTCGATTTCCAACACTCGGCGACGCGTACTTTGAAGGGTACCCGTCATTGGCCAAGCCGCAAGGAGTTCTCGCGTTGGACCTTCGGGCACCTCAATTCAAAATTTATAGAGGCAGTTCCTGCTCCGTCGGGAAGTGATGCTGCTGGCGTCCTACTTTGCCCTCGTATTTGGTCGTCATCTTGAATAATTCGAAGCGGCCGTCTGAAGCAAAGTAGCGGCTACGGTCGCGCAAGCCCTGCATCTCTGCCGCGCTTAGCGGCTGAAAGTTTACCGCGACCTGCAGATTTTGGTCGAGAACCTCCAATCGTATCGATGCCACTTATCGTTGTTGAGACCGGAAGGCTCATCGCGTACCTCAATCCTTCGTGAGCCGTAATCGTTCCGTGGCGCACCATCTCGCCGCTACCGCCGAGGCTCTTCATACCGAGCGCCGCCATAACCGCGGCGGGTTACTTCAGGAAGCACCTGAGTTTCGAAGCTGCCGAAGCTGGCGTCAAAGCAATTCAGTGGCATTTGCACAGTGTCGAAGGGAAACTTGTGCTCCAGCATTCTGAGATGAATGGAAGGATCTTTGTGAGGGTGAAGCCGATGAATCGAACTTTCCCCTGCTGTTTGGCCGCGGTGAGAGCCTCGGCCGCACCATCGGGCGCGAAAATCAGGTCGGGGTCGTTGTCGTAAGCCACTTCGTGAATCTGCCATAGATCGAGGTGGTCGGTTTGTAAGCGGCGCAACGATTCTTCGAGCATGCGCATGGCCACAATCTTGTCGCGGCCATGGCTGCAAACCTTGGTCATAAGAAACGCGTGCTCCCGTTTCCCTTGCAATGCTTTCCCGAGGCGTTCTTCGCTAAGCCCGTCTTGATATTCCCAGCAGTTGTCGAAGAAATTGATTCCGTGATCGAGCGCCTTGGCGACGATCTCCAGAGCCGCGCGGTCGCTCCCCACCGAACCCAGATGGTAGCCGCCAAGCCCTAGCGCGGAGACCTGCACGCCCGTTTGTCCCAGCTGCTTTTTGGGAACCACGCCCGAAGGAACTTGCTCGACTTGCGGTTGTTGGTTGGGCTTGCGACCTCCGGGAAAAAGCGGCGCAGCGCCCAGTATGGCCGCATGTTTTAGGAAATTTCGTCGATTCAGATCGTGCGTGGAATCCACGGTGGCGCTCCTAGAAATGCTTTTCCGGGAAGGGGTGGCCGGTATTCTGTTCGGCATCGAGCATGTCTCTAACCTCAGACTGCTGCGTGTCGAGGGGAAAGCCATGCGCGATACGGGACTCGGGATTATCGAACTTCAGGGAGAGCTTGTAGAAGTTCGTAGCGGCCATCGGCAGCGGAGGCCTTGCAGCGATCGCGAAGCGTGGTCATCTCCACCGCCTGCATCGGCGTGAAGTTCTGGGCAATGAGCAAATTCTGGTGCAGGATCGCGAGGCTATTGATTCCCGTGATGGTGGTACTTACCGGCAGGCTCATGGCGTAGCGCAGGGACTCCTGCGCGGTGAGTACTCCCGCTCTGATCGCGTCGCCGTGGCCGCTGAATGGCTTCATCCCGAGAGCCGCGATTCCACGTTTATTCAGCTCTGGCAAGACTTGCTGTTCGAAGCTGCGGAAGTTTGAGTCGAAGACATTCAACGGCATCTGCGCGGAGTCGAAAGGAAAACCCGTATTCAGCATTTGCGAGATGAACTTTGAAGTTCTGGTGCCCGGTAAAACCGACGAAACGTGCCTTACCGTCCTCCTTCGCTTTGGTGAGAGCCTCGGCCGCGCCATTGGGGCGACGCTAGCTGGCTCAATCAGATTCAGATTTACTTCTCCATTGTTCAGAGGAAGGTTACTCACGCCCAACGACTTCAAGTCCCTCAATGAGCTCGAACAGCGGCTGCTAGCCTTCGGGCGGCGATACGAGGAAACCGCTTCGCCCTTCCAGTGGACCTTTACTCGCAAAGACCTGACAACTCTCTTGGCGAAGATCGAAAACAAGCGGTTAGCTTCCGCCGCCTGACGCCCTTCCAAATACGTCACCGTAATTTCGAGCGAGAGCACTCAGCTAATAAAGTCCGCGGCAGCGCTCAATTGGAGATCGCCTCACCAATCCGGACGTCTGCCAGTTCCTCGTAGCCTGACGGCTCTGAACCCTTATCCTTGAGAATGCAGGCGCAGAAGTAGCAGGCAGTCCTGCTCGGGGTTGCGCGCCAAATCGGTTACCGTATCTCAAAATGACGTCGCGATTCGGATTGTTCGTCGATCGAGACCTCGACTTTCCGCGCCTTCTTGCGGTTACTAGTTCGGTTTGTTCGGAGTGATCGGAAAATGAAAGCCAGACTTGGAAAAGTTATATTCAACGTAAGCATACGGGTAGCTGTAGTCGTGTCCCTGCGTGGTGGTCTTAAGAAATTGTCCGGCGAACAAGCGAGCATAGCCAAACCCGAAGTTCAGCCCTTTATTCAACTGGTATTCCGCAACCAGATCGAGTTCGTTGCCGATGTGACGGCTGGCACCGGGACGGGCTGGTACCGCAATCGCTCCGCTGCTGGCGTAAAAATTGTCGTGCGAAGTGGCCAGCCAGTAGCCCTCAAAGGCTTGCTTGAATTTCCATTTCTTGCCGGCGTTTTCCTCCACCCCGGCCCGGAACTGCACAAGATTCCTGCGGCCCACCTGATCGGTGAAACCGTACTTGTCGTGATTAGAAGGATAGAGCTGGTCAAAAGTATTCCAGTCACGGCCTGCAGGATTTTTCGTGCCGGAGGCGTAGTTGCCTTCGACAAAGACCCGCGGCGCCGCGGCAGCGTTGGGAAACGTCTTGCCCACGCCGGCATAGCCCGCCCATGCGCCGATGGAAGATGGGCCAAGAGAACCCTTCTGTCCATCAAACTCGGTATCATAGTCGAACCCCGCGGGGAGGGTACCCTTCACGCGTAGGCCGACGGTGACTTCATCTAAATGGCCGCGGCCAACCGTTTCTGGAAGACCTACGTTCCCTGGTGCTAGCCGCCAGAAAACATACGGCTCGAATGTGGAATGTGGAATTACGCTCTCGAAAGTTCCGTAGACTGCGTACAGGTTGTTGCCCGGAATTGCGTTGTGTAGGTCGTTGTTACTACCGGGCACCACGGAAGAACCCAAGATGCTCACCTTGTATCCAGGATGATGAAAGTCGACGCGCGCGACATCAAAAGTACGACCAACATTGGTCCAGTTCGATGGACCGATTACGCGCTCGTCACCAAAGAGGAGGACTTGGCGCCCTGCAAGCGCATCGACCCAACCTGATGTGGAACTCCCAAACTGAGCGTAGCCTTGCCAAAGAGTCCAACTGTCCTCGAACGGGTTCGCATTGGCGATGTGATGATTGAAAAAGATACGAGAGTCCTGCACTTCCCCGTAAAACTTTAGCCAGTCGTTGGGCTGAATCGCTACAGTCACGCGCAAGCGGTCCAGTAGGTAAAAATCGTTCGTGCCCCTGAAGCCGATGCCTATCGGGCCTTCGAGACGATCACGATACTCGCCACCAAAGCGAAGCCAACTGGGCAAAGACTCGTTGAGTTTGTCAATTGGAAACAGCCATGACGGCGAATCTGGATCGGCTGCAGGGGCGCTGGGTGCGCCACTGGAGTTAGGATCCGTTTGAGCATTGGCCCGTTCTGGAAGCATGCTTATGCCAAGGAAGAAGGCTAGCAGCAGCGGTGTATGCGTTCTCATCGAAATCACTACAAGCCCTTGCTCTGATTAGTTGTTAACTCCACACCGCGCCGATTCTCCTATCGCCGTTGCGTCCCTACATGGTGTCTAATCAGGAAACCACGCCAGCACTCCTCATTAAAAGATTCTCGTGTAACCGCGGACCGAACACCTTGATGCTGCAGGTTAGCAACATGGCTAACCAGGGAGAATGTCGAGCGCTTCTGACGGAATTTTACTTATCGTGTTTGCATCCAGATTCAAATGCGACGTGACCGTCTCGGGAGGCAGGCGCCTTAGCCAGTTATTCAGGGAAAAATTCATATACTCGCTGGCCTTGAACGTTTCCAGAAACACCAGGTCCGTATTGCCGGTGTTTTCGATGTAGTGACCCGCGACCGCCGGCACAAAACCGACGTCATTGGCGTTGAAGTCCATCGTGCGCGCGCCTTCGCTGGTAAAGACTGTCATGCGTCCTTTACCAGCAAGGTAGTACTGCCATTCAGAAGCGTTCGGATGCCAATGCAGTTCGCGCATACCGCCCGGCTTAACAATGACCAAGGCTGCCGCGATGTTTTTCGACGCGGGGAAGTTATGCGAATCAACAATACGAACTTCACCACTCTTGGTTCGCTGCGTGGGCGCCATACTCGACATCTTGAAGGTGTATTGATAAGAGGATTCGACGCGACGACCTCCAACTGCAGCCTTGTCCTGTGCCAAAGTTGCGGGCAAGTCTGCAGCAAAGATATATAGGCTTTTGTTTGGCAATTTTTTAAGAGCGCTCACTGGCAGCCCAAAATTCTTGGACAGCACCGATGGCGGAGTGCGCCTCACCCAGTCCGAAAGAAGGAAGGTGTTGTCTTCAGAAAATGAACCTTGATCGAAAATCAAAATAAATTCACAACCATCCGGTTCCAATCCCTGAATCGAGTGAGGGAATCCTGCAGGAAAGTACCAGAGATCGCCTTTTCCGACATCGCCGATGAACACAGTTCCATCCGGGTTAAGGCAGGTCACGCGGGCATTTCCGTATAGCATAATTGCCCACTCGTCCGCCGTGTGCCAATGCAGCTCCCGAAAACTGCCCGCCGTAAGCCGCATTCTGACGCCCGCGAGGTCTTTTGAAGACGGCAGCACTCTCTCTGTTACTTGGTTGGTCCAACCACCCTCTTCAACCCGTTTGGTAGTTAGATCGAAGGAGTACCATATCGGCTCGACGTGTCCGTGATCGGTCGGCGGCGGGAGATTTGAATTCGGATTTTCATCCAAAAGAGGTTTGTTTTCCGGGCCCGGGTTACTGGCAGAATGATCGCGGTCCGCTTTTTCAGTGTCTTCTCTCTCCTGGGCGTTGACAGCTAGGGAAGCCAGTGCCGCGCCAGCTAAACCCGCGGAACCCACCTCCAAAAAAGTACGTCTGGACAGTCCCCCCGTGCTCGCTTTGCTTCCTTGCTCTTCGCTCGCCCGACTATATTCTCCAACAGCAGATTTGAGTCCTTTTGGCTCGGGCATCGGTATGCCTCCCTCGTCCGCATTTGCAGAAAGTTCTTTCCTGTTCACGATTGACCTCCAGAATTCTTGCTTTGTCCCGCGCTGACCGTCACGGGCCTAACCGTTTCGCGGGCCGGGGGAGCCATGAATTCCGGGCCGACTGGATCGAGAATACTTTCGCGCAAAATGGTGTCGATGGCGGCAAAATCCCTTTTCGTCAGGGTCCAGCCGCTCACTTCGTTGATGGGCGCGAGCTGCTCCGGGCGACGCGCGCCCCAGAGCGCGACGCCAACACCGGGTTGATCGTGCAGCCAGCGAATCGCTAGATGAATCACGCGCTTGTCGAAGTTTTCGCGAGCGAATGCATCCAGCTTGCTCGCTGCTTTCAGGTATTCGGCGAAATGGGGCGATTGAAATTTGGGATCAGTAGTCTTACGCATGTCGTCTTTCGCAAACTGGCGATCGGCACTCATGGTGCCGCTCAGCAATCCGCGGCAAAGAGCGCCATAAGTGAGCATGGTGAGGCCGTGGCCGAGAGCGTACGGCAGAACGTCACGCTCGATTTCGCGTTCGAAGAGATTGTAAGGCGGTTGAATTGTGTGGAGAGGCGCAACAGCTTGGAATCGTGTCATCTCTTCAGGGGAATAATTGCTGACGCCAATGGCGCGGATCTTGCCCTGTTCGTACAGTTCGCGAAGAGTGGAAGCGGTCTCTTCGACGGGGACGCGAGGATCAGGCCAGTGCACCTGATAAATATCGATGTAGTCAGTTTGCAGGCGGCGGAGTGAATCGTCGAATTCTTGGAGGATGCGTTGGCGCGTGGAGTTGCGCTCGATTCTGCCATTCGTCCAGTCGATGCCCACTTTGGTAGCGAGGATGACGTCCTCGCGGCCACCGTGTTGGCGTAACGCTTCGCCAACAATTTCTTCGGAACGGCCATAACCGTAGATGGGTGCAGTATCGATGAGATTGACGCCTTGATCGAGTGCTGCATGAATAGTGCGAATGGACTCTTTCTCGTCGCTTCCGCCCCACATCCAGCCGCCGACGGCCCAGGTGCCGAGGGCGATTCGTGAACTCCTGAGAGTTGTGCCCTTGATGTTGATGTATTCCAGCATGTTGTCCGTATCTCCCTGTTTATTTGGAAATCTTGTGTTTCTCTCTAGCCACGCCACTGCGGGTCGGCGTAGGTGCCGTCGAACTTGTGAGTGGCCATCTGCGAAGGCGACGTTGATCTTGTTGGCGGTTTCTCGTGATCCATACCCTTGCGGCCGGCCAACAGCAGCGCGCTCGCCGCCAGGAGTAGTGGTCCTAAGATATGGCGAATCATTTTCCGCGTCTCTCGCCTAATTGTCGAAGTGCGGTGACGATTAAATCACCACGCTTAGTTTTCCTCTTTCTGCCAAACCTCAGTCTGGTGTTCGCGCTCCGCACCCAGGCATCGCACGACCGTCACACCTTGGTCATTCAGGAGAAAAATTGTGCCCGTCTGTGGCCTGTCCACTCGCTGGATCACATTTTGAACTGTGGCAAGGGGCGTGGCGCCGGACGAACCGGAAATACTGAGAACCTCGTATTGTGGTTCGCGCGCCAGTGCGCTCGGGCCGTTTGCAGAGACTAAAAGCAGCCCATTGGGCCCGTCGGACTGCGCGTTAGCTGGATGTAGGTAGTCTGGCTCCGCCGTCAGAACCGGCTGTTTGTAATTCTTGAAACTTATTACCGCAAATCCAGAATGATCTCGGTACCGAATCAGCGCTACCGAATTGCCTAGGGACTGGGCAAAATCATACGTCGATGGTGCGGCAATCGAAACCTGCCCAACCGCCTTAATGTGAGCCGGATCGGTTACATCGAGGATTGCCAGCTTTCGACCCTGATCCTTTTCAAGATACAGAATCGCTTGTGCATTCCCGGTATGATGCAGGTACATGGCTTCACTACGACCTTGTGCCAGTTCTGGAAGATCCGAGGGAAACTCGACTATGATCGTTTTGGAACGCACGCTGGCGTTCGCTTGAACACTCAAAACGGCAGCGAATATTGCCACAACCATCGTTTGCTTCCTAATTTTCTTCTTAATGCCATCTTTCATCTTTAGTTCTCCTTTCGATTCTTGTTTTGCAGGCGATTACAAGGTCTGCCTAGGGACGGAATCCTTTCACGGCATGAAAAACCCGCTGCTCGCCGCCTCCAAGCACTTTGGCGAACCCTGCTCGTTCGCGGGGTGTGACGGGTCACGCGGCGTGGCATCCGTATCTTCGTGGTCTCCGCCCTCTGGAAACCTGAACACGATTCGACGCCACATTGGTCGAAAGCACGCGTTGCACCGTTTTGCGAAGTCTATTGGAAATGGACTGCACTCGCTGTAAGTGAATTCTGCCAACGCTTTTCCGGAAAAAACACTCTGTGTGCTTAAGCTAGCGCTTTTCGATAACTTCCCGAAACTCTCGCTCATGCTTACAAACTGTGAGCGACCTCGAAAATAAAGTCCAGAACAAGGCGATAACGCCGACCGAATACATTCGCGCGAACTTCCAAACTTCGGATCGTATCGCCATCTTGGTGCGCAATCCCAAGCGCGGTGAAACGACGCAACGTATTAGCACGACTGCAAAGGTAACCGACACTCGGTTTCAGGACTGGATGCGCTACAAGAGCGAGCGAGGTGGTTCCGACATCTACGTCGGCATGAACGAACTCAAGGCGACCGCGTTCGGGCGCACGAAGCACGACGTTCTTGCCGTACGCCATCTCTACGCGGAGCTCGACCACGATGGCTCCGCGTCTCTCGTCGCCATCGCGAAATCGTCATTCGTGCCGGCCCCGAACTGTGTTCTCAACCCTCACCGGACAAGAACCAAGTGATCTGGCGAGTTGAAGACATCGACCTCACACAAGCAGAGACGCTTCTGCACGCCGTGGCCCATGATTTCTTGATTTCTTGCAGACCGGCTGTATGGAATTTTGGTGCCATGTCAACGGAATGAGCAAGAAGGACCACAGTTATAATCCGATTCAGAATAGGGGAGTGGCGGAACTCGAAGGTTGCAAGCCCATGCCGGACAAGTAGCCCCGATAAAATTTGTCCAATTTCTGAGTCACACCCTCGAGCGGCGGCATCTGAGCACCTTCCAACTTTCCCTCAAACAACGGAGCAAATGCCTGCAAGGCACGTGCTGCAACGGGATGCCACTTCTCGATCCAGCCTTGAATGGTGCCGCTGTTATGCGAATTGTCCTCGATTACCATCCGGGTCAGGGTCTGGCTCCATTCCCGATGCCACCGACAGTCTTCGTTGAGCGAATAAAAGACTTGACCGAGCAAATAGTCACCCTCACGCAGCGCGAGATCGCTAAGGTGGTTCATAAATACCTCGTCCATCAGGGGCTTGAGCACGAGGTTCAGCCCAACGAAAGATTCAGCCCAGTCGTAACAAATGAGCAATTTCTCAATCGCGATGCGCAGAGGCTGCCACAGCGTATCGGTCTGCCAGCGCGCCTTGCTATCGGTTGCGAAACCACGATAAAGCTGTTGAAGCTGCCGGGCTCGGTAGGCAATTCGTTGCACGCGCCGCATTTCGTCAGCCGCTTGCAGGGCCGCCGTGATGACGATGCGTCCGCTCGGAGCCATCTGTCCGATATAAGACGCCACCATCTGGAGGCCATGTCCTGGATATCGCAAAGGAGCAACCACGCGAGAAAGAACATGCAGCCATCGAGGTGAAAACTGGCCATCGTAACCGCTGAGTTCGATCTCTTCCAGAATGCCGTCGATGAAAATTTCCTTATCTCTTTGAATCTCGGTGTACTTTGTGTACGTAGTCTCGCGCGGATCTCGAAAGTTTTCCCACGAATTGCAGGTGAGAGGCGACTCTTGCTGGAACCGTTTGTACCAGTCCAGCAGCGGCACGTCGAGTTCGAACCTCTTCCCGGTGAATCCCTCGCCGGTGTAGCAGAGCAGTTTTGAAGTCACAATTTCATATTCAGTTGGCATCCGCCCTTGCTGCAGAAGGTGCCAGTATGTCTTTTGCTGTGCCATAAAGCTCTCCGGAACAGAAAAAGGAGCCCGGTTCAAGGGGAAGTTTGGGTCTGCGCGAACTGCCAGGCCGCATCGTCCTGATTCAGCTGAAGCGAACCCTTGAAGGCTGACATGACGGTCTCCAATTCCCCTGGAAAGCGAAACGAACGACCCAAGTGCTTTTCAATTGCCGAACGAGTTACGACGCAGCATCGCGGAACCAGAACTCTTACGTAGGCGCCCCGGTCCACGACCATGACGTCCTGGTTCAGCTCCCTAATCGCAGCAATGATAGCGTTAGCGACAGGTCCCGACTGGAGAACGGGTCCTACGCGATCGTAGATTTCTGGTACCTGGCCAGTCATCGTTCATTCTCTCTGCCCGCAGCAGCCTCTGTGGATCTCTCATCATCTAGATCGAGAAGAATGTCCCGACTCTCGATGCTTACGGGGAATACCTTCAAGCAGGCATTCTGAGGATTTATCCCGTACCCTGTGCAGACATCGAACTCCCAATGGTGCCTCCCACAACGGAGAGTCTTTCCTATCAAGCTGCCCTCGCTCAACCGGCTTTTCTGGTGGGGACACGCGTCAGCGTATGCATAGATGTGGTCATCAACGTTGACCAGCAGAATACTGTTCCCACCCACGTCCAGGCCCATCATTTCGCCGCTCCAAAGGTCGTTTAATGACGCGACTTTTCGAAACGTCACAGCTTACTTCTCCAAATCACGTCAAAGCGACCCAATGCCTGCAACCCTGCCCGTGCGACTGTGAGTCCAGGATCGATTGCTTTGCCGTTGTAAACGAGGTCAATTTTGTCGTTGCGGGCAACTCGAATACTAGCCGCATCCTGAAGTTTTCGTGCCAGCTCCAGGACGGTTTCGCCCTCCTCAGCGAGCATGAGAAGCCCAAGGGTGTCACCTTCTAGGAAGCCATAGAGAGGAATCGACATACACATCTTTCCATCTGACACTAGGCGGTAGAAGTTTTTTCGGCTGCGAGCCAATCATAGGCGCCGTTATAAACGTCTCTGCCCCAAGTATCGGGCGTGAGTCGGAAATATTCAGTCAGCAGATTAGGAAGTTGGGCTGGAGCTTCGCCCGAGAGGACACGCTTTACCAGGTCCTTATGATTGGCATATCTTTCCGGCTCCCGCAAAAAGATCCAGCGACATGGCTCGGAGCAGAATATATACTTGCGCCCCTCTTTGGCGAGTACGATCGCAGTATTCTTGCGCGGGGTGCCGGCGCTTAGTGGCAGCTGACACAAATCGCAAAAGGTCGGCATGGCAGTCCCATGCACCGCCAGCTCATTTGCAGCTCCGGGCCCAATCGTTCTCCAACGCTCAATCACCTGCTCCCAAACGGCATCCATATCGTCCCAATATTTAGGATATTTCTGGCGCAACCACTTCCGCTCGGCGGGACTGGGTAAGACAAAGTTGAACCACAGAGTCGCACGATAGGTATAGGCGCTGGCATAGATCATGTGATGGTAGATATCGAGTTCGTCCATTAGAATGTCCCAATACCAAGGTTTCTTGAGGCCGAATTCGTCAAGCGTGCGCAGAAACTGATCGATGATCCACTCTTCCATGAATTCTTTGAATGAATAAGGGCGTTGATCCAGCGCGGTCAGATAATCCGTGGAGAGTCCGGTCAAAATCGAGAACAAGCGCCAGCTTCGCCAGAACCACTTGTCGAGGAGGTATTGCACGTACTCGGGATCGTGTTTCATGACGACGG
>WNFA01009751.1_pt1 | contig 12321 bp, 9 predicted proteins | sample 5400481 | NCBI WGS metagenome assembly WNFA01 (sample SAMN13153340, study PRJNA577476) | soil metagenome | isolation source: 120 cm saprolite under Douglas fir tree site 2 hole 1 replicate 2 | place: USA:California | collected 2015-04-18
ACACTTGGGTCGCATGGCGACACGATGGTCCCTGTCCCATCTGCTTGCACGGGCAACGGCACGCCGCTGGCTGACCTGGTCGGCCCCGACGAGATCGCGGCGCTGGTCGAGCGCACCAGGAACGGCGGGGCCGAGATCGTCGGCCTGCTGAAGACCGGTTCTGCGTACTATGCGCCATCCGCAGCCGCGGCCAGGATGGCTCGCGCGGTCGCGCTCGACACCGGAGCGGTCATGCCGGTGTGCGCCTGGGTGGATGGCCAGTACGGGATCTCCGGCGTCTACCTCGGCGTCGAGGCTGAGATCGGCGCCGACGGCATCCGCCGCGTGGTGGAGCGCGAGCTCACCGAGTCAGAGCTGGCCGGGCTGCGTTCGGCGGCAGATGCGGTCCGCGCCAAGCAGGCTGATGTAGCCAGCCTCTAGCACGCTCAGAACTCGCCCCTGCGGCGCATGCCGTGCGGCCTGCCGTCAGGGTCGTAGACGAACCGGTAGAGCGGCCTGGCGATGGCCCGCTGCCAGCGGGTGAGATGCGGCGCGTGGTAGTGCCTGAGCCGGCCGGGCGGCCGCGGCCCGCGCCTGCCGTTCGCGTGCCATGCATCGGTGTCCGATGCACTCCGCCAGAAGGCCGCGTACGTCTGGGCGGCAGTAGCCGCTGGGTCCAGTTCGGTACCCAGATGCTCCTGGCTGAGCGTGAGCCGTAGCGCACGCGCGAATTCGCTCGGGCCGGGCGTCGGTGCGGCTGCCGCAGGATCGGCGGCCACGGGCTCCGCGGACAGGGTGGCTGCTGCCACCGAGCCGGCTGTCCAGCCGGAGCCCGCCGTCAAGCCGCTCAGCTCCGCCTCGACGTCACCGCGGGCACCCGTTCGGATGACGGGCCCGTCGGCTGTGGGGAGCTCGAGGGTGTCGCGGCCGCCGCGGCTGCCACCGCGTTCCTCGCCGCCCAGGTCGAGCACGGCGCAGCTGAGCTCGGAATCGTGCGTCCAGGACCGGCGGTTGAAGTTATCCGATCCGATGATCGACCAGGTATCGTCCACGACGCAGACCTTGGCGTGCACGTAGATCGGCGTTCCTGCCTCGTTTTCCGGGCTGTAGACGGCGACCCGGTCGCCGGCGGCCTGCCGCAGCATCCGCATTGCGTCGATCCTGCCGATCAGGTTCGGCGGCCCGGCCAGGCGCCCGCCGGTGTCCGGATAGCGCGGGATGACCGCGATCAGGCGGAGCGCGGGGCGCTCGGCCAGCGCCCGGGCGAGAGCATCGACGACGACCGTAGACCATAGGTACTGGTCCTCGAGGTAGATCAGCGACTGCGCCCTCGCCAGGACCTTCAGGTAACCGCGCGCGATGCTGCGCTCCCCTTTCGGGGCGAAGCTGAAGCCTGGGCGCCGGAACGGGTAGGTGCGCAGCAGCTGCACGACATGGGTACCGCACGGCTGCGGGTCCGGCAGCTGATCAGGCAGCCTGTTCGCGGTGTCATCCTGCCGGTCGGCCAGGTCGTGCAGCCTGGCTACCGGGTTGAGCGTGATCGGCACCCGGTCCTGCCACCGTTCCCTGAAGACCGCCTCGACGTCGCCCACGGCTGGCCCGCGGATCATGGCCTGAATGTCGTGCCAGGGGGGCCGCTCTCCGTAGACGGCGGCCATCGGCTGGCGCTGCGGGTCACCGCGGTGGCTGGCGTCGTCGCGCCTGCTGTGGCACAGGTCGATCCCGCCCACGAACGCCACGTCAAGCGACGGCCGGCCTGCATGACGCAGCACGACCATCTTCATGTGGTGGGACCCGCCGGCCCTGACCCGCATGTCGAGCAGGCACTGGCCGCCCGCGGCGTTGATGTCCACCCCGAGGTGCCTGTTTTCCTCACCGCTGAACTGGAATCGGTCCCAGTGCGAGCGCCAGATCAGGCCGCGTACGATCACCCCGCGCCCGGCCGCGTCGCGGAGCAACTCGGCCACCGTCGTTCCGTCGGCGCTGAGCCGCTCATCGGGATCGCCGCGCCAGTCCGTAAATGCCAGCAGGTCGCCGACCCGCATGTCGCCGACGCGGGTGAGTAGCTCGCTGAAGTAGGTGGCGCCGTGGATCAGGGGAATTACCTCGTTCCCTGTTGACCAGGCTTGTCCCGCGGGCAATTCGGGATGCCTGCTATCCAGCGTCGTGGCCGGGTTGCCCCGCTCGGCCGCCGTCAGAAACCAGTCATCGATTCGCACGCCCAGGCAACTACCCGCCGGGGTTGCGTTAACTCATCCCGAATCGGGCAGCCTGTTGCGGGATCGCGATGTTAGAAGACGGGCTCGCCGGGCAACTCACGCCTATGGCTGTACTTAGAGCGGTCGCGCGCCCGATGCTGGCGTCGATCTTTATCCTTCAGGGCTATGACACAATGCGCAATCCTGACCGGGTCGTCAAGAAAGCCGAACCGGTGGTGCGGCCGATCGCCAGCCGCGTCTCCATCGTGCCAGACGACACCGAGCAGGCGGTGCGCCTCAACGGGGCGGTCCAGTTCGTCGCCGGATCACTGCTAGCGATCGGATGGCTGCCTCGCCTGTCAGCGCTGGCACTCGCGGCGACGCTGGTGCCTACCACGGTCGCCGGGCACGGCTTCTGGGAAGCCGACAATGACGAAGAGCGCGCCATGCAGCGCATCCATTTCCTGAAGAACCTCACCATGTTCGGTGGGCTGCTGATCGCGGCCGGGGACACGGCGGGGCGGCCGTCCCTGGCCTGGCGTAGCCGGCATGGCTTGCAGGAGGCACGTCGCGAAATCCTGCGGACCGCGAAGACCGCGAGGACCTCGGGCAAGGCCGCCGCGAAGGCGACGAGGCTGAAGGCCCGCTTGCCCGGTACCTGATCGCGCAGGTGCCGGCCCTGGGCGGCTGGGACCCGCGACATTCAGCCCAGCCGTGATAAGAAGGACGTCCATGAACGTCCGGGGAGCGCGAACCATCGGCACTAGCTGGCGGCTCGCCGCCGCGGCGATCGTCGGCGTCATCGCGGCGGTGCTCGCTGGCCTGTTCTGGCGGTGGGCCTATGCGCCGGCTATCGGCTGGGACGTGACCGCTATCGTCTTCAGCGCCTGGATCTGGCTGGTGATCTGGCCCATGGATGGCGCCGATACCGCCGCGAAGGCCAGGTCAGAGGACCCGAACCGGGCGACTAGCGACGTCCTCACGCTGTCGGCCGCCGTGGCCAGCATCGCTGCGGTCGGCATCGTCCTGGTTGGCGCTCACTCCGCACGGGGCCTGACGGCCGACATGCTTGCCGCTTTCGGCCTGATCAGCATCGCAATCTCCTGGTTTACCGTGCACACGATCTTCACGCTGCGGTACGCGTTGCTGTACTACGAGGTTCCGGAAGGCGGCGTGGACTTCAACCAGGATGAACAACCCTGCTACCGGGACTTCGCGTACCTGGCGCTGACGACTGCGCTCCGGCACGCGCTGCTGTCGTACCTGTTCGGCACCGTGATCCTGGCGGCGACCATCAACCTGATCGCGGGCATCGGCAGCGTCTCAGGCGGCTGAGCGCCTCCGGGCTCTGCGAGCCCGCAGGTCAGGCGGCGGCGAGCCTGCGCAGCGCGAGCTCGGCGTACAGCGCCGTTCCGTCCGCCAGGACCGCGTCGTCGAACATGGCTTCCGCCGAGTGGTTGTACGCCGCCGTTGCTGGATCGACGCCTGGCGGGCAGGCACCCAGCATGAGGAACGCGCCAGGTACCTGCTCGAGCACATAGGAGAAGTCCTCCGAGCCGGTGAGCGGGAAGGGGGCCGCCAGGAACCTGGCGTCGCCGAGCAGATCGCTGGTGGTCCGCTCGGCGAACGCGAACTCGGCCTGGTCGTTGACCGTGACCGGGTACCCGTCGACGAAGGAGGCGTCGGCGCTCAGTCCGTGCCCCGAAGCGATCTGCCGCACCAGGCGCAGCGCCACGTCCCTCACGCGATCACGCGTCTGCGCCGAGAACGTTCGGATCGTGGCGACGAACGCCGCGTCGTCGGGGATGACATTATCGGTCGTGCCCGCGTGGAACGTGCCGACGGTGAGCACCACGGGATCGAAGACATCGAACCGCCTGGTCACCATCGTCTGCAGCGCGGTGACTAGCTCGCACGCCACCGGGATCGGATCGCTGGCCAGATGCGGCTGCGCGCCGTGCCCGCCGCGGCCGCGCACCGTGACGTGCAGGGTGTCGGCAGCGGCCATGGCCGTCCCGGCCCGGCTCGCGACCACGCCGAGCGGCAGCACGCTGGACGCCACGTGCAGCGCGTAGGCGGCGCTCGGGCGCTCGCCCGCTGCGTCCAGCACGCCTTCGGAGATCATGATCCTGGCGCCGGCTGAGCCCTCCTCGCCGGGCTGGAACATGAAGATCACGTTGCCCGCGAGATCCGCCCGCCTGGCGGAGAGCAGCCTCGCCGCGCCAGCCAGCATGGCCGTGTGGACCGTCTTGCCCGGGCGGGCGCCGCGCAGCACGGCGGTCACCGAGCTCAGCGACTCCCCGCAGGTGATCTCGAGCGGCAGCCCTTCCAGTGCCGCGAGCACCTTGTGCTGCGTCTTGGGCAGATCGAGCCCGATCTCCGGCTCGGCGTGGATCGAGCGACGCAGCTCGGCGATCTCGTTGCTGATGGCGGCGGCGTCTTCCAGGATCCCAGCGGCCATCCGGACTCCTCCAGCGGTCGTTCGTGTCCGTGTCAGCATGACATAGCGGGATCAGGACGGCATAGCCAGGTCGCCGGCGCTTGCCCGGGATGGTCGCCCGGCCGCCCGGTACTGCCTAGACTGATTCGCACACCGCGCGACCGCGTGGTTCCTGCCGCGGGCGGCAGCGATCAGGCAGGCCACCGTCCGCGGATGGCAGCCGAGAACAAGGATGCGACGTGAACGCCGTCGGCTGGGACGCACTGGTCGTCCTTGCCTTCATCCTGATCGGCGGATTTTTCGCCGCCGCCGAGATGGCTCTGGTCTCGCTGCGTGAGGGCCAGGTCAGGGCGCTGGCGAAACGGGGCAAGCGCGGCCAGCGCGCGGCACGGCTGGCGCATGATCCCAACAGGTTCCTGGCCGCCGTCCAGATCGGCGTCACGGTCGCCACGTTGCTATCCGGAGCCTTCGGCGCGGCCACCCTGGTGGAGGACCTCAGACGCTGGCTGGTCCACCAGATGCCCCCGAGCGTCGCCAACCCGCTCGCGTTCGTCCTCGTCACGTTGGTGATCGCGTTCTTCTCGCTGGTGCTTGGCGAACTCGCGCCCAAGCGGATCGCGCTGCAGCGGCAGGAGCGGATCTCGATCATCGCCGCTCCGGTGCTTGACCGCATCGCCGCACTGGCCAGGCCCGTGGTCTGGCTGATCGGCGGCTTCGTCAACCTGGTAGTCCGGCTGCTCGGCGGCGATCCGAAGGTCGGCCGGGGCACGATGAGCAGCGACGAGCTGCGCGATCTGGTCGCCGGGCACCAGAACCTGACCCCGGACGAACGGCACATCGTCAGCGAGGTCTTCGACGCGGGCAAGAGGCAGATCCGCGAGGTTCTCGTGCCGCGCACCGAAGTCGATTTCCTGCCAGCCTCGATGCCGCTGACCCAGGCGATCGCGGTCGCGGCCCGGGGAACGCATTCCCGCTTCCCGGTTTTCGAGGACTCCTACGACGACGTGATCGGCTTCGTGCACGCCCGCGACCTGCTCGATCCTGGCCGCAACGGGTCCGTCAGGGTCGGTGATATCAAGCGGCCGGTGAAGATGCTGCCGACCAGCAAGACCGTGATGTCGGCGCTATCGGAGATGCGCAGGGACCGAGCCCACCTGGCGATCGTCGTCGACGAGTACGGCGGCACGGCAGGCATCGTCACTCTCGAGGACCTGGTCGAGGAGCTGATCGGGGACATCCAGGATGAGTATGACGTTGAGGGCCGCCCGTCCCGCCGGCTGCGCACCGGCGAGATCGAGGTCGACGGGCTGATGAACCTGGACGACTTCGCCGAGCAGACCGGCATCGAGCTACCGGACGGCCCGTATGAGACGGTGGCCGGCTATCTCCTGGCCGCCCTCGGCCACCTACCGCAGCTCGGTGAATCGGCCGAACTCGACGGTACCCGGCTGACCGTCACAGAGCTGGACGGCCGCCGGATTTCCAGAGTCAAGGTCACCGAGTCGGCGTCGCCGCCAGCTCAGCCAACGTGGAGCGAGACCGCGACCCAAGTAAGCTGACGCGGTGTACCACTCCGACGGCACCGGCCCGGTTCTCGTGGTGGACTTCGGGGCCCAGTACGCCCAGCTCATCGCCCGGCGCGTCCGGGAGTGCCAGGTCTACTCGGAAATCGTCCCGTCCACGATATCGACCGACGAGATCGTGCAGCGTAAACCGGCCGCGATCATCTTGTCCGGCGGCCCGGCCTCGGTGTATGCACCGGGGGCGCCGCCCGCGCCGCCCGGGCTGCTGGAAGCTGGCATCCCGGTCCTTGGCATCTGTTATGGCTTCCAGCTGATGGTCCGCGATCTTGGCGGCGAGGTGGCCAGGACCGGGGCAGGCGAGTACGGCGCTGCGACGCTGCGCAGCAGCGACGCGGGCAGCGTCCTGCTCGGCGAACTGCCTGCGGTGCAGCAGGTCTGGATGTCGCACGGCGACACCGCCGTGCGCGCGCCCGATGGCTTCACCGTCACCGCCAGCACGGCAGGAACACCAGCCGCCGCCGCCGAGAACCCGCGGCTCGGCCTGTATGGCATGCAGTTCCATCCCGAGGTCATGCACACCGAGCACGGACTGACGATGCTGAGGCGTTTCCTCGCCGCAGCGGGCTGCCGCGCCGACTGGACGGGGCGCAACATCATCGGCGAGCAGATTGAGCTCATCCGGGCCCAGATCGGGTCGGGTCATGCGATCTGCGGCCTGTCCGGGGGAGTGGACTCGGCGGTCGCGGCGGCGCTCGTCCAGCGAGCCATCGGGGACCACCTTACGTGCGTGTTCGTCGATCACGGACTGCTACGCAAAGGCGAGGCCGAGCAGGTCGAGCATGACTTCGTCGCGGCGACGGGAGTCGATCTGGTCGTCGTCGACGCGCAGGCCGACTTCGCCGCAGCACTGGCCGGCATCACCGACCCCGAAGCCAAGCGCAAGATCATCGGCAGGGAATTTATCCGGGCCTTCGAGCAGGCCGCCAGGCGGATCGCCGAAAGCGACGCCACGGATCCCGATCCCGGCGGCACGGCCGAGTTCCTGGTCCAGGGAACGCTGTACCCGGATGTGGTGGAGTCGGGCGGCGGGACCGGCACCGCCAGCATCAAGTCCCATCACAACGTCGGCGGGCTGCCAACCGATCTCGGGTTCACGCTGATAGAGCCGCTGCGCACGCTGTTCAAGGACGAGGTCAGGGCGCTAGGTGCCGAACTCGGGCTGCCGCCTGAGATCGTCTGGCGGCAGCCGTTCCCAGGGCCGGGCCTGTCGATCAGGATCGTGGGGGAGGTCACGCCTGACCGGCTCAGGATCGTCAGGGAGGCCGACGCTATCGCGCGCGAGGAACTGACCGTGGCGGGGCTGGACCGGCAGATCTGGCAGTGCCCCGTGGTACTCCTGGCTGACGTACGGTCGGTCGGCGTGCAAGGCGACGAGCGCAGTTACGGGTACCCGATCGTGCTCAGGCCAGTGACCAGCGAGGACGCGATGACGGCGGACTGGGCGCGGGTGCCTGACGCCGTGCTGGCCAGGATCTCTGGCCGGATCACCAACGAGGTTCAGCAGATCAACCGGGTCGTGCTCGACATCACCAGCAAGCCACCCGGCACCATCGAATGGGAGTAGTACAGCCGCACCCGCGGATGATCACGCGCCTTTGGTGCTTCTAGGAGCCAACACTTCGTGATCATCAGCCTCGGAAGGGCCGGGCTAGGTGACCCGGGCAAGCGCAGCGGGCAGGTCTTCGTAGGACTTATCCGCGGCGATCTGGCGCAGGCGGTCGATGGCGTCCCAGACGTCGGTGAACCTGGTGATGATTGGCGCGGGCCCGAGCCGGAGGCGGTCTGGCGTCCTGTAGTCGCCGATCACCCCGGCTGCGATCAGCGCCTGGCTGATCCGCCAGGCATCCGGGTGATGCAGGGTTACGTGGTTGCCGCGACGGGCGTCGGCGCGCGGCGAGGCGAGCCTGAATCCGAGCGGCTCGAGCCACTCATCAGCCAGGTGAATCAGGTAGCTGGTCAGCGCGATGCCCTTCTCCCGCAGCCGCTCGATGCGCGCCTCCGCGAGGAGCTTGGTCCCCTCGGCGACAGCTACCGTCCCGATGATGTCCGGCGTGCCGGTGCCGAACCGGTCGATGCCGGGCACCGGGTCGTAGGCCGGGCCCATCGCGAACTGATCGCTCTGGCCGAACCAGCCCCAGATCGGCTGCCGCATCTGTTCCTGCAGCTCCCGGCGGACATAGAGGAATGCGGGGGCGCCTGGTCCCGCGTTGAGGTACTTGTACGTGCACCCGACCGCCAGGTCGGCCGCGCTGGCATCGAGCTTGATCGGCACCGCCCCGACGGAGTGGCACAGGTCCCATGCCATCAGCGCGCCGGCCTCGTGGACCTGACCGGTGATCCTGGGCATGTCGGCGAGCGCGCCGCTCCGGTAGGCCACATGAGACAGGCTGACCAGCGCGACGTCGGGCCCGAGCGCGTCGAGGAGGGCGTCCTCGGCCACCCCCTGGTCCAGGTCGGTGTGCAGCATCCGCAGTTCGCAGCGGCGCTGCGCGGCGACGCCCTGCAGCACGTAGCGGTCGGTAGGGAAGTTGTCATCATCGGTCACCAGGACGTTGCGGCCCGGCTGTGCGTCGAGCGCCGCGTTGACTAGCTTGAACAAATTCACAGTGGTCGAATCGCCCACCAGAATCTGGCCGGGCCCGGCGCCGGTCAGGTGCTCGCCGATCAGGTCGCCAACCTCGCGGGGCAGCCCGACCCAGTGACCCCACGACCTGACCAGGCCGGTGCCCCATTCCGAGCCGACCACCTCGGCGATCCTGGCTTGGGTCGCCAGGGGCAGCGGGCCGAGCGAGTTCCCGTCCAGGTAGATCGGCGCATCGTCGGCTCGCAGGAAGCGGTCCCTGAACTTGGCCAGCGGATCGGCTACATCAAGCTGCTCGCCATATGTCCGGTTCGATCGCAACGCGTTCACGCCCCAACAGTAGCCACCGTCCCAGCGGCGTCCCATACCCCAGCGTGATCGCGCGGGTTGTGCACGGTACCAAACACGCGTGATCATCAGCTATCGTTCGCTGACGGCGGGCGCGCGTGTGCCAGCAGGTCCTCGTCGGCCCTCATTCGCGGAGCGTAGGTGCGGCATTTCGGATACCTAGCGGCAGGTCAGGACGCCTCTTTGTTCGCGCACGTCCCGCAGTCATTCGGCCGGGACAGCGACCGCGGCACGCTCGCCATGGCGCTTGGCGCCACGCTGTACACGCCAGGAACGGCCGCCGACTATGCGTGCCGGATCGCCGCCCTGGTCGGCCGGGGTGTGACCTCAGCCGTCCTGTGCCTAGAGGACGCGATCCGCGACGCCGACGTCGCGGCCGCCGAGCATAACGTCGCAGCGCAACTGATCGAGCTTTACAAGATCAACGCCGGCGCCCCGTTGCTGTTCGTCCGAGTGAGGCAACCCGATCAGATCCGAACCGTGATAAAGGAAATCGGATCGGCGGCAACCATCCTGAGTGGCTTTGTCTTCCCGAAATTCACCGCGGCGAACGGCATTGACTTCCTCGACGTTCTCGCCGGAGTGCGGGCGGAAACCGGCCTGCCGTTTTACGGGATGCCGGTCCTGGAATCGCCGGAGACTATTTACGCCGAATCACGGGTCCGTGAGTTGCTAGCCGTCCGCGACCTGCTCGAGCGCCACGCCGACGCTATCCTTGCTGTCCGCATCGGGGCGACCGACATGTGCGGGCTGTTCGGCCTGCGGCGCAGCAACGAGCAGACCGTTTATGACCTGACACTGGTGCGCGAGGTCATCGCCGACATCGTGAATGTGTTCTGCCGCGACGGGCAGTTCGTCGTTACCGGGCCGGTGTGGGAGTATTTCGCGCATGGCGAGCGGATCTTCAAGCCGCTGCTGCGCGAGTCGCCATTCCGGGTCCGCGACGACCTGCCCAACGCGGTCAGGGTCCGGCGGCAGCTGGTGAGCAGCGACCTGGACGGGCTGCTCAGGGAGGTGGTGCTCGACAAGGCCACCGGCATCCTCGGCAAGACGGTCATCCATCCCAGTCACGTCAGGCCGGTGCACGCGATGCTCGTCGTGACCGCCGAAGAGTACAGTGATGCGCTCGCGACGCTCTGCCTGACCGACGGCGGGGTGCAGTCGAGTGCCTATGCGAACAAGATGATCGAGAGCAAGCCGCACGCCCGCTGGGCGGCCGGCATCCTGCGCCGTGCGGCCGTCTTCGGAGTGCTGCGGCCGGACCGGACGTTCGTCGACCTGCTCGACATCGAAGACATCGGCGCATGACTGGCGGCTCGGTAGCCGGCCAGCTTGGTATCACGGTTCACCTCGCGCCGTCGGCTCCCGGGGGGGCCAGGTTCGCCGGAGCACTTGAGGTCGGGCTGCGGCGCAACCCGAACCGCGCTCAGCTGCTGGTCTCCCGCGTGCTCGGCAAGCACATCCCGGCTCCGGTCAGCGACGTGCTGTCGGCCGCCCATGCGCTCGGCGCCGCCGCGCGGTCAGCCTGCGCCGGGCAGACGCCGGTCGTGATCGGTTTCGCCGAGACCGCTACCGGCCTCGGCCACGGCGTCGCCGCGGTCAGCGCCCCCGATGGCGGACCAGCGCCGTACCTGCACACCACCCGCCGGCCTGCTCCCGACGGTGCGCGGGTCATCAGGTTCAGCGAGGAACACAGTCACGCCGTGGACCAGTCGCTGATCGTGTTCGACGATGCGGAACTTCGCGGCGGCCGGCCGCTCGTTCTGGTCGACGACGAGCTCACCACCGGCAAGACGGCGGTCAACGCGATCCGGGTGCTTCAGGCGTCCTGGCCGCGGCCGGTCTACGTGCTCGCGTCGCTGCTCGACTGCCGCAGCGACGAATGCCGGGCCGAGGTAGCGCAGGCTGTCGGCGAGCTCGGGGCTGACGTGGTGAGCGTCTCGCTGCTCGACGGCCGGATCCGGCTGCCCGCCGATGTGCTGGCCAGGGCGCGCGAGTTTATCGCCGCGTTGCCCGAGCCGCCCGCCCAGTGCTCAGCCGCCGCGCGCAGGTCTGGCCAGGCCGCTATCTCCTGGCTGGAGGTCGCACTCCCTGACGCAGTGCCAGCGATCGCCAGCACGGGCTGGGGTCGGGACCAGGAGCGCGCCGCCCGGGACGCGATGAGCCTGGCGGCGGCCTGTTTGCCGGTCCCCGGTGACGGCCGTACGCTCGTGCTGGGCGACGAGGAGCTCATGTACCTGCCTCAGTTGCTCGCCGCAGCGCTCGGCGGCGACGTGCGGTCATCCTCCACGACCCGGACGCCAGCGGTCACGGTCGACCGGCCCGGGTATCCGCTGCGGACGGTCCTCACGTTCGGCTCGACCGAGGACGGCCACCGGCCCGCCTATGCCTACAACGTCGCCTGCAGCGCGCACACCGACGCGGGGAACGCGCCAGGATTCGATCACATCGTGCTCGTGACCGACGCGCCGCGGGGCCCGCGCACCGCTGATCTGGTCCGCAGGCTGGGCGACAGCGTCGGCCGAGCCGTCCACGTCGTGACGCTTCGGCCTGGGCGGCTGAGCTGGCCGGTCAGGAGGGACCGGCAGGCCGGCGCGGACAAGGCCGTCATGGCCGCCAGGGCCAGCAGGACGGGGCAGCGCCATGCTGAGCAGTAGCTACCACCCGGACGAGGTGACCTTCCTGCTCACCGATCTGTCCGGGTACGCGCTTGAGCTCGGCTTGCGCGAACGGGAGCAGGCCATCCAGGGCGGGCGCAACTACGCCGAGGTCCTGCCAATCGAGTATGCGCCAAGCGCCGATTACCTGACGCTGTTCGATGCCCTCCTTGAGCGGTTCTCCGGCCAGGTCGCCGAGCATGTGGGGGTCGTCACCGAGTTGGCGCTCGCTGCCAGGCACGGCCATCCTGTGCTGGTGTCGTTGGCCAGGGCCGGGACTCCCGTCGGAATCCTGATGCGCCGGTGGGCCCTGTTCTCCCACGGTGTTGAGCTCTCGCACTATTCGGTGTCCATCGTGCGCGGGCGCGGCATAGATACCGTCGCGCTCGACCACATCGTCGCCCGACACGACCCGCGTGACGTGCTGTTTGTCGACGGGTGGACCGGCAAGGGCGCTATCGCCGTCGAGCTGGCCGAGGCGCTTGCCAGCTACGCGGCAGGCGGCGGGCCGCGGCTGCCCGACGAGCTGGCCGTC
>WNFA01003979.1_pt1 | contig 12318 bp, 10 predicted proteins | sample 5400481 | NCBI WGS metagenome assembly WNFA01 (sample SAMN13153340, study PRJNA577476) | soil metagenome | isolation source: 120 cm saprolite under Douglas fir tree site 2 hole 1 replicate 2 | place: USA:California | collected 2015-04-18
AGTGCGCTTCTCACTGTCCGCCTGTCCGCTGTTCCCGTTCCCGCCAATCTGATAGCCCACTCCTCGCACCGTTCGAATTAGCGCGTGGTCATATCCCGTATCGACTTTTCTGCGCAAATAATTGATGTACACATCCACCACGTTCGTCATGGTATCGAAATTTAGCTTCCACACTTGCTCGACGATGGCCGTGCGCGTCACCGGCTGCCCCGCGTGCCGCATCAGATACTCCAGCAACGCGAATTCCTTTGGGCTGAGCTCGATATTGTGCCCTCCGCGCTGGACAGTGTGATTCACCCGGTCCACCGCGAGATCGGCAACGGTAAGAACCGCGTTGGCCGGCCGGTTTCCCCTCCGCAATACCGCTCGTATGCGCGCAGCCAGCTCCGCAAATACAAACGGCTTCGCGACGTAGTCGTCCGCGCCCGCGTCCAGCCCCCGCACTCGCTCTTCCACCAGGGATGAGCCCGTTACCACCATCACCGGCAGGTCCGGCTTTACGGAGCGGATGTTTCGCAGGACATCCAGGCCATTAGTCCCCGGCAGATTCAGATCCAGAATCACCAGGTCGAACGCCTGGTTTGCGGCCAGGCGCTGCGCCTCGATTCCATCGGACGCAAGCTGCACAGCAAACTGTTCCTGCACCAGCCGCTGACGAAGAAAGTCAGCGAGCAGCGCGTCATCTTCAGCAACAAGGATGCGCATCGGCACACTCGGACAGCAAAATTTGGAAGGGGGGATACGTGCAGTGTGGCGGCGGCAGTCTAAAGTGTCAAGCCAACTTCTGATGCTGGTGGCGCAAAAGCCACCACGCCGTCAAGGTGCCGGTGTTGGAACATAGCTGGCTTCGCGCGCTCCGACAGCATTAGCCGCCATATCGGACGGATATGGACTCAAGATTACGATGTCCACCCGAACGAAATGCCATGCTGACACAAATCGCTTTAGCCATGGTGCCCGCCGCCTGTGGGGCACGTTTCAGCACTCCGCAATTTCCTAGCGCAACGCGTGCTTCAACCGCTTCGTCGTCTTCTGCAACTGCCGCTTCAAAGCCTCCACTTGCTTGCCGATAACCTCCAGCTCCTTCTTGGCCAACACGCCCGCCTTGGCCACCTGATGCGCCTTACGATCTGCTCTCCCAATCGCCGCACCGATTCCCACCGCCACTCGCGTAAACCTGTTTTTCCGAGCCATCATTCCCTCCCTCAACAACCGCCCGCCATCCTATACCGCAAAAACATCGCCGCCAAGCCACACTTTCGCGAGGAACTTGGTAGGAGCCGAGTTGATGGGGCGTTGTACGCGGCTGGTGGTGACGATGGCCTAGCACCCGGCGCTGACGTCGAGAAATCAATCAAGCAGCGCGAATTGCGCGGTGTTCATCCAGCTCCTGATGGCCCTCCAAGCGGGCAAGCCGTACTCGCGGATTTTCATGCGTACCGCGCGCAGGCTTACGCCCATCAGTTCCACTACGAGACGGGTGCGACGCTACTGTACTGGTTTGGTACGCAGCCTATCCTCGCGCACCGCTCCCATGTCCATCCGCTCGCTAAGCTGCTTATTCTAAGGTTGTTTCCGCAAAGATAGCGCACGTCCTGGCCGTTATATTGCACGGAGACTGCTGTGCGCATGCGCACACAATGTGAACAGGACGCCTTGCTTGATTCCGCCAAAGCTCGAGTACTGGTCGTGGACGACGAACCCTCGGTTCGCAAAATGTTAACCACGTTGCTGTCGCAGGCGGGCGTTCCCTGCAGTGCTGCGGCCAACGCTCGCGAAGCTTTAACCATGCTAGAGAAAACCAGCTTTCAAGCAGTAATTTCCGATCTGCGGATGGGCGCCACTTCTGGTCTTGAGCTCTTGCAAGAAGTGCGCGCCCATTTTCCCAACCTCGCGTTCATAATGGCCACGGGCGTAGACGACGTGCGCGTGGGAGTGCAAGCCATGAAGCTGGGCGCCGACGACTATCTGCTAAAGCCATTCGACATCGACGTTGTCCTGGCCAGCCTTCAACGCGCTCTTGAGCGAAAACAGCTCGAACGTGAAGTAGAAAATTATCGCCGGCACCTTGAGGAGATGGTTTCCCAGCGAACACAGGAATTGCAAGCGGCTATGACGGAACTCGAGCATAGCCATTCGGCGACACTCGAAGCCCTAGGGAGCGCCATCGATTTGCGCGACGGTCCAACCGCCGGGCACTCCAGGCGCGTACTTTTGTATTCCGTCAAGATAGCTGAAGCGATCGGCGGCATGGAAGACCAGTTGAAAACTTTGGGGATGGGAGCCTGGTTACACGATATCGGAAAACTGGCCATCCCTGACGGCATTCTCCTCAAGCCCGGCGCACTTAACGAGCAAGAGCGCGAAATCATGCAGCGACATGTTGCGCTCGGATACGACTTGGTGAAAGGAATACCTTTCCTCGCAGACGCCGCAGAAATCATCCTTGCGCACCACGAGCGTCATGACGGAAGCGGCTATCCACGTGGTCTGCGTGGCAAAGACATTCCCATGTTTGCGCGGATTTTCGCCGTAGCAGATAGCTTCGATGCTATGACCTCTGATCGCCCGTACCGTTCGGCTCTCCCAGTCCAGACAGCACGGAGTGTAATCGACGCCGGGGGTGGAAAGCTGTTTGATCCGGAGATTGTGGACGTCTTCTTTGCCGTCGGCGAGGCCGCTTGGCAACTGATCAGCGCGGACTCGCAAACGGCATCCATCCACAAGATCATCTGCGGCAATGGTTTGACTCTGGCGTCAGCTCGGGCACTCACTTCCCAGGTCCCGTACTTGGAGAAGGCCGCCAATTGAGATGAGGACCGCCATGCCAACCGAGGCAATTGGAAAGAGTATCGGCCGCATCGAAAGGCGCGAATGGTTTCTGTGGACGGCCGCAGTTATTGTCACCTTGCTGTTGACCCTCGCCCTGGCGTCTTTCTTACTGCGCGAAGACGATCCTTTTTCTGACTTTCCGCAAGCCGTGCGCGGGCTTATCGGACTTGTCCTCATCTTTGACATCTATACCTTGTTTCAACAACTGCAAATCCACCGCATGCGTCGCAGGCTGATCCGCGGCGAGGAGCTTTTTCGCCTCATCTCTGAGAATGCCGCGGACATGATTGCCGTCGTCGATATGGAAGGCAAACGTGTCTTTAATAGTTTCTCCTATGAAAGAGTGCTTGGCTACTCTTTGGAGGAGTTGCAGAAGTCATCTTCGTTCGAGCAGATCCACCCGGAGGACCGCGACAAGGTCAGGCAAGCGGCCGAAGAAGCGCGCCGCACCGGAGTGGGGAAACTTCTCGAATATCGTGTGCGGCATAAAGACGGAACATGGCGGGTGTTGGAGTCCACGGCGAGCGTAATACGCAACTCCAAGGGGGATCCCGAGAACTTGGTTATCGTCAACCGTGATATCACGGAACGAAAGCGCTCCGCCGAAGCGTTGCGCCGGTCGGAAGCCGGCTTCCGTTCCGTGGTCGAAGACGCCCCTTATGGTATTTATCGAGCCAGCTTGTCAGGCGAATTGGTTGTCGTCAATTCCGCGCTCGAAAAAATGCTTGGCTACTCTTCCCAAGAGGAGCTTCTACGGACGAATCTCGCCGGCGGCGTTTATCGCGATCCCCGTGAACATCAGAAGTTCAATGAAATGCTTTTGCACCAGGAAAGTTTCAAGGATCTCGAAGTGGAGTGGAAGCGCAAAGATGGCGCACCCATCACCGTGCGCTGCAGTGGTTGCTCGATAAAAGATGAGACTGGCGCAGTCGCCTATGTCGAGGTCTTTGCCGAGGACGTCACGGAGCGGCGCACCTTGGAACGGCAGCTCCGTATGGCGCAGAAAATGGAAGCAGTCGGGCGCCTTACCGGAGGAATTGCGCACGACTTCAACAATTTGCTGGGCGTGATTATCGGCTACAGCGAAGTGCTGAAGCGGAGTCTCGGATCCGAGCACGCTTCCTTTGAACATGCCCAGGAAATCGAAAGGGCCGGCCAGCGCGCCGTATCTTTGACGCGCCAACTTTTGGCCTTCAGCCGTCAACAGGTCCTTGAACCCGTCGTCTTGAACCTCAACACTTTAGTCTCGGACCTGGAAAAGATGCTGCCGCGTCTCATCGGCGAAGATATTGCGTTGAAGCTGGACCTTGACATCTCCCTTTCGCAAGTGAAGGCCGACCCGAGTCAAATTGAACAGGTCATACTAAACTTGGCAGTCAACGCGCGAGATGCCATGCCCGATGGCGGCAAACTCCTCGTCCAGACCGCCAACGTGAACCTCGATACTTCCTACACGCACAATCACCCAGGCTCTCGACCGGGTTCCTACGTAATGCTGCGAGTCACCGACACCGGAACCGGAATAGACCCGGAGATCCAGTCACAGATATTCGAGCCCTTTTTCACCACCAAGGAGCGAGATAAGGGGACCGGCCTCGGTTTGGCTACCGTTTACGGCATTGTAAAGCAAAGCGGAGGATACATCGCTGTGGAGTCGGAAAAAGGGAAAGGCGCATCGTTCTCTGTTTACCTGCCTCGGCTTGAGCAACCGGCCACCCACTCCATCGTGCCGCTAGCTGCTGCACCTATGAACACTCGAGGGACAGAAACGATCTTGCTTGTAGAAGACGCCGAGCCTCTGCGCAAACTTGCCGAGATGTTCCTAAAGGAAAGCGGCTACCGCATTCTGAGTGCCGCCGATGGTCAGCAAGCCCTGCAAACCGCGCGGCAGCACCCCGGACCCATCCACCTATTGCTCACCGATGTCGTCATGCCCGGCATGAATGGCCGCGTTCTTGGTGAACGCCTGGCCCCCAGTCAGCCGGGGATGAAAGTACTTTACATGTCCGGATACGCAGATAGCTTCATAGCCGGCCACGGAGTGCTTGAATCCGGCACGCACTTGTTGCACAAACCATTCACCGAAGAAACTCTCACCCGCAAGGTGCGCGAGCTTTTGGATGCAAACCGCGATTCCGCAAGGAAAGCACCGGCGGCCTCCCCTTCTGCCCCAGCTCTTGCTGGAGCCGACCAAGGCCCGCGAGCATAGGAGACTTGAAGCGATGCAAAAGCTGCTGGTAATCGAAGACGAAGAAGCCATGCGTCGCTTATTGCGACTCAATCTTTCGGACTCATATGAAATCATTGATACCGGAGACCCGGAACAGGGTTTGGCATTGGCAATGCAAAACAAGCCATCTGCCATTTTGTTGGATCTCCGCATGCCGAGATTTTCTGGCTTCGAGCTATGCCGCACTTTCACTGCGCTGACCTCAACGCAATTGACTCCCGTTTTCATTGTGAGCGGCGAAGCTGGCTCGACCACAAAGTCTCTATGCAAGGAGCTCGGAGCTACGGCCTATTTTGAAAAACCAATCGATTTTGATGCGTTACGTTCCCGGCTTGCGGAGGTGCTCACCGCCAAACGCCCGGAGCGCCGAGGCGAGGTTCGTGTCCATTTGAGGGCAGCGCTGAAGCTGTGCGGAATCGACTCGAACGGAAAGCCCTTTGAAGAACGCACTCACACGGAGAATGTCAGCTTGAACGCGTTTCTCTGCGGGTGCACCGTAGCGCTGAAGCCTGGGGCCGTCGTCAACGTCTTTCTGCTCAGCAGCGGCGAGCAGGTCGTCGGCAGTGCGCGTGTCATTCGCTCAGAACCCACGGAAACCCCCTATCCACGCTACGCCTTCCGATTTGTCGAGAAGTCAGGGCAGTGGGTCCTGCAGTAGAGGGTGTTTCTTCGGACGCTCGATGAGTCACCTCTAAATTGACTTCGCATATGTTCGTAGTATCGTTGTATACGCCCTCTCCCAAAATGGAGGTAGTTCATGAATCGTCGTTTCGCCACTGCATCTCTATCCGCCTTCTGCCTGCTGTTGGCATTGGCGGGATGTCAGAAAAGCGCGGACCAGCAGCAAGCGGCCGCGACAGATCCGAATTCGTCGACATCGACGCCTGACTCCGGCGCAAGTTCCAGCAAGCCGGCGAGAGAGGCTCCGCCGCGCCCGCGACCAATCGTGGTTCCCGCGGAGACGGTAATCTCGGTCGTGCTGGATGAGCGGGTCGGCTCCAAGATCAGCACGCCGGGTCAAACATTTACGGCCACCCTGCGCGAGCCCGTCGAAGTAGACGGCCGGGTTGCCATTCCGAAGGGCGCTCGCGCCACCGGCATCGTGAGAGATGCCAAGCCTGCCGGGCGTTTCAAGGGCGGGGCAGTGCTTGAGCTGACGCTCACGAGTATTGAGGTAAACGGCACAAATTACGATGTACACACCACGTCGCCAACCGAAACCAGCAAGGGCAAAGGCAAGCGCACGGCCGCCATGGTCGGCGGTGGCGCCGGTGGCGGTGCGCTAATTGGCGGCCTGGCCGGCGGCGGCAAGGGCGCGATTATCGGTGGGCTGATTGGCGCGGCTGCAGGAACGGGCGGCGCGGGCTTGACCGGCAATCGCGACATCACTCTTCCCGCGGAAACTCCGATTACGTTCAAATTGGTAGAACCGCTGGAGATCAAGCCCAGGCGGTAAGCAAAGAAGAAATCTTTAACCCAGAAGGCAGCAATATGTCCTTACGCCCTGCGTAGCGCGAGTTACGCAGGGCTTTTCTTTGCAGCGCCACGACTCTAAGAGTTGTTTGGCAACAGCAGGAAGTTCCTGAATCAGTGTCCGGCCGGGGCCTGCAACCAGCGCACGACTTTGCGCCAGGGGCTGACGCCACTGCTGCGCATGGGAGCTTGCAGCCACGTCGACACACTGGGCCGCGCAGGGATCGAAGCCGCTTGGCTGACCAAGCGCTCCGGCTCGGTAGCTGGAGCGGACACCCAGGGCGTTAGCGACGGAGCTTCAACGCGCTGAGCCGCAGTTGGAAAAGCCGGAGCTTGCGCTCCAATCACGCGGCCACCCAGACTTTGTTCGCGCTCCGCGGCGTAACTGGTGCGCGAAACGGCGCCCGCAAACACTGGTTCAGGCTCCGGTTCTGGCTCTGGGACGGCTGCCGAAGGAGGTTCGAATTGCCGAGTCGGCTCCGGAGCTGCCGCCGGCCGCTCCGCCACCGCATCGGAAACCGATAATTTCAGCAGGGCGCCTACCTGTTCCTGGGAAGCGCGCAGTGTTGACAACAGTTTGCGCCCATAACGCAGCACCGCCGCCAGAATGGCGCATTGCACCAGCAGGCGCGCGAGATCAATCCAGTTATTCTGGAACCAGTCGCTGAATGCGTTCATAAGAGTTTGCCTTTGAGAGGTTCACGGTAAGCGTAGCGCCGTGCGATTCACCGCGTAACTGGCTGCAAGGCCAATTTATGGCCAGCCACCAGTTTCCCGCCCTGCCTGACCGCTCGAACGGTGCGGCCACCAAGGCGGGTGCGCGACTCGCGAGCCAAGGTCGGCCGCGCGGAAATTTGCGGGGGTTTGCAACCGTATTACTATGGTGGGGACCCCGGCGATGCCATCCACGCAAACTCTGATACGGGCGGAACACGTTTCGCGCGATTACCGCTTGGGGGAAACGGTCATCCGCGCGGTGAACGACCTTTCCCTGGAAATTAGCAGCGGCGAGTTCCTGGCGTTGCTAGGCAGCTCTGGGTCGGGCAAGTCCACCTTGCTGAATCTGATGGCCGGTTTGGACCGGCCGTCTTCTGGCGCAATCCATGTTCGCGGGCAAAATCTGGCGGCGCTCGATTCCCAGGGCTTGGCGCGCTATCGCCGCGAGACGGTGGGCATGGTGTTTCAATCCTTCAACCTGCTTCCTCGCATGACCTTGGAAGAGAACGTCGAGCTTCCTTTGCGGCTGGCGGAAGTGGATCGCGCGGAGCGCAGCCGGCGCGTTGCGCAGGCCCTCGAGCGCGTGCGACTTGGAGCACGGCGGCAGCACCGCCCGAGCGAGCTATCCGGCGGCGAACAGCAGCGCGGGGCGCTGGCTCGCGCGCTGGTGAATCAGCCGGCCATTCTTTTCGCCGACGAACCGACAGGAAACCTGGACAGCGTGACGGGCGAGCAAATCCTTCTGCTGTTGCGGGAAATTCAGGACACGCTGGGCATGACCATCATCATGGTCACCCACGAGCGGCCGCTGGCGGAACGCTTCGCGAACCGCATCGCCGTGTTGGCCGACGGACGCCTCGTCGATCAATTTGCGATGCAGGCGGGCGCGCGCGCATGAAGGGCCGCGACCTGGGCGAGCTGGCGGTGCGCAATTTGCGCGAAGCGATTTTGCGGAATTCCCTGACAACACTTGGCGTGGCCGTTGGCGTCGCTTCGCTCGTGGCCATGCTTTCGCTGGGAGTCGGTCTGCAAACGCTGGCCTCGCAGCGGCTGACCAAATCCGGCTTGTTCGACGCCGTCTTCGTCACCTCACGCCGCGGTTTCGGCGGTCCGGGCGAAGGCCCGCCAAAACCCAACCCGATCGCGCACGAAAAATTCAAGCCACTCGATGAAGACGCTCGCCAGCAATTCGCCAACTTGCCTAACGTCGTTGACGTTTACCCGCAAATCCGCTTCCTCACCGACGTCCGCTACCAAGGCAACAGTTACTCCACCAACGTTCTTGGCGTCCCGGAGTCTTCCCGCGCCACCAGCGCCTTCGACGCCATCACCGGCAAGTACTTTTCTTCTCCGGCCGCCGAAGAAGCCATCCTCCAGGCCGATTTCGCCAAGGAACTCTCTCCCCAAACCGCCACTCTCGTCGGCAAAGAAATCACTCTCCGCTACGCCGAGCGCCGCGCCGTGTCCTCCGACGAAATCTCCAAGGAACCGGACATCGATAAGCAACTCGACGAAATGATGTCGGGCGGCATCTCCATCGTTTCCCGCGAGAAAAAACTTCGCATCGCCGGCATCATCGAATCCGACCCCTCCGCTGGCATTGGCGGCTTCGGCGGCGGCCGCGTTTTCCTCCCCATTCGCGTCGCCGAGCAGCTTCACCCCGCGCAAGCCAATGATGTGCAGGACTTCGTCCGCGGCGGCGGCTCCGGCAAGCCCACCTACGCCGCGCTCACCATCCGCGCAAAATCTCCCAAAGACGTTCTTCAAATCGAAGACGCCATCAAAAAATTGGGCTTCAACGCCTTTTCCCTGCTAGACGCCGCGCGCAGCTTGCGCCTCGTCTTCACCGTCTTCGATCTCTTCCTCGGACTCTTCGGCAGCCTAGCGCTCACCGTCGCCTCGCTCGGCATCATCAACACGCTTGTAATGGCCATCCTCGAGCGCCGCCGCGAAATCGGAGTCCTCAAAGCATTGGGCGCAACAGACGGCGACGTACGCAGTTTGTTCTTCGCCGAAGCCGGCGCCATGGGATTCTTGGGCGGCATCTTCGGCGTCGCGCTGGGCTGGCTAATCGGCCAAGCCCTCACCTGGGGCACAACAATTTATCTTCGACGCCAAGACTTGCCCGGCGTAAAGATTTCGTACGTCCCGTGGTGGCTAGCGCTGAGCGCCATCGTCTTCGCCGTCGCAGTCAGCTTAGTCGCAGGCCTGTACCCCGCCGGACGCGCCGCCCGCCTCAACCCAGTAGAAGCCCTCCGCTACGAGTAAGCGCTGTGTAGAGGCCAGGCTTGAGCCTGGCTAGCGAGCCGAAGGCGAGCGCTCCTCCGTCACTGAGTCCCGAATGGGACGGCGACGAATTTAGCCCAGGACAAAGTCCTGGGTATACCCGACGAGAAACGATGTGTGTCCCGAAGGGACGGCCGAGCATTAATCTTGTCCTCATGAGCTACAATTTCCCCTCCAGCCTGCCTTTCAGTTAGGATGTGCAAACAAAATATGCCCATCATTTTGCCCTGCGCGACCCGCCGAAAGGAGAAGTCATGAGCAGACGTGCCGTTCTGTTGTGCCTCGCAGTGAGTTGCGGCCTTTTTTCCTCCGTGAACGCGGCGCCACAGCCGTGCGAGCGCCTGGCGCAACTCGCCCTACCAAACACGAAGATCACGTCGGCGCAGACCATCGCCGCGGGAGCGTTTTCGCCACCACCAGCGGGCTCACCCTGGTTGATAGGAGATCCGTCCTTCTACAAGCACCTCCCCGCATTTTGCCGCGTGACAGCCGACGACAAACCCACGCCAGATTCGGACATAAAGATAGAAGTATGGATGCCCGCAAGTGGATGGAATGGCAAATTTCGCGGCCAAGGCAACGGCGGGTTCGCCGGAGAAATGGACTATCGCGCGCTCGGGTTGGCGATCCTTCAAGGGTACGCATCGGCGAGCACGGACACCGGCCATGCGGCGATCGGAGTCGACGCAAGATGGGCGCTCGGCCACCCGGAAAAAATCATCGACTTCGCGTACCGAGCGATTCACGAAATGACCTCGTTGAGCAAAGCGACGGTGACGGCGTTCTATGGAGACGCTCCGAAACATTCGTATTTTGCAAACTGTTCCAATGGCGGGCGGCAGGCGTTGATGGAGGCGCAGCGCTATCCGGAGGATTACGACGGGATATTGGCCGGCGCCCCAGCAAACTATTGGACACATCTGTTGTCGAGCGCCGTGTGGGACGCGCAGGCGACCACACTCGACCCAAACAGTTACATTCCGCCCAGCAAAATCCCCGCCATTGCCCATGCCGTGCTCGCAGCGTGCGACGCGAAAGACGGCCTCAAAGACGGGATCGTAAATGACCCGAGACAATGTCCCTTCGATCCGGCAACGATCCTTTGCAAGCAAGGCAACTCCGATTCCTGCCTGACCAAGCCCCAAGTAACGGCGCTCAAAAAATTGTACGAGGGAGCGCACGACTCGAAGGGCAAACAAATTTTCCCTGGATTTGTGCCAGGGGGAGAGCAAGGCCCAGGCGGCTGGCAACGTTGGATTACAGGGAACGCACCCGGAGAGGCGGTGCTGTTTGCCTTCGGCTCCGGGTTTTTCCGGAATATGGTGTATGAGCAGGCCGATTGGGACTACAAGCGGGCCAAGCTGGACGATGCGGTGGCTGCGGCCGATCAAAAGTTCGCCGCCGTTCTGAACTCCACGGAGCCCAACATGAAAGCGTTCCAGGCGCACGGCGGCAAACTGATTCTCTATCATGGTTGGAACGATCCCGCCATTTCGCCGCTCAATTCGATCAACTACTACGAGAGCGTTCTGGCCACGATGGGCAAACAGCAAGCCGATTCCTTCGTACGCCTCTATATGGTGCCGGGAATGCAACATTGCGCCGGCGGTCCCGGACCCGACGATTTCGGTGAATTTGGCATCAGCCCAAAGAACGATCCCCAGCACAATATTTATCTTGCACTCGAAGAATGGGCCGAAAAAGGAACAGCCCCATCCACCGTAATTGCCTCCAAGATCGAAGGCGAAATGCCAACGGGAAAGGTGAAGATGACCAGGCTGCTTTGCGCCCATCCCCAACAAGCCAAATACAAAGGCACCGGCGACCCCAACGACGCCGCCAGCTTCGCCTGCGCGAACCCCTAGCGCCGCTGGCGTTTTTTTCGACCGCTGTCAGCACCCGAGTGCGCGGCTGACCCAAGAAGAAACAACGACGGCGAGATGCCCTTCGTGGTTCAGGGCAGGCCGGTGCCACGAAGAGCCAGGAGGGCAGGTTCCACTCACCGCGGGCGCGTGGTAAGGCCGGCTTGTTTCCAGAGCTTCTCCCAGTGCCAGACGCCGGGAGTTTTGTGGAGGACGCGGTAGCCGAGCTGGTGGGCCAGCATCAAAATCTGACCGCGATGATGCGCCTCGTGCGAGAACATGTAAGCGAACATGGTCCCTCCGGCGGGCCACGTTTGCGTCCAACTTCCGCGAGAGAACTTTGCAACGCGGCGATTCGGGGCGGCCGAGAGAGCATCCGACAACATGCGCAGGCACTGCGCGGCGCTTCTCCTGTGCGCGGCGAAAGCCTGCTTCATGGTGCAGCGGTCGGGATCGAGTGGCGGCGGACACTTCAGATGCGGCGCGGAATTCTTCAGTCACACAAGACGGTTGTTGTGCAGATGCGCGAAGATGGCCGCGATGGTCCGGCCATTGCCTTTTTGACCCGGCGGCTGGGCGCGCCACGCACGACGGTCGAGATGTGAGAGGATGAGTTGGTTCATTGCGTCGTTGCTCGCGTAGGTTTCGAGCAGCGTGTCGCGAATCTCGGCAAGCGCCGCGTGCGATTGGACTGCCATTGGAAGCTCCGCCAATTTATTCTAATCGCAGCCGGGTGCAGCCCCGCCGAAAGCTAGTTCCGTAACGAGTAAACATCGCCCCCACGTGGCATCGAATCTCCCTTGTATGCATTTGTTAAACGAACTCGGAATAACCAGAAAATCAGCAAGACCAGCGGCAAGAGAGCCGGGATAAAAAGTACGCTTGATCCGCGTAACCAAGCGGGGAAGACCTGTTGCT
>WNFA01013779.1_pt1 | contig 12316 bp, 8 predicted proteins | sample 5400481 | NCBI WGS metagenome assembly WNFA01 (sample SAMN13153340, study PRJNA577476) | soil metagenome | isolation source: 120 cm saprolite under Douglas fir tree site 2 hole 1 replicate 2 | place: USA:California | collected 2015-04-18
CACCGCAATGATAGTATGGAAACGCTGCGCGCGCAACTCTCTAAAGCACGTCAGGAAACGCTGGATCTGCTTGAGCAATTCACAGATGAACAACTAGCTGCACCTGTCTCTACCTCCTTTCTGACGAACATGACTGCCGGCGACTTGTTCGTCGCGAATGCCCAGCACGCCGCAAGACATATGGCATGGATTGAGGAGGGATTTCGCCAGGGTTGAGAAAGGAGCGATCCCTCCCAAACCTGAGCACGCACTTTTCTGGATAAGACCATCAAGAGGCGTGGTCCAGTGGTATGCAACGGATCATCCTGGTTTCTGCCACATAATGTGCGCGTGCAACTGTAGCTCATCTTTTTCAGATGCGCACGCCCAGAATGGAAATCGCCACATTTGTTCTATGAAATGACGCATTTGCATCAGAAGTGGCTCCTAGTGCAGGTCCAAGCGACCTTCTGTGCACTATACTTGCGGAAGCACATCCCAGGCGAATATGGGGTGTGACCTCTGGCGAAATCCCCTCTGGGAAATGGATGGGATTGCAGAGAAGGTTCGCTGGCACAATGGACCAGCGTTCAATCACCCCCGAGCGAGACGCGTGATGGCACCATGCGCCCATGGTAGACCCATGCAAAAAGAGCACCATAGGAGAAGTTTTGTTTCTCCTTCTGTGCTACACTGTTGCTTGTCGAGCACAGACACCTTGCGCCTGAACGAGTGGAGAGGCGCATGACTCACCATGTGCATGAACTCCGTGATGACTTGACAAAGAAAGAAGAGGTGGAAACAATGTTTCACAAGATCAGCGCTGCGGTTCCTACGCACGCTGGCAGTGCCGTGGTCTGTCGCCAGAACTGCGGCAGTGCGTGCGCTCCCGGCTTGAGCGGATGGCGACGGTGTGCGCGCATGAACGGAGGGATCAGCATATGAAATGTGACCTCGGAGATATCGCGATCTTCTATGAAACTTACGGCACCGGTCGGCCCATCGTGATGTTGCCTGGGCGGCCGAGCGATCACCGCGTCATGCTACGGTTCATGGAACCCCTCTTCACGCAGCGGGACGGCTGGCTGCGCCTCTATCCTGACTTGCCTGGCACGGGGCGCACCCCGGGCGTGGACCGTCTGGCCACGCACGATCAGATGCTCGACGCTGTGCTGGCGTTCATCGACACGGTCATCCCCGGTCAACGCTTCGTGCTCGCCGGCCTGTCCTATGGGGGGTACCTGGCCCGTGGCGTGGTCTACCGCAGGGCAGCGTCGATCGATGGTGTGCTGCTCTGTGCACCCCAGGTGAAGGCGGAGCCCGCACAGGCCCATCTCCCACCCAGGACCACGCTGGTGGAAGACCCGACGCTGGTGGCCGAGCTCGGGCCGGGCGCGGACCTCATCGTGGTGCAGAGCCCCACGGTGGTCGAGGCGGTGCGTGACGTGCTGGCGGAGGTCCAGATAGCCGACCACACCATCAACGCGCGGCTGGAGGCGGCCGGCCCCTTTTCCTTTGACGTGGACACCCTGCCCGCCCCCTTTGGTGGCCCCACGCTCATGCTGACCGCACGACAAGACCACCTCTGTGGATACCGGGACGCCTGGGATCTGCTGGACAACTACCCCAGAGCGACGTTCGCTGTGCTCGATCGGGCCGGACATTTTGTGAATATCGAACAGGATGTGCTGTGCCAGGCCCTCATGCGCGAGTGGCTGGATCGGGTGGAGGAATGGGCCACAGATCTCGACCGCCCACGGGTATCCTGACCCCACGTGTCGCATCATGGGTGTGGTCACCCGGGCACGGGGCGAGCGTTGTGGCACGCCCAGACGAGGTGCCATAGTGGGCCAGTGGGTAGTTTTTTGACGAGAGGATACAAAAGGACCTTTCCCGGCAAAACTGAGTGCATGAGGCAGGAGCGGAGCCGGGCAGGCTTATTCTTGCGACGGGATCAGGCCAAGCTGTTGCAGGAAGCCAAGCGCATCGTAGTAGCTGCGGTAACTGACAATCTTCCCATTGCTGACGCGATACACATCACAAAAGCGCAGTTCGACAGCGCGGCCTGTCGGCGGCACATCTCCCGTCGGCATGTGCAGTGGACCGGTGTTGGTCCCCCGGCCAATAAACTCAACGACCACCTGATCCTCCGACGCGAACAGGTTCGTAATCTCTATTCCGCTGTCTGGGAAGCCCTCTTCGAAAAAGAGAATCACCTGCTTGTAGCCATCTGGGCCGCGGGAAGTCATGTCAGAAGGGACATCGACGACCTCGCAATCCTCGGCAAAGAAAGCCAGCGATTTGTCGAGCCAGGCGGGGTCTGACAAGTGGTTGTTGGTTAAGTCAAACAGTGTCTTCACAAGAGTGATGGTATCCTGTGCTGTTGTGGTCATGGTGCTTTCCTTTCTTCTTTGCGCCCAGAGCCAATGTTGCCTATGGGTATGTGTTTTTCCGCGCATCGCATGTACAAATTGGATCCCCACAGAGAGGTTCTCTCTACTCTGCATTGAACCTTACAGATGAGAGTGTACGCCCTTTGATGCGCCAGCGTATCCGAGAAACTACGGGAGCGGAGTACGTATTTTCTCTTCACACGTGATGAAGAGACGCGCGGCAGGGGGAACATCACCCCAAATAGCTCCTCTGCTGCTCTGAGCACAGGGGACGTCACGCCTGGCGTCTCTTGTTCCCGCTCTCGACACGGTTACCCAACGTGTGCTATATTACCAGCGGTTATGTAACGCTTGCGCTGTTGTGAGTTTCCCAGGCGAGGAGAAGACCATGTTCCACAAGCCTCTCCCAGTGGTTTCTGATCATCTTTTACACATACCCGATCAGGAAGCCAATGAGTCCACTCCTGTCGTGGTCGGCTCGCAGAGGTGGTATACCTGGTTGGTCGAGGAAGAGAATCGCTCCTTTTCGTTCAGGAACGCTCTGGGAACGTTCACCGTGCGACGCGAGCGCAAACGGCATGGCTGGTATTGGTATATCTATCGCAAGTCTGACGGCAAGCTTCGCAAAGCCTATCTTGGCAAAGCAGAAGAGCTGACCCTCGAACGGCTCGGCCTGGTGGCAGCGACGCTGGTTGATCAACCAGACGGTGGTCATAATCTGGACCAAGGCGTGCGCAGAACTGGCAGCCAGCCGTCCTCACTGGCTCCAATCGTCACACCTCAGACCCAAGCTGAACCGCTCAACAGACATCCCCTTCCCACACCGCTCACACCACTGATTGGCCGCCAACAGGAGGTGGCAACCGCCTGTGAGCTGCTCCGGCGTGCACAGGTGCGTCTGCTGGTCCTCACTGGACCCGGTGGTATCGGCAAAACGCGACTGGCGTTGCAGACCGCCACTGACCTGCGGCAGGATTTCCCTGCTGGTGCCTGCTTCGTATCCTTGGAATCCCTTCGCGATCCTGCATTGGTTGCTCCTGCCGTCGCCCATGCCCTGGGTCTGAAAGAAACTGCCAGGGAGTCGGTGGTGGATCAGCTCAAAAACTTCCTTCGAGAGCAACACCTCTTGTTGTTGCTGGATAACTTTGAGCAGGTAGCCCCAGCTGCTCCGCTCCTCACGGAGTTCTTGGCTGCCTGCCCACAACTGAAGGTGCTGGTGAGCAGTCGGACGCGACTGCATGTGCGGGGGGAACACGAATTAGTGGTTCCCCCGTTAGCCCTGCCCGATCCACAGCAGCTTGCAGCGAGCGGGGCCTTGTCGCAGTATGCCGCTGTCGCCCTCTTCCTGCAGTGTGTCTGGACCTTTCAGCCCGACTTCCAGATCACCGCTCCCAGTACCCACACCATTGCCGATATCTGTATTCGCCTCGAAGGGGTGCCGCTGGCCATTGAGCTGGCAGCCGCTAGGATCAAACAGCTGCCCCTCCAGGCCCTGCTGGCACAACTGGAGCGCCGTCTCCCGCTCTTAACGAGTGGGCCCAAGGACGCGCCCGTACGCCAGCAGACGCTGCGCAATACGCTGGCATGGTCTACCTTGCAGGAAGCAGCAGCCGTCTGTCATGTGCCTGGAAACGACATCGAGGTTTCGGCGTCGAGTGTCTTGGATGGGGTGGCCTCACTCATCGATAAGAGCCTGCTGTACCAGGCGCAACGAGAGGGAGAGGAGCCTCGCTTCGGCATGCTGGAGATGACCCGCGAGTATGGGCAAGAGATGCTCGCACGCTGTGAAGAAACGGAGGCAGCCCGGCAGGCGCACGCGCTCTGCTACCTGGCGCTGGTCGAGCAGGCCGCACAGACATGGGAGGGCCCACAGCACGGCGCGTGGTTGGGACGGCTAGAACGAGACCATGACAACCTGCGGGCCGCGATGCAGTGGTCACTCGAGCAAGAGGAGGATGAGGAGGACCGTCTGGAAGTGGCCTTCCGCTTTGGAACAGCGTTGCGCAGCTTCTGGCAGGTCCGAGGGTACTTCAATGAAGGGCGGACCTTCCTGGAGCGGGTCCTGGCGCGAAGTGAGGGGAGCCTCCCATCCTGGCGATCGAAGGCCCTCAACGATGCCGTTCTCCTAGCCGTCTCCCAGGGTGACCACGATTGGGGGGAGGCACTGTGCCAGGAGAATCTGCTCCGATGCCGTGAGCAGGGAGATGGCTCCACCGTCGCACGCGCGCTCTACCTGCTCGGGTGGATCGCCTGTTTGAAAGGAAACCTTGCCACGGCATATACCAGACTTTCGGAGAGCCTGGCGCTCTCCAAAGAGATGGATGACAGAGGGGGAATCCTCATAGCACTCACCTGGCTGGGGGTGGTAACCATCTATCAGGGCGAATATGCCAGGGCACGCGCATGGTTGGAGCAGACGCTAGCGATGCAGCGGGAACTCGGAAACAAGCGAGGGATCGCGTGGTCGCTCTTCCACCTGGCCTGGATGCGCTTTCTTTCTGCGAGTGACATCATCTCTGCACGCTCCCTGCTCACAGAAGCTGAAGCGCTCTTCAAGGAGATTGGCGACAGGTGGGGAATTGCTGAAAGTTGCCAGCTTCTCGGACAACTCACCCTTCAACAAGGAGACGTGGGCAGGGCGTACACGCTACTCGAGCAGAGCCTGACGCTCTTCAGGGAGCTAGACTATCGCAGGGGCATTGCTCGTGTCCTCTCCCATCTGGGAGACGTCGCTGCGGTGCAGCAGAACTGGGCGAGAGCACGTCCGCTGTATGAAGCGAGCCTGACCGAAGCTCAGGAGGCGGGTGATAAGGTCGAGACCGCCTCCTGTTTGGAAAGAGTAGCAGGCGCCGTCGCCGCTGGAAGGGCATCACTTGCCAATGTCCTGTGGGCAGCACAACTCTGGGGGGCGGCAGAGGCCTTGCGGGAGAAGATGGGGGCACCTCTTGCGCCTCTTGAGCGCACAGCCAATGAAGAGAGGGTGGTCGATGCACGCCGTTCCATTGGGAAGAGGATATTCGCCGCCTGTTGGGCGCAAGGGCGCACCATGACCCCTCAACAGGCTCTGGCTGCACAGGGGAAAGTGGCCGCACTTTCCATGGACGCAGGATCGCTCCCTCCCGGGAACATCTCAGCCAATCTGGTCAGACTGACGGTCCGGGAGGTAGAGGTGTTACGCTGGGTGGCTCTCGGGTTGACCGACGTTCAGGTAGCAGAGCGACTCATCATCAGTCCCCGTACCGTCACCAGCCATCTCAGTTCCATTTACAACAAGCTCGGCGTCACCTCGAGAGCCGCAGCCACCCGCTTTGCCGTGGATCATCAGCTCGTATGAAGCCATCTGAACCTATCGAGTCGTCTCCATGATCAGCCTTACACCTCCTCCGTTGGACGAAGATCGACCACCCTGGCCGCTTTGAATGTCTGACCAGGGTCGAAAATCTCGCTCTTGCTGCCCACAAACTCGATGGAGGGGCACATCGAAGTTGCTGCTGTCACTGTTGCCGCCAGTTCTGTTCTCACCCGCTCCTGCTCATCTGGCTGTGCGGAGACGCGCACTAGCAGCAAATCGGGGGAAGTTGGGTCACTTTCTCTCTCTTTGGTGAAGACGATCTGGTACTCTTCGACGCCCTCGACGGTGGCAATGGCTTCCTTGATCCCATCCGGATTGATCAAGGCACCGTTGAACCTGGCAAGTTCAAATGTGCGCACCGTATTGGTGACAATACGCGGTCCTTGTCGTCCACAATCCGGGCACACCTCATGGCTGATTGCCGTCAGGTCTCCGATGGCATAGCGCAGCAGGACGGTGCCTCGCCTGTCAAGGTGGGTGATGGCGAAGAGGCCGGGCTTGCCATCCGGCAGCGGCGTGTGGCTCCGCTCGTCGAGCACCTCGAAGTAGATCTGGTCGGGTGCCAGATTGTGGCTGCCGCCCAACTCCACACATTCAACCGTGCTTCCCTGCATCTCAGTGAAGCCGAGACCACAAATGATCACGAGATCACGCATAGTGGCCCCAAGACGCAGTAAGCGCCGTCGCATCTCCTCCCGCGTACCACGAGGAAAGGACTCACCGGCCACCAGGACAAGACGGACCCGGCTGAAGTCGGCCCCGAGCTCCTCGGCCCGCATGATGACCCGGCGCACATAGCTTGGAATGCCACCCAGGACCGTCCCTTTCTGTCGCTCGATCATCCAAACGACCTCATCCAGACCCAGGTTGGGATCGAGTCCACTCATCAGCGGGCTGGCCACAGAGGCCCCAGCCGCCATAACTAAGTAGGGAAAGCGGGAGGTGAGATGCGGGAAAGGCGTGAGCGGGTAGAGGTTGATCACGATATCCTGGACCGTCAAACCGACCATACTGGCGAACCGCTTTGTTGGTTCACCTGAGGTGAAGATATCATAGGTGGTATTGAAAAACGGTGCAGGGATGCCTGTGGTCGTTCCAGTGGTGTAGTTGACATCCCACAGGGTGCGCTCCTCTTGAAGGAACTCAGGCAAAGCCGTCAAGCGAAACGCTTCCGAGTTGCTCAGATAGTCTTGCTTGGTCGTGACAGGCAACTTCTGCACATCTTCAACGGTCTGAAAGTCGTCTGGCGTGAGTTTGAGACGGTTGAAAACTTCCTGGTAGTAGGGGTGTGCCTGGAAGCAGAGGGCAACCTGGTGCCGGAACCGCTGATTCTGTAGGGCTCGAATCTCCTCGTGACTCCGATAAAGGAGATCGGTGTGGGCCAATGGTGGGGTTTCTCGCATGCGACGGGCTCCTTTCTGGGAAGAAGTCGCTTCAACACAGGGGGTGGGCAAGAGAGCAACACACTGGAAGGTGAGTAGGCATTCCTCCTCTGATTGATACAAGCACTCCTCGCTCTACCGATTGCAGCGCTTTGAATTTCGAGAAAGCCGTTTTGCCCCAGACCGTTACTCTATCGACCGGATGCGCTTTGTAAGGGAACCATACGGCCGCGGCGATAGTAGAGGTGGTATTCGGTGGGAGATCTCTGGCCCAGATTTGCACTGTGTGCCCTGCTTCGAGCAGACATAACACGGTTGTAAGGCCGGAGACTCCACAGCCGACAACAAGGATTTCCAAGCTTCTACCCACTCTATGCTATCGGAGCCGCTACTTCGCTATGAATGCGCAAGAGGTCTGGAATCGTCTCCGGAGTGCGGCGGCCCATGCCGCACTCGGTGGCAACGCCAAAATCTTCAACCACCCGCTGCGCGGTCGCAATTCGTCGCTGTGTTCCTTCGACTCCATCGGTGTAGTGTACCAGGCCGAGGTAGAGTTCCGTTTCAAGATGGAGATGCAGGTTGCGCAACGGGGCGAAATAGGCTTCGTCATCGCGGTTGCGGGGCACGGGCATGTGAATCCAGTTGATCTCGCGCGTCAAACCATCGGAAATACCATTGGCTACTTCAACCAGTTTGGAAGTATCCTCCGGCTCTTTGAAGTGTTTGTGCCCGGCATCACCATAGCAGAGATGATAGCCCAGTTGAACGCCAACCGGTACTCGGTTGCCAAGCCCCACCAATTTTTCGAGTAGAGCGTGCTTCGTCTCTGCAAAATAAGCGAACGTCACGCTCTCCAGGATGCCAAACTCGACAGCTACGTCCCACTGGATAGCCAGTTCATCGTGTGAAATAGCGCTCGTAATCCTATCAAGCTCGGCAAACATGGCTCGCTCGTACGCAAGTTCAACAGTTGCCTGGTCCTCCCCCACGACGAAAGCAGATACGGTGGCGAGCGGCGTGGGCAGGCTCACCTGGAAACGGTAGTGTGCAGGCAGGACTTCTTCTTGCTTCAGTTGCTTGAACAGCTCGTAGGAAGTGATGGCCGCATCGGCGTAACCCAGGTTGTCAAAGGTAATATCGCTAGCATTCACCGGCGAGCGCAGCCTGACGTGCTGTAATGGAGCATAGGAATTGGGGTCTGGCGGGATGACCTCAAGATGCGGATTCTGCGCAAGAAAGTCGATTTGCCAGCCAATCCAGTTGGTTCGAACGCCAGTCTCTCCATCTGGAATGCGGCGCAGGCGTCCTCCCAGGGTGGAACCGGCGGTGCGAAATACTTCTTCAGCATTTGCCAGCGGGACGCTGCCTACGAGGTGCACGCCTTGAGGCTGTGCAGCGGGAGTTGTATCGGTTTGCTCGTTCGGCATAGGATGCTCCTTTTCTTTTGTCGTGGATAGTTCTTCTATAGTGGAGATAGATGTATTTTATCACCCCATCTATGTCCTGTCGAACTGAGTGGGTTAATCTGGCCTATCAGGCCCGTCAACATACATATACAACGTCAAGCCCTTGTTGAGAATGAAAAAGCGGCATGAAGCAACAATAGGTGCGCCTAATGGTCATACAGGAACCGTTTGAGACACGTGAGAAAAAACGAAGCCTCCCTCTCGGGCTCGCTTGCGAAGCTGATTGAACGCTTAACGTTGTCAATCTCATCGGCGGGTTGTGTTGCAAAAACGAGGGTGCTCTGGATAACTCGGCTTTATTTCGAGAACACCAGAAGAGTTCCCTGCATGCAAACTTTTTCAAGGGAGTATCAAGAGTGGCCATGAGCTTCAGAATGTTGGGATTTACAACTTTTACGAGACAAGGAGCGCGTTGAAGTTATCTAAAGGAGTGTGGTAGGATAGGTAAAAAGGCCAGGAAAAACTCATGTACGAACTCATTATTCTCTCGCTTCTCATGAGAAGTCCAATTCACGGCTATCTGATTGCCAAAATCATCGACGACCTTATCGGACCAGTAGCCAAAGTCAGCCACGGCTGGCTAAATTAGAGCAAGAGGGTCTGATCGGTGCTTCCCTCGAAGCAAAGCAAGAACATCCAGACGATCGGCAACTACATACTTATGAGATTACGGAAGCTGGCCGCAAGCGCTTTCACCAGTTGATGATGGGTACAACCTCGAATCCGGGAGAATATACCAAGTTTTTCTGGCAAAAGGTGTGTTACTTAGAATATTTGCACCCTGCCGAACGCTTGCACCTGATCGATCACTACATCAACTACTGCCAGATGCACATCCTTCATTTGAAGGCACAAGCAAAGAACCTTGTCGAGGGTGAGATGCAGTATCATACCATGGACCTTGCCCAGCTCGAAGCGACCTTGCACGTTTTACGTCGCTCTACAAGCCAATGGCAGGTAGATTTGGAATACGCAAACAGCCTGCGTGAGAAAGAAATGGCGCGGGCTCTTACTGAAACCTCTGTCGATCGAGGATAGAATAGAAAAAGTACGTATGAGCATATGTCCTTGCTCCGTTCGGAATCATACATGAGGTGAAATGCGCGACGCTGTCACCAGGGGCAAACTAGACCCAAAAGCTCTCCAGAGACTCACTCCTGTATTCCTCTCCAGCCTTTTTCTTTCTTGCTCTGAGTGGCATTTTCTGCTACAATGGCTCGTACTAGAAATCTCGTCATAGATACAGAGTTCTACTACGAGCTATTCTGAGAAACAGTCTAGACTGTTCCAAAAGGAAAGTGGAGAACACATGGAATCAGAGTCATCAAACATCCTTTCCTTTCCTCAGCCAACGATACTCCCCTGGATCGAAGCCTATCAGCGGACATGCCTTACACACCTTCCATCTGGAACGGTAGCTGTCTATGTCAGTATTCTCCGTCAGTTTACCCAATGGAGCATGGGGCAAACGAAGCAAAGGGAATCATTTCAGATCAACACGTTGACTTCCTCAATGATCGAACGGTATCTGTTTGATCTCTCTACGCAGGGATACAGTTTTTCTCACTGCAAGCGCGTGAAGTCGGTTCTTCTAAATTGGTGTCAATGGCTGGTGGATGATCAAAGAATACTCTCCCACAATCCGGTTCGTGGGGTACAACTCCCTCAGCATCACCCATCCAGGCCACCATCTCCTCACACGCTGTCTCCTCAACAACGAGTTATCTTGCAGAATCTGATCAAGCAAGATGATCTGCGTGGACAAGCGCTCTTTGCCCTTGGCTATTGGGCCGGGTGCCGGGTCGTCGATCTGACATCCCTCCTCATGAAGCAGACGCATGTGGGAAGCAGAGGTGGATGGCTTCATTTGGGAGAATCTTCTGAGAAAGGTCGGGATATTGACCTGGTAAATGAAGCACGCCGTCCCTTGTATGCCTATCTCCAGAAGCGAGCGCGTGACGAGTCTAGCCCGTATGTCTTTTCTTCGTAACGAAGCGCCCGACTCACAGACGCTGGTCTTCATCACTGGTTTCGTGCCCTCAAACAGCAAGCGACTCCAGAAGAACGATTGCCTCCTCTTTCAACTCACGAGTCTGACACTGGAGGGGTCGCCTCTTTCACATAAGGCTTATAACATACGCCCCAAAAGAAGTGGAGGTTAACGGTTGAGACCGCCTCTGGTGAGGCGACCGATAGATATTTGGGACAGATACATCCGGATGGACTGCTAATTTCGGCGAAAAAATGGGGGAGAATCGATAGATCGGAACAAGATCATGGCAGCTGTCTACGGGTGATTATTTTGCCACTCGGCGGCGCATTATCGGTGTGGTTGTCAAGGCAGCCGCGCGGCTGCCTTGACAACCACACCGATAATGCGCCGCCGACGATTAAATTAAACGTCCGTTAACACCACGATATACCAAAGGGGACAAGAAGCGAGCCAATGAGGAGTACGCACAACTCATCAAGCAAGCTCACTATCAGCGGAAGCAAGGCAACACTCAGGTGGCAGCACAACTGAGAAGACAAGCTCAGAAGCTGCCATCTGGAGACCCCGCTGACCCCAACTATCGCCGTCTCAAGTATGTGCGATACGCTGATGACGTGCGCCACTTAACCCATTCGTAGATTCCTTTCACAGAGAGGAGAAGTCCGGAAGAAATGACTTCTGGGTCACCCAGCCCACTTAGCGGTGAAAACCAAAGAGGAAACTAGCATGCTGGGAACGCAGGAAAGGCGTGAAGACGCTGAAGCCTGGTCCTGCAAGACCCGCCTGATATGGTGAGGGCTGATTGCTCAAACCTTCGTTTCCAGTGATGAAAGCGTACATCCTCCGATTACAGCGTCTCTACTGCGGAGTTCTCATCAGACGATGTCACAGTCGTCGGCATCGGAACCTTCCGGGTGAGAAGCGGTGAAGAATGACTTCACTCAAGGGAACGTACGAGGCACCTACGTCAGGCTCGATACGTCTACGAGCGAGGGAACTTGGGATGGCCTACCCCGCGCGAGCGGTACGGTCACGGATCTGCCGTAGTAGTCTGAGACTGGGAGAGCCAGTTACATGGCGAAGGGCAGAAGGTGTTGTTTTGATGCTCCAGAAAAGGGAGGTATGCACAGTGCAGAGAGCCGAAACGCTCCTGGGCATCGTCCATGAACGTGGCAAGCGAGGATTGCCACTCAAGAATGTGTCTCGACTCTTGCTTAACCCAGACCTGTACCTACACGCCTATGGAAAGATGTATCGAAACAAAGGCGCGATGACCCCTGGCGTCACAACAGAAACCGTCGATGGGATGGCCCTGGCTAAAATCGAGGCGATCATTGAGGCTCTTCGAGATGAACGCTATCGATGGACGCCCGTTCGACGCATCTCCATTGAGAAGAAACGCTCGAAGAAGATGCGCCCGCTCGGCATGCCCTCCTGGTCAGACAAACTACTTCAAGAAGTGATCCGACTGCTGTGGGAAGCTTTCTATGAACCCACGTTTGACGACCATTCGCACGGATTTCGCCCAGGGCGCGGGTGTCACACGGCCCTTCGGGAAATCCATTACAATTGGGTAGGCACCGTCTGGTATGTGGAAGGAGACATTCAAGCGTGCTTCGATCATGCATCTTGATGCCCCCTTGAAAAATTGAGCTTCTTGACAGCTCCCTTGACGAGCTGTCTAAACCCTTCAAGGGTCGCAGGCTCATCTGGAAACAAATAGAGATGAGTGGTCACATCTTTCGTGATCT
>WNFA01003984.1_pt1 | contig 12313 bp, 11 predicted proteins | sample 5400481 | NCBI WGS metagenome assembly WNFA01 (sample SAMN13153340, study PRJNA577476) | soil metagenome | isolation source: 120 cm saprolite under Douglas fir tree site 2 hole 1 replicate 2 | place: USA:California | collected 2015-04-18
CCGCCCCGCCACCGGGCGAATCCCCATCATCGGGAAAAGTTCGGCGTCCGCGTAGGCGGCTCGGACGCGTTGTGGCTCGCCTTCGCCGGAGAGATTGAACCCTTGCAAAACTTTCGCGTAAGCACCCATCTCCGAGAAGCTCGCATTTTGCCGTTTCCAGTCGGCGTAATCGCCCGGAGACAAGCCAGCCTTGGGAATCTGCGGCAGATACGTGTTCGCGATCTCCACCAGGCGCTCCGGCTGTGGATAAGGGAGCGGGCGCAGCAGCAGGTTTTCGACCACGCTGAAGATAGCCGTGTTCGCCCCGATCCCCAGCGCCAGCGTAATTACGGCAATGACTGTGAACCCCGGACTCTTTGCCAGCGCCCGAATCCCGTAACGGATGTCTTGCAGCACGTTTTCCAACATGGCTCTTTCCTCACCATGAGCCCCAGACGCGTTTACCAACCGCGATTTCGGTTACTACCCCCACTTGTTTTCTTCGACGCCGGAATGGGCCGGAACGATAGCCGCAAATTCCAGGTTAGTGAAGCGCGGCGGCGAGGGTCTTCAACAAGAGTGGCTCCTGTTCGGGAAATACAGTGCGGAGGTCCAAGACAAGGCGGTCGTCTTCCACGCGGGCGATTACGGAGACTCCGGCAGGAGCGCCGCGAAGCCGCTGTTCAAGTTTGGCCGCAGAGTAACGCACACTGGCAATCCGAATGACTTTCGTGGGAAGGGTTTGCGAAGGCGTCGAGCCACCGCCAGCGAGAGAACTTCCATCCGCGATTTCAATCTCGACTTCATCGAGAGGAAGTTCCGGACGCAGCTCGCGGATGAAATTCTCCGCGCGGCGCTTCAACTCCTGGGGAGTCGCGCGGATCATGCGAATCACGGGAATTTCGTCCCACGCCGCGCGAAGATAGGCCCCGAGGGTGCCTTCGAGGGCAGCGATAGTGAGTTTGTCCACACGCAGCGCGCGAAACAGCGGGTAACGCCGCACGCGGGCGAGGAGCTCTTTTTTCCCGGCGATGATGCCCGCCTGGGGTCCGCCCAGAAGTTTGTCGCCACTGAACATTACCAAGGAAACGCCTGCCTCAACGCTTCGTTTCACCGTGGGTTCGCTCACGCCATACTCGGATAGATCCACGAGGCAGCCTGAGCCAAGATCTTCCACGAGCGGCAGGCCGCTACGCTGGCTGAGCGCCACTAGTTCTTCGAGTGACGGCTTGTCTGTAAAACCGGTAACCTTGAAATTCGAAGGATGCACGCGAAGCAACAGCCGCGTTTTCCCATTGATTGCGTTTTCGTAGTCTGCAACGCGCGTGCGGTTGGTGGTGCCGACCTCGCGCAGGATCGCGCCGCTCTGCTCCATAATCTCCGGGATTCGAAAGCCATCCCCGATCTCGATCAGCTCCCCGCGCGAAACAATCACCTCGCCGCCGCGAGCCAGCGCCGCGAGAGTAACAAGCACGGCCGCCGCGCAATTGTTGACCACAACGGCGGCTTCCGCCCCGGTCAGCCGCGTCAGCAACTCGGATGTATGCACATCCCGTTTCCCGCGCGCCCCAGCCTCCAGGTCGTATTCCAGATTCGAATAATGCGTCGCCGTTCGGCGAAATTCGTCCACCACCGTTTCCGTCAGTGGCGCGCGCCCCAAATTCGTGTGCAGAATCACTCCCGTCGCATTGATCACCGGTTGCAGCGAGCGGGAAAGGATCCTTTCCACTTGGACAGAAATAAGCTCTTCTACCGAGGCTCCAGCAAGGCTGATGGCAGTCCAATTCGAGTCTTCCGCAATGCGCCCGCGCAAATCCGCAAGCACCACCCGCGCAACCTCGACTACCAGGTTGCGGTCCACGCGTTTCGAAAGTGCCGCCAGCCGCGGCTGCGCGAGCAGTTCATCCACCGACGGAATCTGCCGTAGCAATTCCGCCTGTTCCGACGAAATTGTTCGTTTGCTCCTCGCTTCCATTCGAACATTTCAGCACAGTGCAGGCCGCCGGGCAATGCCCGCGACTCTCTCCAAGGGCGCCGCGCAAGCGTGCCACCCGGCCCAGCCAAACTCAAGGTGCGGTAGCGGATTCGAATCGCCGCCCACTCCTCCGGTTGACGGTTTTCCTCCATACTCTTAGCATGGAAGCTCGAGGTCTTTCCCCGCGCATGGCGACCATTGACGAAGAATTGGCTACACTCGAAAAAGACATTCGACAACTCAAGGTCGAGTACGATCAGTATTTTGGCGGTGGCCGGAAGCGCCCACCCACAGAAATTGAATGGCGTATCGACATGATGGTAAAGCGCTACGCAGAGCGTGGCGGCGAACTGAAATTCGCCCAGCGGTTCCGCTTCAATAATCTTTCCCAGACTTACGCGAAATACAAAGACATCTTCCGGAAAAAAGTGGCGCAAAAGGAAGAAGGGAAAGTCCAGCGGCACTTTGGCGCGGCGGCAAAGGAGATCGAAGCCGCGCGCACGAAAAAAGATGCCGAAGAGCGCGCAGTAGCCGCCGCCGCGGGAGAGTCCGGGACATTCCGCATGACCTGTTCCGAGCCAGAGCGCGAAACGGAGAAAGTCGACCAGTTGTACCAGGCGTTCCTGCAAGCCAAACAATCGGCCGGAGAAGCGACTGGAAAGCTTTCGCGCTCCAGCTTCAACGAATTTGTGCTGAAGAAAACGAAAGAACTGCAAAAGCAGAAGAATTGCCGCGACGTCGAATATGTCGTTGAAGTCGTCGAAGGCCAGGTCAAACTCAAAGCCCTCGTGAAATCGTAAACCTCTTCCTGCGTTTCCCACAGCGTTTGTACTTCCCCTATTCCCGCGAGCCCCTTACACTGATGTGCTTTTCTTATTGCGGAGGAATCCATGGCGGTGCAGCGCGCGCTGATCAGCGTGTTCGATAAGACTGGGATCGTGGAATTTGCCCAGCGCTTGGCCGCGCTGAAGATCGAGATTCTCTCGACCGGCGGAACCGCCAAGCTGCTGCGTGAAGCAGGAATTGCCGTGCACGACGTTTCCGATTTCACTGGCTGGCCCGAGATGCTGGGCGGACGCGTAAAGACCCTGCACCCGAAAGTGCACGGCGGGCTGCTCTTCCGGCGCGGCCACGCGGAAGACCAGAAGCAGGCTGCGGAACACGGAATCGCGCCGATCGATCTGGTGGTGGTGAATCTGTACCCGTTTGAAGCGACGGCCGCGAAACCGGGACTGACAGCGGAAGAGTTGATCGAAAACATCGACATCGGCGGGCCGACGATGCTGCGGTCGGCAGCGAAGAATTTCGAGAGCGTGACGGTGATAACGGACCCCGCAGATTTCGCGCGCGTCGCAGGTGAAATCGAAAGCGCGGGCGAAACGACGCTGGCGACGCGGCTGGAGCTCTCGCGAAAAGTTTTTGCGACGACCTCGCGATACGACGGCATGATCACCACGGAATTGGAGCGGCTGTCCGCTGCTTCGGGACATATTGCGCTGGAAGCGAAACCGCTGCTGCCGGAACGCGTGCACATCGCTCTGCGGCGCCACCAGGAATTGCGCTACGGCGAAAATCCACACCAGGCCGCCGCGCTTTACGTGCCGGCGGGCGGCGCGCCGGAAGGTTTGGCGGCGGCCAAGCAACTTCAGGGCAAGGAGCTTTCCTACAACAATTTCGTGGACCTCGAAGCGGCGCGCAGCTTGGCCGCCGAATTCAAGAATCCCGCGGCAGTGATCATCAAGCACAACAACCCTTGCGGAACGGCGGAACAGGGAACATTGCTGGATGCGTACTTGAAAGCGCTGGCGTGCGACCCGGTTTCGGCGTTCGGCGGCGTGCTGGCGTTCAACCGCACGGTAGACGCGGCGACAGCGGAAGAAGTCGCCAAACTGTTTGTGGAATGCATCGCCGCGCCCGGTTTTGCGGAACGCGCCAAGGAGGTTTTCGCGGCGAAAAAGAATTTGCGATTGCTCGAATTGCCCCCCGGCGGCCTGGACGCGGAACGCGAACTGCAGCTCAAGCGCATTCAGGGTGGAATGCTGGTGCAGCAACCAGACCTCGGCGAGATCAAGGACGACCTGCTGCGCACGGTGACGAAGCGCGTGCCCACTGCGGCGGAATTGCAGACGATGCGCTTCGCCTGGAAAGTAGCGAAGCACGTCAAGTCCAATGCCATCGTGTTTGCGAAGGATGGCGCGACGCTGGGCGTCGGCGCCGGCCAGATGAGCCGCGTCGATTCCGTGAAACTTGCGGTGATGAAAGCCCAATCTTCTCTGGCCGGTACCGTGGTCGCTTCCGATGCCTTCTTTCCTTTTCCCGATGGGGTTGAAGAAGCGGCGAAAGCTGGAGCGATGGCCGTGATCCAGCCCGGCGGCTCGGTGCGCGATGCCGATGTCATAGCCGCCGCCGACCGCCTCGGACTGGCGATGGTATTCACCGGCATGCGCCACTTCCGGCATTGAGATTCTCTGACCGGCGTCTCGTCTCCAGAGGTGAATTTGCTCCAAACCTCATCTCCAGCGTCCAAATTGAAAACGTTTTTCCGATTAGCCGCATCTTATTTTTGGGGGCGCCCAAGCTCTGGAAACGTCTAGTATTTGGCTTTTGACCGCGTTTCGGCCGCATGGGATAATTTTAGTTTCTGGGGCTACGATGAACCTTCGACAGATTACTCTCGCCGTTATGTTGACGGGCGTTTCGGGTGCGGCCGCCATCGCACAAGCGCCACCGGAACAGCTTATCGACTCGAAAACCGCTCCTAACGACAAAGACTCACCTCGCGCCGAGGCCTATTACAACTTCACGATGGGCCACATCTACGAACAGCAATACGAAGCGACCAGCAGCGCCGAATACGCCACGAAAGCGATCGAGGCCTACAAGAAAGCGTATGCGCTGGATCCGAAATCGCAGGTCATTGGCGAGCGGCTCGCGGAGATGTACTGGAAGGCCCAGCGGATTCACGATGCGGTCACCGAAGCGCAGGAAATCCTGAAGCGCGACCCAGACAACGTACAATCGCGGCGGCTGCTGGGGCGGATCTATTTGCGGAGCCTAGGTGATGTCAGCGTGGGCAACGGCCAATCGGAAACAGTGAGCAAGGCCATCGAGCAATACCGCGAGATTAACCGGCTTGATCCTTCGGACACGGAATCGGCGTTGTGGCTGGCACGGCTTTACCGGCTGAAGAACGAACACGACCAGGCAGAACAGGTTCTGCGGACCATCCTGAGGACCGATCCGGAAAATGAGCCGGCCGTCGAGCAGCTGACGCAGTTGCTGATGGACGAGGGCAAGGCAGCCGAGGCGGTCGCGCTGCTGCAAGGAATCACGGCCCATTCACCGTCGCCGGTGTTGCTGGATCTGTTGGGCGATGCGCAGACGCAGGCCCATGATCTCGCGAAAGCGGAAGAGGCTTACCGTAAGGCCGCGGAACTCGATCCTTCGGAGCCGAGCCACCAGCGCGGGCTGGGACAGACCCTGCTGGCCGAAGAAAAATATCCCGAAGCGCTGAAGGTTTACGAAAAGCTTTCCGACGTGATGCCGGACGATTCGGACGTGTATTTGCGAATCGCGCAGATTTACCGCGAGCTGCACCAGCTCGACAAGGCCGAGCAGAATTTGGTGAAGGCGCGGCAGTACGCGCCGGGCAGCCTGGAAGTGATGTACAACGAAGCCATGCTGTACCAGGCCCAGGGGCGTTACGAGGACGCGATTCGCGTTTTGTCCGATGCGGTAACGGGAATCAAGGGGCAGTCTCCTTCGCTACCGTCGAGGCGGCGCTCGCTGTCCATCCTCTATCAGCAACTTGGGCAGCTTTACCGGGACACGCAGAATTATCAGGCGTCGATTTATACGTTCGAAGAATTGGGCCATCTCGGCGAGGAAGAGGATCGCCGCGCGCGGATGATGATCATGGACACCTACCGCGCAGCCAAAGATTTGTCCAAAGCGCTGCAGACCGGCAAGGAAGCGCTGGCGAAATATCCAGCCGATTCGGCAATTCGAACGAGCCAGGCGTTGTTGCTTGGTGAGAAGGGAGAGACGGACGAGGCGGTCAAGATGCTGAGGGCCAATTTGCACGGCGACGCGGCCGATCGCGAGACCTATCTGAACATCGCCCAGGTTTACGAGCGCGGGCGGCGTTACAAGGAAGCCGAAGAATCGGCTCGCGCCGCGGAAGTACTGCCCGGCCAGCCGCGCGAAAACGAAATGGTATGGTTCCTGCTCGGTGCCATCTACGAGCGGCAAAAGTTTTTCGACAAGGCCGAAGAGCAGTTCAAGAGGGTGCTGGCGGTAAATCCGAAGAATGCTCCGGTGCTGAATTATTACGGTTACATGCTGGGCGACCTGGGGATACGCCTTGATGAAGCGGAAGCGCTGGTGCAACAAGCGCTGAAGGAAGACCCTTACAACGGGGCATACCTGGACAGCCTCGGCTGGATATATTTCAAAGAGAATAAGTTTAGCGCTTCGGAGAGCACGCTGCGGAAAGCCGTGGAGCGCGAAAGGCATGACGCGACGATTCATTCGCATCTCGGCGATCTTTACGCCAAGACCGGCCGGAGCGATCTAGCCGCCGCGGAATGGGAAAAGTCGCTGGTGGAGTGGCACCGCTCGCTGCCCGCTGACCTCGAAACCGACAAAGTCGCGGAACTCGAAAAGAAGCTCTCGCAATCGAAGCATCGCGTGGCGCAAAAATCCACGTCAAACATCGCGAAGCCGTAATCCAGCGCATGCCCGAAGTTCGCATCCCCGCGTTCGCTAAAATCAATCTCCGCCTGGATATCCTCGGGAAGCGCGCCGATGGATTTCACGAATTGCGGACTATTTTTCAGACCGTCTCGCTCCACGACCAATTGCGGTTGCGCGCGTCACGTCGTCCGGAAATTTCCCTGAGCATCGAAGGGAACCAGCCGCTTTCCGCGGAACGGCCGGAGAAAAATCTCGTCTACCGCGCGGTCGATGCTCTGCGGCGTGAACTGAAAATCCGCAGCGGCGTGGAAATCGAACTCAAGAAAATAATTCCCACGGGACGGGGGCTCGGCGGTGGATCGAGCGACGCCGCCGCCGCCCTGCTGGGTTATCTTCGGCTGACGAAAAAGAAACTGGCGGCCGCGCGATTGCTGGAAATCGCCTCGTCGCTGGGCGCGGACGTGCCGTTTTTCTTGCTCGGCGGGCGAGCTCTGGGGGTAAATAAAGGCGATGAGATTTATCCGTTGCCCGATATCCCGAAGCAGCACATCCTGATTGTCTCGCCGAAAGAAATTCATGTTCCGACGCCCGATGCCTACCGTTGGCTGAAGGCCAAGCCGCTCGCGTTGACAAAATCTGCCGGAACCTCTAAACTCTTTGAGTTCTGTGCTCTATCCTGGAGCGCGCAGGGAAGCGGCCTTTCGAACGATTTCGAAGGTCCGGTTTTCCGGCGGCATCCCCGCCTTGGTCGAATCAAGCGGGAGTTGCTCCAAAGAGGAGCTGCAGAAGCCTCGCTGGCGGGTAGCGGTTCGGCGGTGTTTGGAGTTTTCCCGAGCCCAGCGATGGCGCGCCGAGCCGCTGTTGGGTTTCCGTACGATCAGACCTTCGTTTGCGAGACTGTCTCGCGTGACAGGTATGCTCGTTTGATGCGCATCGCAGAGTAGCTTGCCAGCGTGTCATGGATTCTGCCTCAGCGTCTCTTCGCAGAAGTTGACAGTCGAAAGTTCAAAGTTAAGTGTTGAACGGGTGCAACGAGCGGAAATGCTCGGTGCTTCGTTCGCGAAGCCAGAGCAGCGAACACTGTCGGTTCGCTGAATTCTGATCTTAACTTTCAACTTTGGACTCCGGCCAAGACCCAAGCTGAGGAATTCAGGTTTTTGAGGGAGCGCGCGCGTCGTGAACGACGACCGATTTAAGATTTTCTCAGGGACCGCGAACCCGGTATTGGCAGAAAGCATTTGCAAGGAATTGGATGTGCCGTTGGGAAAGGCGCTGCTCGGGCGCTTCAGCGACGGCGAGATTTATTTTCAGATTTTGGAAAATGTTCGCGGGGCGGATGTGTTTGTCGTGCAGCCGTGCCATGCTCCGGTGGACAGTCACCTGCTGGAATTGCTGTTGATGATTGACGCGTTCAAGCGCGCGTCGGCGTGGCGGATTACCGCGGTTCTGCCGTACTACTGCTATGCGCGGCAGGATCGCAAAGACAAGCCGCGAGTTCCTATCTCCGCGAAGCTGGTGGCGGACTTATTGGAAACGGCGGGCGCGAGCCGCGCGCTGACTTTGGATTTGCACGCACCGCAAATTCAGGGCTATTTCGACGTGCCGGTGGATCATTTGTACGGCTCGCCGGTGCTGGTGGAGCACTTCCGGCACTTGAATTTGCCGAATCTGACCGTGGTTTCGCCGGATGCGGGCGGCGTGGAGCGGGCGCGGTTTTTCGCCAAGAAATTGGATGCGCCGCTCGCGATCGTGGACAAACGCCGCGTGGACGTGGACGTAAGCGAAGTGATGAACCTGATCGGAGACGTCCGGGGACGTAGCGCGCTGGTGGTGGACGACATTATTGACACGGCGGGAACGCTGGTGAAGACGGCGGAAGCGCTGCTTAGAGAAGGCGCGACGCAGGTGTTTGCTGCTTGCACGCACGCCGTGCTCTCCGGGCCGGCCATCGAACGTATCGAGAAGTCAAACATCACCGAGATTGTGGCGACGGACTCGGTGCCGCTGAGCGAAGCGGCGAAGAAGATGGGCAAGATCAAAGTGCTGAGCGTCGCGGATTTGCTGGCGCGCGGGATTCGCTCGATTCACGAAGAGACTTCGATCAGCGAGTTATTTATCTAAGTGATCTATTTAAGAGTAATGATTTAGTCGCGAACGGAAGTTGAAAGTCTTCAGCCGGGAATAAGGCTTACGGAAGGAAGAAGGACATGGCAGAGAAGATTGTAGTGGAAGGCGCGCCGCGCAGCACGCGCGGCAAAAATGAGGCGCGGCGGCTCCGGCAGTCCGGCAAATTGCCTGCCGTTTTGTACGGCGGCAAGGGCGAAGCAATCACGCTGTCGGTGAATGCAAAGCAGGTTGGCGCCATCCTCCGTTCGGAGAGCGGCCACAACACGCTCTTTCAGGTGGATCTGGGTGGGAAGCATGAGCCGGCGATCTTGAAGGACTGGCTGGTGGATCCCGTCACCGGGAAATTGCTGCACGTGGATCTTCTGCGAGTGGCCATGGACGTTCGAATGAAGGTGAAAGTTCCCGTTCACACCTTTGGCGAGCCTTCCGGCGTGAAGGTGCAGGGCGGCGTCTTCGAAGTCGTCACTCGCGAAGTGGAGATCGAGTGCTTGCCCGCGGATATCCCCACGGAATTCCGCGCGGACGTGAGCGGCCTGGCACTGAATGCGCAGTTGCGCGCCAGCGATTTGGCGATTGACAAGACCAAGCTGAAGTTGCTCACCGAGCCGGACCGCGTCCTGGCGCATGTCGTGACTCTGAAGGTGGAAGAAGAGAAACCCGCGGAGGTCGTGGCGACCGAAGTGGCGACGCCGGCCGAGCCGGAAGTCATCAAGAAGGGCAAGAAGGAAGTGGAAGGCGAAGAAGGCGCCGAAGCGGAAGCCAAGCCCAAGGCGGAAAAGAGCGACAAGGGCGAGAAGAAAAAGTAACGCGCCTTTGCGGGAGAAACGGCCTGCGTTTCACGCGCGGCTGGAAAAAGGTCTATGCGGCTCATTGTCGGACTTGGGAATCCCGATCCGGAGTATCAGTGGACGCCGCATAACCTGGGTTTCATGGCCGTGGATGAACTTGCCAATCGCAATGGGATTCGCGTGGAACGGCCCGAAGGCAAGGCGCTGGTGGGCCGCGGAAAAATTGCCGGGGAAGAAGTGCTCCTGGCAAAGCCGCAGACGTACATGAATCTCAGCGGCGTTTCCGTGCGGGAGCTGCTGGGGAAGTACGAGCTGGATGTCGCCGATCTGCTGGTGATGTGGGACGAAGCGCAACTGCCGCTGGGCGTCATTCGGATTCATCCGGATGGCAGTGCGGGAAGCCACAACGGCGCGAAGTCCGTGATCAGTTCGCTGGGGACGCAGGAATTTGCAAGGCTGCGGCTGGGTTGCGGGCCCGATCATCCGCTCAGCAGCCGCAAAGAGTACGTGCTGCGGCCGATGAAAAAAGCGGAGCTGGAAGTCGCGGCGGAAATGATCGGTGAAGCCGGAGACGCCGTGGAGATGATCCTCAGTCAGGGACTCGACGCGGCGATGACGAAGTACAACCGGCGGAAACCGGCGGAGCCGGAAGAGCCGGAAGAGCCGGAAGAGCCGGAAGAGCCGGAAGAAGAGTAAGAACGATTTTGCCGGGCCGCGTGCCCGGGAATGGTTTGAAACGACGCCGATTCGTTCGGCGTCAAAAGAAAAAGAGGTCATCATGGAAGAGCGTTATTACGATTTGGTTTTCATCGTGCGGCCGGCGACTCCGGAAGACGAGATCAAGAAAGTGCTGACCGTCATCGAGCACACTGTCGCGGAAAAAGGCGGCAAGATCGAAAAGACCGAGCATTGGGGCACGCGGAAGCTGGCGTATCGCGTGGCCAAGCACCGCGAAGGAATTTACGTGCACCAGGAAATCCGCACCACGCACGGCGAACTGATCGCCGAGCTGGAGCGGCGCCTGCGCGTGCAGGACAACGTGATCAAGTATCAGACCGTGCGCCTGGATGAAGATTTGAAGCGGCAGAAGAAACTTTCGCTGAAGCGCGAGAAGCGCGCAGCACGGCGTCCGCGCCGCACACCGGCTCTCGCGCCAGCAGCGCCAGCGCCGGAGCAAGCCGCAGCGACGAGCTAGTTCCGCACGCCGAAGAGATTTTTTTTGAATTGAGCAAAGTGATTCCGGCTTGGCCGGTCGCACAAAAAGTTTGTTCCCGATCCGATCGGGGCGATGAGTGAAAGGGTGGAAGGTATGGCAGAGGAACAGAAACAAGCATCAGCACCAGGTGGAGCGCCGCGGCGTGAAGGCGGCCACGGTGGTGGTCACGGCGGTCCGGGCGGCGGGCATGGTGGTCCGCGTCGCGAAGGCGGGCCAGGGGGCGGGGGTCCGGGCGGTCCCGGAGGCCGGCCACGGGGCAAGCGCCAGTATTTCCGCAAGAAAAAAGTTTGCAAGTTCTGCGTCGAGAAGATGGACTTCATCGACTACAAGCGCGCGGACATCCTGTCGCAGTTCGTGCAGGAGCGCGGGAAGATTCTGCCTCGCCGCATGACGGGTGTTTGCGCGCGTCACCAGCGCTGGCTGGGCGTGGCCATCAAGCGGGCGCGCAACATCGCCCTGCTGCCATTTGCGGGAAGTGCCGCGGGAACGCAGGCGCCGCGCATCGTCGTGCCGGGAGCGCCGGCTCATGCCGCGCCCGCGCATATAACACCCGCAACACCAGCGCAGGCTCCAGTAGCAGCGGCGCCTGCCGCGGTGACATCAACGCCGCCAGCGGAAGCGCCGAAGGCATAAGGAAACAGGAGCTTAGAGAGAAGACATGCAAATCATTCTTCAGGAAGACATTGAAAAGCTGGGCCACCGTGGCGACGTCGTCACGGTGAAGCCGGGTTATGCACGCAATTATCTTTTGCCGCAAAAGCTGGCGGTCGAAGCGACCGCAGGTAATTTAAAAGCGATCGAGCGGATTCGCACTTCGCTGGCCAAGAAAACGGCCACGGAGATGGAGGCTGCTCAAAAACAGGCCGAACTGCTGAACGGCGTTTCGCTGAAGTTCACGCGCAAGACGGGCGAGAACGATCAGATGTTCGGGTCGGTTACCTCCGGCGATATCGCAGAAGGGCTTGCCGCGCAAGGCTTCAAGATCGACAAGCGCCAGGCGCAGCTTGGCGAGCCGCTCAAGACCATCGGCGAATTTCCGGTGACTATCAAGGTGTTCCGCGACGTGACCGCGCAGATCAAGGTGACGGTCGAAAAAGAAGCTTAGGAAGTCGTTGCACTGTCAAAGTCTCCTCAACAGGGGCGCAGCATGCTGCGCCCCTACATTTTTTGGTACGAATACTACATCGTGAGGACGACGCGGAATTCGGCTTTGCCGCTCATCATGCGGGCGTAGGCTTCGGCGGCTTTTTCCAGGGGAAATTTTTCGATCATGGGGCGGACGCCGGTCATTTCGGCGAAGCGCAGGGTGTCTTCGGAATCCGTGGGAATGCCGCCGGGCCAGCCCTGGACTCTTCTTCGCCCCACGATAAGTTGAATTGGCGAAGCTTCAATCGGGCCCTGCCCCGCGCCGACGACGAGCAGCGTTCCGTTCAAGCTGAGACCGCCGACGAGGTCGGACATGGATTTTGAATCCGTGGCAGTGGCCAGAATCACGCGGGCGCCGCCAAGCTTCTGAAGTTCTTCCGCGGCATT
>WNFA01005424.1_pt1 | contig 12313 bp, 10 predicted proteins | sample 5400481 | NCBI WGS metagenome assembly WNFA01 (sample SAMN13153340, study PRJNA577476) | soil metagenome | isolation source: 120 cm saprolite under Douglas fir tree site 2 hole 1 replicate 2 | place: USA:California | collected 2015-04-18
TCGGGATATGCAATAACGCTCAACTATGCTATACTGCACTGCATAGAAATCAGAGATGACATTTTGTAATGCGTCTTTCTCAATAAGCTTGCTATTTTCTATAACATAGATATATAAGGGGAAACAGTACTTATGCGCCGAGGAACTCTTACACTCCTCCTATTCATCATTTTGCTGGCTGCGGCAGCAGTCTACATAGATCTGCCGAACACGGCTGGCATACACATTCTTGGGATCGATAACTCGCTGCAGCCTAAGCTGGGACTTGACCTACAAGGCGGTGTAAGCGCACTGCTCGTACCCGATCCCAATCAGCATTACGACCTGAAAACGCTTCAGGACGATATGCCCGCTGTACGCGACAATATCGAACAGCGTGTGAACGGTGGATTGGGAGTTAGCGAACCGAGCATTCGAATAGTAACCAGCAATGGAATACCAAGCATCTCCGTTGAACTTCCAGGGTTTACAGGAAACCAGACGGATGCAGTCAATTCACTCCTCAAAACTGGGCTCCTGGAGTTCTGGAATACGGGACCTTCACCTGTCCCATTAGGTTCAGCTTTCGATCCAACACAGTACGTTCAGTACAATCCTGGCGGCAAGCCGGAATTCACAGGAGCCGATCTCGACCCCACTCAGGTATACGTGAGCCAGGATCAGGCAGGAAGGCCACAGATCAGCTTCGAGATGAAGGGTAGCGCTATCGGCAGCTTTGGTTCATTCACAGCCAAGAACGTAGGTCAGTACCTGACTATCACGCTGGACAAGAGTGTCATTGAGTCAGCAGTTATTCAAAACGCTATTAATGGTCCAGGGGTTATTACAGGTACTTTCACGACTGCTCAAGCACAGAGCGTCGTGACTGTATTAAAGTATGGCGCCCTTCCTATATCACTCAAGATCGCCAGTGAACAGACGGTTGGCCCTACCCTGGGCCAGGACTCGATCACGAAAAGCTTGATTGCAGCTGCTATCGGCCTTGGCATTGTGATGATATTCATGCTGCTGTACTATCGCTTGCCGGGGCTGCTGGCCGATATCGCGCTACTCATTTACGCGGCAACCACCCTTGCTGTCTTTAAATTGATTGGTGTCGTCTTGTCGCTGGCGGGTATTGCAGGTTTCATTCTCTCTATCGGTATGGCAGTAGATGCCAACGTGCTCATCTTTGAGCGAGTCAAAGAAGAATTGCGAGCAGGACGACTGCTCGCGTCTGCCATTGATATCGGCTGGAAGCGCGCATGGCCTTCGATTCGAGATTCCAACATCTCCACGCTCATAACCAGCGCAGTGCTCTATGGCTTTGGTAGTAACTTCGGTGCGAGCATCATCGTTGGATTTGCTACGACCCTGTTCCTGGGTGTCTTGATCAGTATGTTTACAGCCGTTGTCGTGACCCGCACCTTCCTGAACGTGCTGGTGCCGACCGGCGTTGTGAGTCACCCCGCACTATTTGGGCTCCCTCCTGGCTCGATTGCCTCGGCGTCCCTGGTGCGGCAGAACAGCACTGTTTGATGAGTGAGTGAGTAGAGGGAGTAAGCCGTGTTTAATCTTGTAGGAAAACGCTACGTGTTTCTTTTCATATCACTGCTTGTGATTATCCCAGGCCTGATCTCATTGACATTCAAAGGGCTCAATGTCGGTATTGACTTCCTGGGTGGCGCAAATGTTCAGTTTCGCCCTGAGACAAGCATTTCCATCCCCGCGATGAGAAGCCTGGTCAAGCCTTTCGATTTTGGAGACTTGCAGGTTGTCACCGGTGACAATCCCCAGGTACCTGGCAAACAGACTATCTGGATACGCATGAACACGCAGGTCGATACCAATGTACAGGACGCCGTTAAAAGCGACTTGAAAGCAAAATATGGCCCCCAGCTTGCCATCGACGTAGCTAGTCTGAATCTGGTAGCCAGCACGGGTGGAAAGCCTAAAACTGTCACGGTTTTCACGGTGACGAAGTTCCCGCAAGGCGTTACGCCTGCTATCAGCGATATTCAGTCTGTACTCATCAAACTACCAGATACATCGGATCCCACGAAAGGGACCGCAACTTCGACACCGACACCCACCGCAACGGGGACAGCTACTACAACGGCCACTGTGACTGTCACGGGTACGCCCCAGGCATCGCCCACTGCTACAAGTACAACAGTAGCCAAGGCTACGAGTACACCATCGATTCTCGTTACACCAACTGTGACACCTACTTCACGGTCTAATCCTGCTAATATTCCTGTAAATGTAGCTGAAGTACGCCAAGGACAGACAACAGAGACAATTAGCCTGCTGACGCGATCAGTAATTGATTCTAACACGCTGGTCCAACTCCAGTCGCACTTTGTGAATAGTGGCATCTATATGCAAGTGTTGTCTAATGCTATTGTAACCGGTTCAGTAGCATCCGAGACAACGCGCAACGCCTTTCTGGCAGTACTTGCCGCCTCGGTATTAATCCTACTGTATATCTGGTTCGCATTCCGCAAAGTAGACAAACCATGGCGCTATGGGGCTTGCGCGCTTATTGCGCTGCTGCATGACGTACTGGTGGTACTGGGCGTTTTCTCAATCCTGGGCTGGTTGTTCGCTGTCCAGATAGACGCACTGTTCATAACGGCCCTACTTACGGTCGTCGGTTTCTCTGTTCACGACACGATTGTGGTCTTCGATCGCATCCGCGAGAATATGCAGCGCCGCACGGCCGAGACGTTTGATCAGGTGGTGAATGCAAGCCTGGTGCAAACCATGGCCCGTTCACTCAATACATCGCTCACGGTGCTCTTTACTTTGAGCGCACTCACGCTCTTTGGCGGAGAGACAATCCGACCTTTCACAGGGGCCTTGCTGGTTGGTATCTTTAGCGGTACCTACTCATCGATCTTCAACGCCAGCATGCTGCTGGTCATCTGGGAGCGGGGTGAACTCGGCTTTGGTCGTTTCGGACGCCGCGACCGCACACCCGATGGGCGCGATGTACGCGAATTGGCCCGCACACGAGGATAGGTGCGATGCATAATGCTGACAGCAATCGATCATATCATCATTGGCGTGAATGATTTAGAACATGCAACAACAACCTATAGCCAGAAACTCGGCCTGACAGTCTCGGGGGGCGGAGTACACCCTACTGGAGGCACTGCTAATCGCATTATTGTGATTGGCGATACATACCTGGAACTGATTGCCGTTCGCACCCCAGCAGAAGCACAACGGAGTATGCTGGATCGATTGGCAAAGGATGAGGGCTATTTGAATTTTGCGATTACTTCCAATGATATCAAGGTCGATAGCAACGCGATGGCCAGCCGGGGTGTTCCAATTCTGGGACCAACCTCAGGCTCATTAAGGGCTGCTGATGGCCGTACCAGGGGCTGGTCACGTATAGACATCGAGCGTCCAGACCTGGCTCAGCATTACCCATTCTTGATCCAGCACGACAGTACGGGCGAAGAACGCCGTTTTCGCCTTGCAGGATGGATGACCCCGCCGGAGCATCCACTAGGTATCAGGCAGGTCCGCGGCGCGACTATCGCCGTTGCAGACCTGGCGGAAGCTACGCAGCGCTTTCAGCATATCTATGGATTGCAACCTTCGGAATCTTTTACAGGCGAGGCCGATGGGTGGGACGCCATGCTGGTCTCGTTTCCGCTTGGCGGTAATGACCAGGGTCAGTGTTTCGAACTGGCTGCACCTTTACCCCTTAGTACCGAAAGCGATCAAGCAGTGGATTATGAGCATCTGCCTGAACCAGGGGCGCTTGACCGGTATCTGCAACGCTTTGGAGAAAGCTTGTGTCGCATAACGCTAACTGTAGAGAAACTGGATGCTTCCAGGCGTTATCTTGATGAACACGGCGTAACGTATACATTTGGAGAAGGAACGCACCCGGTAGTGTGGATTCACCCTGATTATGCTTGCGGAGCATCGATCGTACTTCATGAGCAGGCACTATAAAGCGGAGCGGGTCTTGCCACTACTCTTGAATCAAGAATTGCAGTTTCCTCTTAAATACTTTCTCAAAAAGGTCGGCCTTTTCATAGGCATGTTCCAGCTCATCATCGAGATCAGCTAAAGGACGTACCCATAGTGAAATTGTCCAGGTATGCTCATCACACAGCTCTGCTTCTTCTTTAACATGCAACACCCGCCCATCATGGCTATAATCAAGCGCATCAGCGACACGCAACAGGGCCGCAAGGACAGAAACCCGTTTCCGGGCTGAGCGACTCAAAGCGGCGAATTCCTCATGCGACACGCTGGGCAACGCCCGCCGGTGATAGCGGGCGATGCATGCAATCTCATAGCGTTCTTCATCGGTAAAATCCGGTAACTCCGTCTCTTTAATCAAGCGAAAAGAGTGTTTGTGGTGACGACGTACTTCGATCATCATGCCGGTATTGTGCAGAAATGCTGCACGTTCGAGCAAACGCAACGCGCTTTGATCCAACTGATGTAGAGCTTGCGTTGCTTCAAACAATTGCGCTGAGAGTCGTTCCACCCGACGGGCATGCGGCCAGTCTTCTACAAGTAGTCCGCCACTCAGGCGAAGCTCCTCGGGAGTTGGCTGTGGAAGCTGCCACCAGTCCAACTCTTCAACCGGAAATGGTCCTTTCATTTTAAATGCCCGCCTTTACTTTGGTATTTGCTAAGATACTATACTACACATCCAGTATTTCCAGGGTCTCACGCCTGAAGTCTCGCGCCTGAAGCGTGTACCAATGCTGGCGAAAAGCGCTGTATTGCTTTTCACGTAACTGTTCCCGGCTCTGTAAGAGTCGCTCCAGCCCATAACGTTCCTCAGCAGATGAAGCGACCGCTGGATCCAACAAATCAGCGGCCATTTCTGGTGAAACCAGGGATTTACCTTTTACATTATGTTTATTTGCATCTGATTGTACAGGATCAGGACTCGTTGCGCTGTCCTGGCTCGCCAGGCAAAGCCGCAACAAGGCGATCATCACATCACTATCATGGAGGGAACCGAGTTCCTCCTGAATCTGTGCCAACTCTTTGACAACGGACTTACTCGCTTCAGGTAATACACCTTCAAAGACTTCTAATGTATAGCGGAGTCTTTTGGCTGCAATACGCAGGTTATGCAACTCTTGTATAGAGTAGGGACTGTCCACGTAGCTTTCCCAGCTATACAAATCCTCCAGTCGCACTTTGGCGATAATGCGTGCATTCTTACCCGTTGGAGCCTGTGGATCAAGTCCTGTAATCGGCCTAGCCTTTGCCATTTGACTTCACTCCTTCCGGGATTAACGACTCTACCTGCTTCTTCAGTGTGCCCTCGTCCAATGACTCGAGGAACGAATCTAATTCATCTTGCTTCTGCTGCCGGAAGGTCTCTAATCTTTTAATGATCCATCGTATGCCAGCTTGCTCCTCGCTTTTCGCCTGTTCAAGTTGCGCTTGCAGATCGAGCAACATGACATCTGTATCGCGCGCAGCGCCCAACGTATCGGCTGTCTTTTTGACCTGGCGATAGACTTTCTTAAAGAGCTTTGGATCGCAACACGATTCATAGGCATCAAGAGCCGCTCTCAGGCGGCGTGAGGCAACTCTCATTTTATGGACTGCCTCAATATCTTCGTGCTTCTGGACCTCCTTGAGCCATTCCAGCATTTTTTGGGTACGTTCCAGGAGCATGCGCCGGCCAGAACGGGCAAAGGGTTGCTCTTCTGGTATTATTGGAACCGGTGCCTCTGACTGCTGTCGATGGTTGAGATCAGCAGCGCTCTTACTCACGACTTCTAACCAGCGATCCCCATAGCGTTCATAGGCGAGCAAGACCCCTTCTCGTATACCATGCGAGCTGACATGAATTTCGTTTATATGTAGACGCGACATAACTGCCTGAATAATTAACGCCCCGGCTAATAAAATACGTGCCCGTTCCAGCGGTTGATCGAACCGTTGCGCGATTTCTTCTGCCGGGAGTGAACTCAACAAACCCTGGCAGCGCACCAGGACACGCTGTGTCAATTGGGTTTGATTTTCTTCTAGTTTGAATGCCCTATGAACAAGATGCAACAGTGAATTTGCGCTGCCTCCGGTGACAATGAGTACAGGGGGATGGTGTTTCACTCGCAAGCCCTGAAAGTAGGCCTGGAGAAAGGCATCTGCAACCACTAGCTCGTCGTATGAAGGAGGATTCGAGGAAAGATAACGGTCGTGCAGCCAGCCGGAACCAATGGGTATAGAGACCCGCCAGGTGATTTGCATGTTTCTTGCCGTCACCAATTCCAGGCTACCACCCCCAAGGTCCATTACGCCTACCTGTGCAGGAGGATTTGGTCCCTTACTGACTTCGTAGGTTGCGCCATAGAAGGTGAGCACGGCCTCGGCAGTTCCACTGATCAGCTCTACTGTAAGTCCGGTCTCACGCTGCACCTGCTGAATAAAAGCAGCGCTATTTCTAGCCTGGCGAATCGCTTCTGTTGCTACGACAAATATTGGGTCTGCGCCATGTTTCTCCGCCAGGGCCTTGTACTCCTTGAGAAGGTCGATAGTTGCTTCGGCTTTCTCTTGCGAGATCTCTCCTGTAGCGTTCACGCTCTCGCCGATGCGTACCAACGCGACCTGGTCTTCTACAATATCCAGGTCATTGGAAGTACTGCGAGCAACAACGATATGGATAGTATTGCTACCAATATCGATGGCAGCACGCATCGGAGAGAATTGCTCGTGCATTCTCATGTCGGCTCCTCTAGTATAGAATCAAATCTATCTCTATGCTCTCTCACAGGCCTATTTTATCAATTTCGCTTCGAGCGTTTCAAGCATACGAAGGCCGGAGTTGAGGTTAATCCAGGTTGTTTTCACTGTATTATAACACGTCTGTAAGACTACTTTGAGAGAAAGATGCGCGAAAGGATAAAGTCGAGTAGATTGAAGTCTCAGGTCTCAGAAAGCTCTTGACAGGTCGCAAAAGTTACAGTAATATAAGCCTGTCCACAAAGAGCCGAAGTGGTGAAATTGGTAGACACGCAACGTTCAGGGCGTTGTGCCCGCACGGGCATGGGGGTTCGAGTCCCCCCTTCGGCACCCCAAAACGTCTCAGGCCAACGGAGAAGAGGCTTGAGGCGTTTTTATATTCGTGAAATTCACCTACATACAGCAACTGTACAGCAACGCAGATTTTTCTCCAGCGGAGGTTTTTACGTGGCAAGGGAAGGGGCAGTGAGCTTATGAAAGACTGTGTTTCAAACAATTTGGCTTTGTTTGAAACACAGTTTCAGATCTCGCTACCCTTGCAGCGCATCATTCATCTTCCCCATCGCTTCCTGCTGCATCGTCGGGAGAACATGGCTGTAGATATCCATCGTCATACTGATCTGATTATGCCCCAGCAATTCCTGCACTACCTTTGGATGAACACCCATCGCCAAAAGCATCGTCGCCGCACTATGGCGCAGATCATGAAAACGGATATCGGGAAGACAGGCCCGTTTTAACACCGTCTTGAATCGTTCAAGAACTTTATTGGGATTGAGCGGCGTTCCTAGTGCAGTGCAGAAAACCAGGTCATTCGCTTGCCAGTACTCACCTGCCTCGGACTTTGCTTGTTGTTGACTCATTCGATGCTGTTTGAGCAGATCAACGGTTATAGACGGAAGTATCACACTACGCCGACTCTTCTCCGTCTTTGGTTCAGCTAACACGTATCTGTGTCCTTTTGAGCGAGTAAAGATACGACGCACCTGCAATGTGTTCTGATCGAAATCAATATCTTGCCATTTGAGAGCCAATATCTCACCCCGACGCATCCCGGTCGTCAATGCAAGCACGAACAATGCTTCCATGTTATGACCATGCAGAGCAGTCAATAACTGTTGAGCCTGTTCTTTCGTCAACGGCTTCATTTCAAAATGGGCTCGACGAGGAGGCGAGACGAGATCGCAGACGTTACGTGCAATCAGTCCCCAACGCACCGCATCTTTCAAGGCTTTATGAAGCATCATATGCAGCGTATTCACGGTCGTAGGAGAAAGCCCCTCTTCTAACTTCTGAGCATAGAGCGTCTGAATATGTTGCGCAGTAAGTTTGTCTAACCGCACACGGCCGATTGCAGGAACAACATGCAAGCGTACAAAACCCTCATATCGCTCAGTTGTACGTGGTCGAACACTCGGATTATGAGCCGTCAACCAATTGGCAAGAAATTGCTCAACTGTCTGCTTCGGTGTCATTACGAGTGTACCTTGCTGCCGGTCATGCATCGCAGTTGCCAATTTTTCCTGAACCTCTTTACGAGTCTTACCATAGAAGTACTTGCGCTTCCGTCCCTCTGCGGTATCCAACGTAATACTAGCAGCCCACAAATTTTCTCGCTGCCTGTAAATGGAACCTTCACTGTTTCCGCGCTTTCCCATGTTACACCTCTTTTTCCTGAGAAGGGAAACCACTTCTGAATAAGGCGGCTTCTCTTCACCAACCAAACAATCAGGCTTTTTTGGTCCCGACTCTCTAGCCAACGCTTGAGAGATACAGGAGAGATCCGTTTTGCCCGACCAAAACACACTACAGGTAATCGCTCGGTAGCGATCAATTCATACACCTTCGTCGCCCCTGGCTCAACCTCTTAGCTACCTGAGAGACCGTCAACAACAAGGGTTGTACGGTATCGTGCCCTGTCTCTTGCATCTACCACCTCTCAGACTACGAAACTCGTACCTGCACATTTGCGCACACGCCACAACCCTCACCACTATCAGCGATGAAGAAGCATCCACACTCAATACCATCTTCACCACTGTAGATCCGACTATGCTCTACAATTCCCACTATCCAATAACCTCCGAGCAGAACTACCAGCCTTGTCCCAGCAGTTACATGAACACTATCAGAACGGTCTAGTGCATACCGTCCGCGATTGGTTGAGGCAACGAAGGTAAACACTCTTACCAGAGAACTTTCCTTCCCCTCGCTCTTTGTCGACGTATCTGATATTCAACATATCTGCTCTTAGCATTCCGTAGTAGTATTCTTTCTTATAGTTTTGTGAAAAGCCAGTTTATGAACATATGTACTAGTCGTTACGGAAACAATTTCTCATTCCCATGCTGACACCAGACGCTTCACTTCACCCGAGAGATCTGGCACCTCAACCCCCAGAGCCTTACACAAGTCGATGGCGTACTGTGTCGCAGTAAGCACCGCGAAGGAACCCTGCGAGGTCACGAAGGAAGACCAGGCTTCAATTCCCTGCTCAACAGTGACAATGCCTCTGGTATATTTCGAGAGGGGCCGGTAGTCCAGTGCCTCGCCAATCTTCATGAGCCGGTAGCAATCCCAGCAGTCCATCCGGTCGCACCAGGCCTGGCCGGACGGATCAAAGCGGATCCATCGCGCATGCGGATGATGAGGACAACGCTTCTTGCTTTGGACAAAAGGACTGGCCCGTGCTTTTCCAGGAGACGAAGCGTTGAGATCAACAGCCATCTCGCCTTCGTTATGCTCAACCCGTAGCGTCGCCTGTAAACATGGGAGGTCAGATTGATTACGCTGATTACGGTTGATTACGCTGATGGCGTAATCAACTCGATGATCTTGAGTGCCTTGTATGTCTTCTTGCTCAGTGAGCAGATCTCCCGCCTCTGAGAGGTGCTGTAATGAAGAGCCTGTCGGTGGAGGATCAGGTTCATGTGTCTGGGGCCAGTATGCTGAAACACTTTCATTAGCGTAATCACCGTAATCACCGTAATCAATGTAATCAGTCCATTTTAGGGAAGACTGCTCAACGTGATCTCCTACTTGTGTTGTTGCAGACATCGATTGATTACGCTGATTACGATTGATTACGGTGATTACGGTATCATCTCGATGATCTTGACTGCCTTGCACATCTTCCCTTTGAGAAGGAAGATCTTCTGATACAGCTGGGAGTTGTAAAGAAGCACCTGTCTGTGGAGGTTCAGGTTCATAAGTCTGTGGCCAGTATGCTGAAACACTTTCATTTGCGTAATCAGCGTAATCAGTGTAATCAATATCATCACTGTAATCACCGTAATCACCGTAATCAATACATTTTGGAGAAGATTGCCCAACGTGATCGCTAACTTGAGTTGTTGCAGACATCGATTGATTACGGTGATTACGATTGATTACGCCATCAGTGTAATCAACTCGATAATCTTGAGCGTCTTGCACGTCTTCCCTTTGAGAGAGCATATCTTCTGACGCTGATAGGAACTGCAAAGAACACCCCACAAATGGAGGAGGAATACTGTGCGGCTGTGACCCGTTTGCTGAAACACTCTCATCAGCGTAATCAGTGTAATCACTGGCAGGTAGACAAGATTCCTCACTGCGTGCTACCTGATCGTCACTTTGCAGTGCTGAAGGCACTGATTGATTGCGTTGATTACGCTGATTACACTGATTACGTGAGTTATCCACAGGAATGGCAACATACTGACTGTCGGCGTGCTGGATCTCACCTGCCGCTTCCAGCTTGCGGAGCAGGCAGCGAGTGGTGTGATAATTCTTGTCAAGCGCCTCTGCCACCTGCCGTCAGGGTCTGTGAATTATTGCTGGCCCCCCTTTTGAAACAAGAAGGCAAGAGCTTGCTCAGGATGATAGGCAAAATAGCGCCTGAGGGCCTCGATCTGAGCAGAGCCAAGGCGATGAATGAGGGTGATCACCAGATTGCGGAGGCGTCAAGTCGGTGATGAGGGAGAGGACTTCTTGGGTGGTCTTGCCCTTGCAGGTGACGGTGCGCGTCACCTCTGCGACCTGCTGCAGATGCGGCCAGCGGAGACTGAGATAGGCAGTCAACTCCGTACTAACCTTGATCTGGCGCACTTCGATGCGGCCCCGTCGTCGCTCCGTCGTCGAGGCCTGTACATGACTCCGCGAGCGGGTCGGCAAAATAGGTCTGCAAGTCCGCCCATAAGGTCGGTTCGTTCTGTTTCACGGGTAAGACGCTGTACGCCTGCACGTCATGCAGCATCTCCATCAAGGCGACATGGGTATGGAGCGCGTCGGCCGTACAGACCCGCCCGGCCAAGGGGAGACGGGTGAGGAGCGCTTTGGCGACCGGGATCTCGTTGGTTTTCTCATCGATCCAGACTTGCAGTACCGTCTCCTGGCTGTCATGGGTGCAAAAGGCCAGCAGTTGGGGGCCTCCTGCTCACCGCTCCTAGCTCCGCGCAGCGTTTTGCCGTCCAAGGCAATGGCTTCGTCCGGCTGGGCAACCAGCGTGCTTTGGACCCAGGCCGCCAGCACGCGCTCCAAGCTATCAGCACACAACCGGGGCAACAACCAACGGTACAAGGAGCCACTGGGCGTGAGAAACAGACGCGGGCCAAACACCTGGCGCAACAGCATTTGGTGCTTGCAGCACCACTGCGCCACGGCCTCGCTTCCATTGCAGTTACACGAGCCTCGCGGCGATCAGACAGCACAGCAAAAAGGGCAGGTCATAGCGCTAGCCATGACGACCTCGTGGATCAGGCATGGCTTCCAACAACTGGGCTAAACTGCACAGGGAGGCTTCTTTGAGTAAGTTGTAGCGCTGGTCATCAGTCAAGGCAGGGATGACCTTCTGGAAGGCGATACAATACATAAGAATGAGACTCTCTTTCGGTAGATAGTGGGATTTGGTCTATCTTACCGTGTTTGGGAGTCTCTGTCTCTCAGCAATAATTCACAGACCCTGTCCTCAGCAATGAGTTGCGATTTTTGCCGACGTGAGTTATAGTTAGGATAAGCCATACTTTAGTCGTGAAAGAGACAGCCATGAGTGAAATGGAGCAAGAGGAACAGTCATCACAGGCGTCACGCTTCCTGTTGAGTGGCATGTTCCTGATACGATACACAATCTGTATGTCCATAATGTGATTGTCCAGCCTGGACAAAATGAGATCACGCTCTTTCTCTTTGAAACACACGTCCCCCCATACGTCGGTTCACCTGAGGCCAGTAGGGAGTATTTGCTAAAGCAGTCTGTTCGATTTGAATGTGTTGGCAAGTTCGTGGTAACTCCGCAGTTTGTACCAGAAATTATCAAGGCTCTGCAAGCAGGTTTAGACAACTACAACACTGCAAAGTAAGTGAAGAAAGAGAAACAAAGAAATGAGCACCACCTACACGATCACAGAAAAGACTGGTTACACCCGTGCTCGCACTTCTTCTTCATTTGAGGAAGCCAGAACCTTTCAAGATAACCATTTTAGGCTAGATAAGGTGGCAGTGGTAGCAGAAGCAAACTCCATTTTTCGAGATGCTCATATGAGATATTTTCATGGGATCGGAATGCCAGAAATCGACAATGACTACAGCGATGAAGAAGAACTGGAATGGAATG
>WNFA01013499.1_pt1 | contig 12311 bp, 10 predicted proteins | sample 5400481 | NCBI WGS metagenome assembly WNFA01 (sample SAMN13153340, study PRJNA577476) | soil metagenome | isolation source: 120 cm saprolite under Douglas fir tree site 2 hole 1 replicate 2 | place: USA:California | collected 2015-04-18
ACTTCGCTCGGCGCATGAACCGGGTAATCGATACCATTCCTTCTGAGACCATGAATGCCCTCGTGCGTTATCCCTGGCCTGGGAATATACGCGAACTGCAAAACCTGATTGAACGGGCGGTAATTCTATCGACAGGGCCAGTCTTGCGGATTCCCCTTCAGGATTTGCAGGATCAAGCCGTGGTCACCGCAGCCAGATCACAAACTATGGAAGAGGCAGAACGAGCGCACATACTGAAAGCATTGAAGCAGACGAAATGGGTGGTTGGCGGGCCTACCGGCGCAGCAGCAAGTTTGGGGATGAACCGCTCGACCGTGCTTTTCAGGATGAAGAAACTTGGGATCGTCAAGCCCTGGAAGATCGAGGAGTAAAGCCTTTCCGAAATCCTCACGCGTGTCCACTGCTACCCCGCTCGGAAAAAACAATGCTTAGAATCACGCTGCTCGACGGGTTGGAACACGTCACATTGAAGCTCGAAGGCAGCCTCGTTGGAATATGGGTAAAAGAGACGGAAACTGCCTGGCGATCGGCAAAGTCGGCTACGGCTGGACGTTCGCTGGTCGTGGATTTGAGGGCAGTGAACCGCGTTGATCAGGCTGGCGTTTATCTTCTAGCGCTTCTTCGCCAGCGCGGGGTGCAGTTAGTTGCATCCGGTACCGCAATGGCAGAGATCGTGCGAACCATTGAGAAGGAATGGCCCAGGAACGAGGGCGGATCCATCAACGGAAGGGCAACTGAACGGAAGAAAGAATGAACAACCGCACTTTCTTTTCACCTCCTGGCACCAATCTGCGAGCAAATACCAGCAGGTTGGCACAACCAGTACCTCAACAGAAAGGCTTGTCACGGAACCATGTCAAACTTCCAAGAGCCTCAAGCCAAGTTCCAACCTACACTCAGTCAGCGACTTGAAGTGACCGACACACCCTCCAAATTCCAACGGTTCGCGAGGTTCACGAGTTCGGTCGCTAACCTGCAAATACCACACGCAGTGACGCGCGACGAAGCGGCAAGTCCGTTGGACTCACTTCCAACGCACCAAAAATGAGTTCAGGAAACCCAATTTGGGTTCGGGAGGATAGACATGTCAAAGAAAGTGGCTGAGCTTGTGGTAGATGTTTTGTTGCACGCAGGAGTTCAGCGAATTTATGGGGTCGCCGGCGATTCCCTCAATGGAATCACAGATTCGATTCGCACCCGGCAGGACATTCAATGGATTGGTGTGCGTCATGAGGAGGTCGCCGCGTTTGCCGCCGGCGCCGAGGCCCATCTAACCGGTGAATTGGCTGTATGCGCCGGAAGCTGCGGGCCCGGGAACATGCATTTAATCAATGGCCTTTACGATTGCCAACGCAACCGCGTCCCGGTTCTGGCGATCGCAGCCCACATTCCGAGCTCCGAAATCGGGAGTGGATATTTTCAGGAGACTGATCCGAAGCATCTGTTTGCGCAGTGCAGCCATTATTGTGAGCTGGTCTCGCAGCCCAGCCAGATGCCGCGAGTTCTTGAGATTGCAATCCAGACTGCGATCTCACGCCGCGGCGTTGCGGTCATTGTCCTTTCAGGTGATGTGGCCTTGCGTGCTGCCGTTGAGCAAGAACCGCGGTTGCGTTTTGCCGAGCCGAAACCGACAGTGTGCCCGTCGGATGACGAACTTAGCCTGCTCGCAGACGTTCTGAATCGCTCAAGCAAGATAACGATCCTGGGCGGCGCAGGTTGCGCCGGAGCTCACGATGAGCTGATGGAACTCGCCGGCAAGTTGCAGGCCCCGATAGTCCATGCCCTGCGCGGCAAAGAGTTCATTGAATACGACAATCCTTATGACGTCGGCATGACCGGTCTTCTCGGATTCTCTTCCGGCTACTTCGCCATGATGAATTGTGAAGTCTTGCTGATGATCGGCTCGGACTTTCCCTATGAGCCCTTCTTTCCCAAAGACGCAACCATCGCACAGATCGATCTTCGCGGTGAACAGCTAGGGCGCCGGACGAAGTTGGATTTTGGCCTGGTTGGAGACACCAAGACCACTCTGCGAGCCCTGTTACCGAAGTTGGTGCAGAACCAACACCAACAGCACCTGAAAGATTCGCTGGAGCACTACCGGAAGGCACGCAAAGGATTGGATGACCTGGCAACCGGTAATTCGAACAAAAAGCCAATCCATCCTCAGTACCTTGCCCATGTAATCGACCAACTCGCAGCCGACGACGCAATTTTCTCGTGCGACGTGGGCACCCCCACCATCTGGGCAGCACGATACCTGTCCATGAATGGCAAGCGCCGCCTCCTCGGTTCCTTCAACCACGGATCGATGGCCAACGCAATGCCTCATGCAATCGGGGCGCAGGCTACTCATCCTGGCCGCCAGGTGATCAGCATGTCGGGAGACGGGGGCTTCTCCATGCTGATGGGAGATGTGCTCTCGCTGAAGCAACACAAATTGCCGGTGAAAGTGATCATCTTCAAGAACGAGTCACTCGCGTTCGTGGAACTGGAAATGAAAGCGTCCGGCTTCCTCAATTTTGCAACCGACCTGCACAGTCCGAACTTTGCCAAGATCGCCGAAGGAGCGGGACTTCTCGGGCTCACAGCGGAAACGCCTGACCAGGTAGAACCCATGATTGCGCAGGCTCTGAAACATGATGGTCCGGCATTGGTCGAGGTCCTCGTCGCGCGACAGGAACTGGCGATGCCTCCAACGATCGCCCTTGAGCAAGCCAAAGGTTTTGGCCTTTTCATGCTGAAGGCCGTTCTCAATGGGCGCGGTAACGAACTCGTCGATCTGGCCAAGGTCAACCTGTTTCGATAAGTGAATTTGAGGTACCCCGATGACAACAAAACCATTCACGGCCACTACCCTCTCCGAAGCGACCAGCACTTCACGCGCGCGAGCCTTCCAGATCTCCTGGGGGCTCGCGATGTGCTTCTACTTTCTCGAATACGCCGCGAGGTCCGCGCCCGCGGTGATGATCCCCGATCTCACGCGGGCCCTTGGCACGACCGCGGTCGGCGTCACCGCTATTCTCGGCACGTACTACTACACCTATTCCGTAACCAGCCTGATTGCTGGTGCGGCGCTCGACCGGGTCGGCGCTAAGAAAGCTGTGCCGGTTGGCATTTTCATTTTGGCGCTGGGGTGTCTGCTGTTTAGCATGCCAACCGCGACCCTGGGATATGCGGGGAGACTGCTTCAGGGCGCGGGCTCGGCTTTTGCTTTCACGGGAGCAGTCTATCTCGCGGTGCACGGTTTTTCCGCTCGCTGGCTCGCCACCGCCATAGGCGTTACGCAATGTGTGGGGATGCTGGGCGGGTCGGCAGGTCAATTCGTAGTGGGACCGTTGCTCGAACGTGGCCTTCGATGGCAAACGGTCTGGCACTGGCTCGGCATTGCAAGCCTGGCCGTTGGTGTGTTGTTGGTTCTGGTTACTCCAGCCGAAACTCGCCCGAAAACGGCTGGTTCCGGCTGGGCATCACTGCTTGCGCCTTACCGGGTCGTATTTCGAAACCCGCAGTCATACCTGTGCGGGGCCGTCGCGGGACTCATGTTCGTGCCGACGACAATCGGGGACATGACGTGGGGCGTCGCCTTCTTTCAGGGCGATAGGATGTTTAGCTACCGCGATGCTGTAATCACAGGCTCCCTGATTCCCATGGGATGGGTGATTGGTTGTCCTCTGCTTGGTTGGCTCGCCGACCGGGTCGGTCGTCGCAAGCCCGTGCTGATTGGAGGCGCGGTCGCGATGTTGTTGTCGGGCGCAGGCGTCACGTTCAGCACCAGCCACACCGAGGCAGCCATAGGGTGCTTTCTCTTTGGCATCGCCTCTGGCGCGGCGATGATTCCGTACACGATCATCAAGGAAGTCAATCCGGACGAGGTTAAGGGGAGCGCTACAGGCGGCATCAATTTCCTTACGTTCGGAGTCACGGCACTGATTGGTCCCGTCTTTGCCAGTGCGTTCGGCAAAGATATCGCCGCCGCGCAAAACCATGCCGCTCATTTCCGTGAGAGCGGATTGTTCTGGATGGCCATGATCGCTGTCGCGATCCTGCTCAGTGCGTTCCTGCGCGAGACCGGGCACGCACGGAGAACGACGTAACCGGGAATTTGTGCAAAACGAGGGTCATTCAGAAAACATTTAAGTCGCTGCCTATAGCGGGGTGATATTGATACAGGCCACGGGTCAGGACTCCAGTTCTTCGACTAGCTGCGCGAATCTGTCTGTCGAAGTTCAGGCACTCCGCGAGGCTCTCTCAACCGCAAGAGCAATTAGCCGTTCAACAAAGGGGAAATCCAAAGGCTGAAGACACAGTCGAAGGCCGTCCAGGTGACTCCAGCAATCGACGACGCGTAGTCGAAGAACTGGAGTCCTAAGAACACATGATTTTGGGCTCTCCCAGTCCTGGCGCCCTCGCGTTGAATCCGCAACACAACAGCGGCACCTGAGGGAATCGCCTTTAGCGCGGCACGGAGATCAGCAAGCGTACTCATCCTGGCCGTTCAAGGTACGGATGACGTCACTGGCCAGCCGTGGAACTTCCACGCACCCGGTATTGGAGCAAGCCACAACAATAATGCCGAATGGGTCCCGAAGGCTGGGAGCCATCGCGATCATCTTATCAATTCCAATACCGATGATCTTCAATACCGATGATCTTCAATACGGATGATCTTCAATACGGATGATCTTCAATACTGAAGATCTTCAATACTGATGATCCTGAGAGACGGGACCAACGCCTTCCTGGATCGGCAAGAGCGGTTATTTGATCTATGCCATGAGCGCACGTTCGATCAGCGGCCGGTCTTTGCCGCGTAGAACTTCCAGGTAAGTCTTTTCTCCGCGGACGATTGAAAGCAGCCGGAATCCGACAGGAGGAACGCTGCCCGCGGTACCGCATTGGAAGAATTGGCAGGCTGCAACCTCAAGTCCCGTGCTCCGCGCCCAGATCGGATATCGAATCGCCGATTTTCTTTGCTGGCCCACCTGTCCGCTCGGGCCACGCTGCGCTCAGTCCCAGGCCCACGACAACGCCTATCGAGACCTCGAAGAAACGGTGCGTCGCGATCACCCATTCATTGCCGGCCCGGGGCACGAGCATTACGATCGCCAGTGTGAAGCCGGCGTGGCGATAAGCGCCGCGGTCCAACTTCAGTGCGGCACAAAGAAGTCCGATGGCAAACACGGCCACGCCGAAGGCAGCCACGTTGCCCGGAAAATACATTCCGACGAGCCCTCCGAAGATCGCCCCCAGCGCCGTCCCAATGAAGCGCTGGGCCGAGACCGGCAAGGCCGCCCCGAGATTTGATTGCATCACGATCAGGGTTGAAATCGGAGCCCAATAGGTTTCAGGCAGCGGGAACAAGCGGGCAACGAGCAGTGAAACGATGACGCCGACGGCAGTCCGTGCCGCGTTCGTCAGCGTTGGCGGGTCCTCTTTGGCAATGATTAGTTGCCGTAATCGTTCAATTGTCATCTTGTGGGCCATTCTATTGCGGAGTCCGTCCGATGGCGTGCGTGACCTCGTCCTGAGCCTGAATGTAATCCAACTGCGATTTCAACAGCGATGTCCGGGCGTCAAGTTCCTGAGCTGCGGCGGAATCGGCCTGTGACTTGAGGGCGACGCCTCGCTCAAGCTGTTGCGCCGACACCCGGCTGGATTCCTCACGCAACGCCACCAGTTCCTCGGAAACTTTCACCATCTGCCTGGTGCGCTCCAGCTTGTTGTAAGCAGTCTGTACTCTCAACTCCACTTCGTCTTTCACACGGGCCAGGTTTTCCCGTGCCTGCGCAAGTTGCGCATCGCGTTCACGCAGAGTTGAGCGCTTTTTGCCGCCGTCAAAGAGATCGTAGCCGAAGTGCACGCCGAAGCTGCCGAAGTTGCGCGCCAAAAAGGGAACATTATTCTGGTAGCTATAGCGGGCGAAGGCAGTAACGTCCGGCACATACTCGGCTTTGGCCAGGCGAACCCCGGCAGAGGCTTTGTCCGCCTCGTGCATCGCTTCCAGAACCTCGGGATGAGAATCCAGCGCAAGCTGAATACATTCGTCCAGCCGGCAGGTGGACTGCGCTGGTGGAATGTTGGGGTCGAGCGACAATTGCGTTTTCAACGGCAAGCCAATCGCATCGTTGAGCGCTATGGTCAGATCGGAAATCTGAAGTTCTGTGCTCAACAGCTCTTGTTTGGCCTGCAGGTTCTGTGCGCGGCTGTCAATCAAATCCTCCTGAAGCACGCTTCCATACTTCACTTGCTGTACGCGCTCGGCCTGCAGGTCATCGCTGGCCTTGATTCTAGACAGGGTTGCGCTCCTGTGCAGTTGCGCGATCAGGAGCTGATAGTAGATCTGGTGAACTTTGAGCGCAACGTCGTTCTCCTTTTGCCGGGCCTGATCGCGGGTAGCATTAAGGTCGGCGCGCGCAACATCGTTCTGGGGCTTGAATTTAAAGTACTGCGTAAGCGGTTGCGTCAGCTGGGTTCCGCTCGTAACGGAGGTCTTCGTGCCCTGGTTGAGGACCACGGTGCGACCTGGGATTGGAGTGTTTGCCGCAATGCCTAGACTGCCTGCGGGAATTGCGATGAACTCAGTATCAGTCAGATCGCGAACGCTGCTGTCATTGCGCAGCGTCGGAAAATACGAGCTTCTCGCTACGTCCTTGGCGTGTTGCTTCTCCTCTACCTGAAATCCGGCGATGCGCACGATGTGATTGTGGCGCAAAGCAAGCTGCACGGCTTCCTGCACCGTGATATGTCGCTGGGAAGGAGTCTTATCGGGCTCCGCGGCAAAAACGAAAGCGCCGGACAATGCCAGAGCAACAACAATGTGCATTTTTCGTTTCATGTGAATTGCGCAGCAATGCGACGAAGACAAGTGCGCAAACACACGACCATGCAAGTAATATGAATCCGTCGACGAGGCTCAGCGAGTACGCTTGAAGACGCAGTCGGGACGCAATCAGATCCACAGCGCGGGCCCCGGCGGCTGCCATCCCGGAAGATTTGGCGTAGAGACCTGCCGTGATGGCATGAATGTTCTGATCAGTGATCCAGTTGCCACCGCTAACGTGGAGACCCAAGAGGTTCGAGTGCAGCTTTTCGCGCTGAGCAATAAAGTGGCCCATGTAGATGGCGCCTGCAGTCCCACCGAACAAACGGATGGTGTGGAAGAAAGCCGAAAAGGTCAGGACCCGCTCAGGTTTGACCAAGCCCCCCGTGAAGATCGCCTCCAGAACAATGCATCCCACCAGCCCAATGAGAGAGAACGCTTGCCCGACGCCAGTGAGCAACTCCGTGCGGTAGAAGCTCGCTGCCGCCCAGGCGCTGTCGTAATGAGCATTCAGCACGGCTGAAAAGGCTGTGCAGGCCAGGCCAACCGCGAGGAGAATACGAGGATCGAGCTTGCGGAGCAGCAGGAGCCCGGCGATAAACGCGATCGGCAGCAGCGGAACAGCGCTCCAGATGATCGCAGGCCCAATCTGGTCGGGTTCAAACCCGCGAATGGCAAGCGACTGCGGGACCAGGATGATGGTTGTGCAGAGGGTGAAACGAAACCAGAAGAGCAGGCAGCCGAGCAGCACGGTGTTCCATTTCCAGAGGTAGGGCAAGGCGACCAAAGGATTGGGACCGAGCAGTCGATGAAGCAGCGCGCACAATAATAGCAGTGACCCGCTGAGAAAAAGCCCGTTGTACACACCCGAGCGCCACCAGTCGAGCCTCTGTCCTTGCTGGATGGCGGCAAACAACAGGGCCAGCCCCAAGCTTAGGTAAAAAAACCCAGCGAAGCTCGGTGCAGGACCGTCTTTTTTCCGCTCAGCGGCGGGCGGTATTCCGCAATAAATACAGATCATCATTACTGGCGCGATTACGGCAGAACCCCAAAACATCCAATGCCATGAAAGGTGATCTCTAAAGAACCCGTACAGCGAGGGCGCTATATTGACAGCACCGTCTATAAAGGTTGCGTAGAAGGCGAGCGTGAATGGAAGATAGCGAACGGGAATGGCGCGAAGAGCAAAAGTCAGCGTGAGCGGATAAAACGTTCCTGAGGTCAGCCCTGCTACGATAAGAGCTGTAACCAGCAGACTGTAACTGTGTATTAATGGTAAGAAAGAGCAGACTACGGTGAATACTCCCGCCGAAAAAAGAAGAAGGCGGCGCGGCCCCAGCAAGCCTCCCAGATACACGCTAAACGGTCCGATAAACATCAGCGAGGCATTGAAGGCGCTACTCAGCCACGCACCAGCATCGTAGCTGATGCCGAGATGACCTTTGAGGTCTGCCAATCCCAGGTCAAGCATGCGACCGGTAAGAGTGACTAGCCCGGCCCCGAGAAGGACGCCGAGAGTCCCCAGCAGCGGCCTGCTGGACACTTCCGCAGGCATCGCATCAGCGGCAGCCCGCGCGATCTGAGCTGGTGTCGGTTGGGTGATTGCAGTTGCGTTAGCCACGCTATCCCTGCCTATCGCTTGGTGCGGACCGTTGCGGTCACAGAGATTCCCGGACGCAACTTCCTGGCGAATTCCGTGTCCTCGAGTGCGATCTTGACCGGGATTCGTTGAACAACTTTGGTGTAGTTACCGGTGGCATTATCTGGCGGCAGCAGCGCAAACTGCGATCCGCTCGCCGGGGCGATCTCGATTACTTTGCCGTGTATGACTTCACCGGGATATTGGTCAATCCGGATCTCGGTGGCATCGCCAGCCCTGACATTCGTGAGCTGTGTTTCCTTGTAATTTGCTTGCACCCAGCGCGTGCGATCGACGAACGGAATGACTTGTGTGCCAGGAGACACCAGTTGCCCTGGCCGGACTTGCCGTTCGCCCACGCTGCCATCGCCCGGTGCAAAGATTTTTGTGTAGCCAAGGTTTACCTGCGCGGTCACTAAGTTCGCCTCTTTGGCGCGCAGGTCAGCCGCAAGTTGCAGCTCCTGAGACGCCAGAACAGGCTTCTGGCGCCGCTCCGCTTCGGCGGTCAGATCACTGCTGCGTAGTGCGGTCCTGGCCTGGGCCAGGTCCGCATCCCGGCTGGCATACTGGCCAGCAAGGCTCTCTTCCTCAGCAACCGCCTGCTCCAGCTTCTGCTGTGTTGTCGACTGAGTCTGATACAGGGCTTCCTGACGTTTGCGCTCGGAGCGGGCGCGCACCAAACCAGCTTCCACCGCGTCCTTGCCGGACTGCGCGGCCGCGATTTGCGATTTTGCCTGGTCGATTCCCGCCAGGGCCTTCTCAATGCGAGCGTCTTGAAGCTCGCTCTGACGACGGTTGTTCTCGATGGCTGCCCTCGCGGCTTCCACCCCCGCTCTTGCCTGTGCCACTTGGGCTTGATAGTCGCTGTCCTCGAGCTCAACCAGGAGATCCCCTTTGTGCACCTGCTGGTAATCGGAGACGCCGACGTTGCGGACTATGCCAGACACCTTCGTACTTAACGGCGTAAGGTCTCCACGGACGTAAGCATCGTCCGTCACCTGCTCGATTCGTCCTCCCTCCCACGCATTCCAGTTCCGCGTGATCGTGGCCACGACTGCGACGGCCAGCAAGACCACCACAATAGGCGTCAAATGTTTTTGCCAACGCGGTGAAGGTTTGGCAGGCGCTGGCTCCGGCTTCCCAGCGGGGGCGGGGGCCGCCGCGTCAACGGCGGCCTGTGGGGGAGTGTGGTCGGGGGTTGGAGCGGACGTGGATGTGGGGATAGCGGCCATCATGAATGTCCTTTCATTCCTGTTGTTGCGATTTTCATTGCGAGACCCCTGAAGCCATGTCTCTCCACAATCAATTGCGTAGTGACTATGCATTCAGCACTTGAAGTCCCAAACCGCCTGGTCCACCATGTACTTGAAGAAGCGAGCTTTTTGATTTTGTTGACGGTGCTTGATGCAGCCGTTGCTGCCAACATGCTCGCACTTGCACAGATATCGGCATTGTTCCTCCGGAATTGATAGGCGCTGCAGCGAATGCTCGTTTTGTGTTTTCGGCAATAGTTTTGGCTCTCACTAAGCACCCCTCAGGGAGCCGGCTTGCCAAGCAAAAGACCCTTACAAATTGAGGACAACCCGCAAAACCTAATCAGACTTGGTAACCAATTTGGAGTTGTAACTCGGGCGTTCCTTACCACCAGCACTGGTGGACCTGAGCTTCTCTCCCACCGCACAGGAAACCGGTTGCGCCAGACGATCTCAATCTTTGATCTCCGCGCCGATTTTTGGATCGCCAACACCGGTCCGTCAAAACCCTCGGTTCGAGGAAATGCAAATCAATGGCCACTCCTTGACTGCATTTCGATGCCTTAAAAAAATTCATCACTGAACACCTCTACGTCGATGCGGGAGTGCCAGCATGCTGACACGCGCTGGACTACTGGCACTGCATCATGCACGGCTACAAATGCGATCTTCCGCCTTGCAAGTCCGATCTTCTTTCCTCTCAACAGGTTCAATTTCGCGTTGATGGCCGGCACAATTTGGCAGGTTCTGTGCTCATAAACAAGTCGGCTGGCGTGCAATGGCAATTCAGACAGATGCATTTCAGTAGTGAGGTTGGTCATGGCGGCTGCGTTGGAAATCGTATGGCGGAATCCGGAGCCAACCGCGCAAAGTACTCCCACAATAAGGTGCTCATTACCGGATCAGTACTCCCTGGGCGGCAACACTTTTGCGATTGTGTACCGTGCCGTACTTCGGCTAGAAGGGCGTCGAGACAGGTTGAGGAGCTGACGTTCATGTGGATGAGATCGTGCGCAATATGCAAAGCACTCCTCAAAAAGTTGAGGGTGGTCGACTCCGTTCGCTGCGAGTGCGGATGGGAATGGCGGAGTCCTTAATTGCCTGCAACTGTCAGAACCAACGAGTTCTTCTGCGTGAGCTGCGGCCTGACCGCAGGGCTGGACATACATGGGCGGTGCGCAACCTGCGGATCAGATGCTGTAACGCATCCGCTTCGTTACCGCCTGATCCTTTCGGCGGCGGACGACTGCTGCATCGGGGGGAAGAAAGTGCCGCTTGAGTTGAGTCTGAAGAATAGCGAGGAAAGCCGCCGCGGCCGGATTGGTCGTGCGGTTCTGACAACAACGGCCGCGTGCTCACGAGATTTTGCCTCGGTGCGTGAGAGCAACCCGGGCCAAGAATCTGGTAGTTCGGTTGATTGGGCCGTCAATCGAAGACCGGAAGCAGATTCCTCCCCGCTCGTTAGCAAACTTGTCGACGTCTCTCTAATGAGCGGGGGCGGAATGAAACAGGCTGCAATTGATTTCGCAGCCAAGGAAGTGATCAAGGAGTTCCACATGACAAATCTGGCTGAAAGGCGTTCATACAATTTTGGCGACACTTTCGGAGACCCGGTAGAAACCGACTCCGTTCGTGGACATGCGCGACTTGAAGGCATCTGGTGCAACCAGGCAGATGGCACCTTTGAGGAGGATGATGCGGTCCGGGAGCAGGGTGGCGCGGCCTAAACCTCCTAAGAATGAAATTACCAATCTGCAAAGGAAACCCACATGAAGCAAATGAATCTTAGATTGCTGGTATTTACAGTGGTGATGTTCACTGCTCTTATCACAGGCCGTGGAGTGGCCTACGGCCAATATGCAAATTCCCAACCGGTTGCCCAGCCGCCCTCTGATCCGGGCCCCGATCAATACATTGAGATGCTGCGGAAGGATGTGCGCTCCCTCAGGAAACAGATCGTTGCTGCCAACCTGGATCTCACCGACGATGAAGCCGTGAAATTCTGGCCCATCTACGATCAGTACACAGCCGACTTGCGCAAGATCAACGATACCAAGGTCGCGCTTATCAAAGACTACGCTCGGAATTACACAACCATGACCGACGAGCAGGCGGAGGCATATGTAAGAGGACGTGCGGCCGTCGACGAGTCCGTGAACCGGCTGCGGCTGAAATACTTCCCCGTTTTCCATCGGGTGCTTTCGGGCAAAACGGCTGCAACATTCTTTCAAATCGATTGGCGAATAAGCCAGATGATTGATCTGCAATTAGCTTCACAGATGCCGCTGATTCAGCCGTAGGAGATCCGTCAGATCAGAGTGGAAAGCCGGCAATTGTTTCCTCTCGATTCGGGACGGTGCGAGTTCTCCTCGCATCGTCCAGGGTCTTTTTGATGACGAATGATACCCAGATCTTCAACGCCCCGCAATCACTTCAATCCCCCGACATACAGAGCAATATCTTCACTTCTGATTGCCGATCTCTCTTCGATTCGGGGGACTGCGCAGTTTCCGGCAAGCGTGAGTTCGACTTCTGAACCAGATCAAAGGAAAAAGCCTCTTGTTCACAACTACCGGGTGCCAGCCTGCTGGCAAGC
>WNFA01010281.1_pt1 | contig 12306 bp, 9 predicted proteins | sample 5400481 | NCBI WGS metagenome assembly WNFA01 (sample SAMN13153340, study PRJNA577476) | soil metagenome | isolation source: 120 cm saprolite under Douglas fir tree site 2 hole 1 replicate 2 | place: USA:California | collected 2015-04-18
CAATTCCAGCGTGGCAATTTCACAAATCAGTTTGGTGGGCGCTGGCTATACGATGACGGGAGGCAGCGCACCTGTCACGCTGACTCCAACCCAGAGCATCACCCTGGTGGTGCAGTTCAGTCCCACAACGGCCGTAAGTGTACCTGGCAGCATTACGGTGGTAAGTAACGCGACCGGGTCGCCGGCCACGATCACTCTATCAGGAACGGGAGTTCCGCCGGTGCAGCATTCGGTGTCGCTAACCTGGAATGCCAGTACCTCTACGGTATCCGGCTACAACGTCTACCGCAGCACGGTGAGCGGGGGTTCGTACACGAGAATCAACTCGTCGCTGGTTGCGGTTCTCAGTTACACGGATTCAACCGTACAGAGCGGTACGACCTACTTCTACGTGACGACGGCGGTTGATTCCTCCGGCAATGAGAGCGGGTTCTCGAATGAGGTGTCTGCTCCAATCCCATGATTGGACAGTAGAATTCAGGCAGTTTTCTTGTTTGGGGATGGCGAAGCTAGGGAGGCATAATTCCCCTGAACTCGCGTGGAGACAAAGGCAAAAACACCCAACCTGTGGAAAAGTAAACATTTACCTAGCACAGAGAAAAATCGGGGAGTAAGCTGCCCGTTTTCTGCCTGATGGAAGCCCGAAGATTCTCGTGCTTGGCGAGCCACGCCTTGTTTTCAGGTCCAGACATCCGCAGGTGGATGGACCTGGCGGACAGGGTCAATACCTGTACCTAATCTAGACTTCCATTCAGTATCGGCGGATTTGCGATGGCCGTACCCTTACGTTCAGAGACGTACTGAGGGTCTAGACGATGAGTCTTGAGCAAAACAGGGATGCTGAAAGTGAGCTCGGTAACTTTCCGACGCTTGCTTTTCGAGCGAGGCGAGCTGTTTTGTGTCTGGGCATACTTTTGCCCACGCTGCTCGCCTGGGGGTGCTCCGGCATAGTCAGCGGCCAGAACTTCACGGCCCCTCAGTCGCCCCCGCAAACGTTTAGTATTTCTGGGACGATCACCCCGGTCCCCGGTGGAAATGGCGCGACGATTACCGTCACTGGGGCAGCGAGCGCCACAGCCACTGCCGATAGCTCTGGGAATTTCACAGTAGCTGGTTTAGCCAACGGAACCTATACGATCACCCCGAGCCACGCGGGGTATAGCTTCAGCCCGAGCAGCATGAACGTAACGATCAGCAATGCGAGCGTTACCACGGGGATAAGTTTTACGGCGACAGCCCTCACGTTTGGCGTCTCTGGAACACTTAGCCCCGTACTAGGTGGAAGCGGAGCAACGGTCACGCTCAGTGGGGCTGCAAGTGCGACGACCACCGCCAACAGCGCGGGCAATTACAGTTTTGGCGGTTTGGCAAACGGGACGTATGCAGTTACTCCTAGCCACACGGGCTATGCGTTTAATCCGGGCGTCCAGACAGCGACGGTCAACGGAGCGAATGTCACCGGGGTCAACTTCACAGCCACACCACAAGTGAATCAAACCTTTAGCATCTCGGGAACACTCAGCCCAACGACGGGTGGAAGCGGCGCGACGGTCGTGCTGACGGGAGCAACCACCGCAACGACCATCTCGGACGGTGCGGGCAATTACACCTTCAGCGGCCTAGGGAACGGGTCCTACACGGTAACTCCTGCAAACGCAGGATATACATTTACGCCGGCCAGCCAGAGCGTGGCGATCAGCAGCGCCAATGCTTCCGGGGTGAACTTCACAGCTAACGCGACAATTACGCACACTGTGGGGCTAACCTGGAATGCGAGCACAACTTCAACGGTGACGGGATACAACGTTTACCGAAGCACAGTGAGCGGGACAGGATACGTAAAGATTAATAGTTCGTTGCTTCCTACTGCCATTCTCAGTTTCACCGACACCAGTGTGCTGAACAGCAGGACCTACTTCTATGTAACTACGGCAGTTGACGCCAGCGGTGCGGAAAGCACTTTCTCAAACGAAGCGACCGCTGCTATCCCATAGTTCCATGCGCGGCGAGGGCTGTCCCAGCGATCCTGAGCTGTAGCGAGCTTCCTCTCGGAAGGCCGAGACAAGCGGCAAGTGAAGGACGCCTATCCGTCGAGACGGAGCTCACGGATGATATGGGTGCGGCTTCCAAGTTTGAATCCGACGCTATCCCGATTGTGGTGTCAGGCTTTTTGGAGGAGATTAATCGCCCGATAGCTCGCTCAATGCACGGGAAGCCTTTTCAGCGGACGGGGCTTTCGGATCGAGCCGAATGGATTTCTCGAATTCAGTTCGCGCCCGCCCTAAGTCATTCAGCTTCTGGTAGGTCAGTCCCAAGTGGTAGCGATAGGTTGCATTGGATGGTGCGTTTCTTACTGCATTCTCCGGCAGCGCCACGGCGACGGAATAGGCCCCGTTTTGTACGTAGGCCCATCCAAGAGTATCGGCGGAATTAGGTATATTCGGGAGTCCACGGCGCGCGGTTTGTGCCAAAGTAAGGGCCACGTTGACGTTGCCGCTGTGCTCGAGCATTAGGTAAGCCAGGTTATTCGCCGCAAGAGCCCGCTCTGGATCAAGCGTCAAAGCACGTTGATAAGCCGCTTGGGCTTCCTGCCAGTTTCCCTGCGCTTCGTAGGTGACTCCCAAGGCCGTGTACAGCCCGGCATCGTTTGGTGCGATGGCGATAGCGTGTTGGTAGCTCGTGATTGACTCTGCTGGGTGCCCTAGAGCTTGCTCCACCTGGCCTAACATAACGAAAGCGGTCAGATTCTGTTTGTCGAGTTCCAAGCAGCGTGAAAAGGATTGTTTGGCGTCTTCCAGATGTTTATCTTGCAAATAGGCTTCGCCCTGCAGGAGGTAAAGAATGGCATTGTTGGGATCTTTTGCGATTTGCCCCTGAATGAATTGGCGAGCGTCGGCTGGTTTTCCCCTCCGAAAATCGAGGTCAACCATGCCTCGGATTGCATCAACGTACTCGGGGGAGTGCCTGAGGGCTTCTTTGTAAAGCTGCGCTGCCTCATTCCAGCGCTTTTGCGCGGCGCGAAGTTGCCCGAGCTTTGCGTAACCCATTGGCATTTCTGGAGCCATTCGGAGAAGTTGATTTAAATCGGCTTCGGCACTGGCAGCATCACCTTTGTTGAATCGAGCGGTGGCATGGAAGAGATAGCCTCCGGGGCTCTGAGGTGACATTTTTTTCAATTGGACGCCTATGGGTTCAAGGTTGGTCCAGTCTTGACGCTGCGCAGCATTAGTACCTAGCGCAATCCAAGCTTCTGTAAGGGTTGGAAGCAACTGGACAGCGTCCCTCCACTGACTTTCTGCTTGGTTGGTATTTCCCAGCGCGAAATAGGCCATCCCCAGCTGGTAATGACCCATTGGGTTTGCGGAATCGCCCTTGACCGCAAGTTGCAGAGTTTGCAGTGCGTCCTGATACTTCCCATTTTGAAGCAAGATCTGGCCGTTCAGGATAAGTGCCTCCACATCCTGCGGAGAGTTTCTTAGAATGTCGCCCGTCAGCGTTGCTGCTTCGTCAACGTGACGGGTGAGAATCAAGAGTTGAATGTATGACTTACGGATTTTCAAATCTTCGCGGTGTTCTTTTGAAATGGAAGCAAATTCCGCGAGAGCTTTTGCGCGATCGCCTTGACTGAGGTAGTAATCTCCCAACATTCTGGAGGCCGCAGTGTCGCTGCTCAAATCCGCTTTCGCCTCCCGCAAAACTTCTTCGGCTAAGGCTCCCTGTCCCTGAGGGACGTACATCGCCGCGAGGGCCGCGCGCGAGGCTTTGCTTTTCGGCGCTATCGCAATCGCTCTGCGAAACGCCTTCTCTGCATCATCCCAGCGCTTCTCGCCCTGATAAAGAAAGCCCAGGGCCATTGGTGAGTCCGGCGAGGCAGGAGATAGGGCCTCGGCCTTCAGGAGATTTGCTATCGCATCTTGAAATGCCGAAGCCTCTTGCTGAATGGTCGCGAGATTTAGATAGACAGCCCCATCGTTGGGTGACGAGTTGACTGCATCGGCTGCTTCGCGCAGGGCATCTCGCAGGTTGCCCATCTGCGCGTCCGCGTCAGATAGAAGGATCTGCGCGTCGAGATCGTGGGGATTGTTTTTCAGGAGCAACTGGGCCTGATCTTTCGCCTCTGGTCCTCTTCCACCAGCCAGATAGAGCTGGCCGAGATCGCGATTTGCAGGCATATTCTGGGGATCAAGATCAGTGGCTCGCTGCAATTCTTGAAAGGCTGAGGCCCAATTTGCCAGCTTAAGTTGACACTGCGCGATCTTGTAGTGCGCCGCGGCAAGTCTTGGATCGATCTGGAGAGCGCGGCCATAAGTCAGCAAAGCTTCACGGAATTTTTCCCTCGCAAAATAACGGTCGCCATCTTCTACAAATTTCTGTTTTCGGACGTTGGGGTTGTGGGTGCATCCGGCCAGTAGGAAGCCGATCTCCATGACAAGGCCAAGCATCAGAGCCGTTCTACGCAAGAATAGAGAGCTTCGAGCCGTGCTTTCAGTGTCAGTATGATCCATGGTCGGACTAGAATGTGTGCAATTTTGCCTCTGGGAAGCTTGTCGAAGCAGGGCCTTGTTTTGCATTTGTAAGTAAATGAAACTAAAGACGTTAAGTAGCTTACAAAGGGACACTGCTAGGGAAACGCTGTTTTTTCCATTTACTATGAATTCGCTTTGATATCGCAAATAACAATAAGGTGGCAGTGTGCGTGCTGCCCCTAATAGGGGATAGACTGATTACTTCGGGTCGGAGAACAACGCATGGTTCGGAATGGTGAAATCGGGTTAGACGATATAAAGAGAGTAGTGCGCAGATGCTGGTGGCTAGTTCCCGTGTGTGCGGTGAGCTGCTGTGCGCTTGCCATCCTGGTGGCGACACAACTTCAGAAAAAATACAAGTCGCAGACGCTAGTGTTAGTGGCAAAACCCACCGTTCCGACAGATATTGTGAAGCCTGTCGTAACTGAGGACTTGAATCAACGATTGGCATCGATGAAACAACAAATCTTGAGCCGTACGCGCCTGGAGCCGGTTCTTGATAAATTTGACATTTACCGCGAGGACCGAAAAAGAGTGCACTTAGAGGACTTAATTGATCGCCTGCGGGAGGCGATTGAGATCTCTCCCGTCGAGCCCATGGCCGGGACCCAGGACCGGACAATGGCTGGCTTCAATGTCAGCGTGACATTCAACAATCCGCAAACCGCTCAGCAGATTTGCACCGAGATTACCTCCATGTTCATGGAACAAAACGCGAGAGCTTTGGAGCAGCAGGCCGTCCAAACAACCTCATTTCTTAGTCAGCAAGTGGATGAGGCAAAAGCAAAGTTGGATGAGCAGGATGCCAAGCTTGCGCAATTCAAACGTCAATACATCGGATCGCTGCCGGAGGAAGAGCAGACCAACCTCAGCCTTTTGGGAGCACTAAACACGCAACTGGAGGCCAATACCCAAGCGCTCAGCCGGGCGCAGCAAGACAAGGCGTTCAATGAATCTCTGCTGAGTCAGCAGGAAGCGAATTGGAAGGCATCTCGCAGAGGGCAAAATCCTGAAACAGCTGAAGATCAACTGCGGGTTCTACAAGACCAGTTAACTGCCCTCGAGTCGCGATATACGGCAGAGCATCCTGATGTGATCAAGACTAAGAATCAGATCAACGACCTCAAGAAAAAGATGGCGGAGGAACCAAACACCGACGATCCTTCACGCGGACGACACACGGCTGCTGAAACACCGCAGATGCAACAACTCCGCGCAACGCTACGTCAGGATGAAATCAATATTGCCGATCTGACGAAGCGGCAACTACAAATTCAGGAGCAGGGTCGAGTTCTTGAAGGTCGCGTACAGGCTGTTCCTGGGGTGGAACAAAACCTAAAGGAGTTGACGCGCAATTATCAGAGCGCGCTGGATTTTTACAACGAGCTTTTGAAGAAGCGAGATAATTCAGCGATGGCAACAGACTTAGCACATCAGCAAGAAGGGGAGCAATTTCGCGTATTGGATCCGCCGAGCCTGCCGACGAAGCCGTCATTCCCGAAACTCGTAGTCTTCGCTGGAGGTGGACTGGGTGGGGGTCTTGTACTGGGTGTGGGCATCCTGTACATGTTGATGGCCATGGACCAGACCCTTCACACTGACAGAGAAGTGGAGCTGTATCTCAAGCTCCCCGTCCTCGCAAGTCTTCCGATGTTTGATGCTTCCGCACTAAGTAGGAATAATAGGGATGCTCTAAGACCGTCCACAGTTCAAACTAACTGAATCGGGCAGAGAGGCATCCGAGGAAACCGATGAGTCGCATTCACGAAGCCTTGAAGAAAGCCGCGCAAGAGAGATTGACCCAACTTACGGCTGGATTGGAAGCTAGAGTTGGGGAAGTCGCCGGAGAAACCCGGGGCTCGGTAACGGGGGCATCCGAAGTCGGCCTGCCCGTGATACCACCGCGAATCGTCACTGCTGGCCATCAGACGATGCCTTTGCGTTATGAAGAACTTGTTATGCGCTGCGCACACCCTGAGTGGCGGCTCGACCCGCTGAAGAGCGTGTTCCAAGATTCGATAATCGGGCATGCTGTCTCAGAACGGTTTCGAACCCTGCGTTCGCGGTTGTATCAGATCGCCAGTACCCGCCCGTTGCGGCGACTTCTTGTTACGAGTAGTGTTGCCGGAGAAGGGAAAAGCTTTGTTGCGTCAAATCTGGGCCAGTCGATCGTACAGCAGCCCGACTTGCGAGTCCTGCTTGTGGACGCAGACATGCGAGCGTCACGATTGCACGCTACGCTTGGCGCACCAAATCGTCCAGGACTTTCAGAGTACTTGAGGGGTGAGGCGAACGAAATTGAGGTAACTCAGAAAGGCATGGAGAAAAACCTTTTCCTGATTCCCGGCGGGGGCCAGGTCTCAAACCCCAGTGAGCTACTGCTGGGGGAAAGGATGAAGCATTTTCTGGATCGCTTCACCCCAATGTTCGATTGGATCATCATCGATTCACCGCCTGCCATACCGGTTCACGATGCAAGCATTCTGGCTGATCTGACGGACGGAGTATTGCTCGTAGTCCAAGCAGGTTCTACACATGTGGAAATCGCAGAAAAGACTGCGGCAGAATTTCAAGGCAAGAATTTGCTTGGGGTGGTGCTCAATCAGGTCGAAAAGTATGATTCTTACGGGGACTATTATTATGGCCATGCAGACAGGGATTGACGCGCGAACCGGTAGCTAAGGCCACTCAAAGCTCACGCAGGCTCAAGGATAAAAGCCAAAAGAGTTGCCAGAGCTTTTTCTGACGGTGTTTGGCCTCTGCTAGTCAGTAAAAGACTCCAAACCTCTCGAGATGCTCTCTGCTATCCGTTGGCTCACTGGCTTGAACAGCGTCAATGCCTCCCTGCTCGCCGTCCAAACTTGACCCCCGCATAATTAACGCCGACTAGCATCTAATGCAGGTCAGGGATCCCTATGAGGTTTTTGGAGGCGCAGTTGCCACTGGACTCCTCGATTCCCATCTCTGAAGGAGGGCGAGAACGGGCAGAAGCAATAGCAATGCCAGCGCAAAAAAGACGATCCCTCCTTCGTGATGCAACCTACCAAGGAGAAAGCCTGGATCGACATAGATTGCCAACATTGAGAGTGTAGCGATTCGAATTCCGTTCTTGAGAATCATCATGAGCAGCCCGGAAACAACGAACAGGGCCTTGCTCCCAAAACGGTTGAGCTGAAAATGTGAGACAAGCAGCGCCAGGACGAGCAACGCCATGCTTGAGCGGATGCCGCTACACTCCTGCGCCACTTCGATATTGAACCGCGCGAGATGAAAGACAAATCCTTCACGCAATACAGGGACACCCAGTAGGTCGAGCAGGCTTCCGGTGACCCAAGTAGAGCCCAACTGCAGGAGATTGATAATATGGTTGAGAAGAAATTTGGGTAACGAGATCATCAAGAAGAGAAAAAGAAGCGAGAAGGAGCCTGTCCTGCAAGCAGATTCTCCAAATAGAAGAGCGAAACCAGCCACCCAGCTCAACGCTAGCGCCAGAATGTAGCCAGAAAGATGTACATCGAGTGATGCTCCGTCTCCTACAAAGCGCCAAACGAGCGCTGCGGCGCAAGAGAGAGAAGAAGCAACCCCCAATTATTTTGTCGTAGGAGAGATTTCGAAAAACCTTGCGCCGTTCCACGAACAAAACCCAGGCACTTATGAATGGGATGAGGATGAGGTGTGAGGCATCGGGGTTTGAAAGGGAAATACGAACGAACGAAATAACGGCGCGTGAAAAGATCAAGGATGAAAGTACAATCCAAGAGCCAAACAGAAGCCATCGCCTTCCGGCACTTGGATTGGTCATGCCCGATAGGGTCACCTCCGCCTCCATAACTGAGCGTTGTTCAACTATTAGTCCCCCGAGTCACACATAATTCGGAAAATCAATTAACACATTTAACTAGAGACTCACTCTCGGGGTCAAACACAAAAAGGGGACCGATCCATTGCTCTAACTCGCGGAGCACTTCCACTCGAAACCGAGGCGCCTTTTCAACCTGCTGCGCTCACCATCGAGGTCTGCGGGAACGCGAGAGATTTAGCGTGCTATTAGCCGGGTCACGACCCTGCGATGAGCCCCCACACTTTTCAATGGATTTGGATCTGGCGCAGGAGAAGAATTGCATGTGGGTGTGCTTTGCTAAGGAGAGCATTAAATGAGAAGCGGTTCGCTGCTTCCCTCAGGTCGTAGGTCGAGGATGACGCGCATTGCATGGGGCGTTGCTTGCATGCTCTTTTTCTTCACAGCCGAAAATATTTGGATTGACCCGTGGTTGAGAAGCAAGTCCCACCGGATACCGTCACTGGTGCCAGAGGCATTAAGCGGAGCATGGTTTTTAGCCTTTGCGATTGGTGGTGTCGCGCTGACGCTCCTACTATTGTGGCAGATTCTGATGATCCGGGACACCACCCTTCCTGTCCGGACGAAGATGGGGACTGGGATTGCGGTGCTTGTTCTCTTGCTGCTAAGTGTGGAATGGTGCCGCGTAACCAATGGACAGCCTGCGGTATTCCGGCTGCAAGCGTTGCGCAAGACGCACACGGTTAGGCTGACCTGGAAAGCCAGCACTTCGCAAGTAGCCGGATATAACGTGTATCGGAGCACAACACCCAGAGACAATTACGTCAGGATCAATACTTCGCTTGTTCAGGGACTCACGTACACAGACGACGCTGTCGATAGCTGCGTGACCTATTACTATGTAGCCCGGGCTGTGGATGCCCGAGGCCACGAGAGTGTCAATTCCAACGAAACTTCTGCAGCCATTCCCTTTCTTTGGTGAGTTCATATAGCAAGGTGCCGTCTCCCCTGACGCCGCTTGCTGGCCGCGTTCTATAAAAGGGGATGTCAAGAAAAATACTTCGCCCTCGACCGGAGGGAGCGGAGAAATTCTTCTTGCCATCCAGCCCTTCTGTTCTTCTGTTGGAGTGTGGATCCGTGATTTTCCCAATTCCACAGATTCATCTTGTTGGCGTAACGACGCCCTTCGGCTTCTCACGCGAACAAGCAACGTGGTTGTGAGATGCCAACCATGATTTTATCTGAGACTCGAGGCCTCTAGCTTTGTCTGGTTGTCCGAGGGAGCATGAGAGTCGGTCAATTCTCAAGTCGTTCTAGTAAGCGCCCTCACCACCGAGAACTGCGCGTGGAGTCGCTATGAGAATTCTCAGGTCGAGCCATAGCGACCAAGACTGTGAGTAACGGAGATCCAATCGAACCATGTCATCGAAGCACATGCGGCTCCGGCCGCTGACCTGCCACAGCCCAGTAACACCCGGCTTGAGTTCAAGAACTCTCCGGCGGTGCCAGATGTCGTAGGCTTCAAATTCATAGGGCACCGGGGGCCGCGGACCTACTAGAGACATTTCACCTCTTAAGACATTCCAGAATTGCGGAAATTCATCGAGGCTCGTCTTGCGAAGGAAACTCCCGATCGTTGTCACGCGAGGATCGTTTGTGAGCTTGTAAACGACGGGCTTTCCGGGTTCAGCATTTTCACTTCCCGCCTGACCTGCAATGAAACGTTGGATGTACTCCCGGTGAATCTTGGGATCGTTGTTCTCATTCATTGTTCGGAACTTGAGGCACTTGAAGGGAGTTCCGAACTGCCCAAGCCTCTCCTGCCGGAAAAGCACTGGACCTTTGGAGGTCAGTTTTATTGCAAGGGCTATCGCTGCAAGGAGAGGGCTAAGAAACAGAAGCAATACGCCACTTCCCAAAATATCAATCACGCGCTTGATAGCCTGAGGAAGGTACTTCTTCGAGTCTCCGCTCTGGAGATCCGGATAGAAGCTGGTATCCGCGACCGTTGTGGCCCCATCGCGATCTCGGCTTTCAGGGAAGAGATGAACAGTCACGGCCAGTTTCGAGGTAGTTTTGCTGCTGAGCTCATTTTGAAGAGCATTTACAACCTTTGAGCGCAGAATTTCAGTAATCGGCGTCGCAAATTCCAAACTGATCTCGGTGAAGATAACACCCAGGCTGGTTCCGTTCCTGTACCAACCGACGAGATCAGTCTCGCGAGTGGATTTCAACAGGACTAAGATCACCTGCGACAGGAGGCGTTCCGCGACGCTGGCCTCAACAGAGGCGTCGGCCTCAAGCACCATCAGGGCGAAAGGTTTGCGAGATCGCTCTGCCCGACGACGCTCCAACGTGAGCATGTTGTGGAAGGTTTCTTCCTGCGAAAAGTCTGCGCGTGCTGTTAGTGAGGAATCGAAAGCAGACATGACCCTTTGGCCCATCAAGCGGCGCGCACCCTGCTCCCACAAAGCCGGAATTCTAAAGTAGCTATTTCCCATGTGTTTTCGAGCCTCATCCGATCATTTGAGCAGCTGTTTTCATCGATCTGCGATATTCATCCCTAACAAAATAGAACTTAATTCTGCACTGCTTGGTCGAGCCCCCGAGCCTTAGGCGACCACCCCTTCGAGCACTGGCAGAATCGCGCCGACCACGGGCATCCATGTCGGCTGAACCGGGCAGACTCCTGAGCGCTCAATCACCAATGATACCGACCGGCAAAGCAAGGAAACGGAAACGACGATCCGGAGAGTTCCCCTAAAGCTAGTCAGTATTCCTTCAAGGCCGCTCAACGCCCCATCCTGAATTCGAACGTGTTGACCGACTTCAAGGTAAGGCCAAGGTTCAGTACGGAGGCCAGACGAAACTACCCGCTGAATAGCATTAATTTCTGAATCCTCGACAGGAATAGGAATCCGACCTCTGCCGACCACACTGAGCACGCCCGGGGTCACGAGAACAGGCAAACGTTTGTGCGCATCAAACAGGCAGAACACATATCCTGGAAACAAAGGAGCCGCCACCTCCCTAGAGCTGGCACGCCAGCGCTTCTTGGCTCTATATGTAGGAAAAAAGGTCTCATATCCCTTGCCAGAGAGTAGAGTCGCTGTCGAGCCCTCCCAACGACTTCTCACTTGGAGCGCATACCAACGGTCACCATGGATCTCGGGAGTCATCTTGGTTTAAGGCTTCTCCAACTACCGTCTTTAAAGCTCCGGCAAGGGTCGTCAGCCAAACTAAGGCAGTAACGCTGGAACTAGACTCTTGCTGGCAATCGTTCTGCCAGACACAGCTTGCGGGGCAGGGTATTGGCCTGTTGCGACCACCCTCTAAATGATTGAAAATGAACGGTTTGTTTAATACTAAAATCGACTTTGGACTTGAACTCCTCTTACATTGGGGGCGCAGGGTTGAAAGATGAAAACCATTACCCACATTTGACAATCGGATTCCAGAGTTGCCCAAGAGGACCAAATCTTGGCAGAATTGACTTCAAACCGCTCATTTGTAAACAGTTACGTCGCAAGTGTCCGAAGCCGGGGCCAGGTCGCCAAGGGACTCTCTAGCCTCCGTTTGCCACGGCTTGCGATGTTGTCTTTTGGCTCGTGTCGGTTCCGAAAATTCTGCCCCTTTTCATTCCGGAAATTCTGAGCCATCCGGCAATAGCCGGAAGGTATAGAACTCTTTCCGTGCCCCCGGTAGGTAAGCCAGTCGGGCGGAGGGAGGTGGATGTTAGGAATGTTAAAGCGTCACGAAGTCGAGATTCTGCTGAAGGCTGGTCACGCCCAGACCGAAGTGGCCCGTTTGGCGGGAGTGTCGCTATGCTCAGTTAAGTAAGCGCATTGCCGAAGAAGCTCCGGTGGTTCATGTCGATGATGCTGCTGAGCGAGAGAAGCGGCGGATCGGCAGGCCCAGCATCGTTGAGGATTTCCGGAAACTGGTTGTAAAGATTCTGGAAGAAAAACCCGACCTGCCTTC
>WNFA01003988.1_pt1 | contig 12304 bp, 9 predicted proteins | sample 5400481 | NCBI WGS metagenome assembly WNFA01 (sample SAMN13153340, study PRJNA577476) | soil metagenome | isolation source: 120 cm saprolite under Douglas fir tree site 2 hole 1 replicate 2 | place: USA:California | collected 2015-04-18
CACGCGCGCCGCGAGGATCGGATCGAAATAGATTTGCGGGCAGTGGCAGCCGGTCTCCAGGCTGAAATCGAGCCTGCCGCGTTCCGCGAGCGTCGGCCGCTTCATGCGGGCGAGCTCGCGCCCGCGCAGATGGTCGACATAGACGAAATCGGCGGTGCGGCTTTCCGGCCAGATCGCGGTGCGCACCGCGTCGGCGATGCCCCAGCGCCGGCAAAACTCCATGTTGCGCGCGCTCACGGAACTCATCTTCGGCACGGTGATCGCGCCGTCGCGCTTTTCCACCAGCACGCAATCGACGCCGCGCAGCCCGAGCTCGCAGGCGAGCGCGAGGCCGACCGGCCCGGCGCCGACGATGAGGACGGCGGTCTGCGACGCGACCGGGGCGTTGGCGGTCACGGCCGCGCCGGCGCCTTGTAGGGGCCCAGCTCCCGCACCACGGCGTCCACGAAGGACATGTCGACGATGTCCTCGGCCTTGATGTTGGGATCCTGCACCAGCCCCTCCGCGCGATAGAAGGCGAGGTCGTTGCGCATGCCGTCGAGGTTGACGCGGCCGTCCGGATTGAGCGCAGCGGGCGTGATCTTCCGCACCAGCGCGGGATCCCTGATGCTGGTGTACTGCGTCAATGCGGCGATGACCTCGGACGCGTTGCGGCCAATGAGCTTCGCGTCGACGAGCGCGTCATTATAGTCGCGCACGGCGCGGATGTAGGCGCGCATGAATTTGTGCGCGGCGTCGGGGCGCGTCTTCGCGAATTTTTCCGAATAGAGCACGATCGCGGTCTGCTGCTGGGGATAGATCGTGTCGTTGCCGGCGATCTTGACGGCGACGCCTTTCTCGACCGCAAGCGTGACCGTCGGCTCGTTGGTCATGGCGGCGTCGATCGCCTTGTTGGCGAAGGCGGTGAGATGCTGCGGGAACGGCAGCGTCACGATGGTGGCGTCGGAGAACTTCAGGCCGCCGCGCTTGAGCGCCTCGTTGGCGCCCGAAGCGTTGCCGCCACCGAGGCTCGCGACCGCCATCTTCATGCCCTTGAGGTCGGCGAAGCTCTTGAAGCGTCCGCTCTCGACCAGATCCTTGCGCACCAGCAGGCCTTCGTAGCCGTAGCCGGCGCGCACCGATCCCTTGTCGGCGACGATCCGCATCGCGACCCCGCGGCTCACCGCATTGTAGATGCCGACCGCGACGGTGCCCGACCCGACGTCGAGATCGCCGGTGCCGAGCATCGGCACCATCTTGTTGGTGAGGTCGATCTGCGCGAGCGTGACGTCGAGCCCTTCGGCGCGGAAGTAACCCTTCTTCTCCGCCAGATAGAGGCCGATGTCGCTCGCCGTGCCGACATAGGCGGCGCTCACGGCGGTCTGTGCCTGCGCGGCGGACCAGCCGAGCATGACCGGAACGGCGGCGAGACAGGCGATGAGCCGGCGGCGCAGAATGGATGATGGCTGCGTGATCGCGGTCGACATGGTGCGTGGGCTCGGACGCGAACGGTCATCCGTCCGAAACAGCGAGTCAACAACTGCGCACCGGCCGCCGCAAGCCTGATACCGCTTGGCCTCGCTGGGCGTGGCCAGTATCATCCGAGGCCACGAGGCGACCCATCTCACAACGTTTGCACCGGGGATAAGGACCATGCACCGACTCTGTCTCGCCGCGGCCTTGGCGCTGCTGGCGCACGCGGCCGCCGCACAGGAGGTCACCCTCAAGGCGATCACCGCGTTCGCGGAAGGCACGACCTATTCGCGCCCGTTCGAGCGCTTCATCGCCCGCGTCAACCAGGACGGCAAGGGCCTCGTGCAGATCAACTATATCGGCGGCCCGAAGGCGATGCCGCCGTTCGAGGTCGGCAATGCGCTCAAGGGCGGCGTCGTCGACATCGCGAACTCGACCGGCGCCTTCTACACCAACGTGATGCCGGAATCGGACGCCTGGAAGCTCACCGAGCGCCCGATGTCGGAGCTGCGCCGGAACGGCGGCTACGACTACATGGCGGCGATCTATGCGCAGAAGATGAACGCGATCCTGCTCGCGCGGCTCATCGACAACAACCCCTTTCACCTCTATCTCAACAAGACGATCGATAAGCCCGACCTCACCGGGCTGAAGATCCGCATCACGCCGGTCTATCGCGACTTCTTCCAGGCGCTCGGCGCGACAGTCGTGCAGACCGCGCCGGGCGAGGTCTACACCGCGCTCGAGCGCGGCGTGGTCGACGGCTATGGCTGGCCGATCACCGGCATCTTCGATCTCGGCTGGAACGAGAAGACGAAGTATCGCGTCGATCCCGGCTTCTACACCGCCGAGGTCTCGGTGCTCGTCAACAAGAACACCTGGGACAAGCTCACCGACGCGCAGAAGAACGTGCTGCGCAAGGCGGGCGAAGCCGGCGAGGCCGAGGCGTTCGCCGTGTTCGCCGCCGAGAACGACAAGGAGACCAAGCGGCAGGCCGCCGCCGGGATCCAGACGATCAAGTTCGAGGGCGCCGCGGCGGAGACCTACCGGACGAAAGCCTATCAGGCCGGCTGGGAAGGCATCATCCGCCAGAGCGCCGAGCACGGGCCGAAGCTGCGGGAGTTTTTCTCCAAGACCAAGTAACGACCGTGCAGAGACTGTCGCGCTGGTACGGACACGTGCTCGACGGCTTGCTGAGCATCGCCGGCGTGCTGCTGCTGGTCATGACGGTCATGATCGGCGCCGACGTCCTGCTGCGCAACATCGGCGCCGGCGGCATCCCACCGAGCAATGAGCTCTCCGAGGACGCGCTCTATCTGACGACGTTGCTGGCGGCGCCCGGCCTGCTGCGCCAGGGCCAGCACATCCGCATCGATATCCTGCTGCGTGCCCTGCCCCTTCGCCTGGGCTGGATCCTGGAATGGATCGCCGACGTGACCGGCATCGTCTGCTGCCTCGCGTTCGTCTGGTACGGCGCGCGCGTCGTGGCGGCGAGCTTTGCGAACGGCTCGCTGTCGATCAAGACGCTGGTCATGCCGGAATGGTGGCTGCTGGTCGGCCTGCCGATCGCCTTCGCGCTGCTCACCATCGAGTTCGTCTTTCGCATGCACCGGCTCGCCACGGCGGAGCGGCGCCCGCGCGACGACGCGGTTTCGGCCGCGTAAGAGAAAGCAAAAAATGTCCTGGCAGATGGCTTCGCTGCTGCTGCTCGGCGGCTCCACCGTGCTGCTGTTCATGGGCATGCCGGTGGCGTTCTCGTTCATCGCCATCAACCTGCTCGGCGCGTTCCTCTTCCTCGGCGGCGAGGCCGGCCTGCATCAGTTGATCCGCAACAGCGGCGCCGCGGTGATGAATTTTTCGCTCACCCCGATCCCGCTCTTTATTCTTATGGGCGAGGTGCTGTTTCACACCGGCCTCGCCATCAAGGTCATCGACGGCGTCGAGCGCCTGATCCGCCAGGTGCCGGGCCGCCTCGCGGTCGTCGCGGTCGTGGCCGGCACCGTGTTCTCCGCCATCTCGGGCTCGACCATCGCGACCACCGCGATGCTCGGCTCGCTCATGCTGCCGGTGATGCTGGCGCGCGGCTATCACCCGACCATGGCGACCGGCCCGATCATGGCGATCGGCGCGGTCGACATGCTGATCCCGCCGTCGGCGCTCACGGTGCTGCTCGGCAGCCTCTCCGGCATCTCGATCTCCAAGCTCCTGATCGGCGGCGTGGTGCCGGGCCTCATCCTCAGCGTCGCCTTCGTCGCCTATATCGTGGTGCGGGTGAAGACCAATCCAAAACTCGCCCCCGCGACGCCGATCGAGCCGCGCACCGGCTGGGCGAAATACGAGCTGCTCGTCCTCTACGTGCTGCCGCTGGTGTCGATCTTCGTCGTGGTGGTCGGCGCCATGTCGGGCGGCATCGCGACGCCGACCGAGTCGGCGGCGCTCGGCGCGCTCGCCACCATGGCGCTCGCCGCGGTCTATCGCGCGCTCAGCCTGCAGGCGCTCTCGCGCGCGCTGCGCGGCACGGTCGGCATCTCGGCGATGATCCTGTTCATCATCCTCGGCGCCACCACGTTCTCGCAGATCCTGAGCTTCTCGGGCGCGACCGAAGGCATCGTATCCATGATCTTCGGCCAGAAGCTGTCGCCGTTCGCGATCCTGGCCGGCATGATGCTGCTGCTGATCTTCCTCGGCATCTTCGTCGACCAGGTCAGCATGATGCTGATCACGCTGCCGGTGTTCATGCCGATCGTGCAGCGCCTCGACATCGACCTCATCTGGTTCGGCGTGCTCTATCTCATCTGCATGCAGCTCGGCCTGCTGCTGCCGCCGCACGGGCTCCTCCTGATGACGATGCGCGGCGTCGCGCCGCCCGCCGTCACCATGGGACACATCTTCCGCGCGGTGGTGCCCTATATCGCGCTGAGCCTCATCCTGCTGGTGCTGATCATCGTTTTTCCCGCCGTCGCGACCTGGCTGCCGGCGCTGTTGGGGTGAGGCACGCTGCTGAAGGTATCTGTCTCCGCCCGTGTAAACTGATCGCGGGCTTGCGGTCCATTCGGCGATGCAGGACTATCCGTCGAAAGATGCGCGGCTGCGCGCGCGCTTGGTCGTTGGCCCATGTCCATATCGAACAATAACGGCTCGATCGATCCCGAAACCGCCGGTCTGTCGGGCCTGCGCATTCTCGTGGTCGAGGATTCCTGGAACGTCGGCGTGGCCATGAAACGCCTGCTCCAAGCGTTGGGCGCGAGCGTCGCCGGGCCGGTCGCAACAACCGCGGACGCGGAACGGCTGATCTCCGAGCAGATGCCCGACGTGAGCCTTGTCGACTTCAGTCTGCGAAACGGAGAGCTGGCTCACGGCTTGATCGAGAAGTTGAACCGGCACGGCGTCCCGGTCATTGTGGTTTCCGGCTACAAGGACCTGCCCCTGCAACCCGGAACAGTCGCTCTCGCGCTGCAGAAACCCGTTCTCGCAAATCAGCTGCTCGCCGCGTTGCGATCATTGACCGCGGACAAAGCGACCCGGTGAGACGGCTGCTTGTACTCGTCGCTCACGGACTCGAGCGGAACCTTCATTTGGCAGTAAACCCCGTCGGGGTTGAAGGCGAGCTCGACCGTGCCGCCAAGCTCGTGGGGAATCAGCTCACGTATCAGATTGCTGCCGAACCCGAAACGGGCGGGCTTCGTCACCGGCGGCCCGCCGATCTCGCGCCATTCGATCGTCAAGCCCGCGACAGACGCGTCGGACGGCGCGTCCCAGGTGACCGACACCCGGCCATCCGGTGTCGAAAGCGCGCCGTATTTCGCGGCGTTGGTGACGAGTTCGTGCAGCACCATCGCGACTGCCGGCGTGGTCGCGGCCGTGACCGTGATGTCCGGGCCGCTGGCGCTCGCGTTCGCCTGCGTCGCGTAGGGAGCAAGCTGGCTCCGGACAAGGTCGGCCAGGCCAACCGCATTCCAGCGATTTTGGCTCAGAAGCGAGTGTGCAGCCGCCATGGAATGGATGCGCCCATCGAGCGCCTTGACGAAGTCGTCCATCAAATGGCTGCCTTCGCGCGTTTGCGCCACCACACCGAGCACGCGCGCCAGGACGTTCTTCACGCGATGGTCGAGCTCGGCGGTCATGGCGTCATGGCGCATCTCGGCGAGCCTGCGCGTCGTGATGTCGCACGTAAGGCCCTTCACGCGCGCAAGCCGGCCTGCCGGGTTGAATTCGGCCTGCGCCGTTTCCTCGAGCCAAACCTCGCGGCCGTCGTCCGGGCGCAGAAAGCGGAAGGTGAGGACATACGACGGCTTGTCGGGACGCACACCCCTCACCTGCGCCTTGAAGCTCGCGCGATCGTCCGGATGGATCCGATCGAGAAAGCCGGCCGACGTGAACGCCTGTTCCGGATCGAAGCCCAGGATACGGGCGGCATTTCCGCTCCGCCGCGTAAAGTCCGTGTGGGCCTCCCAGTCGAACGCGATCACTGCCCCCGCCGTCAGCGCCTCCTGCAGGCGCGCCTCACTCTCGACCAGGATGGCTTCGTGCTCGCGCCGTTCGGCGAAAAGCGCCGCAAGAACGAGTGCGCAAAGCGTGATTGCGACGATGCCGGCCTGTGCCGACAGAATGCGTTCCTCCATCGGCATGTTCGGATCGCCGAAAACACCCACGCCGAATGTCGTCAACCAGACGCTCGTAAGGGCCGAGATGAATGCCGCCGCCGCGGCGAAGATCGGTCTGCAGCGGGCGGAAACCCACAGCAGCAACGGGATGATCGAGGCGGTCAGCATCACGACGGCCCACGTCTCGCGCGGCGCCTGAATATGCAGACCGTTCAAGACGGTCAGCATCGCGAGCACCGCCGCGCCTTCGACGACTTCGGCGCGCGGCGGGGGATTGCGCCCCGCGTCGACGAACCCGATCAGGAGCGGCGCGACTGTGATGATGCCAAGCGCGTCGGACGCGAACCAGTGGTGCCAGATCGTCAGGGAAGAGGCCGTCGAGGTGTGGAAGAAGATGTAACCCAACGTACCGCCGACGCCAGAGACGGCACTCGCGGCAATCGCGGCCGCAGCCAACCCGAGCACATCGCGCAGCCTGTCGAGACTGAACGGCGAGCCGAAATAGCGCTCGATCAGCCACGCAACGAGCATCGCTTCGCCTGCGTTGCACAGGCCGAAAACGAGTGCGCTCCAGATGTTACGGTCGCCCAGGATATTGGCCACGACGGTCGCGACTATCGTCCCCGCGATGACCGGCACCCGTGCTCTTGGTCCAATGCCGATCAGCGCGCCCACCGAGACGCCCGCGGCCGGCCAGAAAACCGCGACACCGTCGGGCTTGGTGAGCAGGGCAAGGCTGAGCCGCGCGGCAAGGAAGTAAGCGACGCCCACCGCGATCGCTAGCCCTGTCAGCTTGAGCCAAGCCTGAAGCGCGCCGGCGGACGCGAGCGCCGCGGCGAGGCGTTTGCCGTTGCGATGCGTCTCGTATCGAGATGTGCCCGCGCTGTTCATGCGGCGATCTTAGCGGCTAAGCTGCGTTTGCGGGAGTTCGTGGCCAGGTCGCGGCGGGTACCGCGCCACCGTCAACCGGAACGTTTAGTCGCTCCCCTGCGCGCCGGTGAGATGCATCGCCTCGTTCGCGGCCTTCACGATGTCGGGCGGCAGCGCGAAAGTCCCCGCGACGATCGCGGCGACCTTCTCGCCCGCGACCTCGTCGACGTCGAGCCGCTGGCGTTTTGCCTCGGCCAAGAATTCCGCATCGTTGACGGCGGCGTGGAAGGCGGCGCGCAGCGCGGCGATGCGCTCGGGCGGAACGCCGGGCGGCGCGAGGATCGGCCGGTCCATGTCCTCGGCGGCGAGCACGAGCTGCAGGATCTGGCGCGTGCGCTCGTCCTTCGCGAGTTCGGCGATGGCGGGCACCTGGGGGAATTGCGGATTGCGTTCGAGCGCGACCTGGATCGGCACCGTGACCTTGGCGGCGGCGAACCAGTCGGGCCGCGTCGCGTTGATCGAAGAGACGAGCCCGCCGCAGCGGCCCTGCACCTCGCCACGCTCCATCGCCAGATAGATGGCGTTGCCGCCCTTGTAGCCGGAGATCACCTTGATGCGGGTGCCGAACAGCTTGTTGAGCACCGCGGGAATCGTCTCCATCTGCGAGCCCGCGCCCGAGCCGCCGACGATGAATTCCTTGTCGAGCATGTCCTGCCAGGTCGCGATGCCGGCGGTGTGCCAGGCCACGCAGATGCCGCGCGAGGTCGCGATGCTGCCGATCCAGCTCATCCGGCGCGGATCGAATTTCGCGCCCGTGATGCCGTAGAGCGGCGCGAACGGCACGCTCGAATGCACGAGGCCGATGGTGGTGCCGTCCTTCGGCGCGACCGAAAAGAGATAGTTCATCGCCCGCAGCCCGCCGCCCCCCGGCATGTGCTGGATCACGATGTTCGGCTTGCCGGGGATCGCGGCGCTGAAATAAGGCGCGAACGTCCGCGCGTAGGTGGCGTAACCGCCGCCGGCGTCGGCGCTCAGGATCCACGAGATCTGCTTGCCGCGGTAGAATTCCGCGACGTCCTGCGCGGCGGCGCTCGATGCGAGGCCGAGTGCGGTGGCGAGAGCTGCTGACAACAGTGCGACCGTGCGGCGCATCGCACTACTGCGCCCGCTCCGGCCTCATCCTGAGGAGATCGTTCTCGCGCAGCGAGAACGATCGTCTCGAAGGACGAGGGCGGCCGATACGGAGCCGCTTGCGCGCTTGGCCCATGGTTCGAGACGCACGCCTTCGCGCCGCGAAGGCGTGCTCCTCACCATGAGGGAGTCGTTGGGGCATCAGTCGGCCGCGACGTCGATCAGCGTGCCGTCGCAGTCCGCCATGTGGTGCTGGCCGAGCGGACACGAGCGGCGGAAGAGCTCGAGCAGCTTCTTTCCCTCGGCGCCGGTGCCGAGCGGCTCGGGCGCGAGACGCGGATTGTCGGCGGCGACGCGCTCCACGTCCTGCTTGAACGCGGCGAGGTCGTCGACCTTGAAGCCGATGTGGTCCATGCCGGCCGTGATGATGCCGGTGCCCTCATAATCGGTGATGTCCCACGGCATGATGACGAGCGTCATGTGCCCGTCGGTCAGGTAGTGGTTGCGGTCCTCCGCGCCCTTGTTGGCGGGCGCGAGCTCGAACACGTCGCGGTAGAACTGCGCCATCGCGTCGGGCCGCATGGTGCGCATCGCCACGTGATTGATGTGGCGCGGATTGGCATTGCCCTCGTTCTCCACGTAGATCGACGTGCGGTTCGCCATGTCCTTCTGCGAGATGTCGAACATGTTGCCGTCGGGATCGTGGGTGGAGACGCCGGCGAACGGACGGTTGGAGGGGCGCTTGAGCCACTTCACCTCGGGATAATGCTTGCGCATGCGGTCGTACACGGTCTCGGCGTCCTCGACCTCGATGCCGAAATGATCGAGCCCGGCGGCGCGGCCGGCCCGGCGCGGGTTGATGTTGAGGCCGACATAGCCGTCGCCCACCGTGACGGCGCGGCCGGGCCGCGTCTTCTCCGAGGTCTTCATGCCGAAGACGGCGCGATAGAACTGCTCCAGCAGCGCATAGTTCTCGCTGACGATGGCGACGTGATTGATTTTAGAGAACATGGCGTCCTCCCTTTGATGCGTCGAAGAATATCAGCCGCGCCGACACCTGTCGCGGGCATCCACGCCTTGGCCTGTAGGTTGGGTCGAGCTCTTGCGAGACCCAACAAATCGCAAGCACCACGTCATGTTGGGTCTCGCTGACGCTCGACCCAACCTACGGAATGGAGAGTGGTGTCACTCCGGAACGGTTGCGGGTTTGCTCGTGTCGGAGACCTGGATCACCAGGTACTTCACCGGTTGCGTGCTGCTGCCGTTGCGGGACACCGCGTGCAGCGCGTTCGGCGGCTCATAAAACACCTCGCCCGCCTTGAGGGTCCGCAGCGGACCGTTGTCGATCTTCACCTCATAGAGGCCCTCGAGGATGTAGCCGACCGTGTGGCTGCCGGGATGCCGGTGCGCCGGACTGCCGTTGCCGGCATCGCGCTCGGTCAGGCGCACGGTGAATTTTCGGCCGAGCGCGTCGTCCATCACCTGGCTGAACAGCTCCGTGCTTCTTTGCCCAGGCGCCTGCGCGCGGGCGTCCGACGTCACGGCCTGAAAGAATCCGGCGGTGAGGAGATAGGTCGCCAGTGCGGCGCCGCCCGCCGCGATGGCGTGCGAGAGAATATTTTTCATGGCGTTTCCCCCGATGCGTGCTTGTGCGGGCCAAAGAGCCTGTCCCTTTCGGGCCGCGCCGGCAAGGCGGGTTGGAGCGACGAGCCGCTTGCACTGCGCGTGAGCCCCCCTCCCCCGCTTGCGGGGGAGGGCGGGGAGGGGGAAGTCACAAGCACATGCGCAAGCGGCTTCCCCCTCCCTACCCTCCCCCGCACGCGGGGGAGGGGCGGAGATTCAGTGCCGGGGAAAACAAAATCAGCGCTGGGTGAACCGGCCGAACACCAGGCCGCGCCGCCGTGCGCGCTCTTTCGGTTCGGCCGGCTCCGCCTTCTTGGCGCGCGGCGCGCCCATGAGCGCCGGCTGAAAGAGCACCGCCGAGGCGAGCGTGCAGGCGAGCGACAGGAAGAGGAGCTTGCCCATGCTCGACGTGCCGGGATGGCTCGAGAACCACAGGCTGCCGAACGCGGTGGCGGTCAGGAGTGCGCTGTAGAACACCGCGCGTGTGAGCGCCGACTGCAGGAAGTCGGTCTGACCGTTTCGCCACGCCAATATGTAATAGATCTTGAACGCGACGCCGACGCCGAGCAGGACCGGCAGCGCGATGATATTGGCGTAGTTGAGCGGGAAATTGATGAGGCTGCAGATCTCCAGCGTCGCGATGGCGGCCACGATCAACGGCACCAGCGTCAGCAGCACGTCGCCGATGCGCCGGAGCACGATCCAGAGCAGGAGCGCGATCGAGAGGAGCGCCCAGCCGCCGGCTTCCATGAAGGATTTGATGATCGTGTCGGCCCATTCGAACGTGACGATCGCCTGACCGGTGGCGTTGGGCTCGATCGCGAGCACCGCCTGCGCGAATTTGCGCAGCGTCGCGTTGTGGTCGGGATCGCCTTTCGGCGTCGCCTCGACCCGCGCCTGCCCCGGCGTCACCCAGTCGTTGACGAGCTGGCGGGGCAGATCCGCGCGGCGCACCGGCGCCGCCTGCAAGGCGTCGCGCAATTCGTCGAGATCGTCGCGGAGCGGCACGATGAAGGCATCCGCCACCACGGCGCGCCACGCCTGATCCGCATTGGCGAGCGCATCGAGGTTGTCGGCGAGACGCCGCGCCGCCGCCGCCCCGGAACCGTTTGTGTCGCCCGCGGCGCGTTTGAGCGCCGCGGCGCCGCTGCGCAGCGCCGCGATGTTATCCGCGTCGCTCGCGACCGGACGCGGTCTGCGGTTCAACGACGAACCGAGCGCCTGCGCGGCTTTGCGGATGAGCGGCAGCTTGCGGCCCTGATCGGCCGGAACGAAGTTGTCGATCGTGCGCACCTGCTCGACTTCCGGCAGCGCGGCGAGCCGCTTGGCGACCCCGGCGGCGGCCTCAGGCGAGGGCGCGATCACCTGCGCCGCATTGGCGCCGACCCGCGGGTCCTTGGAGATCTCACGTAAGGTTGCGACCGATTCCGAATTCTGGTCGCGCAAGTGCAGCGGATCGAAATCGAACTGCAGCTTGAGCAGGGCCGGCGCGCCGATGAGCACGATCCCGGCGGTCAGCACAATGATGAGATACCGGCTGCGCTTGAGCCAATTGTCGACCGGGGCCAGGGCCGTGTTGCGCAACGGGCGCGGTTCCTCGGGCGGTTTCACGACCCAGATCAGGGCGGGCAGCAGCGTGAGGCTCGCCACATACGCGATGACCATTCCGAGCCCGGAAATGATGCCGAGCTGGCCGATGCCCACATAGGATGTGGGCACGAAGGAGAGGAATCCCGCGGCGGCCGCGCCTCCCGCCAGCGTAAGCGGCGCGCCGACGCGATCCGCCGCCTCGATCAGCGCCCGGTGCAACGGCCCGGAGACGTGGCGCTGGGCGCGATACCGCATCGTGTATTGGATTGCGAAATCCGCGCCCAGGCCGACGAACAGCACCCCGAAGGCGAGCGATATCGGATTGAGCGCGCCGACCAGCATGAGACCGACGGCCGCGGTGACGACGAGGCCGGCCGCGATCGTGCTCACGACCGCGACCACGAGTCGCCACGAGGCAAGCGCGATCCACAGGATCGTGAGCACGATCGTGGCGGTGAGCACGCTGTTGAGGACGAGTCCTTGGGCCGTGCTGGCGAATTCTTCGTCCGCGATCGGGACCGGACCGCTGACGCGCGTGCGCGTCCGGTAGGTCGCGTCGAGCTTGAGGTCGCTGATCGTCTGACGGAGGGCGGCGGTTGCGCGTCCGCCCGGCTCGAGCTCGCTCTCGTTCAAGTAGGGCCAGATCACCACGAAGCGGCGCAGGTCCGTCTTTTCAGCGGAGCCTTGCAGCAGGACCTTCCACGAAAACTCGGCGGGCTGGCCGGCCGCGGCTTTTTCGATCGGCTCGGCCGCCGCGTTGAGCACGCGCGTCGTATCGTCGAGCGAGATCTGGCCCTGCTCCACGCCTGCCAGCACGAATGAGAGCGCCTGGACGAGGCCACGCAGGCTCTGGTCGCTCGCCAGCGTGCCGATGAGCGGCGCCGCGGACGTGAGGCGCGACGTCATCCCTTCGAGCTGGTCGACCGATGCGAACAGAAGACCGTTGCGGCGGAAGAAAGTATCAGTGTCCTGCGACTCGACCGAGCGAAAGACGTCCTTCTTCTTGGCGAGCTCCTGCGCCAGCGTCCGGCTGG
>WNFA01008253.1_pt1 | contig 12300 bp, 9 predicted proteins | sample 5400481 | NCBI WGS metagenome assembly WNFA01 (sample SAMN13153340, study PRJNA577476) | soil metagenome | isolation source: 120 cm saprolite under Douglas fir tree site 2 hole 1 replicate 2 | place: USA:California | collected 2015-04-18
CGCGTCGCCGCGACGTCATCCCGCGCGCCGGAAAGCCCGCCCTCTTCTCGGTCTACGCGATGCGCGCCGGGCAGGGTGTCGAGCCGGCTCTCGATCCGCCACTCGTCGTGCGCGACGCCGCGGGCCAACGGACGCCCGCCTTCCGCGCGCTCCGCCAGGCAATGGGCATGCCCCCGTGAGCAACGCCTACGGGAAGAGGTCGTCGACGGGCATCGACCAGCCGCGGAGAGCGGGCTCGGCCTCGGCGCGCTCGCCGCGGTGATGGATCCGTGCTCGGTCGGGGTCGCTCGCGCCGTGCACGCGGACGACAGCCCGCCGGCACCCCGCTCCGGGACCTACGTCAGCGCGTGGCTTCGGGCTGCAGGGCCGGCGGCGCCTCCTCGGTGCCCAGCAGCGCCGAGAAGTCGGGCTTCTTCTTCTTGCCCGCGGCGGCCTGCGCGCCGCTCATCGAGCACTGGCCCTCGAAGATCGCGCCCTCGTGCACCACGAGACGCGGGGCCGTGATGTTGCCGAGCACCTTCGCCGTGGGGTGCAGCTCGAGGAGCGAGCGCGCCGTAACGTCGCCCGTCACCTGCCCGTGCACGACCACCGAGGTGCCGTTGATCTTCGCCTTCAGCACGGCGCTCTCCCCGATGGTGAGCACATCCTCGGCCGCGATCTCGCCCTCCACCTGACCCTCGATGCGCACCGCGCCCTCGAAGGCGAGCTTGCCGTTCACCCGGCTTCCCTTGCCGAGGAACGCGCTCGTCCCCGCCGTCTCCTGCGGCTGAGTCTTCTCCCGCTCGAACATCTTCACCTCCCGGGGCGCCGGGGTGGGCGGCTGCGCGCCGGCCTCGGGGCGTTGGCCCCGCTGGTCCTGGTCGCGATCCCTCCCGAAGAGCGCCATGAGTGCTGCCCGTGTATCGGCCCGCCGCGGCGATTCCTTGAGCCCCCTCAGGAGCCCCGGACGGCCGGGATGACCTCCTCCGCAAAGGCCTGGATCTCCTGCTCGAAGTGAGGCACGAAGAGCATGAAGATGAAGTGCGTGACCCCGGCCCGCGTGTAGCGCTCGACCGTGTCCAGGCACTCCTGCTTCTGGCCGATCATGATCTGGCGACGCGCCTGCTCGGGCGTCGTCTGGCGCATGGACGCCATCACTTGACACACGAACTGCTCCCGCTCGGGGGCGGCCCGGTAGCAGAGGGGGAGCAGGGTCGTCTTCTCGATCTGCGCCGGGTCGCGCCGGACGCGCTCGCCGTGCCGCACGATCACCTCGATCAGCGAGCGCATCTCGTCGGGGGCCGCGCCGGCGTTCCACATGTCGGCGTACTGGGCGACGATGCGGAGCAGCACCTTCTTCCCCGTGCCGCCGATCATGATGGGCGGGTGCGGCTGCTGCACCCCCTTCGGAAGGCCGATCGCGTCGGTCACCGTGTAATGCTTTCCGTGCACCGTGGTGTGCGGCTCGGTCAGCATGCCGCGGATGATGCGCAGCGCCTCCTCGAGCGCCGCGAGCCGGCCGGGCACGGTCTTGAAGTCGATGCCGAAGTCACGGTGCTCGCGCTCGAACCACCCGGCGCCGATGCCCAGGTTGAAGCGGCCCCCGCTGATGTGGTCGAGGGTGGCGGCCATCTTGGCGGTGACGCACGGGTGGCGGTAGGTGTTGCCGCTCACCATGGTGCCGATGCGTGCCCGCCGTGTGGCCTGCGCGAGCGCGGCGAGCGTCGTCCAGCCCTCGAGGCACGGGCCCTCGGGGTCGACGAAGATCGGGTAGAAGTGGTCGAAGTTCCACAGCGAGTCGTAGCCCCAGGCGTCGGCCTTCTGCCACAGCGCGAGCATCTGCGCCCACTCGAGGCTCTGCTGCCCGGTCTGGATGCCGAAGCGGATCGGATGGGTCGCCATGCCGCTTCATACACCGACTCGACCGGCCGCGGGAACCGGGGGCGGGGGCGGTGCGCACGGTGGGTCGGCACGCTCGTCGGCCTGGCCGCGTTGGCCGCCACGGGCGCATCCGGCGCGGAGGTCGGGCTCCGGCGCGACGACCGCGTGCTCGTGCTGGCACCCCATCCCGACGACGAGGTGCTCGCCTGCGGCGGTCTCATCCAGCGCGCGGTGAAGATGCGGCTCCCCGTGCGCGTCGTCTTCCTCACCTACGGTGACAGCAACGAGTGGTCGTTCGCGGTCTACCGCCGGCACCCGGTCCTCCTGCCGCGCGCTGCGCGCGCAATGGGGCTCGTCCGCCACGACGAGGCGGTGGCCGCCGGCCGCGTCCTCGGCCTCGGCGCCGACCGGCTCGTCTTTCTAGGATACCCGGACTTCGGCACGTTCGAGATGTGGACCGAGCACTGGGGCGGGAAGCCGCCGCTCCGGAGCCCGCTGACGCGCGTCACCGCCGTTCCCTATGCCAACGCCTTCCGCCCCGGCGCGCCCTACAAGGGCGAGGAGGTCCTGCGGGACCTGACTGCGCTCCTGCGCGACTTCCGCCCGACCAAGGTCTTCGTCTCGCACCCCGCCGACCACAACCCCGACCACCGCGCGCTCTATCTCTTCACGCGCGTCGCGCTGTGGGACCTGGAGGGCGAGCTGGCGCCCGCGCTCTTCCCCTACCTCGTGCACCACAGGGGTTGGCCCGTGCCGCGCGGGCTCCACCCCGCCGAGGCGCTCGCCCCACCGCCGCTCGCACCGCCCGCGGCATGGGTCTCGCTGCCGGTGCCGCCGTCGGCGCGGGCGCGGAAGCAGGCGGCGCTCCGCGCGCACGCGACGCAGTTCCGCTACAGCGCCGACTACCTCCTCTCCTTCGTGCGCGCGAACGAGCTCTTCGGGGACTTCCCGGCGCTCGCGCCGGGTGCAGGCCCGGAGCCCACGGGCCGCGCGAGCTCCGACCCGCCCGAGGAGCTGACCGGCGCCGAGCGGGCCGCCTTCGTCGGCGTGGAGTGGCGCGCGGTACGCGTGGAGCGCGATGCGCTCGTCGTGTCGACGGCGCTCTCCCGCCCCCTGGCCGAAGCGGTCGAGGCCTCCTTCTATCTCTTCGGCTACCGCCACGACCGGCCGTTCGCGCGCATGCCGAAGCTGCGCGTCGAGGTCGGCATGCTCGGCCACCGGGTGCTCGATGAGGACCGCCACGTGGAAGGCGACCCGGTCGAGGTCGTGCGCCAGGAGCGGGCGATCGCCGTGCGCGTGCCGCTCGCCGCCCTCGGCCGCCCGGAGCGGGCGTTCGTCAGCGCGCGGACCTCGGTGGCCGAGGTACCGCTCGACTGGACCTCGTGGCGCGTGCTCGAGCTGCCCGCGGAACGCTGACGCGGTCGCGCGGACGGTCGCCTGGTCATCCCGGGGGTGGTAGCGTTGTCGGGAGGACATGGAGACGCTCGGGGAGCTGCGCGCGACGTGCCCGGGGCTCGTCGTGGTGACGGACGGTGCGACGCTGGAGGCGTACGGCGGCGACGCGCTGCGGCCCTCGCGCGGCCGCCCGGCGCTCGCCGTGCCGCTCGCGGTGACGGAGCCGTCGAGCGTCGAGGATGTGGCGGCGCTGGTACGCTGGGCGGCGCGCGCGCGGATGCCGCTCGTGCCGCGCGGCGGGGGCAGCGGCCTCATGGGTGGGGCCGCCGTGCTGGCGCCGTCGGTGGCGCGACCAACGGCCTCGGGTACCTCGGGGCGCGCGCGGGCAGCTTCGGCACGCAGCTCTGCGCGCTGGAGGCGGTGCTCGCCGACGGCACGATCGTGCGCACCCGCCCGTCGCCCGCGCGCTCCACCGGGCTCGACCTGGCGCGCCTGCTGGTCGGGACCGAGGGCACCCTCGGCATCGTCACCGAGGCGACGCTCACCGTGCTGCCGGCGCCGGAGGAGCGCATCGTGCACGGCCATCGCCTGCCGGACTTCGCGGCGGGCGTCTCCGTGGCGGTCGCGCTCCGCCGTACCGGCATCCGTCTCGCCTGCCTCGAGCTGTCCGGCGAGGGTGCCGGCCCGGCGTCGATGCTGCTCGTCTTCGACGGGCTCCGCGGCGAGGCGGCGCTGCACGCGGCACGTGCCGGGGACCTGGTCGCCGCGGCGGGCGGAGAGTGGCTCGGCGCCGGCGAGGCCGAACGCCAGTGGGAGGCACGCCACGCGATCGCCGAGCGCTGGGCCGAGAACCGGCGTGCGGGTCTGGGGGAGTGGCCGCCCGGCGGGGTTCGCTTCGATTACGCGCACGTCGGCGTGCCGCTCGCCGGCCTCGCCGCGGTGCGCGCCGCGGCCCATGCCCTTGTCCGCCGCCACGGCCTGGCACTCATCGAGGAGGGTCTCTGGCACTGGCCAGAACTCTACTCCGTGGCGGTGAGCGGGCCGCCGGAGGCGGCGGCGGGGGTGCGCGCGACGATCGACGAGGTGTGCCGCGCGGCGCAGGAGGCAGGCGGCACGGCGGAGTACTGCCACGGCGTCGGCTGGAGGCTGGCGCACCTCATGGATCGCGAGCACGGGGCGGCGGGGCTGGCCGTGCTCCGGCGTCTCAAGGCGGCGCTCGACCCCGCCGGCATCCTCAACCCGGGAAAGGGCGGGCTCTGAAGCGCGGCGCCTGGCTCGGTCTCGTCCCCCTCGTCGCGGTCGGGTCCGCGGTCGCCCGCGGGTGGCTGGGGGGCGACCCGCAGCCGCCCGCGGTGGTCCTCTGGGCGTGGGACCGGCCCGAGGATCTCCGCTTCGTGGACCCGCGACGGGTCGCGGTCGCCTCCCTCGCCGGCACGGTGCGCTTGCGCGCGGACCGGGTCGAGGTCAGGGCGCGGGCGCATCCGCTGCTGGTGCCCTCCGGGACGGAGATCGTCCCGGTCGTGCGCATCGAGACAGATCCGCTGCCGGGGCCGGCCCTGACCGACGCGCAGCGGACGGAAGCGGTGGAGGCCATCGCCGCGCTCGCCGGCGCCGCGAGCGCGCGGCACGTCCAGGTCGACTTCGATGCGACGCGACGGGAGCGCTCGTTCTACCGCGCGCTGCTGGCCGACCTGCGCGCCCGTCTGCCGCCGGAGGCGAGGCTCTCCATCACCGCCCTCGCTTCCTGGTGCTTCGGGGACCGGTGGCTGGACGGGCTTCCCGTCGACTTCGCCGTGCCGATGCTCTTCCGCATGGGACCGGACGCGGAGGCGATTCGCCGCGCGCTCGCCGACGGGCGGGATTTCCGCTCGGCGATCTGCCGGCGCGGTGTCGGCGTGTCGCTCGACGAGCCGATCCCGCCGCTTCCCCGCTGGAGGCGGGTGTACGTCTTCGCTCCTCGCCCCTGGTCGGCCGCGCGCTACCGGGACGCGGTGGCGCTGGCGGGAGGAGACCCCGGATGAGGATCGTCGCCGCGGCCCTGATCGTCCTCTGCCTGGAGGGCCGGGCGCCGGCGTCAGGACCGTTCCTTCCCACCACCCGCTTCTGGTCCTCGTCGGCGCCGAGCGAGCCGCTCGACCGTTACCTCGACGGTCACCTCGGCATCCTCGAAGCGACGTACGAGGTGCCCTATCTGTACGTCGCCTATCGTCACCTGAGCGGGCTCGGCCTGGATGCCGCCAGTCGCGCCGCGGTCGCCGGGTATTTCGCGAGCTCACCGTCTCCCGCGGGCCCCCATGGCGACGACCCGAGGGAGCGATGGCTGGAGGCGCGCCGGAGGATCTTCACGGCCTCTAGCCCCGTCAACCCGTGGCGCGAGTACGCGCAGAAGGTGGGGAGCAACGAGTACCGGATTTTCTACCTGAACTGTAACGACGACGCGTTTCTCACGGCCGCGAACACCCTGAGCGACCGGATCGCGCGCTTCGGCGCCGACTCCGACGACGTGCGAGTCTGGACAACCGCGCAGGATCAGGTCTTCTCGAACTGTGGGGAGGGCGAATCGATCCCGGAGCCGCTCGGCGACGACGCGTCCCCCGGTGCCCGCGCCGACCGCGCCTACCAGATCGCCGCCGCCCACTTCTACGCCGGTCACTTCGGCGAGGCGCGGCGACTCTTTCGCGCGATCGCCGAGGACAGGGCTTCGCCGTGGAGCACGCTCGGCGCCTACCTCGCGGCGCGCGCCATGCTGCGCGAGGCCGTGCTCCGCGAGCCCATGGACGCCGAGCGGCTGCGCGCGACCGAGGCCTACGTGCGCGAGCTGCTCGCCGACCCTGCTCTCGGCGACGTGTACCCCGCAGCCCGGCGCCTCCTGGACCACGTTCGCGTCGAGCTGGACCCCGCCGCCAGGCGACGCGAGCTCGCGGCCGCGCTGACGCGCCCGTCGCTCGAGCCACCGCTTCGCCCGCTCCTCTTCGACTATCTCTGGATGCTGCGTCGCTACTCGGTCGCCGACACGCCGGAAGCCGACACGGATGAGCTGAGCGAGTGGCTGGCGGGTGACCGGGCCCTCGAACGGTGGCGAGCCAGCCATTCGCTTCGCTGGCTGGTGGCCGCCGCGATGCGCATGGCGAACGTGGACGAGCCGAGCGGCGTGGACCCCGCCTCGCCCGCCTACCTCACCCTTGCGTACCACCGCTCGCGGCTCCTCGTGACGGCCGGGCGGCTCGACGACGCGCGTCGCGAGCTCGACCGGCTTCTCGCGGAGCAGGGGACCGACCTCGCGCCCGGCGACCGCAACCGCGTGCTCAGCCTGCGAACACGGCTGGCGACCAGCACGGCGGAGTTCTTCCGCTCGGCGCAGCTGGTTCCACTGGGAGTGGGCTTCGACTTCGACGGCACGCTGGACGCGCGAGGGTTCGAGGAGTTCCGCGGGCAGGCGCTGTTCGACTACTGCGCCACCGCCGTCCTGGACCGGGATTTCACTCCCCGCATGCTGCTCGAGGCGCTGCGGCGGGAAGAGCTCGCGCCGCATCTGCGGCGCCGTCTCGCGCTCGCGGCATGGGCCCGCGCGGTGCTCACCGAGGAGAACGTCACGGCCCTCGAGCTGGCGCCGCTCGTCGCGGAGCTGGCGCCCGAGCTGCGCGCCGAGCTGGACGCGATTCGCGCCGCGCCGCCGGGCGAGGCACGCCAGTTCGCGACCGCGCTCACCTTCCTCCGCTTCCCCGGGCTGCAGCCGAATCTGAACAGCCCCGTCGGTCGCATCATCCCGATCGGCAGGCTGAGCAACCTGCGGGACAACTGGTGGTGCGGGGGCAAGGCGCTCGTGGCCGGGACCGAGGAGCGGCCGTTGTACGAGCCGGCGCCGTCGTGCGGGTTGCCTGAGGGACGGCGGGTCACGCTGAGGGAACCGGCCCCACCGGCCTTTCTCACCGCGGAGCAGCGTGCGCAGGCCGGGCAGATGAGGGAGAGGCTGCGGGCGCTGGAGCCCGCCACGCCCCGTCTCGCCCGCATCGTCTTCGCATGGGCCGAGGCCCATCCCCACGACGCGAGGGTGCCGGAGGCGCTCCATCGCCTGGTCGACGCCGCGCACGTCGGCTGCCCGGTCCAGGACGACGGCACGGTCGCGAAGGCGGCCTTCCGGCTGCTCCATCGACGCTATCCGCAGAGCCCCTGGGCCGCGAAGACCCCGTACTGGTACCGGTGAGCGGGACTGGCGCTTGACTCATCGTGTAGGCTCGACGATGGAGGAATGATGCCGACCGATCCCGCCTATCGCGCCGCCGACCCCGACGACTTTCCCGCCATGATCGAGCCCGGTCGCTACGCGCGCCGGTCCCCGGACTTCGAGGAGATCATCGCCCGCACCGAGGAGCACTTCTGGAACCCCGAGGACCCGGACTATGTCGACTTCTCGGCTCCCTTCCCGACCGACCAGGAGACCATCGTCCCCACCTGGTTCGTGCTCGAGAGCAACACCGCGGTCTGGGACCGCCTGGATGACGGCCAGCGCATCAAGCTCACCAACGAGAGCGCGCGCTGGAGCCTCTCCAACATCCTGCACGGCGAGCAGGGGGCGCTCAGCCTCTCGGCCAGCCTGTGCGACATCTTCCTGGATCCCGGGGCGCAGGAGTACGCTGCCAACCAGGCGCGCGAGGAAGCGCGGCACGTGCACGCCTTCACGCGCTACATGGCCGCCCGCTTCGGCGGCGCGGTCTTCCCCGTCGGCGACACGGTTGGCGGGCTGCTGAAGGAGCTGGTCGCCACGCCCGTCGTCTACAAGAAGATCGTCGGCATGCAGATGCTGGTCGAGGGCGTCGCGATGGGCGCCTTCACGACGCTCTACAAGATCGCCCAGGACCCGCTGCTCCGCCGCGTGTGCCAGCTGGTCATGACCGACGAGGCGTTCCACCACAAGTTCGGGAAGATCTGGGCGCACGCCACCGTCCCCGAGCTCTCCGAGGCGGAGCGCAACGGGGTGGAGGACTGGGCGCTCGAGTGCTTCAACACGCTCCTCTTCAACCTGGTGAACCCCGAGCAGAAGCGCCTCATCTACCCGCAGTTCGGCCTCGACTGGGAGTGGGTGCGCGACGCGGTCCTCGAGGCGCGCAGTGACGCGCACCGGCGCTCCCTCATGCAGCGCGGCAGCAACGTGTTCCGCACGCTCATCAAGACGCTGCTCAAGGCCGGCATCATCACCGAGCGGACGCGGGGCGCCTACGCGATGTGGGTGGATCTGGACGAGCTCGCCGCGGAGGGCGACCGCATGGTCGGCGACGAGGTCGCCGAGGAAGGCATCCGCTCGCTCAAGGAGATCAACGCCGGCAAGCGGAAGGTGGTGCGGCGGCTGGGGGCGTCGGCGTAAGACGCGCCCGCGTCATCCCGCGGCAGGCTCCACGCGGCAGCGCACGTAGCGGTGATGCGGGATGCCGGTGAACGGATCGCGGTCGGTCACGTCCGTGAGCTCGTTCTGGTTCGCGCCCTGCACGACGCCGTCGGCCGAGATCATGCCGAAGCCGTTCGGCATCCAGACGTGCCCTGCCATGAGCTTCGCGTCGACCTGCGCGGGCATCGTGAGGCTGCCCCGGCGCGTCGAGACGCGCACCGCGTCGCCGTCGCGCACGCCGAGCGTGGCCGCGTCGGCCTTGGAGAGATTGAGCGCGCAGTGCGGTCCGCGTCCCTTGCGCCACGCCGGATCGCGCTGGATCGTGTTCGCCGTCCAGCGCGTGCGAAGGCCGGCCGCCATGACGAACGGGAACTCGGCATCCGCGGCCGGCGTGGTCGCGAGCGCGCGCCGGATCTCGGGCATCATGGGCGCAGGGGCGAGGCGAATCTTCCGGTCCGCGAAGCCCAGGTGGTCCTCGAGGTTCGTCTCGGTACGCTGGCGCGCGATCTCGACGCCTTCGGGGTGGGCGAGGATGCGACGGAAGAGCTCGGTGCCGATCTCGGACGGCATCTTGTCCGCCCAGTCCGGACCCAGCGTTCTCAGCACGCTCTCGGTGCGGAGCATCGCGTTCAGATGCGCGATCAGGAACACCGCCGCGAGCGCCGGCGAGGCGAGATGCGACCCGAGCGTCCGGTACGCCCAGACGAGCATCTCGTGCTCCCCGCCGGTCGCGGCGCTCTGTGCGGTCGCGAGAAATGCCATCGCGCCCTCCGGCGTGAGCGCGTTTTTCGCGAGTGCGGCGAGCTCGGCGGGCGGCGCTCCGTAGAGCCCCATGGCCTCGCAGAGCCGCACGTAGATCTCCGGCTCCGGGAGCGCGTCGGGCGGCGGAGGCACGACCGGGGGCCGCACCTGCACGTACACCTCGGGGATGCCGCGCGGGAACGCCGAGGTTTCCCACTTCTCGTAGCCGACCGGCGTCGGCAGCACGTAGTCGGCCAGGCGGGCCGTCTCGGTCATGGCGGGATCGATCACCACCAGGAGCTCGAGCCGCTCGCGCGCCTCGCGCCAGCGCGACGCGTCCGAGTATGAGAGCATCGGGTTCGCGCCCTCGACGATGAGCGCGCGGATCCGCTCGGGATGGTCGACCAGCACCTCCTCGGGCACGAGCGTCGGGGAGAACATCCCGGCGTTGCCGAGCGCGCGGATGGCTGCGATGCCGGAGGCGAGTGCGCGCTCGGGCTCCTTCACCCGCGCCGGGTCCTGCGTGGGCGGCAGGAAGTTCTCGAGGAACACGCAGCCGCCCGGCCGGCCGAGGTTGTCCGTGAGCACGCAGAGGACGCGGATCAGGTACGAGACGAGGGTCGAGAACGGCGTCTGCTCGACGCCCAGGTCGTAGAAGACCGCCGCGGACTCGGCGCGCGCAAAGCCGCGCGCCGTCTCGAGGATCGCGTCGGTCGGAATCCCGCAGCGCGCGGCCATCTCGGCGACGTCGACGGCGGCGAGCTCGGCGCGAAGCTCGTCCAGCCCGATCGTGTGGCCGTCGATGAAGCGCGCGTCGGCGAGTCCTTCGCGGACGATCACGGCCGCCATCGCGAGGAGCAGATACACGTCGGTCCCCGGCCGCACGCGGAGGTGGCGGGTGGCGCCGCGCGTCGTCTCGGTCTCGCGCGGGTCGACGACCACGACCGTGCGCGCCGGGTCGTCGGCCAGCTTCTTGAAGGTGTCGGTCGCGTTGTGGCCGCGGTTCGAGATCTTGGGATTCGTCCCGAGGACGAGGAGAAAGCGGGTGCGTTCCGTGTCGGCGTGGAGGAAGGTCGCCGGGGAGGCGTCGAACATCCACTGATCGAGCAGGCTGTGCTGCGTCTTCTCCTGCGCGAAAGCGTTGAACCAGCGCCGCGAGCCGGTGCCGCGGAGGAACGCCATCGCGTACGGGGCATCCATGTGGTTGCCCTGGCCGCCGATGCCGACCAGCGCGATCGCCCGCGGCGAGTGCCGGGCGCGGATCGCGTTCAGGCCGGCCGCGATCTCGGTGATCGCCGTGTCCCAATCGATCTGCTCGAAGGCGCCGTCTGGACGGCGGCGCATCGGGTGCCGCACGCGGTCGCCGTGCTCGACGTAGTGGTCGATCTCGAAGGCCTTGTTGCAGACGTACCCCTTGGTGATCGGGTTCGTCTCGTCGCCACGGATGCCGACGATGCGACCGTCCTCGACGTCGACGCGGAGCCCGCAGTTGTGACTGCAGAGCACGCACACGGTCGGGAGGTCGGTGCCGTCCGTCATGTCGCCTCCATGTGATGGGCCCTGCCGGGACGTGCGCGCATGTCCCGCGCCGTCACGGGCGCGCCGCAGTGCTCGCAGGTGAGCCGGAGCGTCGCCACGTGGCCGCACGCGCGATGCACGCGCTCGACCGGCGGGCCGTCTTTGCCCGCCATGTGCCTGTCGCCCCAGCCGGCGATGGACACCACGACCGCGTAGAGATCGAGCCCCTTCTCGGTCAGCCGGTACTCGAAGCGGGGAGGGTGGTCCCGATACCGCTCGCGGCGGAGCACGCCGTGCTTCACGAGCTTCGCCAGCCGGTCGGCGAGCCGGTGCCGCGTGACGCCGAGGCTCGCCTGGAACACGACGAAGCGTCGCGTCCCGAGGAACGCATCGCGCAGCACGAGGAGCGTCCAGCGATCGCCGATCACGGCGAGCGTCCGTGCGATCGTGCAGTCGAGCTTGCCGACGTCGCTCCAGCGCACGCCGCTACTTAGTTCCAAAATGGAACTAGTGCAAGGGCGTAAGACCAGGGGTATGTCGATCTCGGGCCCGCCCATTCGACGATACGGCGGGACCACCCGCGGCGCGGGGGTGGGTGGAGCGACCTCACGAGCGGGGTTATCGTGCCGGTCGCGAAGAAGCTGCCTGCGGAGACGGAAGGAGCGAGGAATGAGCGGGGTACGGGTACTGGTTGGCACACGCAAGGGCGCGTTCGTCCTCACGTCGGACGGAAAGCGGGAACGGTGGACCATCGGTGGTCCCCACTTCGGGGGCTGGGAGATGTACCACCTCAAGGGATCACCCGCTGACCCGGACCGGCTGTACGCGTCGCAGGGCACCGGCTGGTTCGGGCAGCTGATCCAGCGCTCCAACGACGGCGGCAAGACCTGGGAGCCGGTGGGTAACCGGTTCGTGTACGACGGCGTCCCCGGCACTCACCAGTGGTACGACGGCACGCCCCACCCGTGGGAGTTTGCGCGAGTCTGGCATCTCGAACCGTCGCTGACCGATCCGGAGACCATCTACGCGGGGGTCGAAGATGCTGCCCTGTTTCGCTCGACCGACGGCGGCCAGACGTGGCACGAGCTCCCCGGATTGCGCGGCCACGAATCAGCGTCCTCCTGGCAGCCAGGTGCCGGCGGGATGTGCCTGCACACGATCCTTCTCGATGCGAGCGATCCCCGACGGATCTTCGTCGCCATCTCGTCCGCGGGCGCGTTCCGGAGCGACGACGCCGGCAAGACGTGGCGACCGATCAACCGCGGGCTCAAATCCGAGCAGATCCCCAACCCGACTGCCGAGGTCGGCCACTGCGTGCACCGCATCGCGATGCACCGGTCGCGTCCGGGCGTGCTGTTCATGCAGAAGCACTGGGACGTCATGCGCAGCGACGACGCCGGCGA
>WNFA01003993.1_pt1 | contig 12296 bp, 4 predicted proteins | sample 5400481 | NCBI WGS metagenome assembly WNFA01 (sample SAMN13153340, study PRJNA577476) | soil metagenome | isolation source: 120 cm saprolite under Douglas fir tree site 2 hole 1 replicate 2 | place: USA:California | collected 2015-04-18
CATGGGCGTAGGTATCCACCGGGAAACCTGGGTAAAATAGAGGTGTCCGGAAACACTGGATTTTTTTGGTATTTGGGCCATTTTGCCCGGCGAAACGGGCGAAGAGCGGCAGTTTTCAGAAGATGCGTAATCTAAAGGAATCGGCCAGAGCTTTGCGGGAGTTGCTCGCGCAGCGGATCCTCGTGCTAGACGGCGCGATGGGGACCATGCTGCAACAACGGAACCTGACGGCCGCGGATTTTGGCGGAGCTGCGCTCGAAGGATGCAATGAAAATCTGGTACGAACGCGGCCGGATGTGGTTCTGGATATACACAGGAAATACTTTGAGGCGGGTTCGGACATCGTTGAGACGAATTCTTTCGGCGGGGCACCGATTGTTCTTGCGGAATACGGGCTGGCGGCAGACGCGCATTTCCTGAACAAGCGCGCGGCCGAGTTGGCCAGGCAAGCGGCGGACGAATTTAGCACTCCGGCCAAGCCACGATTTGTTGGGGGTTCCCTGGGGCCGACCACCAAAGCCATCACGGTGACCGGAGGCGTGACATTCGACGAACTGCGCGAAGCTTACTATACACAGGCAAAAGGACTCATCGAAGGCGGTGTTGATCTGCTGCTGCTAGAAACGTGCCAAGACACCCGGAATATAAAGTCAGCGATCCTAGCCATTCGAAAGCTGTCGAAGGAATTCAGCGTCGAGATCCCGTTCGTTATTTCCGTCACTATCGAGGCCATGGGCACGATGCTGGCGGGCCAGACGATTGAGGCACTGTGGGCGTCACTCCGACACGCGAAGCCCTTGGCGTTCGGAATGAACTGCGCCACAGGGCCGGAGTTCATGACGGATCACATTCGGACGCTGAGCCAGCTTAGCAGCGAATACCTTTCCTGCTATCCGAATGCGGGCCTGCCGGATGAAGAAGGAAAGTACCTTGAAACCCCGACGACGCTAGCGGCGCAACTGGAGAAATTCGCGGATCATGGCTGGCTGAATCTCGTTGGCGGTTGCTGCGGAACGACGGAACAGCATATTCGTGCGATAGCGCAAATGGCGGAGGGAAAGAAACCGCGGCAGAGGCCGGCGGAATCGCACCGTGCAGTTTACTCGGGGATTGAGACGATCGAAGCGGAGGAAAGCACGCGGCCACTGCTCGTCGGTGAACGCACGAACGTGATTGGCTCGCGCTTGTTCAAGAATCTGGTCGCAGAAGAAAAATGGGAAGAAGCCAGCGAGATTGCGCGGAGGCAGGTGCGAGGCGGCGCGCACATCGTGGATGTATGCCTGCAAAGCACGGAGCGCGATGAAAAGAAAGATATTCCGCCATTCTACGAAAAGCTGATTCGAAAGGTGAAAGCGCCGGTGATGATTGATACCACCGATGCGACGGCGATTGAGCTGGCGCTGACGTTTTGCCAGGGCAAGGCAATCATCAACTCGATCAATCTGGAAGACGGCGAGGAAAAGTTCGAACGCGTGGTACCGATTGCCCATGAATTTGGCGCAGCGGTGGTGGTGGGCTGCATCGATGAGGACAAGCTACAAGCGCAAGCGTTTACGCGCGAGCGGAAACTGGCGATTGCACAGCGTTCCTTCAAACTACTAACGGAAAAATATGGACTGGGGCCGGAGGACATCATTTTCGATCCGCTCGTCTTTCCATGTGCGACGGGGGACGAGAACTACATTGGCGGCGCGGTCGAAACGATGGAAGGCATCCGGCTGATCAAGCAGGCGCTTCCGGACGTGCGGACCATCCTGGGCATTTCCAATGTTTCTTTCGGATTGCCCGCGGGAGCGCGCGAGGTGGTGAACTCGGTGTTCCTGTATTACTGCACGAAGGCGGGATTGGACCTCGCGATCGTGAATACCGAGAGGCTGGAGCGATTTGCTTCGATTCCGCCGCACGAACGCGAACTGGCCGAAAACCTGTTGTTTTCGCATCCCCCGAAGGATGCCCCAGGCGATGTTTCGAATGCGGCTTTGCTGCGGAACGTTCCGGCGGACTGGCGCGAGCAGACTAAAGAGCAACGCGCTGCCGTGAATCAGTACTACATCGCGGCGATTGCCGAACACTTTCGGACCACAAAGAAGAAGGAAAAAGCCCGCGCGGCAGACCTGCCATTGGAAGAGCGCCTGGCGAACTACATCATTGAAGGCACGCGGGACGGTCTGATCGCGGACCTGGAGAAAAAGCGGGGGGAAGGCACAGCACCGCTGGATATCGTGAACGGCCCGCTGATGGCGGGAATGGCGGAAGTAGGACGTCTGTTCAATGCGAATGAGTTGATCGTGGCGGAAGTGTTGCAGTCCGCGGAAGCCATGAAGGCGGCGGTGAGCCACCTCGAGCAGTTCATGGAAAAGGCGGACACGGCGAAGCGCGGAAAAGTGGTGCTGGCAACGGTAAAGGGCGACGTTCACGACATCGGGAAGAACCTTGTCGAGATCATTTTAAAAAACAACGGGTATGACGTCGTCAATCTGGGCATCAAGGTTCCGCCGGAAGAGCTGATCAAGGCTTACCAAGAACATAAACCGGACGCGATTGGTTTGTCCGGGTTGCTGGTGAAAAGCGCGCAACAGATGGTGATTACCGCCAATGATTTGAAAGATGCGGGGATCGAAATTCCCATGCTGGTGGGCGGCGCGGCGCTTTCGGCAAAGTTCACGCAAACGAAGATCGCGCCAAGCTATGGGAAAGCCGTGTGCTACGCGAAAGATGCGATGACCGGGCTACGGCTGATGAACGAATTAATGGACCCGGCGACACGCGAAAGCGTTTTGCGGACCCACACAGCAGGAGGAAATGGCGCAAGCGTATCGACAGTGGTTTCAGTGCAGCAGATCCCAGTGGTGACGCGCTCGCCGCGCGTTCGAATGGACCTTCCGATTCCGCCGGTGCAATCCCTGGACCGCAAGGTGCGGTTGGTGCCGGATTTGCGCGAAGTGTGGGGTTACATCAACCCGTTCATGCTTTTCGGGCGGCACATGGGTTTTCGAGGAGATTTCGAGAAACGTTTGGCGGAGCGCGATCCGAAGGCGGTTGAACTCTTCGAACAGATGGAAGAAGTAAAGAAGGAAGCGGCCGAGTTCATGAAGGTTCGCGCCGTTTGGCAATTTTTCCAAGCGGAAGCGCAGGGCGACTCCCTGCAACTCTTTAGGCCGGGAGAAAAAGAGGCGCTGCACACGTTCCGATTTCCGCGGCAGAGGCAGGGAGATTTTCTCTGCCTGAGTGATTATGTGCTGCCGGCGAAGAACGCGCAGCGCGACCATCTGGCGTTGTTCGTGGTGACAGCGGGCGAAGGCATTCGGGTACGCTCAGAAAAAGCGAAGAACGAAGGCTACTACTTTAAGTCGCACGGCTTGCAGGCGCTGGCAATCGAAAGCGCGGAAGCTTGCGCGGAATGGCTGCACCGCCGCATTCGAGAGGACTGGGGATTTCCCGATGCGCCAGAGATGACCATGGCGCAACGGTTTACTTCCCGGTACCGCGGGAAGCGCTACAGCTTTGGATATCCGGCGTGCCCGAATCTCGAAGATCAAGCCGGGTTGTGGAAATTATTGACGCCGGAAGAGATCGGCGTGCTACTCACGGAGGGCTTCATGATGGATCCTGAGGCGAGTGTGAGCGCGCTGGTGTTTCATCACCCGGACTGCACGTATTTCAGCGCGGGAGATGAACCAGCCCTGTAGGGACGCAAATTCGATGTGCCCTTGCAAACGGGAACGCGGGGGAGTTCTCACTTTGCAGAAAGAATATGCGTTAGTCGGAGCGTATTTGTTCCTTCGCTGTGTGCGAAGACCGCCTCCTGGAGCGTCAAACAGGGCGGCCGACCGAGTGGTAGTCAAATCCGAGCGATTTCATGTGAGCCGGGGAGAGCAGGTTGCGGCCGTCCAGGACCAAGGGGCGATCCATGGCTACTCGCATGCGCTCCCAATCGAGAATCCGGAATTCGTCCCATTCGGTGACGATCAACACGGCATCAGCACGCTCGGCGGCGGCGTAAGGATCGTGGCTGGTAACGAGGTCCGGACAGGCAACGGAAGCGTTCGACATGGCTCGCGGGTCGTACGCCCGGACCTGCGCACCGGCGGCCTTCAAGCGCCTGAACAGTTCGATGGCCGGAGATCCGCGGACATCGTCAGTTCCGGCTTTGTGCGCGAGACCCAGCAAGCCGATGCGTTTATCCTTGAGAACCCAGAGTGAGCGTTTTACTTTGTCAAAGAAGAGTTCAATTCGATTGTGGTTTACTTCTTCGGCGGCCTTGAGGATTCCGGCATCCACTCCCTCTCGTTCGACTAAACGATAAAAAGCCTGAAGATCCTTTGGCAAACGGGAGCCTCCAAACCCAATGCCGGCTTCGAGAAATTGCGACCCAATCCTCTGATCGAGGCCGACGGCATGCGTCACTTCCTGAACATTTGCGCCAAGCCTTTCACTGAGGTCCGCGATCACATTGGCGTATGAAATCTTGACTGCCAAGAATGCGTTCGAGGCCTGCTTGATGAGTTCCGCGCTGTGCAGATCGGTAACGAGAAGCTGAGGTGGTTCGCGGGGAGGACAAGTCTTAGAATGCACGGGACAGTCGAAGTCCTGCCAAAGGATGGGAGCGTAGAGGTCACGGAGAGTTTTCTCCGATTCAGGATCCTCGACGCCGAAAAGGATGCGATCGGGGTGCAGAAAATCCTGGACAGACGTGCCCTTTCGCAGGAACTGGGGATTAGCCGCAACCCTGAACCGGGTCTTGCGATCACCACTGTACACAGAGAGCAGACGGCTCAGGTGTTGGCCGGTCTTAACGGGCACAGTGCTGCGCTCGACGACGAACTTCGGTGAGTCCACTGCCTGGGCAATCTGACGCGCGGCAGTGTCGAAGGCCGAGAGGTCCGATTCTCCATTCTCAAGCTCGGGAATTCCAACACAAAGAAAGATGACCTCTCCAGACAGGGCCGCTTCGCTCACCTGGCCGGTAAAGGCAAGCATCCGAGCGGAACAGCTGTGCTGGATCATTGCGTCCAGGAAGGGTTCATAGATCGGAATCTGGCCCGCGTTAAGCAGGCGGACCAACTCTGCGTCATGATCGGCGCAAACTACCTGGTGGCCGATGGCTGCCAGGCAACCGCCCGTGACGAGACCAACGTGACCGCAGCCGATGATGGAGACGCGCAGAAGTACACTCCGATGGATCAATTCAATGCGTTCACCGAAGAAATTATCCCGATCCGGTTGTCATTTGAGCAAATAGCTTTCGATAAACAATATGCTGGCATAAAACTGGAAGTCTAGATTTGCTTTTTTGCGAAAGCCGTGGCCTTCGTCCTTAGCCATGAGGTACCAGACAGGCGTACCCTTTCCCTTTAAAGCCGCCACAATCTGCTCGGATTCGCTCACAGGCACGCGAGGATCATTTTTCCCGGCGACCACCAGCATAGGTTTCTTAATTTTGTCGATGTTGTTCATGGGAGCGATCCGCTCAAGGTACTCGCGCATCTTGGGGTCACGTTCGTCCCCGTATTCGGCACGGCGCAGGTCGCGCCGGTAAGCCTCGGTGTGCTCGAGAAAAGTAACCAGACTGGACATCCCGACGACGTCGATCGAACAACGAATACGATCACTGTAAAAGGTTGAAACAGCGAGAGTCATGTGACCGCCGTAACTGCCTCCCGTCACGGCGATTCGATCCGGGTCAAGACCGGGCTGGGAAGCAATCCAATCGAACAGAGCGTTGATATCTTTGTACGAGTCATCGCGGTGAAAACCGTTGTCGAGCAGGGAAAAAGTCTTGCCATAGCCGGTAGAGCCACGCACATTCGGATAAATTAGGGCAATGCCCAACTCATTTACAAAATAGTTGCTGCGGCCGAGAAAGGTTGGCTGTGATTGCCCCTCGGGCCCGCCATGAATGACGACAAGAACGGGACGTTTGCCGGTGAATTTTGCGGAGGGGCGGTAGATAAATCCGGAGACTGACTTGCCGTCGAAACTCTTCCAATGAATGGCCTCCGCCTCGCGGAAATTGTCTGTGCGGATTTCGGATTCGCTGAAGGTCCAGCGTTCGATCTTTCCACTGTCCATATCCAGCGAGTAACAATCGGCTGGGCCGCGCGCGGAGGTCAGGACGAATCCAAGGTCGCGGCCATTGCGATGCCAGCGGATTCCACTGATCAACCCAGTCGGCATTTTCGGCAAGGGCAGTTCCTTAGCAGTCGCCGTATCGAGCACATGAAGGACGCCGATGCCATCCTCGTCGGCGAGAAAGGCGAGGCGTTTTCCGTCCGCTGAGAGATCGAACTGATCCACGTCCCACGAAATCTCCGTTGTCAGATACTTCTGCTGTTTGCTCGCGAGTTCGAGATAGCTTAGCCTGAGAAATTCGGAGTCTTTGTCCGTGGTCAGATAAATACCTTGGCCATCTTTGCTGAAACGCGCCTCGCCAACGGCAACCTTTGCGGAAGGGGCACGCGAAGTCAGAGCCGTCATCTTGCCCGTAGCAGTATCCACCAGCCAGAGATACGCTTCGTTGATGGAAATCTCTTCTTTCAGCAGGATTTGCTTATCATCCGGCGACCAATCCATAGGCTGCCATCCGCCGCCGGTGAGCTGCGTCAGCAGGCGCGGACTTCTCGCCTCGTCGGGGTTCATTACCCATAGGTCGGTGTCCTTTCCGGTCCGCCGCGTGGACATGTAGGCAAGGAGTTTGCCGCTCGAAGAAAAGGGCCCCAGCAAGTTTCGCGACTTTCCATCGGTCATCAATCGGATTTTGCCGGTGGCAAATTCGTAGCGATAGAGTTGATACCATTCGCCGCCACCAGAATCCTTCACAAACACGGCGTAATCATCGTCTTTCGTGGGGAAGCGCCCCACGGTGACAGCATCTTGAAAAAACGTCAGTTGCTGCCGGGCGGCGCCGGGATCCTTGACAAGATGCAGTTGCGGAACGTCGCCGAAGCGCGTGCTGATGAGCATTTCACGTTGAGAAGGATTCCAATCCAAGAGCGTCGCACCTCTGTAGGAACCGTAGCGCCCCGCTGTCTCCGCGAGTGTAGTAGGAACCGACGGAACACCGTCTACGACCAGGTTTTCGCCGGGGGATACGACGGATTCCTGCGCAGGCGCCTGTGCAGCAGCCGTAAGCAGCGTCGAAAATACAGCAATTAGCATCCAGGCCGAACGCTTCATGGAGCGACTCCTCAGTTTCAGCAGAAGTTCTAGATCGAAAGCTTTTGAACGACTGGCATTGTACCTTGACTCGCATTATCCCGTGCGGTTCGAAAAAAGCATCGGGCTCAGATAATGAGGCGGGCCCTACACAGGCGCGATCCTCAACATCGTCCTATGGTGCGGTTGATGAGGAAAAGAGTGTGGGAGGGCAAATCAGGTAGCATCGGGCCCCAGACGCACCTAGCTGGGGCGAAAAGAATTGGGTAAGGAAAAACAGTGCATGGTTTTACCACTTCTCTCCGAATACTTGCCCAATTCGCAATCTTCCAGCACATGTAAGTAATTGTAAATACAAGAGTTACATGCTACTGGTCTTTGGATGCGTAATTGCACCCCTTTTGGCCATGACAATGATCTTGAGCCTCCTAACTCGCATGCCAGAGGCTAGCGGCCTTTTTCTCATGGGAACGGTTTTTATCCTCGTAGGCTTAATCCTGCGTCGCGTGCTAGCCAATCCAAAGGCAGACGCTGGCCGGATGCCGCGCCCTCTCGAGCTGAAGTCAGATAAGACTTTAGGCATGTCCGCTACTCCTCATTTCTAGCCCAACGTGTTGCGACCCGCACCCAATGGTTTTCCCGAAGTCTGCTCGAAAAGCGCAAAAGTTTGCAATCGAAGGGTGGGATCGAGTGAAACCGCGCCCGAGATGAGTTTCAAGGTGCTGTAAATAAAGCACTTAGTTGGAAAAATGGGCGTCTTGTGGCTTCCCGTGGATGGGCATCCGATTGCCCAAGGATTGGTCACGCACGTCGGTTCGGAGGGGCAGTCTACTCGATGAAGAAACTACTGTTGCTACTCGTTTGGGTATCGTCCCCCGTTTCGGCTTACGGCCAAGTTGATGTACTGGTCCAGCGCTACGACAACTCCCGCGTTGGCCAGAATCTGAATGAGAGCACCCTGACTCTCAGTAACGTGAACTCCACAAATTTTGGAAAACTGTACTCCTTCGCCGTGGACGGTTACGTGTTCGCTCAGCCGCTCTATAAATCAAATGTCTCGATACCGGGACAAGGCATTCGCAATTTGGTTTTCATAGCGACTCAACATGATAGCGTGTACGCGTTTGACGCCGATACGGCTCTACCAATCTGGCAAAAGAGCTTCATCACTCCCTCGGCCGGCGTCACTACAGAGCCCACTGCCGATTCTTTGACGACCGACATCATTCCGGAGATCGGCATCACTTCGACGCCGGTGATTGACCCAGGGACTGGCACTCTTTACGTAGTGGCGAAGACGAAGGAGATTGGCGGCCAGGCCTTCCGGCTCCATGCTCTTGACATCACCAATGGCTCCGACAAAGTCACACCGATGGTGATTCAAGGTTCCGTTCCGGGGACCGGGGCCGGCAGCAGTGGCGGGACGCTTCAATTCGACCCCACGTGGCAGTTTCAGCGGCCCGGTTTGGTGTTGCTTAATGGCGCGGTGTACGTTGCGTTCGGTTCGAGCGGCGACAACGGTATCTGGCATGGCTGGCTCTTCGGGTTCAGGGCTAGCGATCTTACTCAAACAACCATATTCTGCGTAACACCAAACGGTATCGGAGGGGGGATGTGGGCCCCCGGCGAGGCTCCACCAGTCGATGCTAATGGGAATCTCTACGTCAATACAGGCAACGGAGATCTTAACGGCAGCACGAATTTTGGTGACGCATTCATAAGATTTTCTACCGCGGGCAACCTGACCGTCCTGGATTTTTTCTCTCCCTTTAACCAGCAGGCGTTGAACACCGCTGACCTCGATATTGGATCCGCAGGCTATATTTTGCTTCCGGACTCCGCCGGAACTGCAGCACATCCGCACTTGATTGTAGGTGGCGGCAAAGACGGCACCATTTATGTGCTCGACCGCGATCATTTGGGTGGGTTCAACGGGTCGTATACCAATCCAGACAGCCAAATCGTGCAGGAAATCTGGAATGCCCTGGGAATCATCACCACAAATCCGAAGGCCGCCACGCTGAGCTACGTCCAGAACAACTATTCGATACCAGCCTTGTGGCAGAACCATTTGTACTGGTGCGGCGTCAATGACGTTTGCAAGATGTTTAATTTGAGCAACGGTTTGCTGACGACTTCGCCCGTTTCGAAGTCGGCGAGTTCGTATGCCTTCCCGGGCGCGCAGCCGGTAATCACCGCGAGCAGCGCAACTGCCACAAGCGCCATCATGTGGACCGTCGAGAACGGTAATCACACGGTCCTGCACGCGTATGATGCCACGGACCTCACCAAAGAGCTCTACAACAGTAATCAGGCAGCCAACAACCGGGACCTAGGAGGCTTGCCAGTCAAGTTTGTAGAGCCAACAGTCGTCAATGGAAAAGTAATTGTTGGATCTCAATCTCAAGTCGATGTCTACGGCCTCCTTGCCTCCAGTTCTGCGCAGACGGCGCCGCCGACGTTTACGCCTCCCGCTGGAAATTACAGCACGGCCCAGTCGGTAACGATCTCGGACGCGAATGCCGGCGCAACAATCTACTACACACTGGACGGCAGTCTCCCAACCCCGTCTTCGGCGCAATATTCCGGACCGATTGCGCTCAGTTCCTCGGCCACAATCAAAGCGATTGCAATCGCCAATGGATTCCTGGCCAGCCCGGTTGCCACGGCCGCATATAACGTCGGCGGTATCTTGGTGACTACCGGGGGCTTCGTTCAGGGAAACTCTGCCGTGCCCCACGGGTCGATACCTTCCGTCGCTGTGCCTTTTAATGGTGCGCAAGCAGCGGGCAATCTGAATGTGGTCGTTGTGGGGTGGAATGATACGACCGCAACAGTGACCTCAGTAAGCGATACAGCCGGCAACGCATATACGCTTGCCGTGGGGCCGACGCAACAGAGCACTGCGGGAACCCAGTCGATCCACTACGCCAAGAACATTGCCGCGGCGGCCGCTGGCGCCAATTCCGTTAACGTAGTCTTCAATGTCGGTGCCAAAGATCCGGATATACGAATCGCGGAGTACACCGGCTTGGATCCTGTTAATCCGTTAGATGTTACAGCTGCGGCGCAGGGCTTCGGTACAAGCAGCAACAGCGGGGCCGCCACCATCACAAGCGCTCCAGAACTAATCGTCGGCGCCAATTTGGTACAGACCGGCACCATTGCCCCAGGCCCCGGCTTCAACAACCGAATGATTACTACGCCCGACGGCGACATTCTCGAGGATATCGTTGTGACAATGCCTGGGAGCTACACCGCGAGCGCCGCGGTGAGTCCCGCCGGGAGTTGGATCATGCAAATGGTGGCCTTTAAGGCGGTCGCCCCTGATACCACGCCTCCAACTGCGCCCTCGAACTTGACTGCCACGCCGATCGCTCCGAACCGCATTGTTCTCACTTGGACGGCTTCGACCGACGACGTGGGAGTTGCTTCCTATACTATCGAGCGGTGCACGGGGGCTAGCTGCTCGGGTTTCTCGCTGCTGGTGACTGTTTCGGGAACCACAACGACATTCACCGACGTTAAGCTATACCCTTTCCTTCAACCGGAATCCTATCGAGTGCTGGCAACTGATTCTGCTGGTAATAACAGCGGATATTCCAATATCGCTACTGCGATAGCGCCTCCTGACACGACGCCACCGACGGCCCCGACAAATCTGGCCGCCACGCCCTTCAGCAACACACAAATTAATCTTACGTGGACGGCTTCCACGGATGACGTGGGAGTCACAGGTTATTTGTTGGAGCGCTGCCAAGGAGCGGGGTGCTCAAACTTTGCCCAGATCTCCACACCTTTGGTAACGACGTACAGTGATACAGGCCTTACAGCTTCGACGAGTTACAGCTATCGTATGAGAGCCGTAGACTCGGCCGGCAATACCAGCCCGTACTCGAACGTGGCCAACACGGTCACGCTGTCGGGCGCACCAGTAATCACGGCGCCTTCGAACTTGGCTGCGACGGCTGCCAGCAACACGCAGATCAATCTCTCTTGGACGGCTGCGACGGAAACGGGCGGGACAATCAGCCAGAATCTGATCGAACGCTGCACGGGAGCTGCATGCAGCAACTTCGCGCAGGTGGGAACCGCAACGGCTACGGCATTTGGCGACACGGGTCTGACGGCTGCAACTTCTTACAGCTACCGCGTCCGGGCCACCGACGCCTCCAGCAACCTCGGCCCCTATTCCAACGTAGCGAGCGCGACGACGTTATCAGCTCCGCCGCCTCCGGCCATCAGTTTCATTCAGGTGAATTCGGCGGATCCACAAACTCCTCAGACGACGGTCACGGTTCCCTATGCCGCTGCGCAACGAGTGGGTGACCTGAATGCAGTGGTGGTGGCGTGGAACGACTCGACTGCCGCGGTGAATACCGTAACGGACAAGATGGGAAATACGTACACGCTGGCCGTGGGCCCGACGGTGCAGGGCGGGACGGCGTCGCAATCGATCTACTATGCCAAGAATATCCCTGCGGCCGCAGCTGGCGCCAATGTCGTGACCGTGACATTCAACGTGGCGGCCCGTTTCCCGGACATCGTAGTCCTGGAGTACAGCGGTCTGGACACGGTTAATCCGCTGGACGTCACCGCGGCAGCGATGGGGAACAGCGCGATCAGCAACAGCGGCGCGGTGACCACGACGAATGCGAATGACCTGCTCATCGGGGCCAACGTGGTGCAGACGGGTACGACTGGAGCGGGAGCGGGCTTCACGAAACGCATAATCACCAATCCGGATGCGGACATCGCGCAAGATCAGGTTGTGTCCGCAATTGGCGGTTACAGCGCCACGGCCCCTGTGAGTCCATCGGGGCTGTGGATTATGCAGATGGTTGCTTTCAAGGCTGCGGGCTCCGCTCCGACGCCGAGTGCACCGTCGAATCTGGCGGCGACGGCGGTTGGGCCATTGGAGATTGACCTGTCCTGGACGGCCTCGACGGAAGCGGGCGGAACGATTGCCAGCTATCTGATCGAGCGCTGCGCCACTTCCGGCTGCAGCAATTTCGCGCAGGTGAACACCTCAACGACTACCACCTTCAATGACCCCGGCCTGACGCCTTCGACCAGCTACAGCTATCGTGTCCGTGCTACCGACGCTGCCAATAACCTTGGCCCTTATTCCGGTACGGCGA
>WNFA01003996.1_pt1 | contig 12295 bp, 14 predicted proteins | sample 5400481 | NCBI WGS metagenome assembly WNFA01 (sample SAMN13153340, study PRJNA577476) | soil metagenome | isolation source: 120 cm saprolite under Douglas fir tree site 2 hole 1 replicate 2 | place: USA:California | collected 2015-04-18
GGGTCGGGCACACCCAGGACCAGCACCTCGGAACGAACCGGACCAATCTGCCGAGCCGGAAAGTTGACGACGGCGATGACCAGCTTGCCGCGCAGTTCCTCAGGGCGGTAGTGCACCGTCAGTTGGGCGCTGGAGCGTCGGACGCCAAGCGGCCCGAAATCGATGCGAAGCTTGTAGGCCGGTTTGCGGGCCTCCGGAAAGGGCTCGGCCTGGAGGACCCGGCCGACGCGCATATCGACCCGCTCGAAGTCGGAGACATCAATGGTGGTCGCCTCGGCCAACATGCCTAGTGTAGTGTGCCCAAGGTATGCCGCTCACGCCGCAGGAGATGCGAGCGCTGTATCCGATCACGCGCCGCTACGCATATCTCGATCACGCGGCGATCGCTCCGCTGGCGACCCCGGTGCGCTCCACGGTGGAGGTGTTCCTCGGCCGCATGACAGAGGAACCCTTCGACCGCGCTCACTGGGAACGGTTCCGCAGTCAGGTTCGCGGTCGGATCGCCGATTTGCTGTCGGTCGGGCCGGAGTCCATCGCGTTTACGAAGAACACGACATCTGGACTTGGTCTGGTCGCGGCCGGGCTCGACTGGGAGGCCGGTGACAACATCGTCGGCGTCGATCGGGAGTATCCCGCCAACATCTACCCCTGGATGGGCCTCAAGCGAAAGGGCGTCGAACTCCGCCTCTACCGCCCCGCGCAGGGCCGGGTCGACGTCAAGGCCCTGGTGCGGCTCTGCGATCAGCGGACTCGCGTGCTCGCCATCAGCGCGGTCCAGTTCTGGAGCGGGTTTCGGACCGACCTCGCGGCTCTCGGCACGGCGCTCAAAGGCCGCGACGTCCTGCTCGTGGTCGATGCGATCCAGGCGGCCGGTGCCCTGCGGCTCGATCTGGCCGCAGCCCCGGTCGACTTCCTCTGCGCGGGGGCCCAGAAATGGCTCCTGGGTCCCATCGGCGTAGGTTTTGCCTACGTCGGTCCGCGGATGCTGGAACGGCTGACCCCTGTGACGATCGGCACCGACAGCATGGTCCGCGACGAGGAGTACTTCGACTATGACCTCACGCTGAAGCCGGACGCCCGGCGCTTCGAGGAGGCCGCGCCGAATTACCCAGGCATTCTCGGCATGGGCGCCGCGGTCAATCTCCTCCTGCGCGCCGGTCAGCCCGCGGTCGAAGAGGTCGTGCTCCGGCTCGCCGACCGGTTGCGCGACGAGCTCCCGCGCCGGGGATATGAGCTGGTGCTGAAACCGACGCTGCCGTCCGAACGGTCAGGTATCGTGTCGTTCCGCCATCCACGGATGGTGCCGGCCGAGCTGCACAGCCGCCTACGCGAGGCCGGCGTCATGGTCTCGCTGCGCAGCGATTTCCTGCGCGCCTCGCCTCACTACTACAACAGCGACGAGGATCTCGATCGCCTGCTCGAGGCGCTGCCGCAGTGACGCGGTGGCAGAAAATCAAGCGCGAGCTGGGCCGGGAAACGCAGCCGGTCGACACGATCGTCCGCGTGATCATCATCGAGCGCGCGATCGTCGGCACGCTCGTGGCCGTCCTCGGCGTCGCCCTGCTGACCAACAGCCGTGGAGTGGTCCGACTGGTGATTCAATGGGTGGCGGAGCTCAACGTCAACCCGGAGCGCCGGCTGATTCCCCGCATCCTCTCGGCGGTGCTGCGCCCCATTGGGCAGTTCTCCATCCGGACGGTGGTGCTGATCGGCATCGGCGCGGTGCTCTTCGCGCTGCTGGAGCTCACCGAGGCGGTCGGGCTGGCGCGGCGGCGCCGCTGGGCCGAGTACCTCACCGTGATCGCCGGCTGCATCGGTATCCCGCTCGAAGTTGGCGAAGTGCTGCGCCGGCAGACGCCGGTCCGCATCGGCGTCCTGCTGTTCAACGTGGCGGTCGTGATCTACCTCGCCTGGCAAAAACATCTATTCGGGCTGCGCGGCGGGGTCGCTACCGAGACCGAGACGAGCTAGCGGCTCGAGGCAGACCCCGTCAGCGGGATGCCGACGCCGGACACGCCCAGGGGCTCGGCGTGGCGGGTGAGCATGCCGACCACGAAACCGAGGACGCGATCGGCCGACGGGCCGTCCGAGATGGTGGCGAGTAGCGTTGGTTCGGGGTTCTTGAAGGCACCGAGCAAGCCCGCGCGGGCGGCGCGGCGGAACCCCGGGGCGCCGGCCGGGACGAAGGTCACGCGGATTTTTGTGTAACGATCCCCGGCGTGCACCAGGGTGAAGGGCGCCACCTTGTGCACCTGCCAGGCGCGGATCTCTTCATTCTTCAGGCGCCGCTTCAGGGTGGCGATGAATTTCTTGCCGCCCGGATCGCGGTCGGCATAGATGGCGACCTGCACGCCCACATGATACACGCGGGAAATCCCGCGACCCTAACGTTGATACATGCGGGAATCCCGCAACCCTGACTTAGCTGATACATGCGGGAATCCCGCAACCCTGACTTAGGGATTTTCCGCAGGTTTAGGGATTGCCCAGGTTCTCGAAGAAGCGCCGCATCGCCGCCCGTACCGGTTGCGGTCGGGCCGCCGGGTCGGTGCCGGCCGACGGCGCGGCCTGCCCGCGGATGGCCCGCAGCTCAGCGCGGTTCTGCTGCCAGACCACCCAGATGCGCTGGACGGCGGTGAAGTTGGTGCCGACGGCCAGGATGAGCAGCGCCACCGTCAAGGGCGACCACGGCCCGACCCGGACGCCGATCGATTCGAGCAGCAGGCCCGCCACGATGATCACGACGCGCTCGGGTCGGGCGAGGATGCCGACGTCGCAGGTGAAGCCGAGGCTTTGCGCCCGCGCCCGGACGTAACTCACGAGGAAGGAGCCGGCGAGGGCGATCAACACGATGATCGGCTGCAGGCCGTCGTGGTGTCGCAGGAAGTAGATCAGGATTCCCAGGTAGACGACGCCCTCGGAATAGCGGTCGACGGTCGAGTCGAGGAAGGCGCCATAGCGGTAGACCTTGCCCGAGGCTCGGGCGAGGGCACCGTCGAAGACGTCGAAGAAGCCGGCAACGGTCAGCACCAGGCCGCCCAGCAGCAACTGGTTGATGGCGACAAGAAAGGCGCCGGCGCCCGTGATGACCAGGCCGAACAACGTAAGCATGTTCGGCGTGATGGGCGACTCGCGGAAGACGCTGACGAAGCGCTCCGCCCAGCGGCGCACCCATGCCTGGAATTTCTGGGTAAACATCAGCGCGGACTCAGGCTCGGCTCGAGGCGCACTGACGGGGCGGGCTGCGCCTGGTCGAGCGCCTGGTGGTAGACGTCGGTGACCTCGTCGATGACGCGTTCCCAGTCGTAGCGGCGCGCCTTCTGAAGTCCGGCCTGGCCCATCTCCTGGCGGAGTGCCGGGTTGTTGATCAGCGTCTGCAGCGCGTAGGACAGCTGCCGGCGGCTCTTGCGCTCCACCAGCAGCCCATCGCGGCCGTGGGTCACAACTTCGCGGAAGCCGTCGATGCTGGTGGCGACGATCGGCTTCCCGGACGCCATCGCCTCCAGCAGGACGATGCCGAAACTCTCATCGCCGGTCGCCGGTGAACAGAAGATGTCGCAGCTGGCGTAGTAGCGCGGCAGGTCGGACGCGGGCACGTAGCCGGCCATCACGACATCATCCAGCTGTTTGCGGGCGAGGAAGTTGCTATACCAGCGTCGGAGCGGCCCATCGCCCACGATGATCAGTCGCAAGTTCGGGTACTGCGGCTTGAGCTGGGCAAAGGCGCGCAACAGGTAGCCGAGGCCTTTGCGGTACTCGAGCCGGCCGACGAAGAGGAGGTTGCACATGCCGTCGCGCAGCTCTGGGTAGGGGGCCTGGTTCTGGAAGCGCTTGACATCGATCCCGTTCGGGATGACGCGATAATCGCCCGGAAAATAATGGCGCACGAACTCGCGGGCGGGGTTGGAGACCGCGATCCGCGCGTGGAGCCGCCGTACATAGCGCTTCAACAGCGGCTTGCCGTAGTAGTAGCCGATGTTCGAGCGGGCGAAGGCATGGAAGGTTCCGACGTTGCACGTCCTCGAGACGCGCAGCGCCGTGACCGGCAACACCGGCATCAGCGGCTCGTGGTAATGGAGGACGTCGAAGCCGCCGTCCCGGACGTAGTGCTTGATCTTGTTGGTGAGATGCAGGCTGACGGTGATGCGTGCCACCGAACCGTGCATGGGGATGGGGAAAGGCCGGCCGACCCGGATGAAATCGGTGTCGCGTTCCGCCAGCTCCTTGTCGGAGCAGGGCGCAAAAACGGTGACGTCATGGCCACGTCGCCTCAGTCCGGCGGCGAGATGACGGACGTGCTCGGTGACGCCGCCCGGATGCGCGTAGTCATAGGCCGAAACGAGGCCGATCTTCATGAACGGCTTCCCCTCATCGCCCTAGCCTCGGGCGAAAGCTCGAACGGCGGACCGTCCCATACGCGCCCAGTTGCGGCCGATCCGCCGGAACTTCAGCTGGGCGATCCGGCGATGGGTGACGAAATCCCAGTACTCCCCGAATGCCTTCGTCTGGCTCGCCAGCAAGGCCTTCCTCACGTCCTGGGCGCTCTTGCCGGGGAAGGTCGTATACCCGGTGCCGATTCCCTGGAGGTGGTGGCTGTCGGAGCAGCCGACCTCTGGAAGGTGAAAGCGGCTCTTGTTCAGCCGATCGATCTTCGCTGCGCAGGTGCGGCCGGCGACGGATGGGTTGAAGGTCTCCACCGCGTCGAAGTAGATGTCCGGTGATGGGTTCTTCATGATGCCGTCGAACGAGCGGAATCCAATGCTACGGGTGAGCATGGAGAAGGGATGCACCGCGATCGCCAGTCCGCCCTGCTCGTGGATCTTGCCGATCGTCCAATCGAGCGGGCGCCACATGGGGATGGGCTTTTCGATGAACAACGCCAGCAGGTGCCCGTGCAGCGTCGTGATCTCGCAGCCGCTCACCACCTCGAAGCGATACTCGTTGGCCATCTCGAGCGCCTGGTAGCTGCCGGTGAGGCGATCATGGTCGGTGATCCCCATCACGTCCAGGTCGGTGCGGTCGCGAACGTAGTCGAGCACCTCCCGGACGGTGGCGGTACCGTCGTTCAAAGATGTATGGATGTGGAAGTCGGCCTTGCCCACGAGTTCCTCCTTAATCGCCCACAGCCGCTTGCGCCGGCGGTGACGGAATGGTGACGACCGGGACGATAGGTTTCTCCGGCCAGATTGGCTCGAGTACGTGCCACTGGTCCGGATACCTCTTTATATACCGTTCAAACGTGGCCAGGATCTGTTCCATGGCACCTCGGACGTCAGCCCGGTGATCTTCACTCGGGGTGAGGAAGAGCGGCGGTTCACCGATGGCGATGTAGGCATCGTTTCCGTCCCGGATGCAGAAGGCGGGCAGGATCGGTGCGCCAGTCTTGAGGGCGATCTCGACCGGCCCGGTGGGAAACGACGTGAGCCGGCCGAAGAATTTAAATGGCCGGCCGGTGTTCAAAATGTCACGGTCCATGGCCAGCACCACCATCCGGTGATCCTTCAGCATTCGCATGATGTCCCGGGCGCCGGTGCGGCTCAACGGGATAACCCTGATGTTCATTCGCGACCGAAGGGTGGAGACGTGATCGAAGAGCCGTCGCGGTTCGATTTGCTCCACCATGACCCCGATCTCGCCGAAGGTGGCCGCCCAGCTGGCCGCGGCCAGTTCCCACGATCCCATGTGCGGGGCCACCACGATGACGCCTTTCCCGCGGGCCATGGCGGCGTCGAGATTTTCTAGTCCGAACGGCGTCAGCAGGGCGCCGAGCTTGGCCCGGTCCATACGCGGGATCTTGAAGAAATCGATCCAGGCCTTCGTGTAGTTGAGCCAGTTGCGCCACGCCAGCTTACGGAGCTGCGGGCCGGCCATCTCGGGCAACACGTGGTGAAGATTCGACTCCAGGGCCTTGCGCTGACGGGTGAGCAGGGGAAAGGCGAGCGTGCTAGTGACGACCCCGATCGCATAGGCGAGCCGGCGTGGCAGGCGGGCGATGATTCCCTCGATCAGGCGGAAGCCGAGATAGGTGATCACGATGGGTCGAGGACCGGTTGCATCGGTGAGCCGGGGCTCTCCGGCGCTTGATCCAACCGCCAGACCGGCAGGAAGACGAGCCACTGGTCGGGCTCGCGGCGGATGATGCGCTCGAAGAACTGCACGATCCGCTCCGTCGTAACCTGGATATCGCGCTGGGTATCGCCGGTGCGGCTGACTTCGATGGGCGCTTCCACCTCGGCGATGTAGAGGTTGTCGGGCTGACGCCGGCACCAGACCGGGAGGATCGGCGCCCCGGTCTTCAACGCAAGAGCAGCCGGACCCGACGGGAACATCGCCGGTCGGTTGAAGAAGGGCACCCGGACGCCACGGTCACCACTGTACAGGTCGCTCGCCAGTGCCACCAGCTCGTTGCGCCCGAGCGCCTTGATGATCTGCCGCAGGCTACCTGGCCCGAGCCCGATCATCTTCATGCCGATTCGCTCGCGGGACGCGATCACCAGCTCGTTGAGGCCACCGCTGGGCAGATCGTTGGTCACGGCACTGATCGGGTAGCCGTACACCGCCGAGGCGGCGGCCAGGATATCCCAATTCGAGACGTGGGCGGTGACCACCACCACGCCCTTGCCCTGGGCGAGAGCCGCATCGATCCGCTCGATACCCTGAGGGCGGACCATGCGGCGGATCTGCTCGGGCTTGAGCGTGTCCATCAGCATGAAGTCGGCGAACATCTTGAAGTAGTTGCCGAAGGCATGCCGCGCGGTGCGCTTCACCAAGGGGTCGTTCCACGGTAAGCCGAGCACCTGGCCAAAGTTTTCGAAGGCCACCCGGCGACGCCGCGGCATGACGTAAAACGCGCAGCGCCCCGTGACCGCCGCCAGCGGGTAGCGAACCCGCGGCGGGAGCGCCCGCATGACCCAGTTCCCCAGCCTGAAGAGCCGAGGGAGGAGCATCAGCGCCGAGCGGCCCCTTCCGAGGCGGTCACAGCCTGGACGCGCTCGGCGGCTTTGCCGTCGACGGGTGTCCCTGCGATGAAGGCCTCGGTCAGTTGGTGGGCAACCCCGTCCGTGACCTGGGTTGGTGGTGATTTCATGAAGTAGGACGACGGCCCATCGAGGGCGCCGCCAAGCTTTCGGTCCAGTCCGAGCTTGCAGCAGCGGATGGCGTCGATCACGACGCCCGCCGAGTTCGGTGAATCCCAGACCTCGAGCTTCAGCTCGACGTTGAGCGGGACGTCGCCGAAGGAGCGGCCTTCCAGCCGGATGTAGGCCCATTTCCGATCGCCCAACCAGGGCACGTAATCGGACGGCCCGATGTGGATGTTGTCGGCGCCGATATCCGTCTTCATCTGCGACTTGACGCTGTTCGTCTTCGAAATCTTCTTCGACACCAGGCGTTCCCGCTCCAGCATATTGAGGAAGTCGGTGTTGCCGCCGAAGTTCAGCTGGTAGGTCCGCTCCAGCTTGACGCCCCGGTCCTCGAAGAGGCGGGTCAGCACGCGGTGGACGATGGTGGCGCCGACCTGCGACTTGATGTCGTCGCCGATAATCGGGATCCCGCGCTTCTCGAAGCGACCGCGCCAGTAGGGCTCGCGGGCGAGAAAGACGGGCATGCAGTTGACGAAGGCGCAGCCGGCCTCGAGCACCTGCTCGGCATACCACTTGACCGCTTCCTCGCTTCCGACGGGCAGGTAATTCACCACGACGTCGGTCTTGGTCGCCTTGAGGATGCCGACGATGTCGGCCGTCGGGCCGGGGGCCTTGGTGATGATCTCGGAGAGGTACTTACCGAGGCCGTCGTGGGTCATGCCGCGCTCGACCTTGACACCGAGGTGAGGGACTTCCGAGAACTTCACCGTGTTGTTGTGCCCGGAGAAGATCGCATCCGACAAGTCCTTGCCGACCTTCTCCTTGTCGATGTCGAAGGCGGCGGAGAACTCGATATCCCGGATGTGGTAGCCGCCCAGCTCGACGTGCATCAATCCGGGAATAGAGGCCCCGGGCTTCGCATCGCGGTAATACTCGACGCCCTGGATCAGCGACGAGGCGCAGTTGCCCACGCCCAGGATCGCGACCCGCACCTTGCGGCGCGACCGCGCGTCGCGGTGAACGCTCGTGGTTTTCGCCGCTCGGCCGTTGTGCCGGCTGCCGTTCTTTCCTGTTGCCATCGCTTATTACACCTGCCTCCATTCGTGTTGCAGCGCTTTGACCCAAGGTCGAGGCGCGATCAGGGTCGTCAGTTCTCGTTGGAAGGCGTGCAGGCCTTCCCGGTTGAGTGAGTAGTGAATCGTGCGCCCAACCCGTCGCGCGCGGACCAGCTGGCCACGTCGCAACATCCGCAGGTGCCAGCTCAGGCGCGGCTGGCTGATTCCGATCGCATCGGCGAGCTCGAGCACGGTGATTTCCGGGATCCCGGCCAGATACTGGAGGATGCGCAGACGCGTGACGCTGGCCAATGCCTGGTAATGGGCCCGGAACTCGCGCAGGGACGGATTATTGAGGAGGGGAGAGGACGCCATATAAAGAATCCTTTATGGATTATAGCAGGCCCCAGACGGGGGAGGGTCAGGGTGGGGGCGGGCTTATTTCAGCAGGTCCCGGGGCAGGCGCACGCGAACTCGCAGTCGGTCTTGTAGCGGCAGTCGTTGATGCCTTGCAGGCCTTTCGCGATGATTGCCTGCAGCTCGCGAATCTTTTTCTGCTGGTCGGTTTCTTCGGCATCCATCGGAATCAGTGCTATGACGTGAACTGCGACGGGCGGCGACGGAATGCGACGATGCCTACAAGTTGACAGCTACGCTGTCGGAAACGCCTACAGCATAGGAGTGGGTTCGGGCACGGTCAAGGAAAGACTTGTTAAGGTGGGCGCCATGCCAGCCTCTCGCAGTCGTCGAAGCACGGCAGTTGTGCCTAGAGGTTTTGCCGCGATCGCCGGGCATGACCGAGCGATCTCGATCCTGCAGGCTCACCAGCGAGCCGGCCGCCTGGCACACGCCTACTGCCTCACCGGCGAGGAGGCGATCGGCAAGACGGCCGTCGCGCGGGCGCTCGCCGAGGAGCTGCTCCTGGGCGAGGGGCAGCCGTCGCGCCTCGAGGTCCACCCGGACTTCTGGTCGGATGACCGGCCCGAGGCGATCAGCATCGACGAGATCCGATTTCATCCGGAGCGCGGCGCTCCGACACACGAGCAGTCGCTGCAGCAGTTCCTCAGCCTCAAGCCGTTCGTCGCGCCACTCCGAGTCGCGCTGCTGGCAAATGCGGAACGGATGACGGAGGCGGCGCAAAACTGCCTGCTGAAAACGCTCGAAGAGCCGCCCCCCAACACCGTCTTGGTGCTGACGACGGCCTATCCGGATCACCTGCTTCCCACCTGCCTGTCACGCTGCCAGCTGATTGCCCTGTCGCCTGTCGGTCGGCCGGCGATGACCGGCTTCGTCAAGGGACGTCAGGCGAACGAAGCGGACGCGGAGGCGCTGGTCAGCCTGGCGCATGGCCGTCCGGGGTGGGCGGCGCGCGCCCTCACCGATCGCGACTGGGTCGTACGGATGGACCGCTGGGCCGAGCAACTGGTAGCGCTGGCTTTCGAGGACGTCGATGGGGTGCTGACGTACGCTGCCCGCTTTGGCCAGGGACCGCAAGCCGAGATGCGGTTGGTAGCAGGGGACGCGCTGCGCGGCTTCACCGCCTTCCTGCGCGACGCGATGCTGCTCCAGGCCGGCGTGCTGAGTCCGATGCCCGCAGAGCGGAAGTCGGCGCTCGAAGCGTGGTCGGCCCGCGTTCCACTGGACCATGTCCGGGCATCGCTGGCCGGCGCCCAGCGCACCCAGTTGCTGATCGATCAGAATGTGAATCCCCGTCTCGCCATGGAAGTCATGCTGCTCGACCTACGCGTCCGTCGCCCGGGATGAGCCGGGTCTTCGTCACGCTGCCCCTGCCGTCGCCCGGCATCGACATGCTCAAGGAGCGCTTCGAGGTCACGATGATGGAGGCGGAGGGGATGCCGCCCGAGACGCTGAAACAGCACGTTGCCGAGGCGGACCCGGTCGGGATCGTCGGCATGGTCAATGTTCCGATCACCGACGACATCATGGGGGCGGCGCCTCACCTCCGGGTGGTGGCGAACTACGCCGTCGGCTACAACAACGTCGACGTACCGGCTGCCACCCGTCGTGGGGTGCTGGTCACAAACACTCCGGGCGTGCTCACCGACGCGACCGCCGACCTGGCGTTTGCCCTCATCCTGGCGGTGGCCCGCCGTGTGGTGGAGGCCGACCGCTTCCTTCGGGAGGGGAAATTCAAGGGCTGGAAGGCGGACCTGCTTCTCGGTACCGATGTGTACGGCCGCGCGCTGGGAATCATCGGTTTCGGTCGAATCGGGCAAGCCGTGGCGCGGCGTGGCCTGGGCTTCAACATGTCGATCCTCTATTCGGATGCGCGGCGGGCCAGTCCCGAGGTGGAGTCCGAGCTGCGCGCCCAGTACGTCCCGCTCGATGAGCTGCTGCGCAAGGCCGACTACGTCACGATTCACGCCGACCTGAACGATCAGACCCGCCACCTCATCGGCGAGCGCGAGCTGAAGCTGATGGGGCCCGAGCATTACCTGATCAATGCCGCGCGCGGACCAATCGTCGACGAGAAAGCCCTGGTGCACGCGCTCAAGGAAGGCTGGATCAAGGGAGCCGGCCTCGATGTCTACGAGCGGGAGCCGACGACGGAGCTCGGACTGACCGATTGCTGGAACGCCGTCCTGCTGCCCCACCTGGGAAGCGCGACGGTGACCGCCCGCGCGGCGATGGCCGAAACCGCGGCGAAGAACCTGATCGCGGCGCTCGAGGGGCAAACCCCGCCCAATCTGGTCAACCCGCAGGCGCTCGCCGTCCGCCGCTAGGTTGCGCATCCGGCTGCTGGCCATCGACCTCGATGGCACGCTGGTCAACGACCGGCTGGAGATGGACCCGCGGGACATCGCGGCGGTCAAGGCGGCCACCGCCGCCGGGGTAACGGTGGTGCTGGCGACGGGCCGCATGTTCACGTCGTCACTCCGCTACGCCGAGACACTCGGCCTCTCGGGCCCGATCATCAACTACCAGGGTGCTGTGGTTCGTGAGATCGCCAGTAGCGACGTCTGGTACCGATGCGAGCTCACGGTGCCGATGCAGCAGCGGGTGCTCGCGCTTGCCGAGCCCAGGGATTGGCACGTCAATGCTTATGTCGACGAGCGCGTGTACACCGCGCGCGCCCGGCCCGAGGCGGATCTCTACGCCAAGATCGCGATGGTGCCGTACGAGGTGGTAGGGCCGCTCTCGAAGTGGGTGCACGGGGACTCGACCAAGATGGTCCTGGTCGACCCTGACCCAGCGGACGTGCCTGCTCGGCTTGCGGAGCTGAGCGCCTGGATGGGCGATGTGGCACGGGTGACACGCTCGCTCGATTGGTTCGTCGAGGTGGTCAACCCGCAGGTGTCTAAGTCCCGAGCCCTGGCGATGGTGGCCGATCGGCTTGGCATTGCGCAGGCGGAAGTCGGCGCCGTCGGCGACAACCTGAACGATCAGGACATGGTCGCGTGGGCCGGCTTCGGGGTCGCCATGGGTAATGCCCCGGAGGCTCTGAAGGCCGTCGCCAAATACGTCACGGGGAGGATCGGCGAAGCCGGGGTCTCCCAGGTTATCGAGCGCTTTGTGATCGGGAAAGAGGACCCTACGCTCCGCGCTTAAGCTAGCGCAACCTTATATATACTGGGCTTCCGCGGCCCCGTGGTGTAGCGGTCTAACATGCCTCCCTGTCACGGAGGAGATCGGCGGTTCGAATCCGCTCGGGGTCGCCATCCAGAACAAGTTTCGAACCGGGCTGGGCGAATTCAAAAAGCCGCTGAAAAGGATTATTAAGAGCCCAATCCCGGCTCCGAGAGTATTGGTCGACGGTCACGCGGGAGAACAGGAGTTCTGCGAATTCTCGCCGCCGTTCCGCCGTCGCGCACCGGTCCCATATGACCTCGAGGCTCGACAAAATCGCCAGCCCGGTGGTGACGTCATGAGCCTCTTTCTCAAAGCCGGCGCTGACATGGCTCAGCCACTCCCGAAGCTCTCTCTGGGCGGCTTCGTTCAGTGACCGCTCGCCCCTGAACTCGTCGCACGAGATATCGCCGTTTGTGTTCAGACGGATCAGCGTTCTCGCCTTTTCCTCAAGCCACTGCACCTGCTCCCGAGCTTGTCGGCTTCAAGCTGGCGCTGCCCAGGGACGCGCTCCTTGAGTCGGGCCAGCATTTCCGCCCTACATCCCTCTGCCATCTCAGGACGGATCTG
>WNFA01004189.1_pt1 | contig 12293 bp, 6 predicted proteins | sample 5400481 | NCBI WGS metagenome assembly WNFA01 (sample SAMN13153340, study PRJNA577476) | soil metagenome | isolation source: 120 cm saprolite under Douglas fir tree site 2 hole 1 replicate 2 | place: USA:California | collected 2015-04-18
GATCGAGCCGTTCCTCGCTGGGGGCACGACCATCTTTGGCAGCATCACCAAGCTGCTGGAGGAGCAATGGGCGCGGCTCTCACCCCTGGAGCAGACGGTGCTGTGCTGGCTGGCGATTATGCGCGAGCCGGTGACCCTCGATGACCTGCTCGCCGTGCTGGTGGCCCCGCTTGCGCACGTCCAGGTATTGGAAGCCGTGGATGGCCTGCGCCGGCGCTCGCTCATCGAGCGGGGGCAGCGTGCCGGCAGCTTCACCTTGCAATCAGTGGTGCTGGAGTATGTAACCAGCAGGCTGGTCGCCACGGCAAGTGAGGAGATCCAGCAGGGGCGGCTGCTCCGGCTCCGTGAGCATGGCCTCTCGCAGGCTCAGGCCAAGGAGAACGTGCGGCAGACCCAGGAGCGGCTGCTGCTCGCTCCATTGCTGGCGCGCCTGCAGAGCGCATACCAGGGGCGAGCCGAGGTGGAGGGGCAACTGCGCGGGATACTCGACGCGTTGCGCGAGCAGGCCCAGGGGGCCCAGGGCTATGGACCGGCCAACCTGGTGGCGCTGCTGCGGCTGCTGCGGGGGGACTTGCGAAGTCTGGATCTCTCGCGCCTGGCCCTGCGCAGTCTCTATCTGCAAGGCGTCGAGATGCAAGATACTTCGCTGGCTGGCGCTCACCTGGAGAAGGTGGTGTTCAGCCAAGCCTTCGACGCCATCTTCTCGGTTGCTATTAGCCCGGATGGACGGTACTGGGCAGCAGGCAGTAATAGTGGAGAGGTACGCATCTGGCGGGAGGAAGGCCAGACTGCGCATGTTGTGATGCGGGCTCATACGCATGCAGTGGCAGCGGTCGCCTTCAGCCCGGACGGGAGAATGCTTGCCAGTGGGAGTTGGGACTGCACGGCCAAGCTCTGGGATGTCGCTGGCAAAGCCCTCGTCTGGAACTTGCAGGGGCATCATGGCTATGTCCAGAGCGTCGCCTTCAGCCCTGATGGAGCTCTTCTGGCCAGTGGCAGCGACGATGGCACGATTAAGCTCTGGGACCTGCGCACCGGAAGCTGCCTGCGCACACTCAGAGGACACCAGGACAATGTCTACCAGGTGGCATGGCATCCTGATGGGCACCTGCTCGCTAGTGGAAGTTTTGATCGCATGATCCGCATCTGGGATGTTGAAAGTGGCAATTGCTTGCGAACCTTGACCGGACACACTAACTGGGTGATGGGAGTAGCCTTTACTCCTGACGGGAAGGTACTTGCCAGTGGCGGAGCGGACAACCTGGTGAAGCTGTGGGAGGTAGACAGTGGTCGTTGTCAACACACATTGCCCGGGCATACAGATCATGTCAGGACGGTGGCATGGAGCCCCGATGGGCATGCACTCGTAAGTGGCAGTTTTGATACTACAATCAGGCTGTGGCAACCTGACCGTGAGATGACACGGCAGACACTCCTGGGGCACACGGATCTTGTGCATTCTGTCGTCTTCACTCCTGATGGCAAAATGCTCCTGAGCGGGAGCGAAGATCGTACCCTGCGTGTTTGGGAGATCATAAGTGGACAGTGCCTACGCATCCTGCAAGGCTACTCGGTCACCCTCTACGCTGTGACCTGGAGCCCAGATAGCAGCTTCCTCGCTAGTGGGGGGACTGACTGTACTATTACTCTCTGGGATATCGCTGGCAGAAGGCCTGTGAAGAGTCTCCAAGGGCATACACAACCTGTATACACCCTTTCGTGGCATCCCAATGGGCGGTTGCTCGCCAGTGGAAGCTATGACCATACCGTGCGCATCTGGGATAGCACTTCAGGAAAATTGGTCCAATTGTTCCGTGGACATACGAGCCAGGTCACCAGAGTCGCCTGGAGTCCCGACGGAGCATGGCTGGCGAGCGCGGGCTACGATCAGGTACTGCGCATCTGGGATGTGTCGAACAGTACCTGCCGCTGGGTGGGACATGCACACACCAGCCTGGTCAGTGCCGTTTGTTGGAGTCCCGATGGGACACGCCTGGCGACGTGCAGCGACGATCATACGGTGCGGCTCTGGCAAGCAGAGGATGGCACCCTCCTTCAAACATTACAAGGACACAGCAAAGACGTGCCCAGCATCGTGTGGAGTCCTGATGGGAGATTATTGGCAAGTTGTGGCGGTGGAGGGAGCAATGGAGAATTATTGCTCTGGGATGCGAGGAGTGGACAACTTCTACGTTCTCTGGTTGGACATCCGAGTCACGTCTTCGCCATCGCGTGGAATCCTCAAGGAGATATCCTGGTCAGTGCCGGTATCGACGGAACACTCCGCTGGTGGAATGTCGAGAGGGGAGTGTGCCTGCACGTTCGACAAGGTCATCAAGCATGGATTCGCTCCATAGCTATCAGCCCGAATGGGGAGATGCTGGCAAGTTGTGGTCATGATGGAGTGACCCATCTTTGGGAGATGTCCAGCGCTGGACACGTTGCCACCTTACGCGCTGATCGGCCTTATGAACGACTCTCACTTGTCGAAACGACAGGACTCACTGAAGCACAGAAAACCACCCTGCGAGCCCTGGGAGCAATTGAGGTTCCTGACGAATAGTGGACCGACCCACTTCAATCGACCCAATACGCATCAAGTTAAGGATAGTGGAGTATTTCAATCGTATAAAAAGGTCCTATATAAGCTCCACTAGAGTTGATCTGCGCAAAAATGATGAGACCACGCTTCCGTATTTCCTCCTGAAGCCTTCCTACAGCAATGTTCAGAAACTAAGAAGCTCGTCGTCCGCCCGAAAATCTGCTATCATAGAGGAGGTGAATCGAAGAGGTTGTATGGGTTCGCTTGGCAGTGCCCCATCCAACCTCAGACAGGCGTTGACCCCAATGGTGCGCGCACCCGCTAGAGAGAGTATACTGCTGTTGCCAGGGGAAGTCACCGTGCAGCAGATGACGTCTCACTTCCTATCGCTTCATAGTATGGCGCTCGGCTGGGTCACGAGGAGAGGAGACCTCACATGAAAAGGTCCTCGTATGGTGAGCGAGACTATGCCTTCGGCCAGATGATACTGACACTGCGGACGACCATTGGCCTGACGCAAGCGGGACTGGCCGACCTGCTGCATGTCTCCCGGCGCGCAGTAGCGGAGTGGGAGGCAGGCAGCAGTTATCCCAAAGCCGACCATCTCAAAGCCTTCATTGCGCTGGGGATACAGCAGCGGATCTTTGCGTCCGGGTGCGAGGCCGAGGAGATCGGTGCGCTCTGGCATGCGGCGCATCAGAAGGTGCTCCTGGATGAGCCATGGCTGCAGGGGCTGCTGGCGAAGCCGCCTTCCCCCCTGATGCCAGTGCCGGTCGAGCAGGCCCGTGACCCTGACGTGGTCAGCACTCCTGCTGCTGCGCGTGGGCCGCGGGTGGATTGGGGCGACGCGCTGGATATCCCCACCTTCTATGGGCGCGAGGGGGAACTGGCGCTCCTCTCCCAGTGGGTGGTCGAGGAGCGCTGTCGGGTGGTGAGCGTGCTGGGCATGGGCGGCATTGGCAAGTCGGCGCTGGCCGTCAGCCTGATGCATCAGGTCGCCGCGCACTTCGAGGTGGTGCTCTGGCGCTCCCTGCGCGATGCCCCCGCCTGTGAAGCGCTGCTGGAGGAGTGCCTGCAGGTGTTCGCCCCGCAACCGCTGCGGAATATGCCGGATTCCCTCGAAGGACGCCTCCATCACCTGATGGAGCAGATGCGTGACCAGCGAGCGCTCCTCGTGCTGGACAACCTGGAAGTGCTGCTAGAGGAAGGGGAAGGCACGGGCCGTATGCGTGCAGGCTACGAAGACTACGGGCGGCTGCTGCGCCGGGTGGCCGAAACCGCGCACCAGAGCTGCCTGCTGCTGACCAGCCGAGAGAAACCGCGCGACCTCGCGGCTCTGGAGGGCAGCCGCACGCCCGTGCGCTCCTTGCGCCTGGATGGACTGGATGCCAGAGCCAGTGCGCAGTTGCTGGTGGAGAAGGACGTCGCGGGCACTATACCCGAACGGGAGCGGCTGATCGAGCGGTATGGGGGCAACCCGCTGGCCCTCAAAATCGTGGCGCAGACCATCGTGGAGCTTTTCGGGAGCGAAATCGCTGCGTTCCTGGAGCAGGGCGAGGTGCTCTTTGGCGGTGTGCGCGAGCTGCTGGCCGAGCAATTTGACCGTCTCTCGGTAGTTGAGCAGACGGTGTTGCTCTGGCTGGCCATCCTGCGCGAGCCGGTGACGATCGAGGAACTGCTCGCGGTGCTGGGCGCGCCGCTGCCGCGGATGCAGGTGTTCGAGGCGGTGGAGGCGCTGCGCCGCCGCTCGTTGATTGAGCTTGGGAAACGACAGGGGAGCTTCACGCTGCAATCGGTGGTGCTGGAGTATGCGACGGCACAGCTCATTGCAGAGGTGGAGAGCGAGATCGAGCAGGGCAGGCTCGCTCGCCTGGTCGAGCATGGACTGGAACAGGCCACTGCCAAGGAATACGTGCGGCAGACCCAACAGCGCCTCATCGTGGCCCCAATTCTGGCCCGCCTGCGCAATGTGTACCCGCAACGAGCCGAAGTGGAGGAGCACCTGCTCGGGCTGCTGGACCAGTTGCGCGCACAGGCAGATTACGCCCAGGGCTACGGACCGGCCAACCTGGTGGCGCTGCTGCGTGCGCAGCGGGGGAACCTGCGCGGTCTGGATTTGTCGCATCTTTCGCTGCGCGGCGTGTATCTCCAAGAGGTCGAGATGCAGGATGCTTCCCTTGCGGGGGCCACAGTGCGTGACACCGTCTTTAGCGAGGCCTTTGACGCCACCTGGGCAGTAGCCATCAGCCGCAACGGGACCTCCTGGGCTGCGGGTAGTAGGCGGGGGGAAGTGCGGGTGTGGCGGCAGGGAGGGAAGATCCTGCACTTGGCCTGGCAGGCGCATAGCGACACGGTGCGGGCCCTCGCCTTCAGCCCGGATGGAGCCACGCTCGCCACCGGAAGCTGGGAAGGTGCCACCGAGCTGTGGGACCTGGAGCGTGGTGCCCTGCTCTGGACGAGCTGGCATACCACCAGCATCCTCAGCCTGGCTTTTGCCCCCGATGGACGCACGCTCGCCAGCGGCGCAGATGATGCGGTCGTCCGGCTTTGGGACGCCCACAGTGGCACGAACCGCCAGACGCTCTCCGGCCAGAGCGGCCCTGTGCACGCGCTGGCCTGGAGTCCCGATGGGAGCCGGCTCGCCAGTGGGAGCTTCGATGGAGGCATGCGGATGTGGGAACAGCCTGGAATGCAGCCAGAAACCTTCGTGCGGATGCTCACAGGGCATACGAATTGGGTGACGGGGCTGGCCTTTGCCCCCGATGGACGCACCCTGGCCAGCGGGAGCTTTGATCGGACCGTCAAGCTCTGGGAGGTGGAAAGCGGGCGTTGTCTCCAGACGCTCGCAGGGCACACCGACCCGGTGTTCGCCGTCGCCTGGAGTCCGGATGGACGCCTGCTGGCCAGTAGTGGCTTTGACCAAACGATCTGGCTCTGGGACATCGAACGGGGCAGCTATCGGACGGCGCTGCACGGGCATACGGCCGCTGTGTACAGCCTGGCCTTCACGCCTGACAGCCGCAGCCTGCTCAGTGGCAGTGATGATCGCACCTTACGGCTGTGGGACGTGGAGCGTGGGCAGTGTATACACATCATGCAGGGCTACGCGGTCTCGCTCTACGACGTGGCCTGGAGTCCCGCTGGCACCCGGCTCGCCAGTGCGGGCTCGGATACACTGGTGACTCTCTGGGATGTGGAGGGCCCGACGCCACCCAGGCTGCTGCGCGGCCATAGCTGGATCGTGCATGGGGTGGCGTGGAGTCCCGATGGGAGGTTTCTGGCCAGTTGCGGAGAGGACAATGCCGTCCGGGTGTAGGACGCGACCACGGGAGCCGCTGTGCAGCTCTTGCGGGACCCCGACCACGTCGACACCTGCTTCTATGGCGTGGCGTGGAGTCCGGATGGAAAGTTTCTGGCCAGTTCGAGCTATCAGCAGAGGGGTGCATGTGTGGGAGGTGACCACCGGCACCCGCCGGTGGGTGGGCCGTGCGCAGCAAACCAGGATCCGTCGTGTGGCGTGGAGTCCGGACGGCACCCAACTGGCCAGTAGCGGCGATGATGGCAGCGTGTGCCTGTGGGAGGCCTCCGACGGTCGGCTTCGAGCTTCGCTGCAGGGGCATCGTGGCATGGTCATGAGCGTGGCCTGGAGTCCCGATGGCACGCGGCTGGCCAGTGGTGGCGGTAACAGAGGCAGTGGGGAGCTCATCGTCTGGGAGGTGCCCGGTGGGGAGCGCCTGTACGCCTGGAGCGAGCCGAGCGCGATCGTGGACGCGGTGGTATGGAGTCCGACCGGAGCGGTGCTGATCAGTGGCGGCAGCGATGGGAGCATGCGCTGGTGGGACGTGCAGAGCGGGGAGTGCCTGACGATGCGGCAGGGGCATCAGGGGGCGGTCCAGTCGCTCAGGGTGAGTCCTGATGGCAGCAGGCTGGCCAGTTGCGGGGATGACGATGCTATCAGCGTCTGGGAGTTGGAGAGCGGCGAACACCTGCGCACGCTGCGGCGTGACCGGCCTTACGAGCGCCTCGATATCAGTGGGGCGAAAGGCTTGACAGACGCACAGCGAGCCACGCTCCGAGCGTTGGGAGCGATTGAGGATGGCAGAGGTGCTCCCTGACCGAGGGACTTCATGCCTCAACTCAAGAGGCCAGTTTTCTGCCCAGCCGCCGGCCGCCGGTCCCCCGCCACCCCACCCCTCTCCTCAGCCTTGCGCCGAGAGGTGTTTAGGGCATTCAACGCTCCTAGAATGAGGAGATTCGCCGCGAGTGCACCCAGAGCCACCAGTGGTTGTGTGTAGAACAAGAAGACCTGCGTGAGAAATATCGAGACGAGGATGGCCCGCTTGAACCACGAATAGGCCTGAAGCGGTGATCTGCGAAGGAAGAGCACGCCGATCACGATCATGATGCTAGACACGACGGAGGAAACGAGCAAACCGATCTGGACGACGTCCTGAGTGACCTTGCTTGCCACCAATTGCCCCATGTGCACAATCCCGAACACCATCACCACTGTAAAGAGCAGCGCATAGGCGATGAAGCAACTGCTGACGATGCCAGCAAAATAGGGAGAGTGCACCAGGCGCACATACAGGTTTCGAATGGAACGCACCATCCTGTCCAGTACTCCAGGTTTTGATGGTGGCACCACCGGCATCTGTTCGACTGCATCAGCCAGCAAGTGCAGGCGCGCATCATGGGCATCGTATGCACGCAGGAGCCGGAGAACCTCGTTCTTGTCCTCCTCGGGCAAGCCACTGGGAGCATCTTCCGCCAGGATGTGCAAGGCATTGGCCAGGCGCGTTCGCTCTGAGGAAGAAGGATGGTTCTCCAGTTCTCGAAAGCTGAGGAACAAGAGGACGAAGATGATGTAGATCAACGGTATCGCTGGTTGAAAGAAGTAATTGTTATCGCTCGTGATGAACTTTCCTAGCTCGTCAATAAAAGTGCCGAAGCCGATGCCGCCCAGGAGGGCAGCACTAGACTGAAGATGCCTGCCGATGAATGCCAGCAACAACACCAGCGCAATCAACATCAGCAGTCCTCCCCAGAGCATATGCGCGATATGCAGCCCGTGCCCTCCAAGTTGAGGATAGCCCGTGGACGCCAGGAAAGCACGAATCACCAGAATAGAAGTGACGCTGGCGATGAAAAAGGTTTCGAGCAGACGGCTCAGCTTGAGAACTCGGACAAACGGAACTCGTTGTTCCATCTAGATTGCTCCTAAAACAGAATGATATCCCGGTTGTAATATAGCATATTCACGTCAGCAAGTCATCCCCATTGCCTCAAGCAACATCTTCTCTGGCAGCAAGGTGGCTTCGTGTGAGGGGACTTCCCGTTTTTGACGATGCTCTTCACGTTTTCTTTACGCTTCCTGGTTATACTAAATGCTTCCAAGAAGATCATGCGGCATGTGCCTGGGACTGAACTTGAGAGGTATCCGGTGCAAAAAGCCTCAATTCTTCTGTTTGTCAGTGTTTTTCGCCGCCCTTTTAGGGTATAATTGCTTCTGAACCACTGAACGATGTGGTCTCAACGTACATGTAACTTAAGAAGGAGGATCTCTATCATGCAAAACACTGCTGCCCAAATCGTGCAGCGCAACTGGTGGATCTTGGCGCTGAGAGGACTCTTCGCCATCATCTTTGGTCTCATTGCCCTGCTGGCTCCTCGCATTGCCCTGCTCGCCTTCATCTACGTATTTGCAGCTTATGCACTTGTCGATGGGGGCGTTGCCGTCATCACCGCGATCCAGGAACGCGATCTCCTCTATCGGTGGGGATGGGTCCTGTTTGAGGGCATCCTGAGTATTCTCGTCGGGATTATTGCCTTTGCCAATCCCAACTTAACCGCCCAGGCGCTCCTCTACATCATTGCTGTCTATGCCATCGTGACGGGCGTTATGGAGATCGCTGCGGCTTTCGCGCTCCGGGAGTTGGTCTCTCGGGATTGGGCTCTCGCATTGGCCGGCATTCTCTCCGTGGTGTTCGGCATACTGCTGTTCTTGTATCCAAGTGCGGGCATCTTGTCCATTCTCTGGTTGGTTGGCATCTACGGGATCGTGTTCGGTGTCCTGTTCATCGTTCGCGCCTTCCAACTGCGGTCGTGGGCATCATCGGTCAGCGCCTAAATGCTTCCACCTTTCTTTTCCCTGAGTGGATGAGATCTCCGCACCCCTTACCTGGAAGCATTTAGCACCAGAGAGGACAAGGTGTAGCTCACGGGTTCCAGGTTGGACAGACAGCGTGGTCGCCCACCTGGAACTCCCGGCGGGGAAATCACGAGCAAGGTCGAACTGTTGATGGCGTGAGTACCTGCCGGCGCAAAAGGAACCCGAGGAGTTATGCGGACCTTCAAGCTCTCTCCAGGGACGGTAACATCTTCCCGGGTTCAAAAACACTCAGGCAGTACGGGAAAATTTCCCCGTACATCATTTGTTCACGCGTAATGTCTCTACGAAGGAGAAGGGATAGAGAGCCTATTTATTTTGTCGGCTGGAGTAGATTCGCTACCACAGCCGTCCAGCCGGTCTGATGGCTGGCACCCACGCCGCGCCCGCTATCACCGTGGAAGTATTCATAGAACGGGATATAATCGCGCCAGTGCGGATTATTCTGAAAGGTCATGTTGGTGCCAAATACAGCCCGGCGGCCCTGCTGGTCACGCAAAAAGATGTTCGTGAGGCGGCGCGCGAGTTCTTCCGCTACCTGCCCAAGCGTCAGTTTCGTGCCTGAGCCAGTAGGATACTCCACCAGGAAATCCTCGCCATAGAATTGATGGTATTTCTGGAGTGCTTCGACCAGCAGGAAATTGATGGGGAACCAGATCGGCCCGCGCCAGTTGGAATTTCCCCCAAAGGCGCCGGTGGTTGATTCGCCCGGCTCGTAATTCACGGAATAATTCCCATATTTCGTATTGAGCACATAGGGATGTGCCTCGTGATACTTGCTGATCGAGCGAATGCCGTAGTCGCTCAGGAATTCCTGGGGGTCAAGCATGCGTGTGAGGAGATTCTCCAGATCAGCACCACGCACGATGGACAGCAGAGCGTAGTCTTTTCGCTGGTCTTTCTGACTATCCTGCCATCGCGAGATCAGGTGTGGGACATAAGGGCGGTTTTCCGCAAACCAACGCATGCGTTCATTGAGAAAGTCTTCTATCAGGGCTGTTTCAGCCGTCTCTACTGCCAACAATGGAATGAGCCCGACCAGGGAGCGCACTTTGAGCGGAAACTGCTGGCCATCGGGTAAACTCAACTTGTCATAGAAAAAGCCGTCCTCGTCGTTCCAGAGTCCCTGGCCGGTCTCTCCTCTACCGTAGATGGCATCAGCGATGTAGAGGAAGTGATCAAACAACTTGGTTGCCATATCTTCATAGACCGGGTTCGTGCGCGCCAATTCCAGCGCCATCGCCAGCATGGTCGAACCAAACATCCCCATCCAGGCTGTGCCATCGGATTGCTCGAGCACCATGCCATCGGGCAGGGTTGTGTTGCGATCGAAGACGCCGATGTTGTCCAGTCCCAGGAATCCGCCTTCAAAGATGTTATTCTCCTCCTGATCTTTACGGTTGACCCACCAGGTGAAGTTGAGCATCAATTTCTGGAAGACGCGCTCCAGAAAGAAGATATCACCTTTCCCTGTGCTCTCCTTCTCCTGCTTGTAAATATGCCATGCAGCCCAGGCATGCACAGGCGGATTGACATCGCTAAAGGCCCATTCGTAGGCGGGCAACTGGCCGTTGGGGTGCATGTACCGTTCATGGAGCAGCAGGAGCAGCTGATTCTTAGCGAAGGCGCTATCGATCAGCGCCATCGCAACGCAGTGGAACGCCAGGTCCCACGCCGCGTACCAGGGGTACTCCCAGGTGTCGGGCATGATGATGATATCGTTGTTGCTGAGATGCCGCCATCCTGTATTGCGGCTGCGCTGGGGCGGTGGCGGAGGGCCTGCAGGGTCACCCCTCAGCCATTTATCCACATCATAGGAGTAGAACTGCTTGCTCCAGAGCAGGCCGGCGAGTGCCTGTCGCTGCACTGCGCACGCATCCTCTGCCTGGGCTGCACTTACCACTCGGTAAAAATCGTTCGCTTCTTCGATGCGTGTGGTGAAGAGCTCCGCTGCACCGTCAAATGGCGCTTGGGGCCGAGTGGCGGCCAGGCGCAGCAAGACTGTCTGAGTGGTACCTGGCGCAATGACCATGCTATAGTGGGCCGCTACTTTGGTGCCAGTGCCCTGCGGATTGACTTTACCCTCGGCTCTATTGACCACCGTCTCATGAATGCCGTCTTTGACGAACAGTGTACGGCTCTGGGTTCCCCACAGTCGCTGGGCGTTGGATTCGTTCTCCGTAAAGAGCAGATCGGGCGCTCCCTCACAGGCCAGCCAGTATTCACCCAACTCAGGATGCTGCGCATGCACAAGAGAGGCAGTTCGCGCTTCACCCGTTTGCCCCACTTCCGCCTCGATGGCGGTCAGCTGAGGTCGGTGATCATCATAGCCCCAGGCCCAGGTGTTGCGGAACCAGAATGTGGGAAGCAAGTGAAGTGGCGCCGCCTCAGGTCCACGGTTGGTGGCGCTCACGCGGATCAGCATGTCGAGTGGGTCAACTTTGGCGTATTCCACGGTGACATCGAAGTAGCGGTCTTCAGCAAAGATGCCGGTGTCAATCAGCTCATATTCGGGTTCCTGCCGGCTCCGATTGCGATTCGTGGCGACAAGATCGGTATAAGGGAAAGCGCGCTGTGGGTATTTATAGAGCGCCTTCATGTACGCATGGGTCGGGGTGTTGTCGAGAAAGAAGTAGTATTCCTTCACATCCTCACCGTGGTTGCCCTCAGAGTTCGTCAGTCCGAAGAGCCGCTCCTTCAGGATGGGGTCGGCCTCGTTCCACAGAGCCAGGGCAAAACAGAGCAGGCCCTGATCGTCGCTGATCCCCAACAAGCCATCTTCGCCCCAGCGGTAGGCGTGGGAGCGGGCCTGGTCATGTGTGAAGAAATCCCAAGCTGCCCCATTGGGCGAATAATCCTCGCGGACGGTCCCCCATTGACGTTCGCTGAGGTAGGGTCCCCAACGATACCACGGTTGCTTGTTCTCATGCGCTTCTTGCAGCCGATTTCGCTCTGTATCTGACATTGAGTTCGTCCTTCACTAAAAGAAACTTGCTCTCTCAGAGAGAAGAGGTGGGCTCCTCAATCGCCCCCAACGCGCGCAGCGTGGCTCGCTGTGCCTCTGTCAAGCCCTTCACTCCGCTGATATTGAGCCGCTCGTAGGGCCGGTCCCGCCGCAGCGTGTGGAGAGACTGGCCACTGTGCAAGTCCCAGATCATGATAGCACCATCATCCCCGCAACTGGCGAGCCACTGGCCATCCGGGCTGCGCTTGAGCGACTGCACCGCCCCCTGATGGGCCTTGCGCACCCTCACACATTCCCCACGCTGCAAGTCCCACCAGCGCAGCATGCCATCGCTGCTACCACTCAGCAGCAGCGTTCCGCTCGGGCGCAGCATGCCATCGCTGCTGCCACTCAGCAACTGCCTTCCGCTCGGACTCCAGGCCAACGCATGCACGACCGCGTTTGGCTCGCTCAAGGTGTACAGGCATTCCCCGCTACGCGCCTCCCAGATGAAGAGTTCCCCCCTGCCACTGCTCCCGCCGCCACTGGCCAGCCGAGTGCCGTCCGGACTCCAGGCCACGCTCGCCGCCAGGCCCCGATGCTTTTGCAGTTTCGCGAGCAGCGTGCCGTCGGAGGGC
>WNFA01003998.1_pt1 | contig 12288 bp, 10 predicted proteins | sample 5400481 | NCBI WGS metagenome assembly WNFA01 (sample SAMN13153340, study PRJNA577476) | soil metagenome | isolation source: 120 cm saprolite under Douglas fir tree site 2 hole 1 replicate 2 | place: USA:California | collected 2015-04-18
GCAGCGGGCAGATCGATTTTGTTGATGACCGGAAGAATGGTGAGATTGTGTCCAGCCGCGAGAAAGGTGTTCGCGACGGTTTGCGCCTCCACGCCCTGGCTGGCGTCGACCACCAGCAATGCGCCTTCGCAGGCGGAAAGCGCGCGCGACACTTCATAGGAGAAATCGACGTGGCCGGGCGTGTCGATCAGATTCAGTTGGTACGTGTTTCCGTCTTTCGCTTTGTAATGCAGGCGAATGCTTTTGGCTTTGATGGTGATGCCGCGCTCGCGTTCCAGGTCCATGGAATCGAGCACTTGCTCGTGCATTTCGCGCTGCGACAATGCGCCGGTCATCTCCAGCAAGCGATCAGCAAGCGTGGATTTGCCGTGATCGATATGCGCGATGATACAAAAATTGCGGATGAACTTTGGGTCCATTTACCTATGACCGGCAGGATCTCTCTTTTGTGATGTCACATGCAGCGCAAATCGGCGCCGTGTAATCATTCAGTTTGCCACAAACAGAGCGAGGCGGTCGACAGTCGAGAACCGACAAGAACAAAGAAAAAGATTTAACACAGAGGTCACGGAGATTGGACACAGAGGCCACAGAGAAGAAGCGAGTGAAATCGGCTAGAATGCGTTCGCTAAGGGCGGGGGACCACATTGAGAGTTGTTGCGATCGCCACATTGTTCTTTGTCTGCGATGCGCCTTGCCTGGCGCAGAAGAGGGCGGCGATTCCGGCGGCGCAAGTCGTCGAGGAAGTGCGGAACTACCGGCTGAACAACGAAGACCGCATCGTCCGCGAGCTGACGGAATTTTTGGCGATTCCGAACGTCGCGAGCGATACGCAAAACATCCAGAAGAACGCGACGCACCTGGTGGAAATGCTGGAGGCCCGCGGAATCGAGACGCATTTGCTGCCGATTTCCGGGCGCGGGCCGGTGGTCTTCGGGAAACTGAACGTATCCGACGCCAAGCGCACCGTGATTTTTTACGCGCACTATGACGGGCAGCCAGTCGATCCGGCAGCGTGGACCGACGGCAAACCATTTGAGCCGGCGTTGCGCAGCGATGCGATTGAGGCGGGCGGCAAACGCATTGCGCTGCCCGATAAGCATCCAGGCGCGTACAACGACAATTGGCGCATTTATGCGCGTTCCGCTTCGGATGACAAATCGCCGATTGTCGCCTTGCTTGCGGCCATTGATGCACTTCGCGCGGCCAGAATTCCGCTGGGCGTGAACCTGAAAGTGATTTTCGAGGGCGAGGAAGAGGCCGGGTCAATAAATCTGCAACGCACGCTTGAGCTGCACAAGAATTTGCTGGGCGGAGATTTGCTCATCACCGCGGATGGGCCGGTACACCAGTCGGGACGCCCGCTGGTGTTTTTTGGCAATCGCGGCGATATCGGCCTGGATATCACCGTGTACGGGCCGGTGCGCGCACTGCACAGCGGGCACTACGGAAATTGGGCGCCGAATCCAGCGATGGAGTTGTCGCGCTTGCTGGCGTCCATGAAGGATGCGGATGGACACGTGCTCATCGACGGATTCTATGACGACGTGACGTCGCTCAGCCAAGTCGAAAAGAAAGCACTGGCGGAGATGCCGGACAATGACGCGGATCTCGAACGCGAGCTCGGAATCGCCAAACCCGAAGGCGGCGGCAAAAAGCTGGTCGAATTGATCAACGAGGCTTCGCTGAACATCCGTGGGTTGCGCAGCGCGTACGTTGGCGAGCACGCGCAGAATGTTGTGCCGGAAAAAGCGGAGGCGTCGATCGAAGCGCGCCTGGTGAAAGGCGAAGACCCGCAAAAGAAATTCGAGCAGATCGCCGGGTTCATTCGGAAGCAGGGCTTTTACGCGATCGACCACGAGCCATCGATGGACGAGCGCCGCGAACACGCGCGCATCGCCAAAATCCTGGACGAAGGCGGCTATCGCGCGTCGCGCACGGCGATGGATTTGCCGGTTTCCAAGGCGCTGGTCCAGGTGGTGCAAGATGCTACCGGCGGGAACGCGGTGATTGCGCCGACGATGGGCGGAAGCGTGCCGATGTACATTTTCGAGGACTTGGGTTTGCCGTGGATCGGCGTACCTATCGTGAATTACGACAATCACCAGCACAGCTCGGATGAAAATTTGCGTTTGGGTCAGTTTTGGCGCGGGATTGAGGAGTACGGGGCAATCTTGGCGGATTTGAATTGGTGAGCGCTAAGGCGCACAGGAAACCAAAAGATAACGCAGAGACGCAGAAAACGCGGAGTAACGCAGAGGCCGGAAGGATGCGGTTAGAGGGCGAGGAAGTTTTGGAGGAGTTGCTTGCCGGATTGGGTTAGGACGGATTCGGGGTGAAACTGCACGCCTTCTAGTTTGTGGCGGCGGTGGCGGACGCCCATGATGATGCCGTCATCGGTCTCCGCGGTGATGGTCAACTCGCGGGGAAGCGATTTGCGGTCGACAATGAGCGAGTGATAGCGCGTGGCGGTGAACGGGTCTGCCAACTTGCGGAAAATATTTTTGCCGTCGTGGTGAATCTGGCTGGTCTTGCCGTGAAAAATCTTCGGCGCGCGAACGACTTTGCCGCCGAACGCCGCGCCGATGGCCTGATGGCCGAGACACACACCGAGAATCGGGAATTTCCCCGCCAATCGGCGAATCAGATCGATGCAAATTCCAGCGTCCTGCGGTGTGCATGGACCCGGCGAAATCACGATTTGTTCCGGCTTGCGGCGGGCAATTTCCTCGACGGAAATCTTGTCGTTGCGATGCACCTCGACATTGCAGCCCAGTTCGCCGAGATACTGCGCCAGGTTGTAGGTGAACGAATCGTAGTTGTCGAGCAGCAGAACCATAAGCTTCCTTCACCTGCGGCCGCGATGCGCGGATTCGAGGGCGGTCAGGAGCGCGCGCGACTTATTGACGCTTTCCTGATACTCGCCTTCGGGTGTGGAATCGGCGACGATTCCGCCTCCAGCCTGCACGTACGCGACGCCATTTTTTACGACCATGGTGCGCAGCGCGATGCAGGAATCCAGATTACCAGCAAAATCCATGTACAGCACGCCTCCGGCATAGATGCCGCGGCGGGTGCGCTCCAGCTCTTCGATAATTTCCATGGCGCGAACTTTGGGCGCGCCGGAAACCGTTCCGGCTGGAAAGCAGGCCATCAGCGCGTCGAAGCAATCCACGTCTTCACGCAAACGCCCGCGCAAGCTGGAGACGATGTGCATCACGTGCGAAAAACGCTCGACGGTCATGAGCTGCTCGACTTTTACGGAGCCGTAATCGCAGACACGGCCGAGATCGTTGCGGCCAAGGTCGACGAGCATGATGTGCTCGGCGCGCTCTTTTTCGCTGGCGAGCAGTTGCTTTTCCAGGCGCTGATCTTCGGCTTCGTCCTTGCCGCGGGGCTCGGTCCCGGCAATGGGGCGGTAGAAAACGTCGCGGCCTTGGACTTTGACGAGCATTTCGGGGGAGCTGCCCACGACGGCCACATCGTTCATTTGCAGAAAGAATAGATACGGAGAGGGGTTTAGAGCGCGCAGCTCGCGATAGATTTCAAACGGCTGCGCTTTCGTTTTCGCCGAAAACCGCTGGCTAAGGACGACCTGAAAAATGTCGCCAGCGCGGATGTATTGCTTGGCTTTGCGCACCGCGGCGAGGTATTCGGGGCGGCGAAAATTCGAACTGACACGCAGCTTGGCGGCCTTTTTTCGAGATTCTTTGCGCGGACGCTCGGCCGTGACCGGCTGTTCCAAGAGCTTGCGCGTGCGGCGAATCTCCCGCACAGCGGCATTGTACCTGGCACGCAGAGTGCCGCCGGAACCGGCGGCGAAAACGTTTCTGACGATCCACAATCGATGCTGAACGTGATCGAAAGCGATGAGGCCGTGATAGAAGGCCAGCATGGCGTCGTACAGGCCGATTTCGTCGCGCAGCCGCTTGGGCAGGCGCTCAATGAGCCGCACCATATCGTAAGAAAAATAGCCGATCGCGCCGGCCACCAGCGGCGGAAGTCCCGGGACGCGCACGGGCTGAAAGCGTTCGATGCGTTCCCGCAGGAAGGAAACTGGATCGCGCTCTTCCCATACGATGCGATCGGGGCTTTCCATTACGCACGCGCCCGAGTTGTAGCGAAAAACTCCCTCGGGATGCGCGCCGGCAAAGGTGTAGCGGGCGATTTTTTCGCCGCCCTCGACGCTTTCGAGCAAGAAGGAATAGCGTGCGCCCTGCGCAATGCGCAAATAGGCGCTGACCGGGGTAAGCAAGTCCGCCGGAAAAACGTCGTAAACCGGAATGAGATTGCCTTGCTTGGCCAGGCGCTGAAATTCCCGGAAATCCGGTCGGATCACGGCGAGCTCCGCCCGCGTTCCTCCGCGCGCAACGCGGCAAGGACGGCTCGCCGCATGGTCTTTTCCGGTGCCCGGCGCTTCATCCAAAGTTCCCACTGGGCAATGCCTTGCGCGAGAAACATTTCGACGCCAGACACCGTGGCGATACGCTTGCGCGCCGCGAGCTTCAAGAGTTGCGTCTTCTCCGGCCGGTAAATGAGGTCCATGACAATCCGACAGTGTAACTCGCCCGGCTCCAGGGGAGAAATTGCAGGATGTGGGTGCATGCCGACCGGCGTGGCGTTCAGAATGGCGTCAAAGAATTCCGTTTTCAGGGCACGACGCGGAACAACTTCAGCCTCTGCAGCGCGGGCCAACTCGCGTGCCGCGGCATTGCGGCGCGCGCAGATGCCAACCCTGGCCCCGGCACGCGTCAGCGCAAAGACTGCCGCACGCGCCGAGCCGCCAGCGCCTAAGACCAAGACGCGGCTTTTGGCCAGGCGCAGCTTTTTTTCCAGGGCGTGCAAGACGCCGACGTAGTCAGTGTTATACCCATAGAGGGAACCGTCGCGGCGGACCACGACGGTGTTTACCGCGCCGATCTTGCTGGACAAAGCGTCGCAATCCTGCAAATGCCGAAGGATGCTTTGCTTGTGCGGCAGGGTGACGCTGAAGCCGCACAAGCCGAAGTCCGCTGCTGCCTTCAGGAAATCGTGCAGATTCTTGACCAGGAACGGCAGGTACACAGCGTTAATCTTCCGCGAAACAAAGCCAGTATTGTGCAGGAGCGGAGAAAGCGAGTGCGCGATGGGGTCGCCGATCACGCCAAACACCCGGGTTCGCCGGTTCAGTGCGTGGGCGCGATAAAGGTGCTTCATTTCCTGAAGCGAAACCTGTCCGGGAGCGGTTGCCGCGGACACCGGCGCATAGGCGAGGGGGCTGCCTTCGCGCAGAGCGAGGAGGCGCGCCGGCAGGCCAACTTCGCCCATGGGGACAGCAACGCAGTTGCCCAACGTTGCCGCGAAGCGGAGAAGCCGCGCGCTGTCCGCGATGGTTCGCGCCGCCCCGGCAACCTTGATGGCATCGACCTCGCCTCGCCAGCGAGTCTCGAGAGAGGGCTGCAGCGGAGGTATGCGCCGGAAATCGTGGATGGAGAGCAGGATGCGCCGAGGCAGCGAATATTGGCGAATGGAGTTGCGCGGGAGCTTGCGCAAGGATTCGACCTCGAGGTCGCACCACAAGCACCCTGCAGCGGCGGCCTGCGCCAGCCAACTCAGCTCGTCCTGGAGGCTACCCGCGAACAAGCCTCCGCCCTCGCGCCGACGGCAAGTGGCAAGCAGCACCGCGCGCCTCGGACGGCGGCGTCGCAGCCAAGCGAGAAATCGGCTGCGTTCTGAATCGCTTTTCAGCCAGTCCAAGCGCAGTTCGACAGTCGGCGTTTCGCGCAAGGCGCAGCGGAGCTGCTCGGCCATTTCCCCCGCGGACGATGCGGCCACCACGGCGCAAATGCGCGCCACACCGGTGCCAAATAGTCCCATTCTTATCCTTCTGCCCTGGCGCCTTGCGGCCCGCTCCCCGGCAAATCCTTGAAAATGCGGCTTGTAGCATGCCGTATCAAAAGTGTAAAGCCAACCTGGCCAATTTGTTGACGCCCGGCCGGGTGCTTGCTACTTTGGCCCATGGGACTTCTTTCGCACGCCCTCAGGGCGTGATTTCAAGGAGCATTTTCGATGCGCGCTAATTTAGCTGCGTTGTGCATGGCTGCCTTCGCGGGGGCGGGAGTTTGCTACGGCCAATCGGCTCCGGCGACGCCCGTATCCACTATGCAGCCCGGGTATTCCGCCGTTTATTGCTCGGGTTTTGTGAAGGATTCGAAACTACCGGAGGATATCCGCGTGGTTTCCGGCGAACAGGCCGGCTACAAAATAATCTTCGCTGAACACGACAACGTGTACCTAAACCGGGGAAGCGATAACGGAGTAAGGATCGGCGACCGCTTCTTGGTGGTGCGCCAAACGGAAGACCCAGATCGCATTGAATGGTTCAAGGGACAAATGAAGCTCGAGAGGGCTATGGGCATTTTGTATTCCGATGTTGGCCAGTTGCGGGTGGTTAGCGTGGAGGCAAAAACTTCCGTAGCGGAAGTCGTTTTCTCGTGCGAATTCCTGCTGCGCGGCGATATTGTGCGGCCGTTCGAAGAACGCGCGGCCCCCCCTTTCAAAGAGGTCGGGCCGTTCGAGCATTTTGCGCCGGTTAGCGGAAAGCCGGTGGGGATGGTGGTGACCGCAAAGGCATTCCGGGAAAGCCAGGCGCAGGGATACACGATGTACGTGAATCTAGGCGCGGCGCAAGGCGTGAAGGTTGGCGATTACCTGCGCATTTTCCGCTATCAAGGCAAAAATATTGAATACCCGCCGCAAACCAAGGGCTACGCGTATCAGATTTATGGCTTTGGAAGCTCCCCGACGCGATACGAATGGAAAGACTTGCCGCGCGAAGTATTGGGCGAAGGGATCGTGCTGAACGCCAGCCGAAACGCGGCGACGGTTTTCGTAACCTTCAGCGCCGTGGACATCTACGCCGGAGATAACGTCGAGATCGAATAAGTTCCCCGGCAATTCGCTAAATTGAGGGCTCCCGAGCGATATCTCGGGGGCCTTTTTTTCGCATTGGAGCGCGCCTCGGCGCTGTTATTGCATTGTTTCCCCACGCGGTGAGCTGGCGTGCGGAGGCCCGTCCGAAAAGATTTCACAAGTGAAGCCGAAAACATTTGTGTCTGCTTCGCGCCAGACATCGGGCGGCAGTTGGGCCTTGCGGCAGGTTTCCGCCAGGAATTGCTCGGCGCTGAGATGGTGCTCGACGGCGACCTGAGGGAGCAGCAGCCCGCGCTGGCGGCCTCGAGAAACAAGCAGGCCGTGACGGCCAATTTCGATTTCTTCGGCGCGAATGGGAAGCGGCTGGGAAAGCAACGATATTTCGATCCGCAGATCGCTTAGTTCATCGGGACGCACGGCTGGGAAGCGCGGATCTTGCAGGGCTGCGCTTGCGGCGGAGCGTACGACGCTATGCGCAAGCGGTTCCTCGGACTTCACAACGCCAATGCAGCCGCGCAGGCGTTTGCCGATGTGAAGAGAGACGAAGACCCCGCGCGGCTGCGAGAACAATCCGTCGGAGGGAATGTTCGCCAATATTTGGCCGCGCGAGACGGCTTCGGTTACCGCTTGGCGCGCCAAGTTGAGCAATGCCTGGCGCTCGCTTTCAGAGAGAGACGGCATCTCCAGTTTTCTTGCGGGCTTCCAGCATGCGCAGTTTGCGCCGCTGCTTTATGCGGTCGTCGACGTGGACCCAGAAGCGCAGGAAATACTGTGCGGCGGAGACCAGCGCGCTAGCCACGACGAGCCAGAGCAGAAGCAGAGCCAGCGGCTTGAGCGAGGGATGCCGTGCTCCTGCGATCAGCACAGCCACAGCGCAAACCTGCAGGACCATCTTGGTCTTGCCGAGCACGGACGCTTCAATGGTGAAGCCTTCGGCAGAAGCGATGTTGCGCAGGCCCAGCACGGTGAATTCACGGCCGATGATGATGACCACCATCCAGGCGGGAACCAAGTGCATGTCCACGAGCGAAACAAAAGCGGCGGAGATGAGGAGCTTGTCGGCGATGGGGTCGAGCAGGATGCCGAGGGTGGTGACCTGCAAGCGCCGGCGTGCGAAGTAGCCATCGGCCCAATCGGTGGCGGCGGCGAGCAAGAGAATGGTTACGCCGAAAACTTCGAAGTGCATATGGAAGCCCCACAGCTCGACGTTTGGGCTGCGGGTCAGAAGTACGACGATAAGGACGGGATCGAAGAAAATCCGCAGCAACGTGAGTGTATTGGGAAGATTCATCAGGGCTTAGCGCCGGAAAAGCCGCTCTTTGCGGTCAGTAACGAGCCGCGCCTCACTATAGACTTGGCTTGTGCACGCGTCAACGGGTCGAAAGGCGCGGTTTGAAGGCAAGGCGAGGGTACCTTGTAATTAATAGGCAGCGGCGCGGAGAAAGGCGGGAGCGAGGACTCGGTTGCAATGGATATGCTGCAAACCTGTGCAAATGTTGGCGACGCACGTTTCGGAATTGCGAGAGCTAGGGCGGCGCACCACGCTAGACTTTGCCCCGTAAACCATGGTAAATATTAGAGTTAGACAGTAGACCTAACAAAATGGCCGTAAATCTCGCAGATGCTTGGAAATCTCACATTTTGCAGGACTTCCAGTTTCCCACAGAAATTTCCACAGCGTGACATGGGAGCCGGAACGTTAGAGTTCGCAAACAGAGCCTTCGCTTCTCTCCAAAAATAAAGCTTCGCGTGCGTCTAACTCCTAAGTTACTCCCGCGCTGCGGGATGGGTTGCTTTAAATCGCGCGCGGGCCACGCAGAACCCGTGCTGGCAGCAAAAACAGCGCTGCGAGCAACGCAAATACGCCGTGCACCGCGATGCCGAGGATGCGGAACGGCAGCGTGATGAGCCAAACGATGGGGAAGAGCACAATCGCCAGCAGAGCCAATGGCCAGCAGAGGATGAACAAGATGCACCAGAGGAAAAATGCGGCCATGTTGGCCTCCTGATAGAGATTACGTACGCGAGGCGCGAGAAGTTCCACCCGCAGCATACTGACTCAAACGCAAGCGCCTGGCAATGGAGGCAGGGACTTCGGCATCCACCGTCATGTGCGAATCTTCCACCGCGGAGTGCAGCACGCGGCCCAGCGCATGAATAAGCGCGAGGGTGCGGCCCTCTGCGAGCGGCAAGCGCAGGGACAAGGTGACCACGGGATCGATGGGGAGGGCGGCGTCGATATGCCTGAGCAGGTCGTCGATGCCTTGACCGGTCATGGCGGAGACCAGCACGGGGCCGGTTTCGCCGGTGCGCGCCAAACTGCGACTTAAAGCTTCGCGCTGCGCGGAGTTGAGCAGATCGACTTTGTTCAGGACGCGCAGCTTGGGGCGATCCGCTACGCCAAGCTCCTGCAAAATTTTGTCGACCTCTCGGTCCAGCTCGTCGTGATGCGGATTGGAAACGTCGCTGACGTGAAGAATCAGGGCGGCTTCCTGCACTTCTTCCAGCGTGGCGCGAAACGCGGTCAGCAAGCCTTTGGGCAGATCGCGAATGAAGCCAACCGTGTCGGAAACCAGGACGCGGCGGCTTGATGGAAGGCGGACGGCGCGAATGGTGGGATCGAGCGTGGCGAACATGCGCGAGGAAACCAGCACCTCGGCACGGCTGAGCGCATTGAACAATGTGGACTTGCCGGCGTTGGTGTAGCCAACCAAGGCGATCGTGCCGAGCGGGATGGCATTGCGCGCTTCCCGTCGCAAGGCGCGCTGCTTGCGCACATCTTCGATGCTGGCCTGAATTTTGCTGACGCGATCGCGGATGCGGCGACGGTCGGTCTCGAGTTTCTTTTCGCCAGGGCCGCGTACGCCGATGCGTCCAGCTCCTCCGCCCGCTCCACCCGCGCCGCCACCGCCGCTTTTGCCGCCGAGGCGGGACATGGACGTGCCGCGACCGGTCAGGCGAGGCAGAAGATAGTTCAATTGTGCCAGCTCCACTTGTAGCTGGCCTTCGCGGCTGCGCGCGTGGCGGGCAAAAATATCCAGAATCAGTTGCGTACGATCGATTACGCGACGTTCGGTCGCGGTTTCGATATTGCGTTGCTGCATCGGCGATAGGTTGCCGTCGAAAATGATTAACGGCGCCTTGTGTGCGGTGGCTTCGGCACGAATCTCATCCAGCTTGCCGCGGCCGACGAGCGTGGCGGGATCGGCGGATTCTCGCACTTGGTACATCGTGGCAGCGACTTCCGCGCCGGCGCTGCGCGCGAGCTCCACCAATTCAGCGAGCGATTCGCGGCCTTGCTCGCCAGCGGGCATGCCTGGGACCCGCTGCGCGCGCTTCCAGGTGACGCCGACAAGCAGAGCGCGTTCCAAAGCCGAAGTGACGTGCTGTGTTTTCATACAGGGAAAAAAGGAGTCATCGAGCCAAACGGACAGTTCGAGCGAATAGTGACACCGTGCGCGACCGGTGAGGTCCCTGGCACAAATTATACTCTCCTTGCCTGTGCGCCGCGACCCTGAAGGAGGCCCTGCTCGCGCAGCCACTGCAGCGCCCTTTGCTGCAGACGCGGGTCGTCACCGAAACCGGTCAGCCAGTGCACGGCAGGTTCGCGGCGAAACCAGGTGAGCTGGCGCTTCGCGTAGCGGCGGGTGGTCTGCTGAATCGCAAGGCGAGCCTCGTCGATCGTGAGCGTGCCTTGCAGGAGCGCGCGCAATTCGCGATAGCCGATGAAATCAAATGGCTTGGCGTTTTCGGGCATGCCGCCGTCGAGCAAAGAACGGACCTCTTCGAGCCAGCCGTTTGCAAGCATGGCGTCGGTTCTGGCATGGATTCGCTCGTACAGAGCTTCGCGGTCTGGGGAGAGTCCAATCTTCAACGCGCGCCAATCCGGCAATGGCGCGCGGCCGCTTCGATACAGTTTCGTGAGCGGCATTTTAGCGAGAAGGCAAACTTCGATGGCGCGAATCAGTTTTTGCTCGTCCGCCGCGGAAATTTTTTGCGCGGCTTGGGCATCGAGGCGCGCCAACATCCGGTGCAAGTGCCCGGGACCATGTTCCTGCGCGCTGTGTCGCAATCTTTCACGAAGCTCTTCCGAGCGCTGCGGGACGTCCGCGAGGCCTTCGAGAAGCGCGCGCAGGTACAAACCGGTGCCAACAGTGAAAACGGGGAGGCGCGCGCGGCTGCGCAGTTCGGCGAGGACCGCGAGCGCCATTTGCCGATAGCCTCCGGCCGTTGCCGCTTCTTCAGGGCCGAGCACATCAAGCAAGTGATGAGGCACTCCGCGGCGCTCGGCCAGCGTGGGTTTGGCTGTGCCGATGTCGAACCCGCGATAGAGCTGCGTCGAATCGCACGCGACTACTTCCCCGCCGAGCTGTTCAGCCAGCCATACGCCCAGTGCTGATTTTCCCGAAGCCGTAGGACCCACAACGGCGACGAGCGGCAGTCTCAAATTCTGTGAGTTCATCGAAAGAGGAGATGACGCGCGCGCACGAACAGAAAGATAAGCACAAACAGCGCGAGGAGAATGCTGCCTAAGACTTGTTGGCGTGCGGGTCTCACTAGTGCGAGTAATCCGGCTGCAAATTATAGTAATACGTAAATCGCAGCTCGATATAGGGGCCGCTGAAAGCCGGCGGCAAAGGCTCAAAGGGATTGGAAGCGCGTATCGACGAGATGGCTGCGCGATCGAGCGGCTCTTTGCCGGAGCCAAATACTTTTACAGGTTCCCCATCCGGCACGCCACCATCTTTCATGATCCTGAATTGCAAGGACACTACGCCCTTGTCGCCCAACTCCACCGACGATGGCATCACCGCGAACCAATTGCGCTTGACGCTCTGATACACGCGCGCGAGGTAATCGTTGAAATCGACGCCTTCGTTCGGCGTCAGCATTTCAATGCCAGCACCAACGCTGCCTCGTCCTCCGCCTCCTTGTGCGCCGCGCGTAGGAATTGGCCCGCCGCCCCCGATAGGACGGGGAGCGTTCATCTTAGCGGCCTCGCGTATGGAATCCTGCAGCGAGCGCCCCGGAGAATTTTTCGGCAGCACCAGACTGTTCGGCTTGGGCTGTTCCTCCGGAGTCTCCAGCTTTAAGGGCGCCTTGGGCGCGTCGGTTTTTGGCGTCGTGACGTCCGGCGGCGCGACATTGGGCTTCGGCACCGGGGCGCTCGGCAGTTCCTTCACCACGCGCTCCGGCTCTTTCGGAGCAGGCGCCGGCTGGGGCTCCGGCGGCGCCACTTTGCGGATTATGCGCGGGTCCACCTTCATGGTCTCGCTCGGCTGCTCGCGGCGTGGCGTGGGCCGTGGCGTCTCAAAAGCGCCGGGGGGCAGGAGGATGGTCATCTGTCTGCGCGCGAGATCCAACTCGGCCTGCGTC